>ERZ650311.1599-NODE-1599-length-10983-cov-10.120150_pt1 | contig 10983 bp, 19 predicted proteins | sample MGYA00376247_ERZ650311 | MGnify/ENA primary metagenome ERZ650311 (study PRJEB26733, sample SAMN07839324) | wastewater metagenome | biome: small river; feature: stream; material: water | place: USA: North Carolina | collected 2016-07-28 ... | reverse complement strand
ACGGCCGGTTGTTGCCTCGCCGGATGATTGCGATGCTGAACATGATTCACGCTCCTGTCGGTTCGGGCACTTCCCTGCCGACAAGGAGTACCTTATCAGGTAGCAAACGTGTTTCACGCCATTCTCACTCATTCTCACAAATTGTTTGAACTTTCTTTGGAGTGCATATTTATGCATCCCAAATGGCGGGGTGATAATGGTGTCCAAATAGGTAAATGGATTGATGTCAAATCAGAACAATGGCTAAATGAAGTATCAGAAACATGCTCCATTTAGGTAAATGGACGCGACCGGAGGTCGCGGGCGCGCAAAGTTCCAAAAGGCGTCAGGTTTGCGCGCCCGCCACATTGGAAGTCAAATCATATGATCCTGTCGCACTAAAAAGATCGAAATAGGGGCTTCCAACGTTGACTGCCGGGAAGGGCCGGGGCTTTCGCCCCGGCCCTTCGCTCAGTCAGGCAGGTTGTCGATGAGCCAGTCCCTCACCTTGGCCGCAGTCTCAGGATCGACGGTCCCGGTGGGAATTGCACCGGGCGAGTAGAACCCCGTCTTTCCGTGAAAGTGGTTCTCAAGTTCCGGTCGCTTGACTCGAATCTTGGTCCCGACGAGAGTGGAAATGGTCGTCTCACGATCCTGCCGACGGTCGCTCATAACGATCTGAACGAGCAGGATGAGCATGATGCCGATGCTTGCACTTGCAACAACGAAAGCGGTTTCACTCATGGTTTCCCCTAAGGGTTGGGGCCGGGGAGCTTGCGCTCCCCGGCCGGTTGGATTGGACTAGCCCAGCCGCTTGGCGGGGCCGAAGGTGCCGATCCGGCGCTTGGCGACGAGCCGCTTGGCGACCGTCCCCTTGCACTCCCGGCAGGTGCCGGTACGGTCGGCGCACGGCATTGCCGTGGTGTGGATCATCACCCGACGCCCGCAGGCGCAAAGGTGATCGTGGGGGGTGGGGACTCGGTTGCTTTCCATGTCCTAAGTCAATCATGGATCGCCGGAACCGTCAAGCAGAAATCCGAGAAATCTCGGAATTTATAGGGGCAGTTTCATACACGAAATAGAGTGCGTGTTTCGAATAGGGTAAATGGATTCACAAATGCATGCTCTATTTGAGTAAATGGAGTTGCCAGTAATCGCGGGCATTCGCAAAGTGCAAACGGCGCAGGTTTGCGAATGCCCGCCTCGTCGCTTGCCTCTCCTGCTCCGGTGTCCCGGTGGGCCGGGGCTTTCGCCCCGGCCCTTCCGGTCACGCCTCTCGGGTGGCCTCCCGGTCGGCCTTGCGGCGAGCCTTGCGGGCGGTGGCCTTGCGAGCCGAGTTGAGCCGAGTGTCGCCCCGGCAATCGCCGTGAGCCTTGCAAGGGCAACGTCGGATGGTGCGAGCCATGTCGATGGCCTTTCTGTCAGCCCCGACCCTGAGCGGGTCGGGGGAGGATGATGGTGGGGACGATGACGAACTTGATGAGTGGTCCGTCATCCTCGCAGGTAACGAGCGCCTGATCGGACGTGAGGTAAGCGTAAGCCTCACGGTCGGTCATGACCTTGCCACCGGCGATGGTGCGGGGTTCGTTGGGAGCCATGAGGTAAGACTACAGGATCACCATAGACGTTGCAACCTATTTCTTAATGTCGAAATAGATTTTTTCTTTCTCGTTTCTTTCTCAGAATGGAAGTCAGAATGGGTGCTCTATTTGGGTAAATGGCAGCCGCCAAAGTTCACGGGTGGGCAAAGTTCCAAAAACCGTCAGGTTTGCCCACCCGCCTCGGCGGCACCGTGCCCCGGTGGGGCGGGGCCGAAGCCCCGCCCCAGCCCGATCACATCGGGCGCTGGTAGGCCGGGGCGTCCTGCCAGACGGCGCACTCGTCGGCCAGGAACCGAAGGTGGAGCCGACCGGCGAAGGACCACGCCGGGGTGAAGAAGTCCCGCACGATCACGGGGTTGCCGTTGAAGGTGACGCCCTCAACGCGGGTGTTGCGGTTGGCGGTGATGATGTTGTTCTCCATGTCCTTAAGTCAACCACGATTCGCAGGATTCGTCAACAGATTTGGGGAAGAATCTTCGTGAATTTCATTGCATACTTATGCACGTTCTCCTCTTTTTCCACCGGGTTTGTGGGAAAGGGTCACATAAAGGAAATAGCGATTCAGTCATGCACTCCATTGGGGGTAGGAGTGTGGCCCTAGTTCGGCGGGTGCGCCAAAGGGAGCGAAGCGACCTTTGGCGCACCCGGCATGCGGCCTTCGGCCGCCCTGCCATTTGCCGTTAGGCCGCCCTTACGGGCGGCGTTCATTTGCCCTATTGTCTGTTGTTAGGGTCGGTTCATTTGGGGTGTTAGGTGAGCCTAACACGGTGGCTATATACGGAAATGGCCCGCCCCGTAGGGCGGGCCATTTCGTCAGTCACACCAGCGGCACGGGCGGTACATATCGTGTCGGGCGCAGTAGTGCTCGGGAGCGATACCGTCCAAGTAGCGATCGTAGCTATCGCTCATTGTCGGCTTTGTGCGGGCGAGGAAGTTGTCGTTATCCCGCACCATGCGGGCGACGGGCGATGCGGACTTGCTCACATCGGCGGGCGCCATCTTCGGGATTGCGTAAAGTCGCGGCTTGACTGGCATTGTGGTTGTCCTTCCGATTGTCGGGGTGGTTGTCGTTGTCGTTGCTGGCATCGGCAGGCTAACGGTGCGCCCGTAGTGCTAGGTGCTACTGGTGGAGAGCCAAGTCCTTAAGCTCTCCCACGGTGATGCTGCGACCCGTGTGCGTGTCGTGGATGAATCCGTTGTCGCCGTGCTCACCGGCCAGCTTCACGGCCTTGCCGTCGTTGCTGGTGCGGGCGTCATCCATGTGGATGGCGCCATCGGTGAACACTGCGCCGGTGATGTACCGACCACGGGCGTTGCTGGTGGTCAGCGTGTGACCGTAGATGCGGAGCATGATGAGAGCGGCCATGAGAGCCACCTTTCTGGCGCATGTGCGCCGGTAGTGCTGGACAGGGTAGGGATGCGCCACGGGCGCACGGCTAGCCTGCCGATGCGATTCGCTATTCCGTTGTCAAGGTGCTCGCGGTGCTGACGTCGGGGCCAGCGGTGCTAGGTGCCATGTGCCTATGGGTCACCGATGCTGTCAATACCCTAATCGCTCATCGTTACACAACCGTAACACTCATCGGCTGAGAGGCGTTGTGAGCCACGTTGGCGGCCAGTGTGCCCTAGTAGTGCCGACAGTACCCTGTCGTCGCTCTACGGGCGTCCTGAGCGGTCTGGTGGCACGCTGCTGTCTGGCACGCTGTCACGCTGTCAGTACCCTCGCGATGCGGGCGCATTCCTATAGGAAAGGTAGGAATCAAATGGCGGGCTGAGAGATTCCATCATTAGGTCAATGGATGGATGAGAAACTGTGAGAGTAGGACAATGGCATGGCACGGGCTAGGGTCAATGGCCGGACTCGTCGGTGACGCTGACGACAGAATGGTGGCCGACGTGACCGCCGAGAACTCGACAATGGCGGGGCGAGAAAGTGTCCGAATAAGACCAAATAGCCACCCTAGAAACTTCCGATAAAGGCGAAATAGGGCGGCGAGAAACTGTCGTCTTAGATGTGTATGGTAGGATTCACGAACCACGGTTCGTGCATGGTGACGAACGAAACGCGCTTCGCCTGTGACGGCTGGGCTAACCGTAACAAATAAATACTCAAATTTTGCAAAATAATGGATCAGACAAATACAAGAGTTTTTATGGTACGACTGTCCATGTGATTGTTGGAGATGTTGACGAAAGGTTGGGGGTGTTGGCAACCGCCCTTTCAGCAGTTTGCACGATGTTTAGATTTGTTTTCATTGTTGCTGTTTGCATGTTGATGTGTTTGATTGGCGTGGGGAGGTTGTGGAGCACAAAATCGCTGTCTTTTAGCTCCATTACTGTGACGAGTTGTTTTTTTCTTTGTGGGTAGGTGTTTTTGAGTTCGGTCCATACCATTGATGCGATTCCGTAGGCGGGCATTATTCCTGATTTTTGCATCACTGCTTGGACGAGTATTGTTTCGACGGTGTATCCTGCGAGTATGTGTTGTAGTCCATCGTTGATTGCCTTTTGGTTTTTGGCGGTTTCTTCGATGGGTGCTCCGGTGATGATGATTGCTTGCATTTTCTTATCAAATCTTTGGATTTTTATCGGATCAAATTTGTTTCGAGCACGTCGAATGCTTGTTGGAGCATGAATGCCCATTCTTCTCTGTTTTGGATAATCTCGGCGGGGGCGTCGGGATTATCTTCAGAGTATTCTTCACATTCTGTGAGGAATGCGAACGCTGATTGCATTATTATTTCGACGGCTTCGTCTTTGGTCATTCCTGTTGTAATGCTGTCCATTGGTTTAATTGTGTCCATAATATTTTCAATTTCTTTCGTCATTTGTCGATGGATATTGTCAAGAGTTTCGATAGTAGCTCATCGACCTGAGCGCATCGTCCTTCTGTGCATGCCTTGGTGCCATCGTTGGCATCATCCTTTGCATCATAATCGCGGGGGGTTTCGGGAGGTTTTGCCCCCCGATCCCTTTTCAGCAACTCTAGTTCATCACGTCCACAGGTGCATTCCTGCTTTTCCTTTGGCATATACATGCTTTTTCTGCATAGATTATGATGAGATGCGTCCTGCGCCCATCGGGCGACAGCCACAAGGGCGTCCCGCTCGGCAAGCGTGATACGCGTCCATGTCTCGAAAGGCCACATGCCGCGGGTGGCGATGGCGTCGAGGTCGTGGTTAGCCACAGTCGGTGGCGGGCCGATTTCCCCCGTGTCGCAGTCACAGCCAGAGCCACGGCCCTGAGTGCCGGTGCGGCGAGGGCACCCGACGGCGTGGCGCTCGTCATAGTCAGCCACGGTCGCCTCCGAACGACCCAAGGGCTTCGTCCCGGCCGCAGGTGCAGACCCGAGGCGTCCACCCGTTCGGGTTGCAGTCGAAGTGGTGGGGTGCGTTCTGCGCCCACTCAGCGATGGTCCGCATGCGGCGCAACTCTGCTTCAGCCTTTTCTGCTCTAGCTTGAAACCGCTCGCACATCGCAACAAGAGAGGCTTCGTGTGGACTAGCCATCTCGTCTGGCGAGCAGTAGCCGTAAGTCACAGTCGATTCTTTATTATTTTCGCTCATTAAATTTCCTTTCCAAACATGTTTTACCAGATTTCTTCTCTTGGTCCCCGGCGAAACGTTACGCTCTGCACTCTTTTGAAACGTTTCGGTACGGTGATCGGGTCTGCCCCTTCTTCTCCTGCTGCCATCGGGCAGTCTGTAGTGTGACTGTATTTGGTTACGATGATCCTGCCGAGATGAGGATGGTTTTCCCATCCTGCTGCTTCTGAATACTGTCCTTCACAGCACACCCCACGGAACCATGCCTTTCCAATCTCATGCAGCTTGTTCGTCAACAGGTTCCGATGACGCAGCTTCTTTTTCCTTTTTCTCATAGTATTCTCTCTTTGCGTCCAACGGATTGAAGAATGACCAATCTTCTTTCTTGGCATCATTGTACTGTTTGAATACGAACTCTTCGGCAGCTTCCTGCATCTCACGTTCTTGATCATACTTGATTGCATTGTATTCGCCACCGATTTCGAATGTGCCGTTTTTGTTTATAGTGTACTTGTAATCATACTTCGGTTGCCAGTTCGGCTGATACGGCTGAACAGGCTGTGGATTGAGGGGTCCACCGATATATGGTGACTGTCCACTATTGGGATTCCACCCGTCCTTCCCCCACGGATTGTCGTCTGTCTCTCCATATTCAAAAGCCAGATATTGATCGACAACATCAGCAACCTCAAATGAGAGATATCCGACAAGATCGGTGAGCAGATCATCCTCAAGATCGTCGGGATCGTAATGATCATCATCATCAAGCAGAGTAGCGTGGTGCGTGATCGCATCCATCTTCCAGATCAGAATCGCCGGATCGGACTGAACAAACGTACCTTCCTCTGTTGTGATAGGAAGATGATACACAGCCTTCATGTTTAGATCAACAAGCCACTTGTTAAGATCGGCCAGCCATTCCTCATCCTCCGAGATATCGGGAAGAGCTTCTACCTCAATATCCAAAAGCTCAGCGATACATTGGAATAGGCAGTCATTCTCAAATCTGGCACGCTCTGTGTACAGAGTGTCCCCTCTTACCTCAAGTTTCATAGCAGAGGTTTCCCAGCATAGCAATGCCAAACTAACCCGCCATCTGTGATGACAGAGTTTACATGATCTAGCTTTCCTTGCGTATCGAATGTGAAGCCTGTACCGACAACAAGAAGATCAATCTTGTATGTCCACTCGTCATCAAGGTCAATCTCTCCCCACACGCAGTTATACCCACGGTAGTCGATGCCGAAATGCACGATCCTCTTAAGACCCTTGGCCTCAAGTGTCCACACATCACCAAGTCTACCTTCGAACTGATACTTGTAGATTGTGTTGTTACTCATATTCTTCCTCAATTTGGAATCCGTTGCTCAGAAGGTCCTCTGAGTCACTCTCTTCTTGGATCAAATCTTCCAGGGACAGAAGCGTCTGCTGCACAGAAAACTGAATGTCGTACAGTTCTGCTTCCAGAATCCCCCCGTAGATAAGATCGTCACACAATGCATCGACCTTCTTGAGAAGGTCTAGCATATCGTTTAGTTCGTCAAGCCCGTCCATTTGATGTCCTTTCTTCAATTATCTCTTGTCGGCGCTGAATCCAGCCGTCGAAGTTTCCTCTCGCAACCTCACCTTTTCGTGCAGGTCTTGCCACATGCTCAAATGGCGACCAATGAGGGGGGCCGTCATTCGGAGATAGAAGCCTCTCATAAAGCTGTTGATCCTTTTCATAGTCTCTTACTCCTTCTTGTGTCAAGTATGACACTCTCGCACTTCTTGCAATGGAGATGCTTCTAATATCATACCCATTCATATAGATAAGCGGTCCCTCTGCGGGCTGAAGATATGGAAGGTGGTAGTTATCACCGGGGATATCGAAATAGTAGTCCCTCGCACCCGTCGGTTCAGACCCATCCAACGCCCACAGCATTGCATCAGCAACAGCACGAATTTCTGGTTGTGCCAACGGGGAACATCTCTGTGCAAAAAAGTTTTCCCATTCTGTAGACGTCACACAAACGGTGTGCCACATGAACGGCTCAAGAAGTCTGTTGACCCAAGACTTATGCAAAGGTGTTTCGTCGTTGTCATCAACTTCCCGCAGATAGATTTTGATTCTGTTAAGAGTTGAATCCAATTGATCTTCCCACATCGCCTGTGATCTGAGAAGGGAATGGCCTGTTAGTGGCTCTCCACCCTGCATCCCGCTTTTTTCTGCCTGCCAAACGAGCGGGAAGGCGGGATTCTCTTCTACCATTTGAATCTGTTTCTTCAGAGGTATAGCTCTTGAAGAAGCAGAGTTCCTAGAGAACTTCCTATGAGTATTGAATTCAGACAAAACAAAACGATGCATTGTTACCTGCATCGTTGTAAGCCTGTCACCTTCTGGTGAGATGCTATCAGCTATGATCTTAGCACTTGGGGTGCCAGATGAAGATTTCATGTAGTTCTCTTTCTATTTTGATTGAACCTGTGTGAACATATGTTCCACACGATAGTGGGATGATTCTTTGATTTGTGGTGCTATTGCATTCGACATATGACTCTGCCTTCAGCAACTTTGAGAAGTTGCCGGAATTGTTGATGTCATGCAAGTCATAGCTACCACCAACGAGAACTCTTACCTTTCTCATGGCAGCTCTCTCCAAAAGTAAATTTCATGAATGATGCTATCGCTCACCTTGACCGACTGTATGTAAACGTAGTCACCATCAATCATGGGGATGATAAGTTCATCATTCATGTTGTCCATTGATAGCAAATTATTCTTGGAAAAAGTAGTTAGTTTCTTGATAGTTCTTTCATCATATGGTCCGTCATACAGCATCTTGATTCGTTTCATTTTTCTTTCTTGCAATTCTATAGAGAATAAAGTAGCCGATAAGGTCATTGATGACATCTTCGTCATCGTCAAGCTGGGCCGATTTTACTCTTGAGAGCTTGTCGTCAATGCGAACCCGTAGCTGCTCAAGAACATCTGAGCGGGCAAAGATTCTCACCGGCTCCACCGCCGAGTTTCCATACTTACGATTCTTCTCAACAAGGAAGTCTGCAAGAGTGTCGCACTCTTCACGGATTTCATCTTCAAGCGGGGCCTTATTAAATTCTTTTTCAGCCACCTTCATTGAATCTTCCATCAACTGCTGTGCTAGTGTCTTATAGGTACTGTACTTATATTCCCCGCAACTAACACAACGACTATCGTCGGGATGGTAGGTGTGTCCATTTGCCTCACATTTTGAAATCATATCTTCCTCTCTACATTCTGTATGATCATGCCACTTATTATGTTTTCCACAATAAAACCAATTAACCCCGAAGCCCACCAATATTTCCTATCTTGTTAGTATCTCTTGAATACCAGATGCGTTGAAGCTCAAGATGTCTCCAAGCTTCAACGTCCGAATAATATACATACGCATATGCTTTCTTGGCTGGCTCATCATAAGCCCCGCAATCTGGATTGTGACAGATGTACAGCGCTTTGAAATGCTCAGCTTCCTGCATATGGATTGCTTCCATCAACTCCAACTCTCTTTCGCAATACCTGCAAAACTTGGTTGGATATGGAAAGCCTTCTATTTTGTGTGGGATCAAATCCCCACGAAAAAATCTGTTAAGCTTACCCATTCTGTAATTCCTCTAATGTTGCTTGCAATGCATACTTGATGCTTGTCATAGCATCATAGATAGCGTAGACTTCCTCTATCACAAAGCTCTCCCTGTCTGGAAGTTCCAGATGGAATACAGCATCAAATCTTCCAGTACCATCAGGCAGGGATTGGATCACCAACTTTGTTGAGGAAATCAAACCTTCATCGTCTGAAGCGATGTGTTCGATTGATTCCATACAGCCCCCTTCGGCTAGACCTCTAGTCTAGACTACCACATGCCCGATCCGGCCGCAACCTCGTCGGCCGGATGATATGTGGTCAGGTAGAAGTACGGCTCGCCCTTGGGATTCCCAACATAATGTCCAATAACACGATATCTTCCAATCGGCTCTTGAGTCTTTGGCTTAACCATCATAAACTCTCCGTCATAAATTTCTTGGCGTCTTCCAACAGACTCTCCTGTTTGACGGACGACATCTCTCTCATCTTCGCTAATTGTCAAGAATACTGTGCCAGGACTTTGAAATTCTTGAAGAGAAACATCTATCAGCTTAAGGTATGACAAATTGGCCCATACATAATCGTAATGACCATCTTTGTAAACTTCAGCCAAATTGGCGGGGATTGAAGAAGAACTCATCAAAGCCTTGATCATCTGCACGTTAGAGGCAGAGACACCTTCAGCAAGATGATGAATTTCAGTCAAAAGTTCTTCTCCCATCTCAACGATCTTAGATGACAAAATTTCTTCATGATCCATGTGTTGAGAAAGCTTATTTGTCAATCTCTCAATATTAGCATGAATCTTTGAGATATCGGTATTCAAGAGATTTTGCTCTTGTGCTTCAATAAACTCTTTCCTTGTGAAGCTCTTTAGTTTGGTATATCCCCAAAACAATGCTGGGACCAGGATGGCCAGGATGCCAAAGAACGTACTTGTATCTGTAAGTGTAAAACCTAAAATCATGAGCATCATCAGCATGCTTACAATGCTACAGGCTTGTACATTTTAACGCAAGGAGTGAGGTTTTTTCGGGGGGAGGTTGTGATCCGTCGATCCCCACGGTAGGGTGGGGGTACAACGAGTGATCACGTCTAGCAACTGACCTTCAGGTTTTGACGCCCAGCATAGCGCAAAACCTCTTTTGCGTGCCCGGAATTATGTTCCGGCTCGGTCTGTCGGCTGGTAGTATATTATCTAAACCAAATACAAACCTAATACAGAGAAGAATAAGAGAAATAGAAGAGAAGAATAGAAATGATAAATAGACTGAAGAGAATAGAGAACATAGCCTTCTTCCCATATACTCAAATTCTGTAAAAGTAGCTACCAAATCTGCCTGGCGCAAATTTGATATCACGGCACCGGACCCGGTGCTGCACCTGCTAGCTTGGTCTGCGTCGGGCTGAACGGGGCATTAGGGATTTCTCTTTCAGCGTTTTTTACTACCGGACGTATCGGTGAATGAATTTGGTTGGTACGGGGGCCAGTAGCTCAGTTGGTTAGAGTCCGATTCTTATACAGTCGTGGTCGTGGGTTCGATCCCCACCTGGCCCACAAAAATTCGATCCCCACCGTCCGGACAATTAAGCTCAGAATTATGGCAACTCATCCTGAACATAGCCTATGGCGGCTGAGGTTGCAATCGGCCGCTGGGTCTGCTAGAGTCGGACTACTCGCCGCTGGCAGCGGGTCGCCAGGGACCGACACCTACCTATAGGTGCCCTAGCCTCCCGGCCACGGCCCTACATAGAAAGGTGTTTGATGAGTAACACTTCTTTTGCTCTTTATGATTTTTTGTTGGAGGATCTTGAAACTACACTTTCTGATTCTTTTCCAAAGCAGGAAAATGAGACAGAGGCAATTCTTGAGTTCCTTTATGTTCTTGCTTCCATTGGAGATTCCATCCCTGAGGCGATGTTGAAGATTTACGCTTCTCCCCTCAACTTTGATGCAGAGCAGCTTAAGCATGGCATCGCATATCTGGCGGGACTAGGGTTCCTTTCAGTTGAATGCTCTTGTGTTCATGGGGAGCTATCATTCTTCTCAGATGATGAGTTGAGAACAGAGGTTATTGACTTTGAGGAAGTCAACCCTTGCATCGTTCCTTCAGATTCTTCTCACTTCTTCATCAAGGGCTTCGATGAGCTACGATTGAAGAGTGGCAAGTGGTTGGAAATCAAAGAAAAGATTTTATTGACCGAGTAGTTAAATACAATCAAATTGATACCCATCTGGATTCCATTTGG
>ERZ650311.1596-NODE-1596-length-10992-cov-6.252903_pt1 | contig 10992 bp, 7 predicted proteins | sample MGYA00376247_ERZ650311 | MGnify/ENA primary metagenome ERZ650311 (study PRJEB26733, sample SAMN07839324) | wastewater metagenome | biome: small river; feature: stream; material: water | place: USA: North Carolina | collected 2016-07-28 ... | reverse complement strand
TTGGCGACGGGACCAGACCGATGCGCCAAGTCCATAACGTGAGGCGTTCGAAAGCGCGATCGCAGTCTCCATATCTGGCACTCGGTTAATAACAAGGGTTGGGCCAAATGTCTCTTCTGTAACCGCAGTGGAATCCTCTGGAACCTGCAAGAGAACGACAGGTTCAACAAAGCGCTTGCCGACAGATTGAGTTCCACCGACAACAGGAATTCCGCCGCGTTTTACTGCATCTTTAATGTGCGATTCGATCACCTTGAGCTGCGATGGCATTGTTGCAGGGCCATATTGTGCGCTCTCTGGATTTCCAGCATGAATTGTCTTTGCTAGCGCAATAACCTTTTCGGTAAAGATATCTGCAACATTCTCATCGACATAGACGCGCTCAGCGCCAATACAGGTTTGACCGGCGTTGGAGAAAGCTGACCAGACGGTCGCATCAGCTGCGAGAGCTAAATCAGCATCGCGAGCGACAATCACCGGATCTTTTCCACCACATTCAGCGATGACTGGAGTCAGTGTCTGAGCGCAGAGAGCAGCTACCTTCTTCGCTGTCGCGGTTGAACCGGTAAATGCCAACTTCTTGACGCCACTTGTGCAGAGGGCAGCGCCGGTTTCACCGAAACCAGTGACAACTTGGAAATATTCCGAGCTACCTGCAACATGTTCAAAGAGATCGGCAAGTGCAATACCAACACCTGGCGTGTACTCACTTGGCTTAAAGACCACGGTATTTCCAGCTGCAAGTGCATATGCAATCGAACCCATTGGCGTAAAGACCGGGTAGTTCCATGGGCCAATAACACCGACAACGCCGAGCGGTGAACGTTCAACCGTTGCCGACATATTTGCCATCAACGCTCCTGGTGAGCGATGTGAGGTGCGGAGAACTTGCTCTGCATTGCGCGCAGCCCAGGCAACGTGATGTGCCGCAAGAGTGATCTCAAGCTTTGCATCAGAGTGTGGCTTGCCAGTCTCGAGTGTCACCTGTGTTGCAAGCGAATCAATCTCGCTCAAAATTAGACGGCTATAGGCCATCAACACTCTACGGCGACCCTTAAATCCAAGTCCAACCCAACGAGCGGCAGCATCGCTCGCTAGTGTTACCGTGGCATAGACATCTTTCTCGCTAGCGATGGGATAGGTACCGACAACTTCACCATTGACTGGATTGAGTGAATCAAAGGTTGCAGAGTTCTTTTTAGCCATAGATAAAGAGTAGTCACTAGAATGCAGCTATGTCGGAACCAATCCGCCCCAGCACCGTATTGCCAGCCATCCGCACCCCTTTTACCTTCACCACTGAAGATGGCGAGACCTTAATCGGCGAGGTCAGTGCACCGATCGATACCCCAAGTACGGCGCTGCTCTGCTTCCATCCAAATCCCACCGGTGGCGGAATGATGGATAGTCATATTTACAAGAAGGCAGCCAATCGTTTACCAGCTATGGCTGGCGTAACAATTATTCGCTTTAACACTCGCGGCACAACGAGCGAAGCCGGAACAAGTACCGGTGAATACGATGCAGGACGAGCAGAGAAATACGATGTTCAAGCGGCGATTAATTACTGCTTTGATGTCTTACACGTGAAGGAGCTCTGGGTTATTGGTTGGTCCTTTGGAACCGAGATTGCACTCTGTCATGCACGTGATCCACGAGTTAAAGGTTTAATTCTGCTCAGCCCACCGTTGATGAAGGTGGAAGAGAGTGATTTACAGTTCTGGGCAGAGGACGGTCGACCAATTACCGCGCTCGTTCCCGAGCATGATGACTACCTCAAACCCGATGAAGCGCGTAAACGTTTTGCTGTGATTCCACAAATAGATCTGATTGCGGTTGATGGGGCAAAACATCTCTGGGTCGGTGAACCCTATGTTCATCGCGTATTGAGCGAGATAGTTCGCATCATTGCACCAGCGCGATTGCCGTTGCCGACCGAACTTCCTTAATCAGTACTAGTTCTGCTCTGCGCGTGGGAAGACAACCTCTTCCAGAATCAAAATAATCGAAGCAGCTACTGGCACTGCCAAGAGACCGCCCACGAGTCCCAATAGTGATGTACCAATCAAGGCAGAGATGATGGTGACAGCGCCAGGCACTGCCAATGTGCGCTTCATAATCTTCGGTGTCACTACGTAATTTTCGACCTGCACATAGAGAACGTAGGCAACAAAGGCGATGATGCCGATAGTTACTGATTGAGTTGCCGCAATCAGTGTGACCACGGTGCAGCCTAGGAAGTGGCCAATCAACGGAACAAGACCACAGATAAAGATCAAGATTCCGATAGTGATTGGCGAAGGCAGGCCAAGGATCAGCGATAGCGCGGTTACAAAGAGCGAAGCTAACGCTGAGACCAGGATCTGACTTCCGACAAATGCGCCGACGCGAGCAACAATCGCATCAGTCAATAAGGCGATGCGCGGACGACGTGATGCTGGAACCATCTTGAGCGCAATCGATGTCATCTCTGGCAACGATGTGATGAAGTACAAGGTAAGGACCAGAATGGTGAGTCCAGTAAAAGTGCCAGAGAGAACAGTCTTTCCGACGCCAATAACGCCACCGAAGGCTGATACTAGAAGCGTTCCATCCGAAGTCACACTTGTGAGTTTCTTCTGAATTGCATCGATGACTGCATAGTGCTCATTTAGTCGTGCAATCTGTGGATTTGCCTTGAGATCTTGCAAAAGAGATGGCGCAATATTGATGAGATGTGCACTCTGATTTACGAGAGGTGGAACGACAAGTGCGAAGAAGAGACCAACAAAGAGCAGAACTCCGGTAAAGATGATTGCAACGGCAGATCCTCGTGATAACCCACGACGTCGAATCGCTTCCACAGCAGGATTGAGACCAGTTGCCAAGAAGAGTGCAACCAAGATAATGACAAATACTTGGCTAGCGCTGGCAAGTGCGCGCAAGAGAACGAAGGCAGAGAGTGCGCCCATCGTTGCCACAAAACCAAAGTAGAAGGGGTGACCTCGATCAATGGGCGCACCAGCATTTCCATAATCTGGTGTGACAGGGGCCGCTTTTGCCGCAGATTTCTTGGTGATTCGACCGCCGATACGCTCTGAAATAGTCATAGCTGATTATAAGTTGGTAAATATAAGTATCAGCGAATGATGAGAGAATAACGGCATGGCACTTCGAATCACTGGCGTTGGCGAGGAAATCGCAGCGGTATCCGGTCTGCCATGGAATCAGAGCCTCGAGCTCTGGCCAGAGGATCCACTCCTAGCCGAAAAGCGCGGTATATCGCGCCATATCGTGCGTTTGGTCCGCTCGACCGATGATCCAGACTCTGAGGTCTATGCCGTTAAAGAGACGGTCGCAGAGTTCGCCAATCGCGAGTACAAAATCTTGCGCGAACTGAAGCAGCTCGATGCGCCAAGCGTTCAATCGATTGCCGTCATTGAAGGACGTACAGATAACGATGGGGAAGAGTTGCCATGTGCACTCGTTACTCGATTCTTGCCATACTCACTTCCATATCGCGTCTTGTTAAGTGGCAAGGATGTTACCGCTGAAGATGTGACGCTGATGGCAAATGCACTTGCGCTGCTCTTGGTTCGACTTCACCTCTTGGGTTTTTGGTGGGGCGACTGTTCACTCTCCAATACTTTATTCCGCCGCGATGCGGAGGGCTACGCCGCATATCTCGTTGATGCCGAAACCGGCGAATTCCAAAAGTCACTCAGCGATGGACAACGCGAGCATGATCTAGAGATTGCTCACTTCAATGTTGCAGCAGAGCTCGAAGATCTCGCGCTTTCAGGTGTTCTCTATCCAGGTATGGATCCAATCCGTGCTAGTACCGCATTGATTAAGCGATACCACCGTCTCTGGGCTGCGCTGAAGGAACGCCAAGTACTTGATCCTCATGATCGCCATGCGGTCGAACGCGCAATGCGTCAATTGCATGATCTTGGCTTCGCGGTTGAAGAAGTTTCAGTACAGCTTGAAGAGGGAGATGAAACTTCCGGAAAGCTCTACTTCCAACCTAAACTTGTCGCTGCCGGCTATCACAAGAATCGTCTCCGCGAATTAATGGGTCTCGATACTGAAGAGCTTCAGGCTAAGCGGCTCCTTGCATCCTTCGATCGTTTCCGTGGTCGTGAGAAATCACCGAAGCCACCGATGCATGAATCTGCCCGACGTTGGTTGGAAGAGGTATTTAATCCAACCGTTGCTTTGATTCCAGCAGAGTTGCAGGGGCGAATTGAAGTCGCTCAGTTCTTCCATGAAACCCTTGAACATCGCTGGTATTTGAGTGAAAAAGCAGGATATGACGTAGGTCTTGAGTTTGCCGCAAAGTCTTACGTCAATGAAATCTTGCCTTTCCGTCGCGACTCTGGCGTCGATGTACCTCAGGAGAGTGCTTCATGACATTGCCACCAAATTTCGGACGAGCATACGATCTCAGTGGTTTAGGAAAGCCACCAGTCGATACCTCAACGCCAATGCCTGGTTTAGAAGTAAACGCGACAAACCTCACTGCAGAGTTCTTGCCGATGTCAGCGCAGAAGCCAGTTGTTGTTCTCTGTTGGTCAGCACGCTCTGCCGAATCTGTCGAAATGTTACGAGCCCTTGGAAAGCTAGCGCTTGCGGATGAAGGTAGGTGGGTACTTGCTCGCGTTAATATCGATGAGCAGCCACAGGTCGCGCAAGCGCTGCAGACCCGCACGATTCCTTATGGCCTGGTCTTTATTGCAGAACAACCAATTCCATTTGTCGAGCAAGCGTTGAACGAAACCCAACTTCGCGAAGTCATCACCAAGATACTTACACTTGCGGCACAGCAGGGAATTGGTGAAGCACCAGTAGAGCAAGCTGAGCCAGAAGAAGATGAAGCGCTGGCAGCGCTCAATCGCGGTGATTATGCCGCCGCGGAAGCTTCCTATCGCGCCCTCTTAGAGCGCAAACCAAATGATGTTTATGGCAAATTGGGATTGGCGCAAGTCCAACTCTTAATCCGCACTGATGGACTTGATGCGGCCGCAATTATGAAGGATGCAATAGAGCGTCCTGATGATGTTGAACTTCAGATGCAGTGTGCTGATGTTGAAATCATGGGTGGATATCTCGAACCTGGTTTCAAGAGATTGCTTGCTCTCATCACAAACTTGAGCGGGGACGAGCAGAAGCGAGTTAAAGATCGCCTCCTTGAACTCTTCGCTCTTGTAGATCCCGCTGATCCTCGTGTCATCAAGGCGCGTGCTCAGCTTGCGAATGCGCTCTTCTAAATGATGACCGGGCGAGTACTTTCACATGGTCAGGAAAAGCGCCTATTACACGCTCTTTTCTTCACCTTCGGCTTCGGCATCATGGCCTGGGTGCCTCGCTTTCCAGAGGTGAAGGCGAACCTCGGACTCAGCAATGGCGCCTTCGGATCAATTCTTACCACTGGCGCAATAGGTGCATTTACCGGTCTCCTAACTGCAGGACATATCGTTCATAAGATTGGCGTGCGCAATGTTTTGATTGGCGCCACCGCTCTTTTATACAGCTCTTTTGCAGCCATTGTTCATATTCATACTCCGGCGATTTTTATCATCTTCAACATCGCAATTGGTTTCGGAATTACCTCAACTCACGTAGCAATTAATGCGCAGGGATTTCATATTCAAGAGCGAAGCAGTGAAAATGTTGTCACCAGCAGTGCAGGATTCTGGAGCGCTGGCGCACTGGCAACCGCAATCCTTTCTGGATTTTTAGTTGGCCATATTGGAATCTCGCTTCACATCGGGGGAGTAGCACTCGCATCTGCAGTTGTATCGCTCGTGATAGTTGCAGCGCTGCGAAATGCGCTCGTTCCGCCCAATGAACATCCTGAGACTGATTACTCGATTAAAGATATTTTCACCACCTTCCATTTTGATTGGCGAGTGAGCCTCGGATTGGCGTGCGGTGTCTATCTTGAATTTGCCATCGGCGACTGGGGAACAATCTTTACCAAGGAGCGCCTCGATGTGACTCCAAGTTTGAGCACCTTGCCGTACATCATCTTTACTGTCTTTATGATTATTGGTCGCCTCTCAGTTCATCGCATCACTGCGAAGTATCCGGTCTATCGCCTAGCGCGCATCTCGACTCTCGTGGCAGGTATTGGTTTCGTCATCACAATCTCGATTGCAACCCATCTTTCTGCCGACGCCAAATGGATTTCTTACTCGCTCTTCATTCTAGGTTTTGCCTTAGCCGGAATTGGATCGGCAATCCTTGGACCGAATTTCACTGCCGCCGCCAATCGACGATCTCCGAATCCAAGTGCAGTCGCGGTCGGTCAAGTAGGAGTCGCGAATAACGTTATAACCACCGTCATTAAATGGTTTGTGGCCGGCATCATTGGAGCTACTGGATCCATTGCTTTAGCGATGATGGTGCCAGGTGCCTTGATGATCCTTGCTTACTTCTTTACGCCTGTGATGCGAGATAACGCAGTTTAATTAAGCGCGTTCAAACCAGACTGTTGCAAGCGGTGGGATTCGAAGAGTTGTATAGAGCTCGGTATCGACATCTACCGCAAATGAATGATTGGTGATGCCACTACCACCGTATTTAAGATCATCGGTATTGATGGTTTCGCGCCAGACGCCAGCAGTAGGCATTCGCAGCGAGTAGAACTCTTGTGGAACTGGCGAGAAATTAGTGACGCAAACGAGTGGGTATCCAGCATCAGACCAACGCGTGAAAGCAACAATGTTGTTTGATGCGTCATCGCCCACAATCCATTGGAATCCTTCTGGCGAAACATCCTTCTCCCACAAAGCTGGATGGCGCTTGTAATTGGAGTTGATATCAGCGAGAGCTGCTTGAACACCTGAATGTTCTGCAAACTCTGTGAGGTACCACTGAAGGCCAGCTTCTTGATCCCACTCATCATTCTGCGCAAACTCTTGGCCCATGAAGAGCAACTTCTTACCGGGATGTGCCCACATAAATCCATAGAGCGCACGAAGTGTTGCGAGCTTTTGCCAACGATCGCCAGGAAATTTATTGACGAGCGATCCTTTTCCATGGACCACTTCATCATGCGAGAGTGGCAACATAAAGTTTTCTGACCAGGCGTAGAGAATCGAGAAGGTAATTTCGTTGTGGTGATAGACGCGATGTACCGGCTCGTGTTGCAGGTATTCGAGGGTGTCGTGCATCCAGCCCATATTCCACTTAAATCCAAAGCCAAGGCCATCGCTGGATGTATCGCGAGTGACACCTGGCCAGGCAGTCGATTCCTCGGCAATCATCATGATTCCTGGATGAGTGCGATAGGCAGTTGATGTTGCTTCTTGTAGCAGTTGTACTGCCTCTAAATTCTCACGTCCACCATTGCGATTAGGTAGCCATTCGCCTTCCTTGCGCGAATAATCAAGGTAGAGCATTGATGCGACCGCATCTACGCGAAGTCCATCAATATGGAACTCCTCTAACCAGTAGAGCGCACTGGCAACGAGGAAGTTGCGAATCTCATTACGACCAAAGTTAAAGATCAAAGTTCCCCAGTCGGGATGCTCGCCTAGACGTGGATCTTCATGTTCGTAGAGCGCAGTTCCATCAAAACGCGCTAACGCCCATTCATCTTTGGGAAAGTGTGCTGGGACCCAATCCATAATCACGCCGATTCCAGCTTGGTGCAGTGAGTCAACGAGAAATCGGAAATCATCTGGTGTGCCGAATCGAGCTGTTGGTGCGAAGAAGGAAGTGACTTGATAACCCCATGACGGCCCATATGGGTGCTCAGTAACGGGGAGAAATTCAACGTGGGTAAATCCTTGAGCAGTGACATAGTCAACGAGTTCGGTCGCCATCTGACGGTAGGTAAGTCCGAGGCGCCATGAACCTAAGTGAACTTCATAGACAGATACCGGTGAGCGCCATGGCTGGAAGTTCTTTCGATTATCCATCCAATGACTATCTCTCCATTGATACGAGCTCTCATTTACTACCGAAGCTGTCAACGGTGGGCACTCGGTCTCACGCGCTAGCGGATCAGCATGATCAACCCAATGTCCAAATGCTCCGCAGATTGCAAACTTATATTTAGTTCCGGCACCAATCCCTGGAACGAAGAGCTCCCAGATTCCAGAAGAACCTTGTCGCACCATTGGGTGTGCTGATTTATCCCAGAAGTTATGGTCACCAATCAAACTCACGGCTTGCGCATTAGGAGCCCAGACCGAAAATGCGGTACCAAGTAGCGCACCATCTTTATCGCGCAGCACATGTGCGCCGAGCGCGCTCCAGAGCTTTTCGTGGCGACCTTCATTGATGAGATGGAAATCGAGTTCACCTAAAGTTGAGTATGGATTGAGGTAACTGACTACCTCTCGGTTCTCTCCCTGAGCAGATCTGCTCTTAAATAACTTGGAGAGAAAACTCATGCAGTAATTCTAAAGCTTTACCTTTGCAATGTGAACAACTTTGCCAGATAACCTTGTTGGATCAAGGCGGACATATGTGTGCTGAGACCACTGATATTGTGCAGAATCAATCAAATCCGTTACCTCAAAGTTACCTTCGGCGATTCCGAGTTGGCTGAGGTCCCAGTGCACTGTTGACTCTTGCGCAAAGTTTGGATCGAGATTAACGACTACCAAAATGAGGTTATCGCCTTCACGCTTTGAGTACGCGATGATCTGGTCGTTATCGCTCTGATGGAAACGTAGGTTGCGTAGACGTTGTAGCGCTACATTCTCACGCCGAATTGTGTTGAGTAGAGTAATAAATGGCGAAAGCGTCAGCTTCTTCTTCTCAGCTCCATCCCAATCACGAACCTTGATCTCATACTTCTCTGAATCGAGGTACTCCTCGCCACCTTCTTTAAATCGACGGTGCTCGTAAAGTTCGTAACCAGCATACATTCCCCATGAAGGCGTCAACGTTGCGGCAAGTGCTGCTCGAATGGCGAAGATAGCTGGGTTGCCACTCTGGAGGTGGAATGGATTGATATCAGGTGTATTAACCCAGAAGTTAGGGCGGAAGAAGGCCGAGGTTTGATGAGCAACCTCTTCACCATATTGTGTGAGCTCTTGCTTTGAAGTGCGCCAGGTGAAGTAGGTATATGACTGATGGAAGCCGACTTTTCCAAGTGCATGCATCATCGAAGGCTTAGTAAAGGCTTCAGCAAGGAAAATTACATCAGGGGATTCAAGGTGAATAACGCGCATGACGTCGGCCCAGAAATGAACTGGCTTGGTATGTGGATTATCCACGCGAAAGATTGAGACTCCCTTGGAGATCCAGAAGCGAAGCGTCTTCAGAGATTCATCAAGAATTGCCTGGTAATCATTATCAAAGTTAATCGGATAGATATCTTGATACTTCTTCGGTGGGTTTTCCGCGTAAGCGATTGTTCCATCGGGGCGATGGCTAAAGAATTCTGGATGTTCCTTTACCCATGGATGATCAGGAGATGCTTGCAACGCAAAGTCGAGAGCAACTTCGATCTTGTTCTTCTTTGCAGTTGCTACGAAATCTTCAAAATCCTTCATCGTGCCGAGCACTGGATTGATGGCCATGTGGCCACCTTCTTTATTGCCAATTGCCCATGGAACGCCAGGATCAGTATCGGTCGGGGTGAGCGTGTTATTTCGACCCTTGCGGTGTGCGGTACCAATCGGATGAATGGGTGGGAGATAGAGAATGTCGAAACCCATTGCGGCGACTGCCGGAATGCGCTGAGCGGCAGTTTTAAATGTTCCGCTTGTAGTCGAACCATCTGCCTTGAGAACGGCGCCTTCGCTGCGTGGAAAGAACTCATACCAAGAGCCCACCAAGGCACGCGGATGATCTGAACGCACTGGATACCGCTCGCTCTGTGAGGCAAGTCGGCGAAGTGGGTGCGCTTCACAGTATGCGCGAATCTCTTCCGTTGCTGCTTGTCCAAATCGATTGAGTGGTGCCAGCTTAGTATCGCGTAGAGCTGTAATTGCTGGCTTGAGTAAAGACTTTGCTGACGAATCGACTTCAATAACTTCTTCAAAGAGAGCTGCGCCAATAGTGCACATCAGCTCGGCATCAACATCTGCGGCAATCTTGATTTCGGCATCATGGAGCCAGGTTGCAAGTGGATGGTCGTAACTTTCGATTGCGAATGAGAAATCTCCACGGCCCGGCACAGTGATATCGGCTGTATATCGATCGCCGCCGCGCCAGATTTCGCGCATCACTGCACGAGAGATCTCTTTACCTGATGAGTCGAAGAGAACTACATCTGCACCAAGTGCATCATGGCCTTCACGGAAGACTGTGGCAGAGACTGGAAATGTTTCGCCAGGAATTGCTTTGACCGGTACAAATTCTCCCCCGAACAGAGTTGCGGGGGAGATATCTGCTACTGGAATTCGATTAATCAGCCTGATCCTTCAGTGTTACCAGCATCTGCTGCTGTGACGTCGAAGATACGGTACTTGTTAATCGCCTCGGTGACAATAGATTCCTTCACTTCACCGCTCTTAGCAAGCTGAGCGAGTGTTGCCACCACGATTGATTCGGCATCAACCTTGAAGTGGCGACGGAGAGCTCCACGAGTATCGGAGAGACCGAAGCCATCTGTACCGAGTGCGTAGAAATCGTTAGGAACCCATGGCGCAATCTGATCTTGAACAGCGCGCATAAAGTCAGAGACGGCAACAACTGGACCTTCAGTGCCCTTGAGCTTTGAAGTGATGTAAGCGGTCTGTTTACTTGTTGGGTTGAGCAAGTTGTGGCTATCGACTGCCAAGCCATCGCGGCGAAGTTCATTCCATGATGTCACTGACCAGACGGAAGCAGATACGCCCCAATCCTTCTGGAGGAGATCCTGCGCCTTGAGCGCCCAGTTAACTCCAACGCCAGATGCAAGGATCTGTGCATTCTTCTTACGCTGCTTCTCGCCTGACTTGAGGAGATAGATACCTCGCAAGAGGCCATCGACATCGAGATTCTCTGGCTCTGCTGGCTGCGCATATGGCTCGTTGTAAACAGTGAGGTAGTAGTAAATATTCTCGC
>ERZ650311.1595-NODE-1595-length-10994-cov-8.232562_pt1 | contig 10994 bp, 20 predicted proteins | sample MGYA00376247_ERZ650311 | MGnify/ENA primary metagenome ERZ650311 (study PRJEB26733, sample SAMN07839324) | wastewater metagenome | biome: small river; feature: stream; material: water | place: USA: North Carolina | collected 2016-07-28 ... | reverse complement strand
ACCGGGCATCTTGTGGAGCAGCGAGCCCTTGCCGTGCACGACCTCATCGTGCGAAATGGGCAGCATGTAGTTCTCGCTGAACGCGTACAGGAACGAGAAGGTGATCTCGTTGTGGTGGTGGGATCGCCAGGCGGGGTTGCGTTCCATGTACGACAGCGAGTCGTGCATCCAGCCCATGTTCCACTTCATTCCGAATCCCAAGCCGCCACCGCTCGTCTCGGCGGTGACACCCGGCCACGCGGTGGACTCTTCGGCGATCATGACGACACCGGGGTAGCGGGCATAGGCGGTCGCCGTCGCTTCCTGAAGGAATCGGATTGCTTGTAAGTTTTCGCGCCCACCGTATTCGTTCGCGTACCACTCGCCTTCTTTGCGCGAGTAGTCGAGGTACAGCATCGATGCGACGGCGTCGACGCGGAGCCCGTCCACGTGGAATTCGTCCAGCCAGTAGAGACCAGAGGCGACGAGGAAGTTGCGCACCTGGGGCTGACCAAAGTCGAACACGAGTGTCCCCCAGTCGGGGTGTTCGCCGCGCCTCGGGTCGGGGTGTTCGAAGAGCGGCTCACCGTCGAAGTTGGCGAGAGCCCACTCGTCCTTGGGGAAGTGCGCGGGAACCCAGTCCATGAGGACGCCGATTCCGGACTTGTGAAGTTCGTTGATGAGGTATTTGAGGTCGTCCGGGTGCCCGAATCGTGACGTCGGAGCGAAGTACCCCGTCACCTGGTAACCCCACGATCCACCGAAGGGGTGCTCGGCGAGCGGCATGAACTCCACGTGGGTGTATCCCAGCGCGGTGATGTATCCGATGAGCTGTTCGGCGATTTCACGGTAACCGTGGCCGGGCCGCCACGAGCCGAGGTGCATTTCGTACACCGACATCGGCCCGTTGTGCGGGTTCGACTTCGCGCGAGCCGTCATCCAGTTCGTGTCGGTCCACTCGAACTGCGATTCGACGGTCTTCGACGCGGTCGACGGCGGAACCTCGGTGTACTGCGCGAACGGGTCGGCGCGGGTGACCCAGTCGCCGGCGGCGGTTCGGATCTCGAACTTGTAGGCGTTGTTGGGGTGGACGTCAGGCAGGAAGATCTCCCACAGTCCGTTGGTGCCAATGCGGCGCATCGCGCTCGTCGGTCCGTTCCAGTTGTTGAAATCACCGACGACGCGAACCGCCTGAGCACGAGGAGCCCACACCGCGAAGGACACTCCGCGAACGCCTTCGTGCTCGATGTAGTGGCTGCCGAGCGCCTTCCAAATCTGTTCGTGGCGACCCTCGCCCCACAGGTACAGGTCCTGTTCGCCAAGCGTCGGGCTGAATCGGTAGGGGTCTTCCGAGACAAAGTCGGGCGAACCGTCGTATTCGGCTCGAACCGTGTACGCGACCGGCTTGCCCTTGTGCCAGCCGTGCCACAGTCCGTCGCTGTGGTGGTCGAGGGCGACCTTTGTGCCGTCGGTGCGTTCGATGGTGACGGCGGTGGCGAGCGGACGTATCACGCGATAAGTGACCCCTCCATCCTGGACGTGGTGCCCCAGATCAGTGTGCGGGTCGGGGTGGCGCCCCTCAACCAATGACAGGACGTGGTCGGGGTGCAGTTCAATCGGGGAGACGCTCACGCTGTGTGTCCCTTCGGATAGGTCACCGCGAGGATCTGCGCAGGTTCGGTGAACGAATCCACTCGGATGAAGTTGTCGTTGCCCCACGTGTAGGTCGTGCCGGTGATCAACTCGGTCACCTCGAACTGGGTTCCGTTGGGAAGACCGAATAACTCCATGTTGAGGCGAATCGTCGACTCGCGAACCGCGTGCGGGTCGGTGTTGATGACGACGATCACGCCGTCGGGCTTGCCGCTGTCAGTTTGCGAACCGGGCAGATACTTCGAGAAGGCGAGAATCGCGTCGTCGTCGACGTGCGGGCGCCGTCGGCCGAATGGCTTGTCAGCCACTTCGCGACCGGTGATCGTCATCCCGTTGGCCGACTCGAGCACCACCGCTTGGTTGAGGATCTGCTTGATCAAGGCTTCGTGGCCCATCGCCACGGCTGCTTCATACAGGGAGTTGGTCCCAGCCCGGTGCCCATTCATGAAGCCAACGCGTCTCCCCTGGTCGATGCCGGCCTGGAGCCCGATCTTGAATGCCAACATGTCCCTTGCGTTCATGTCGTCACCTTGACCGCGAGCATGACCACTGCCACGAAGAAACCAACGAACACAAGGCACCCGACCGAAGCGAACGCCACAGCGTCCTGAGTCATCGGACCGGAGATCTCCTCCATGAACTCTGCCCAGGTCGCGGGCTTGTCGTCATCGGTCATGACTTCTCCTTGTCAGCGAGGCGGACACGCTGCTCCTCGATGAGGTCAGAGGCCCGGTAGAGCAGCGCGGCAACGACGGAAGGGTCTACTTGCTCGTGCCCGACTGCGACCAGCGGGTCATCTGGGTCAGGCGGGACGCGCATCTCGAGGTCGCGGAGGCCGTCGAGTATGTCGGCTTGGAGGCCTTGATGCATCGACGCGAAGCCATCTTCCTGAGCAGGGGTCAGCCCTGGGATCCTCCCGCGACGGGCAAGGACCACTTCCAGTGCCGCATAGACCATGGTCTCGAGGGCCTCGATATCGTAGGAGGAGAGTGCTCGCTGCGTCTGAGGAGATAGACATCCTCTCCAGGTATGCACGAGGCCATCAACAAGACTTCGGCGGGCCGTTGGGCTTGGGGCGGTACTCATGACGTGATCTCCTCGGGCCGGAGCCAGCCGCGCAGCAACTCGATCAATCGAGATCTCGGCATGCGGAGCCAGTCGCTCTCTTCGTCGTCGTGGGCGTTCCTGGGCGACCACACCACAACCATGTCGCCACCCTCATGCGCTACGGCGATCCGCTTGAAGCGCTCATCGTAGCCGCCCTCGGCTGCCTTGAGGATCTGAGAGATCGTTGGTCTCATGGGGTCGCCTTTGCGTTGAGCACGACAAGCACTCCACCCGCTCGGAGCGGGCACCATTCTGGCGGAGGTCCCATGTTCTCGGGATGCGGCACCGAGCGGTGAGAGGGCCAAGTATCCGACTTGGCCTTCGTGCAGACACTCCACTCGTCCTCGTAGAACGGGCAGTTGGCCCCACACCGAGTGACCCTGTGGACGCCAGACATGGCGGGTCTGTCTGTCCTCGGTCCAAGATACTCGCCCCACTCGATCCATAGGTGGCGAAGCGACGTGAACCCGTCGATGGTCCTCACCCACTCGTCTTCGGGGCGGGACCCTGGCTTGGGTCTGGCGACCTCGGCTACCTCATGCTCGCCGCGTCGCGGTCCGTCGAGCCAGCGGATCCGCCAAAAACCCTCTGCTCGCTCGTGGTTCACGTGCACACCGCCCTGGCGAACTCCGCCGCGCCTTGTTGGAACCCTGCGAGGGTCTTGCGGTACTTGGCCTTGCCGGCCTTCACGAGGGAGTCCATCTCGGACTCGGACGGGTAGCGGCAACCCGGCGCGTACTTGTCGAGCCACCTTGGCATGCGCCCTGCGACGCTCAGGCGATCGTCACCGCCGAGGTAGGTCAGCGAGATCTCGGTGACGACCTTGGCCCGCTGGACACGGGTGAGCCTCGCGGTCTTCACGCTGCTCCCTCCTTCTCGACCTCGCGCAGGAACTCGGCGAGCGACTTCGCGCGGTCCCACTTCACGGTGCGCATTTGGTCGTTGCGGCCCCAGAGCAAGGCCCAACTCCGAAAGCGGAACTCGACGTCGCCGTGGTACTTGACCCACATGCCATCTCCGCCCTCGAAGCGGTACCCAGCATTGGCCAGCGCGTTGGCCTCTTGGGTCTCGAGGCGCGGGTCTGGGGTGAACCGATCCCGGAAGTGGCAGACCGAGACATCGGCGGCGAGGTACGGGTCGGGATCGCCGTTCTCGACCCACAGACGGACCATGCGGAACCACTCGGTGGCCTCGAACTCGCTGCGGAAGGTGATCACGGTGCCGCCTCGCACTCTCGCAGGAAGTTGAAGAGGGTCTGCTTGGCCGGGTCCCACGTCGCCGAGTGGAGCGTTCGCCTCCCGCCGCTGACCTTGACCCAAGCCTTCTCCAGGCCGTTGTAGGCCGCGAGGACGCCTTGGCCCGCGCTCGACAGGGACTTCGCCCATGAGTCGGCCGCGGGCCGGTAGCCGGCCGCGTAGAGGTCGTTGGCCTCCGCCGGGGTCACGTTGACGTCCGGCGTCGAGCGGTTGCGCGCTGCCCGGATCGCGTCGTCGGCCCACTCCACGGCATCGTCGAAGAACGGGCCATCGGGTGTCGACACGGTGAGTAGCATCTGCCACCAGGCTTGGCGCTCCGCTTCGTCGCGGAACACTACTGGGGTTTTGTCTCTGGTATCCATCACTTCTGCTTCCTGCTACAGGGGTTTCGTATCACGTCACGGATGCGCGCCGCAAGCGATTCGTACACGAGGGTCAGTTGATGCCAGCGGATGCCAGCGCTTCATCGATCTGGGCGCTCACGCGGTGGTGGGTCTGAAGCATGGCCTTCGCGGCCCGCATGACGCGCACGCAGGTCGAGAGTGGAGAGCCGAGGCTCCGGTGTGCCCAGGGTGTTCGAGAGCCAGGCGTAGGCTGCTTGGCGGGTCATGAGCGGGTCGTCGCCGCGCCAGAGCAGGTCGAAGACGAGCCGACATCGCTCGCGCCAAAGGAGGTGGAGGGAGGAGTTCATGTGGTGGCCTCCTCGACTCGAGCTGCCTCAGCGTCCAGAAGGACAGCGGCAGTCGTGGGAGTGAAGGCGGCGGCGGTGCGCTCAAGGACGCGCACGACCATCCGTACCCGGGTCTCGCCCGCTGGGGCCTTGGGTGCGTGTGCCGTCCCAAAGGCGACGGTGCCGGCACACCGGCTTACATCGCCGTCGATATCGTCGTCCGCTTTGTAGGTGCGGCCACATTGGCCTCCCTCCTCGATGCGACGGCCTCTCCATCCGCACTTTGCGCATGTCACGAGTCGGCGGGTCTTGCTTCCTTCTTTACGGGGCACGGGTCCACTCTGACGCTTTTTCTTGTGGACGCAAGCCGGGTGATCGCGTACCTTGCCCTTGTGCCTGGGGAACCGGGCAGGAGAAGCAGCATGGGCATCCCCGCTATCGCCGTCCCCTCTCTCGAAGACGCTCTTGCGTGGCTCGCTGCGAACGACCCGAAGACCGCAGCGACCTACTGTGCGGCTGATGGCACCGTGGATGCTCGCCGCAAGCGCTTCAACCGGAGGTCCAACGGCACGATCGTCGGCTTCCACGATGGTGCCCAGCCTCGATGGGAGTCCTACCCCGAGGACGTGCGCGTGCATGTTGCACGAAGGATGGCCGTGGCAGCGCAGAAGGCCCAGGTCGCTACGTATATGCAGCGCGAGCAGTCCGAACGGACAGTGGCGGCTCGGGAAAACGTCCGCCGGGCCGTGGCCGCGCTGCGCGAGTTCCGTGCGAGCCTGCTGCTCGTGCCGGAGGCCCATCGCGAACTCGTCGCTCAGGCCGCGGCCGCGCAAGAGGCGACCCTGGCCGGACACGTCAACTTCTTCTGGAGTCAGCGCTGACCCACCGTCGGGCGACACCTCCAACGAACCGTGAGCATCATGAGCAGAGTCATCACCACCGCAACGTCGTTCACCATCGAAGACTGGCGCGCCGTCTACAAGGCCGCCGGGATCTCCTCTGATGAGCCAGGTCAGGCCGCCATCGACAAGGTGACCTCGGTCGCCGGAACCTTCGGCCTCTCGTTCGAGGACTTCGGGAAGCGCATGGCCGGTTGGTCAGAGGCCACCTTCGAAGAACCGGGACAGCGGGTCGGTTACTGGAGGCCGACCGAGCACCCGAGGCACCTGCGACCAGAGGAATCCCACAACTACAGCCAACTCCTGGCCGCCAAGAGCGGCCAGCATGTGTCGCGGTACATCTCGGACTACGACTTCAAGCGCACAGGGACCGCCACCAAGGCCGAGTTCTTGGAGCGAGAGGTAGCGGTCGACGTCGCTCGCTACGAGGCGCTCAACGCCCTCCCGTGGCCGCACGCCACTACATGGGACCCCGACATCAAGGCGCGGGTGCTCAAGCACCTTCGCCGTGGCACCGTCAAGCACTCGTGGTGCGGGTACAGCACGTGCCGGATCTGTGGGGCAACCCTCGGTTCGACGTGCCTCACCGATGGGAAGTGGATCTGGCCCGATGGCCTGTCCCACTACGTCACCGAGCACGACGTGGCACTGCCCGCCGAGTTCATGGCCATGGTGCCGAAGGTTGGTGGGTGATGGCCGTCGTCTATCATCGGTGCCCCGCGTGCGACCGGCGCAAGGCCAGGGATTCGGCTGGTCCATACGACTGGCCGGACTTCCGATGTCGGTACTGCACCATGTGCCGCGCCTACAGCATCGACGAGACCGTGGTCCTCGGAGGGTCTGAGAACGTCGACCCGTTGAAGGATCCAACCGCCGCCAAAGTCCTTGCGGCGGCGTTGCGCGAGGCAGCGGTCGATGACCAAGCACAGAGTGTCCGGCTCTTGGAGCGGGCCCGTGAGACTCGTGAGATCGCAGCCATGCTCGAGTCCAAGGCCGCGGGGATGGAGATCTTCTCCAGCACGCCAGACCACGACGAAGCATTTGCACTGGTGTTTGAGGAAGGGCGAGAGGCCCGCCGAACGGCACCAAAAACAGGCGTACGCGACGTGGACTGCCCATACCAGAGCAGCGATCGACGGAGTGTGGCCTGGAGCGACGGTTACGAGGCTGAGTCAATAGTCATCGAAACCGAGAGTTGATAGACAAGCGAACAAGACAGCGAAAAAAGAGACAAAACGACATGGCAACCACCAAGAAGACCAGCAAGAGCATCCCAGTCCTCATCACCACCAAGCATCGTGGGGTATTCTTCGGCTACGCGGACGAGAACGATGTGTCCAAAGACACCATCCGACTGAGCGGAGCGCGCAACTGCATCGCCTGGAAGCGAAGCATCGGCGGCGTATTCGGACTCGCCAACGTCGGCCCGAACGCCGAGTGCCGCATCGGAGCCCGCATGCAGGCCGTCACCATCCGTGACGTCACGGCCGTAGTCGAGTGCACCCCAGGTGCAGCGAAGACTTGGGAGGAGGCGCCGTGCGTGTCCTGAATGGTGAAGTCGAGGCCTGGATGACCGCGCCGGACGGCTACGGCTACGGCGACGGCTACGGCGACGGCTACGGCGACGGCGACGGCGACGGCGACGGCGACGGCTACGGCTACAGCGACGGCGACGGCTACGGCTACGGCAACGGCTACGGCAACGGCTACGGCGACGGCTACGGCTACGGAACGGTCAGATCAAATAAGCGGCGCAGACCAATCTAAAAAGGAAACACCATGAGCTACACACCAGACCCGCTAAAAATGGCTCGCATAATCTGCGATGCAAGTCTGAGGGACTGCCGCGCCAATCCGAACAACAGCCTGAATCAATGGCACGATGGCCGTACTACTGCCTGCGCGCTGATGTTCCCCGATCCGGAAATACAGGCTGCTGCGAACGAGGTTCGATTCCTGACCAGCCATTATCACTTGAGGCATTACGGAGCATCAGCATGAAACCGCAAACTGTAACTCACTACTGCGCTACCGTGTTTGACATGCGAGGCACTACGGAACTCGGCACGGTAGTCGCCAGCTCATACGCCGCTGTGTGGCTAATCGCCAAGGGAATGACTCTGCACCCGATTCTGGAGTGGATCGAGGGTGGGCCTACGGGGAAGGAGTTGTGATTAACGTGGAGCTTACCGGCGACGGGCAGGTTCATCGCCCGGCGTTTGAGTAGAGCGCAGGGCTATGCCCTGCATTGACGAAGGCGAAAGGAGGTGAGCTATATGGGCGGAGACGCAAGCATTGACGGCAAAGACCCAACCGATACGGTAATTCCGAACGGCGACGGCGTGACCAACGAATGCAAGCCGGGAATTTAACCAACCGCCCCGCTGCGCGAGTGGCTGGGCATAACGTCTAAATTAACCGGCTCGCGGGCCTTATCCGCGAGTCCGGGTTGAATGCGGGGTTAGCCCGCAGAAAGGATGAAGATGGAACTTGATTACAAAGCGTTGCGAGAAAAGGCGGAGGAACTTGCGAGAGTAAAGGCGGCATTGATGTTCCCGCCAGGACACCGACAGGACGAAGAACGGAAGCGAATTGCAGATGAATACTACCGACAGTACACAACGCCGTCACACCGTGCGGGCTAACGTCGAACGTAACCGGGACGCGCGGCATCATCGCGCGGCTCCGGTTGACGGCCCTGTTGGGCCACACACTCAGGAGGAATGACAGATGCAGCAAACACGGCTTGGCTCACTGATTGAGTCCCTGATGAACATCGCCATCGGCTACGGCGTGGCACTGCTTTCGCAGATTGCGATTTTCCCGATGTTCGGGATTCACGTTCCGCTCTCGACGAACCTGTGGATCGGCGCGTGGTTCACCGTCATCAGTCTGGTGCGGAGCTACATCATCCGGCGCTGGTTCAACGCTCGGCTGCATTCTGCTGCGCAGGCAATGGCAAGGGCCGCATCGTGAGGTTCAACGGCGAGGTGAGGGGCGCGAGCCGGCTTGCCGACGAAGCGTCCGCCTCGACCGTGGTGTTAGACCTCAACAAGAAAGGATAGCAATGAAAGCCTACCGAAAAGACGGCCAACTGGTGATTGAGATCGACGAGGACGCGTTGTGCAGCGGCACGCACATGCTACCTGGAATGGAAGCCACGATAACCGACCGAGAGAAGTTCCTGAACTTCTGCACCAAACAGATTTGCAGCTTTGGCGACAACGGCGATTTCAATAGCGCTTCGCGCCTGACGCGACTACTGGATGATCTTGTGACCGAGGCCATCGAGAGTGACGCTGGCGTTGAGGTCTAACGCCTAGCTAACCGGCTGGCGGCATTATCGCCAGTCCGGTTGAGCGACGTGTTAGGTGCCGTACCGCCAGAACCGACTTTTAACGAAAGGAAGAATGTGGATCAACAGATAAAACAGATTGCCGAGGCGCTTGGTTTTGATGCTTCACCGTGCGGCTATGCGTTCTTAAACACGACCGTTGCGGAAGTTCTTTTTCGCGGCGGCCACGGAATGAGCGGGAACACAGCGCACCCGGTGTACAGGGCCGATCTTGTGCTGGCGATGCTGCAAGAGATTTCGACGCTGCGACAGGCGCTTGACGACGCAAACGGGATTTGCCGCTCGGCGTATCAGATTGCGGAGCGCAACGGCAGCGCAGACTGGACGACGTTTCGAGCGAGGCTTGCAGAGTCGCTTGGTCGGCAACATAAAGTGATGTACCCACTTGGCGATTAAAAAAACCTTGACAATGTTTGATAACGCACTACAATAACAAACATCAACAACGCGCAAGGAGAAGCAAAATGACGAACTACCCGCCCAGATACAGCGACTCGTGGAAAGGTCAAGATGGCCGCGAATGGAGAGAAGTTAGCTACTGGAATGGACGAGGATGGCAAACATTCCTGCAAGTAAAAACAGCCGCAGGGTGGCAAGGGTGGTAAGCGGCAAGCGCGGTGGCCCCGGAAGGGGTCAAGGTCGCAAGCCAGTGAAGCAGGGAGAAGAAACGGTAACAGTCTCCCTGCGCATGACTGCCGCACAGCGCGACAAACTGTCGCAGCTTGGTGGGGCGGATTGGGTGCGAAAGCGGATAGACAAGGCAAAGGCACCTAACGCCTAGCTAACCGGCGCAGGCGGCTTTATCGCCGGCGTCCGTGTTGAGCGACGGGTTAGGCGCCGTACCGCCAGCGCCGACTTTTGAAAGGAAAAGAAATGGAAGCGATGCAAGCAGCAAAATCAGTTCCGATCACAGAGAGATTGCGCAACATCAAGATCGGAAACTACACGGTAGATCACGGAAGCCACACAAAGCATATCCCGGTGCGCACGATCTGCGAGGAAGCAGCGCAAGAGATTGACCAACTGAAAGGCGAGTGTTTGTTGCTGGCCGACGTGCTGCGCGATGCGTTCGAGGTTATCAAAACGGTCGAAGGCGAGGACACCGACGAAAGCGACGGACTCACCAGCCTGTGCCTGAGCATTGCGCATGCGCTGGCGCTGTACGACGACCAACGGATTACGCGCAATGGGATTGCCAATCAACAGAGAGATGAGCTTTACAGGCTGCGCCAACAACTTGCGGCGACGCGACTTGCGCTTGTGCAATACGGAGCGCACGACGGCGCGTGCTCTGTGTGCGACATGGACGACGAGGGCAGGCATTGCGCGTGCGATTGTGGATACGAGGCGGCAATCGCAGCGGCAGAGGATAAGGCGGCTAACGCGAAAATCACGGGCGGCTGAAAGCCGTCCCGTGCATTGCCGAGTTAGCGGTTTTTGAATACAAACGGAGAACAAAATGATGCTGAAAAGACTGGCAAGACGATGGAGCCCTGAAAAGGCGCTGAAAGGCGAAAGCAAATACCACCTATTTTCGGCGCGGAGCTTTTTGACTGCGATGTATGGCGACGCGATGGTTGAAGAAATCACCGAGGCATGGAAGAAGACCTGCCCGGTAGAACTCGATGCCTACCGGACCGATGTCGAGTGCAACTGCGGGCTAGACGGCTGTGAGGCTTGCGAGACAGACGCAGAAGAATGCACTGACAACACGCGCATCGAAATCCCCGACTGGGAAAACGGAGAAGGAATAATCCTCTCTCCGACATGGTATGCCGCGCCGACAGGATCGCCAGAAGGCGACGAGCTAGGCATGGACGATTACTCCAAGGCAAACGCGGAATTCCTGGCTATCGTGCATCTGTACTGGCCGCACGTCTACCAATACGTGCAGCGTAGCTACGAAGCCATGCAGGATGCGCTGGAGTACCTCTACAACGAGCGCGACAGCAAGGACGAAGACGATCCGGCGCTCGACGCGCTGATCGAGAAACTTGAGAACGCGACTGGCGAATGACCGCTAACGTATCTTCGGCCTCACACCATAAAACGGATTAACGATATTAACAAATAAA
>ERZ650311.1594-NODE-1594-length-10998-cov-6.971763_pt1 | contig 10998 bp, 10 predicted proteins | sample MGYA00376247_ERZ650311 | MGnify/ENA primary metagenome ERZ650311 (study PRJEB26733, sample SAMN07839324) | wastewater metagenome | biome: small river; feature: stream; material: water | place: USA: North Carolina | collected 2016-07-28 ... | reverse complement strand
GTCTGTGCCTGCACACCTTTGGATGACTACAGGTAAAGGGTCGGTGCCGGTAGGAGAGGTCGGGACCAAGGGCTTTATTTAATTCCTACTTTACTTTACATAATGTAACTTATCGGCGTTACATATGTGCTCGGCGGGCCACTAACAGCAACCACATGAGCGTCAGAATCATCGCCCAGTCTCCTAAACGATCTCTCAAGGATCTCTGATCAATTAAGCCAACTGATGCATATATGTGTTCAGCGGTTCCCATCGATGTTTGCTGCGAAACATTTCCGTTGTAATCAATAACCGCTGAATATCCAGTCGTTGAAACGGAAATGATATTTCGGGAATGTTCGATAGCTCGAACCCTGGAAATCGACAATTGCTGAGCGCTTTCCGCAGATCTTCCAAAGGTTGCGCTATTTGTTTGAACAGCCAGAATATTCGAACTTTTGGCTGCCTTTTCAACTATTGAATCATCGATTAGTTCGTAACAAATAATTGGCGCGATCGTCGCTGTACCTACTGTGAAAGTTTTACTGTCCTTGCCGGCGGAAAAGTCATCCACTTGATTAACCAAGGGTGAAACTAGCTGAGCTAAAGACCGCAAAGGTATGTATTCACCAAATGGTGTTAGGTGCTGCTTTGCATAGACATCTTGCCTGTCTTTTGTCCACAGTATTGAAGTATTTAAGGTTTCACCGTTGTTGTCGACAATTGCACCAATAATCAAGGGTGTCTTGTATTGAGACAAACGTTCCTTCACTTTTTGATTTCTGAACGGATCTACGTCAACAGCATTTTCTGGCCAAACAATGAAGTCGACATCCGAATTCTCAGCCAGTGCCTTATCTGTCTCATTTACATGGTTGAAGAAAACCTGAGTTGCACGCGAATTGAAATCCAAACCATAGTTAGGGACATTTCCTTGAATCATCAGAACTTTTGATTGATCGATCGGGATGATGTTATTAGGTACCCACAGTATTACTAACGGTAAAAGCAATAATGGTTGGAATTTTTTGTTGATGAGCATGTAGATAAATAATGCCAACAAAACGGTGATCGCTGAAAGAGCAGTCGCTCCTCCGAAACTTGCAATTCTGGAATAGGGAGCATCTGATTGAGAGTATGCGACTCGAGCCCAACCAAAGCCTCCAAAAGGAAATCTATTTCTAATTTCCTCGCAAACAATGAAGATGAAGGGATAGGAAGCGATCCCCCAACGATTCACTAGGACTAGAGGTAGATAAAGCATTGCTTGGCCAATGAAGAGAATGATCCAAGGAAGTGATCCTACGTAGATGCTGGTCCAATGGAGCAATACAGCGTTGAAGAGGAGTGCAAAAATAAGAACTGATATGGCCTTCTTGTTACTTCTGTTGAGCGCGTAGATATGAACCGCTAAAGCTATAGGAGCTAAGTACCACTTCCCCACTGGTTGGAATGCAAAGCTAAGCAATACTCCAGACAATGCGGACAGGAGAAAATTTACCAACCCAATGCACTGATCAAACGATCAACGCTTGCACCTAATGCGTAACGCTCCTTGAATTGATAGATCGCTGAGAGATCACCAGGTGATTTTGGAACACTTAAATCCACCTTAGGAAGAGGTGCATTGCGTGCTACACGAACCAAGGTTGGTGCTATCTTCAAATAATCAGCACCGGCAATAATTTTCTTAGCAAGCGCGGGTGGTAGGGACACATGGGCCGAAAGTGCTCCCTCTAAAGCATCTTCAACAGTTGCGAAGTTGTTTGCAATCACTGCCGCGCCTTTTTCGCCAATTCCCTTTACGCCTGGCAGACCATCAGATGGATCGCCGCGGAACATCGCAAACAAGTCGTAACGATCACCAGGGATTTGATACTTCTCTGCAACATATTTAACATCAACTAGATCATGTTGAGAGATTCCTTTAGCAAGGTAAACAACTTTAATGTCACGTTTATCATCAACCATCTGAAAAAGATCACGATCTCCAGTGACGATTCTGATTGGACCCTTTTCTATCTCTGCATAAGTTGCCATAACATCATCTGCTTCATAATCATCTACACCTACAACTGGAATACCAAATAGATCAAGCAAATCCAACAAAATTGGAATCTGAGGCGTAAGTGTTTCCGGCTCCTCTTCCTCTTCGCTCTCTTCTTCGAGACGATTGGCTTTATATTCGGGAAAAATATCTACACGCCAACTTGGTCGCCAATCTCCGTCTAAACACGCAACTAATCGATCAGGTTTGTAAACATTCATGAGTCGTGCAGTCATATCAAGGTAACCACGAATGGCGTTAACCGAGGTTCCATCAGGTGCCAACAGAGTGTCAGGCATACCGTAATAGGCTCGATACCAAAGGGAGGCACTATCCAAAAGCATTAAAGTCATATCTCCCCCATCAGGTACGCAACTACTCCACGATCTAAACGTTTCACACCATCTTTACAGACTGGGCGTAACTTATCGCTTGCTCCAGCAATTTGATTCAATAGATCGATTAGTTGCTTCGTGGAACGAACAAAATCGCCCACCGACATGTCGCTTCCCTTAAGGACATTATTGAGTGAGTTACCACTTGCCCACTTATAGGAAATAAAACAGAAACCTGCATCAGGTTCCCGTTGAGTTTTAACCCCAAATTGAGTCTCGATCTCTTCAAGCTCAGCCCACAGTGAGATGATTTCAGTGATTGTGGAGGTTACCTTTTGACTAGGCATCTTTGGTGCGAGGTTTTCGGCAGATCGTGACTCAAAGATCATGCATGACACAACCGATAAAAGCTCAGTTGCGTTTAGTTCATCAAAAAGACCCCGTCGAATTGATTCGGTTAATAGAAGATCTGATTCAGCGTAAATTTTTGTAAGAATTTTTCCTTGCGAAGTGGGCTTCTCCCCTTCGATGTAGTTCAAATGATCCAAAACTCGACAAATTTGGTCAAATGTTTTCGCAATCACGTGAGTACGATTTTCAACTCGTGTGGTCAAGCCATCATTTTCTCGCCCGAGACGGCCAGCCCGTTCCGCAAGCCGAGCATGGTCTTCACGTTCTGCGCAACCATGGCAAGGATGGTTCTTCATCGTTTTACGAAGATCAGCCAGCTCCCCCTCCATATGTCCACGCTGCCTGTTGTCGAATGTCTTACGTTGATCTCTGCGACTCAGAAGAACTTCGACCTCTTTGATCGAACGTCGTAAACGCGCGTACTCTGAAAAATCACCCATGTGACATTGGGCTTCTTTCATTAACTCTTTAATGACCTCTTCATTTTTTCGTATCTGGCGAGTCAATCCAACAACCGCTCTATCGGCTTGAAACTGTGCAAAGGATGACTCAAGTGATCTACGGGCCCGTTCCCTTCCAAACTGTGCAATTAGATTGATCGACATGTTGTAAGAAGGCGAAAATGAGGAACGCAATGGATAGGTACGAGTACTTGCTAAACCGGCGGCCGATGCGGAGTCAACGGTTGGCGACCATTGAATAACTGCATTCCCTTCAATATCAATTCCTCGTCGACCGGCTCGACCTGTTAATTGCGTGTACTCCCCCGGAGTAATTGGAACATGTGCTTCACCATTGAATTTAATCAATTTTTCCAGCACCACTGTTCGAGCAGGCATATTGATTCCCAGAGCCAAGGTTTCGGTAGCAAATACAGCTTTTACTAATCCACGTTGGAAAAGATCTTCAACAGCTCCTTTGAAACTAGGAAGCAAACCAGCATGGTGAGCGGCTATTCCACGCTCTAATGCGGTCAACCACTCCTTGAAATTGAGCACCTCTAAATCTTCTTCGGCGATGTTTTGGGTGTATCTCAGAGCTGTGCGTCTGATTTCCTCTCGCTCCTCTGGAGAAGTCAGCCGCAGCCCTGCATGCAAACATTGTTTGACAGCAGCATCGCAACCTACACGCGAAAAAATAAAGGTGATTGCTGGCAGTAAGGACTCCCCTTGAAGCTTTTCAATAATCTCTGCGCGAGACATGCGATCGGAAGGTTCGGCAAAGCGACCTCTACGGTTTCGGCCAAGTGATGCTCTGCGAGTCATCTCGCGTTCACGATTGAGGACTTCAGGATTGACTCGACCGGGTTGATCAAAGAGATCCAATAACCTATTTCCAATCAAAACATGCTGAAATAACGGAATAGGGCGGATTTCGCTGACTATGACTTCAGTTTCTCCTCGCACTTCTCCCAGCCACTCTCCAAACTCTTCGGCATTTGAAACGGTTGCAGAAAGTGAGATGACCTGCACGCTCTCCATTAAATGGATTAAAACCTCTTCCCAGACTGCACCTCGAAACTTGTCCGCAAGATAATGCACTTCATCCATGACTACGCAACCTAGGTTTGTTAACGTATTTGAGCCCGCGTACAACATGTTACGAAGCACTTCAGTAGTCATTACAAGAATTTCGGCTTCGCCATTGATGCTGGTATCACCCGTAAGTAGCCCAACTCGATCTTCACCGAATTTTGCAACAAATTCAGAGTATTTTTGGTTTGAAAGAGCTTTAATGGGTGTTGTATAAAAGCATTTCTTTCCGGCCTGCAATGCGAAGTACGCGGCGAACTCCCCCACTACAGTTTTACCGGCACCCGTTGGTGCGGCAACTAACACGCCCTTTCCTTCCTCGACCGCATGGCAAGCGGCAATTTGAAAGGGATCGAACTCGAAATCAAATGTTAAAAGGAAATCAGTGGTAACTGGATGTTTACCCCGCAACTTTGCCGCTGCGTATTTTTCTGCCGGAGTTGTCATGCTACCCAAGTCTGAACAGCGCCAGAGATACATTCTGCCGCGATAGGAAGTTGACCTATTCTTTCGCCATCTGCGTAGGCAATAGCTTTGGATTCAATCTTGACACTTTTGCTACGCACAATTTCAACTGCAGGATGTGTGATGTGAGTGCCTGCAAAAACTCTAGGAAAAACCTTTAGGAACTCAACCTTGCTTACCGGATGTAGAACCATTACATCGAAGTAACCATCATTGAGACTGGCATTAGGGCAAACCAACATTCCGCCGCCGTATGACCGCCCATTAGCAACCGCAATCAACATAGCTTCAGTCGAAATGGTGCGATCATCTAAGGAGATTTCATAATGGCGCGGCTTGAAGCGAGGTAACTCAATTGCAATAGCAGCGTTGTATTTCATGGGACCCTTCGGCCACTTCATCGTGTTTGCTTTTTCGTTGACAACGCTATCGAATCCAGTGGAAAGAATTGCACCGAACCATTCACCATCGACTAGCCCTAGATCGATGGGGGTTGGTTTATTTGATAAAACCGCATTCAGTTGAGCGTCAAAGTTCTCTAACTCCCAACCCAATGTTCTGACAAAATCATTACCTGTTCCTGCCGGTATCAAGGTAAATGGAATTTGAGCAGGTACAACTTTTTGCAGGAGGATGTGCAACAAGCCATCTCCACCTATCGCAATTACCCCTTCACAGTCGGAGTTCTTTTCTATGAAAGTCTGAAGGTGGTCAACCAGGGCTACGGAAGAGTTACCCGTAACTATCGTGTAGTTGATAGAACGCTGTTTGAGATAACCGGCAACATAGGTGCCAACTGTGGTTCCCTTACCTTGCCCTGAAACAGGATTAATAACCAACGCCCACATGAGAGGACCTTATCTGCTATTCCTCGATAGGTGTTGGCGCCTCGATTGAAGAAGTTCCGGTTTCAACGCTAGCCATTCGCTTATCCCGTCTCTTATCGACAAGTAGCGCTATACCTCCGGCCATGAAATACAAAATAATCAGTGGAATGGCAAGCAACATCATTGTTAATGGATCAGCTGTCGGCGTGAATGCGGCGGTAAAGAGGACAATTGAAAATACCCAGCCACGCCAAGGTTTAAGGATTGTTTCACCTCTCAAAAAGCCTATTAAATTAAATGTCACCAAGAAAATAGGCAGTTCAAAAGCTAAACCAAACAGCAAGATGATACGCAAAACGAAATCAAGGTAGTCATCAAACTTGACTAAGTTATTTAATGCATTAGGAGTGAAACCAAACAACACTTTAATCGCAACGGGTAATATCAAATAACCTAAAGTCGCACCGATGGCAAAGAAAGGTGTTGCAGATGCGATGAAGAAAACGGTATTTCTTTTTTCTTTACGATGTAATCCTGGTGCGATGAATGCCCACAATTGATACAACCAAAATGGTGCAGAAAGGATTAGTCCAGAAAGTAAAGCAACTTTAATTTGAAGATTCAGCGGCCCTAGAACTCCATTGATGTACAAAGAGCCACAACTTGCAGATCCCGACTCCTGCGCAGCCTTCAGGTCACAAACAGGCTGGGCAAGCGTTGTGATGATCGAGTTGTAGAAGTACCAACCAAAACCTGATGCGAGGAAAATCGCGACGGCTGCGCGAAAAACCCTTTTACGAAGCTCTCGTAAGTGATCTAATAACGGCATCCGCGCGTCTTTATTAGACGCCATGGAGTTACTTCTCTGAAGTGCCTTCTTCGTTGGCCTTCTTCTCTTCAGCGGTCATTTCCTTCATTTCGCTCTTGAAGATACGCATTGAGCGTCCGAGGGAACGGGCTGAGTCTGGAAGACGCTTTGCACCAAACAAAACGAGAACAACGATGAGAAGAATCAAAATATGGCTTGGCTCGCGTAGAAACATCCTTCAAACTCCCTGCTGGTTGGTGGATCCAATGCTCGTAGGCTACCCCAGCATCTTATGAAATGGGTAGATCGGGTTAGTTGGCTTTGTAACGATCCAGTATCAGTTGCGCCTTTTTGGCGATACTTGTACGGATATTCAAGGGTTTAGAGAGCTCAACCGCGTCTCCTGTCGCCATTACTGAACGCTCTATCCATTGCTGAGAGTATGAGGTCAATGTGTGAACCTTCTCATCAACTTTGTAATCAATGTTAAATCGTTCTACCGCATCACGTGAAGGCTTTCTTAAAGAAATCGCAAAATCCACCTTTTCCGGTGGCGTGGTTGTGTCAAAGTTTTGCGGACGCTCAAGGAGTGTTTCGGCTGTAATTATGCGATCCATTCTGAAATCACGCATAGCCCCTGCCGTAAAGCAGAAAGCGCGAAGGTACAGGTGTGAACTATTTTCGACTACTTCGAGTGGTTGGATTTTGCGTTCAGAGATCTCATCTCGATACAAAGAATGGTATTTAATGATTGCAAAGAGATTCTTTTTAATCACCTCACGAAGTGTTGCTTCAATTGTTGGTGAGCTCTTTGGGGTTGCTTTAAAGGTGATTGGTATCCCTAATAGTTTTGAGATCCTACTCTTTAGATTTTCGATGGCTTCCAATAAATCTGTTCTTTCGCTGTCTATCGAACCCGCTAGCAAATCTAATCCCAGAAGCAGAGCTACCGCCTCATCAAATGAGATAGAGCGGGGCTTAGAGAGAGTTGGAGCGTTTCGAATAGTTACATAGCCCGATTCAAATTCGAGGTCCATGAGTTCCAATGGTGTGTACCCAGGGAGCCCGCACATCCACAAGGTAGTTAGATCAGAGCTCATCTGCGTGGTCGTGACATCGAATCGTTGTGCTAAATCCTTCAATGAAATGCCTTGATGGGTATTTAGGTATGGAACTAAGTCGAGTAAACGCGCTGTCCGGGCTAACGGTGCAGAGATATTTTTAGCCATGAGCACGTACCAATTCTTCTAACTGTGCTACCACGCGATCTCGCAACCCTTTTGGTTCCTGAACAAAAACATCTTCCCCGTGCCATAAAATTTGTGAGGTCATGGCATCCATTCCATTAATGGGAACTTTGATCTGGTCCCACTCCCCTAAATCTTGGGTAGATACAGCAGATGATCTCAAGGCATAACCCTTACCTTTTCGGACATCGATAATCGCTAACCCACCTGCAGGAGTCTCGAGTAGGGCTTCTGTTCCATTTGCTAAGGGACTTTCAAACAGTTCAGAGTTCTTCACTAATTCAAATGAACTCTGAACTCTGTCTAATCTGAAGGTTCGCACCTCTTGAATCTCCTGATCAACCGCACTTATGTACCAATGGCCAGATTTGGTAGATAACGCGAATGGGATGACAGTGCGTTCCGACAGAGTTAAATCTGAACCTAGATAAGTGAATTTGAGAAAATCGCTTTGTGAAATTGCTGAAGTAACAACCTTCAAGTCATCAGAGCTGTTGGATAACTTAGGTGATATCGCAGGCAGGTCAATGGCCTCTGCAGGAACGCCTATTGAATTCAATTTAAGAATGGCGCTTTGTGCATCCTCAGCTAGAGCAGCTCCTTCCCATGACTGAGCCGCAAGTGAGAGGAGCGAAATTTCTAGAGGGGTGATCTGGCCCAAATTGAGTTCATATTTCTCGGAATGAATTCGATAGCCCGCCTCATCGGCAAACAAAGGATCGAAACTACCTACTTCTATTTCAATACCTAAAGTTCTTAGGTCATCTTTATCCCGTTCAAACATTCTCTCTTTTGTTTCAGCAGAACCTTCATAGCCTTCTACTGTTCGAAAGATTTCAGATTTTGTTAAATAGCGTTTGGTAGCAAGAAGAGCGATGGTTAGATTGATTAATCTTTCAATCTTCCGAGACACCGTAAGCGCCCTTCGCTGGTCTGCGTCGTCGGGCCAATACCTCCACACCAGGTGCCATACGACGACTTTGAATAAGAAAACCAGTATGTCCAATCATTCTCTGTTGAGGACGAACGGCAAGACCTTCGTGATGCCAACCACGCACCATGGTTTCCGAACTCTCTGGTTCAGTAAATCGGCCATCCTCTTTTAACGCTTCAGCTGTTGCCGAGAGCTGTGTCGTGGTTGCTACATAAGCAAGAAAAACGCCTCCTGGTCGTAAGGAACGAGCTGCGATATCTACGCACTCCCATGGTGCCAACATGTCTAAAACAACTCGATCAAACTCCGACTCAAAGTTTTGATCTTGAAGGTCTCCGACTTCCAAACTCCAATTGCTCGGTGCCCCTTCAAAGTAAGCGTCAACATTACTTCTGGCATTTTCCGCAAAATCAGCGCGTCGTTCAACTGAGTGAACCTTTCCATTTGGTCCAACCGCGCGCAGAAGTGACATAGTCAATGCACCACTTCCTACGCCTGCCTCCAGCACTCGCGCGCCTGGATAGATATCTGCAACGCCAATGATCATTGCCGCATCTTTTGGATAAACAATCGTCGCACCGCGTGGCATGGTTAAAACGTAATCTGCTAATAACGGTTTGAAGGCGGTGAATTTAAGTCCGGCAGTTGTACTGACAACTGAACCTTCAGGCATGCCAATTAGATCATCATGGGTGATCCAACCCTTATGTGTGTGCCACTCTTTTCCAGGAGTAATGGTGAAGCTATACAACTTGCCCTTTGGATCGGTTAATTGAATACGATCCCCAGCTCCGAAATAACCAAGATTAGACACGGGTGCATCTTAGGCGAATTTAATGTGCAAGGTGCGAGTATCTTCAGCCAGGTGAGTAACCCAGAGAATCTGCGCCTTTCTCCTAGCGCGGTCAGCGAGTATGAGAACTGTCCGCAGCAATACAAGTACCGCAAGATCGATAAGTTACCTGAGCCACCATCTTTGGATGCCGAACGAGGCACTCTCATCCACACGGTTCTACAAGATCTATTTGAAGTTCCCGCTGGTGATAGAACACCCAAGACAGCTATAGATCTTTTGCCATCTCGATGGAGCGCACAGCTTGCCAATAAACCTGAACTTCTGGGTATGGTCACCGATGAAAAAGAGTGGTTGGACCGAGCATCTTCCCTATTAACCACCTACTTCAGTCTGGAAAATCCGACCACATTTGAAGCAACTCATCGCGAGATGCATCTTGAAAATGATTTCGACACAAATGTTTACCTACATGGCTATGTAGATCGATTGGATATTGCCCCTACAGGTGAGGTTCGAATAGTTGACTACAAAACTGGTAAGGCACCGAAACCCGGCTGGGAAGAGAAATCTCTTTTTCAGTTGCGTGTGTATGCACTGCTCTATTGGAAAAATACCGGAGTTCTGCCTCGGTTACTTCAACTAATTTACCTCGGTGACGGGAAATTGATCAAAAGTACACCCACGATGAAGGATATCGAGAGTGCCGAAAAAGTTTTGCGTAGAGTTGCCAAGGACATATTCATCTCCATGGAAAAGAATTACTGGCCTCCCAAGCCTTCAAGACTTTGCGATTGGTGTTATTTTAAAAGCATCTGCCCGGCACACAACAACTAAATCTTTGAAGAAAAATCTGAATGTAATTGAATCAATTTATCGAAGGACAACTGTTCGAGCGATTTAATCACGCGTACTCGCGACGACTCTTCCTTTGTGACCAAATGAGGAACTGCAATCAAATATGCCCCACTTGCAATTGCAGCACTCATTCCAGTCAGGGAATCTTCAAAGATCAGACAGTTGGAAATATCTGAATCGCTAATAGCTGCAGCCTTTAAATATCCTTCGGGATCCGGTTTGGTTTTTGTTACATCATCGGAACTGATTGAGAACGGAAATAGATCATGTCCAATGTTGTCCAATACTGCTTCAACGATATTCCGAGGGCTTGCAGAAACTAAAGCGGTTTTTACGCCGTGTGACTGAAGCTCTTTTACTAGTTTGACTGCACCTGGCATGGTCGGGGTGTTTCCACGCATTCGGGAAACTTGTGTGTCAATCAATGCCTGCGTGAAGAACTCGGGTGATTCTTGTCCTCCACATTTTTCATACATGTACGCACCAACCTTGGATAGTGGTCCCCCAAGACAAGCAATTTGATCCGCCTCAAGCCAGGTGTATCCGAAAGGCTTTGTGACCTCGACCTCGGAAAGAAACCATTCCGGCTCAGAGTCAACCATCAGCCCATCCATATCAAAAAAGACAGCATCGAAAAATGTACTCAATTGCAATCCTTAGTTGGCGTTGAAGTATTTTGCTTCTGGGTGATGCACGATGATTGCTGAAGTTGATTGTTCGGGATGAAGTTGGAACTCTTCAGATAGTTCCACACCAATTCGC
>ERZ650311.1593-NODE-1593-length-11005-cov-5.354612_pt1 | contig 11005 bp, 10 predicted proteins | sample MGYA00376247_ERZ650311 | MGnify/ENA primary metagenome ERZ650311 (study PRJEB26733, sample SAMN07839324) | wastewater metagenome | biome: small river; feature: stream; material: water | place: USA: North Carolina | collected 2016-07-28 ... | reverse complement strand
TTGTCTTTGGACAGGTTCCCGCATTCAGGTTGTAAAGGACAGCGACCTACGGGCGCAACTTCAAAAGATACCCGGCACCGTTGTCTGCATTTTTGATTCCTGCTTTTCAGGCGGTATGGAACGCGATGTGCCGCATCCGGGCAAAAAGGCTAAATGCCTTACATACGACCCTGCAACTATGGAGGTTTTCAATGTGCCACAATCCAGAGACGCAGCGCCGGTAGCGGGCAATAGGTTGTACTATATGTTGGCTTGTTCTGAAAACGAGGTATCATGGGACACGGGTAGTGCAGGTTTGTTTACCGAATCGTTTTGCAGGGTGTACGATGGATCAGAGCCAAAAAAGCGGCTGGTTGCATCGCTGATGCGCCAAACGGCAGAAATGTGTTGGCCCGACCAAACTCCTGTTTTGAAAATCGTATCCGGAAACGGGTCGAAAAGGATATTCTGATAAATATGAAAAACTCGCATTTTACAATCGGTGATGCAACTGAACGTGACAGCGAATAAAGCAAGATTGAAAATTAAAGCCAGTATGAGCGACGTAAGAACAGTTAAACTTAAATTCTCTGATTTGGTGTTCCTGGAAGATAACCCGCGAACAATCAAAAAGGAGAATTTGGAGCGGCTTGCAGAACGGATAAAATCAGACCCGACGTTTTTTGAAAATCGCTCCTGCCTGGTTAATTTCACGGATGGTAAGTACGTTTGCTATGCCGGATTTCAACGCGCACACGCGGCGGCAAAAATCCTGAAATGGAAAGAAATACCGTGCAGCGTGGAGAATGACGTGCCTGAAAAGTTGATGCGAAAACGGGCGATTGTGGATAATACGCACGACGGCGATTGGGACGCGCACGTTTTGGGAAATTGGGAATTTGAGCAGGACGAATACCGCGACATGGGTGTGCCGGAGTGGGTGTTTGGGGGCGATGGGGAAACGGGTGACGGGGTTGATTATTCTGACAAGAATCAGGAAATTGATGTAAACGGATTTTCTGATTTGATGGAATTGAAATTCAAATACGAAAAAGATGACTTTTTAGATATTCAGGAACGGCTAAACGTGGTTTGCGCAAAGCAAAACGTGGAAACAAAAGAGGCTGCCTTAAAAGAACTTTTGATGTTTTATGAAAGACATGGCTGAGCATCTTTTCCCGTATCGGTGGAATCTTGCAGACGGGTATCCGGCCAAAGGAATAAATCAAAATGGCTGCAAAGTATTTGGCACTTTCATTTGTGGTGGAGGGTCAACAATGGGTTACAAACTGGCAGGATATGAACATTTGGGCGGAGTGGAAATTGACCCAAAAATTGCAGATGTTTACCATGAGAACCACAAGCCAAAACATCTATTTGTCGAAGACATACGCCTTTTCAACCAAAGAACTGATTTGCCCCCTGAACTGTTTGACCTTGACATATTGGACGGCTCGCCGCCATGCTCTACGTTCAGCATGGCAGGAAGTCGAGAAAAGGCATGGGGCAAGAAAAAGCAATTCAGGGAAGGGCAGGCGGTGCAGGTATTGGATGACCTTGTTTTTGAGTATGTGCGCACCATTGGCAAACTGAAACCCAAAGTCTGCCTTTTGGAGAATGTGCGCGGGATTATTCAGGGAAACGCAAAGGCGTATTCAAAAGAGATTGTCCGACAAATGACGGCGGCAGGGTATCGGGTGCAGGTGTTTTTGCTGAACGCTGCGAGTATGGGAGTGCCACAAAAGCGGGAGCGGGTGTTTTTTATCGGGATTAGAAAAGATTTTGATTTGCAGGAATTGCGGTTGGTGTTTGATGAAAAGCCAGTTACGTTCGGGGGTATTTTTGACAAAGCAGAATCAAAAGAGGATTTAACCGATGTCCAAAGAAGTCTTTGGGATAGGCAAAGGCCAGGTGATAAAAATTTGGCCGACATACGCGGCACTGCAAATGGATTTACTGACAACCTGGTTTCTTTAACCGATGTCTGCCCGACAATAACGAGCGGCGGAAAGTTCCTTTGCAAGACCGTGCCGAGGTGGTTTAATCAGGGAGAATATTGCCAATGCGGGACATACCCAATTGACTACAGTTTTAAGGAAATCGAGCCGCAATACCTCATCGGAATGTCAGTGCCGCCCGTAATGACGGCGCAAATAGCAAATCAGATTTGGATTCAATGGCTTTCAAAAATAAACTGAAATACGGCTGAAATACGGCTGAAATACGGCTGAAAATGGCATCAGGAAAGACAAAAGAAGAATTGGTTGAAATTGGTAAGAATACCAAGTTTTCAGAATACCGGCAGCCGGACAACCGGAAACAGCCGAAGGTGAACATATTGGAGGCGGTGCAGGAATTGATGGAGGGCGACGGCTGGGCGATTGTCGAAGCGGAACTGCTTGACGAAAACGGAAAGCCGAACGGACAAACGTCGAAAGTCCGCTTCAAAACCCCGACGGTTAAAGCGGCGGCGCAGGCGTGGGCCTCAAAGGTATCGAAGGCAGACCCGCGACTTTTGGAAATGTATTTGGAGCGGACATTCGGGAAAGTTCCTCAAAACTTTAATATGGGCGGGCAAAAGGACAACCCCCTAAATATCAATTTTGAAAACCTGACAACCGAAGAACTAAAGGCGTTTTTGGCGCTTTCTGAAAAGGCTACAAACGGGCAAAGCAATGAATGAGTTTAATACTGGCAGAGCATATCGAAGCGGCAAAGCACGTTCTTTGTAAAAGAGAATTTTCCGATTTTATCCGGGCCGTAATGCCAGAATACGTTTTCAACTGGCATCACTTGGTTTTGATTGACGCGGCGCAACGCTTGGCGGATCGGGAATTTGAAAGGCTAATTGTAATGATGCCGCCGCGTCACGGAAAAAGTCAGATCGTAAGCCGATTGTTCCCGGCGTGGTTGTTTGCAAGGCAGCAGAACGAGCAGGTGATACTTTCAAGTTATTCGGCTGACCTTGCATCGGCGATGAACCGGGACGTGCAACGGATAATGACCGGGGAAACTTACCGGGCTTTGTTTCCCGATACGCGATTGAGTGAAGGCAAGGACGCCGGAGTAGTGCGGAATAACAGCAGGTTCGACATAGTCGACAGCAAGGGTTACCTAATCAGCGCGGGCGTAGGCGGGGGGATAACGGGCGCGGGTGCAACGGTGGGGATAATTGATGACCCGGTGAAAAACAGCGCAGAGGCAGACAGCGCAACGTATCGAAACACAGCCTGGGAATGGTACACAACGACATTCAAAACCAGATTTGAGCCAAACGCGATAGAGATTGTTTGCGCTACGCGGTGGCACGAAGATGATTTAACGGGAAGGATATTGAAACAAATTGAAGAAGGGGAAAGCGAAACCGCTACCGAAATAATAAACCTGCCTGCATTATGTGAGCATCCGGAACAATACCGGGAAATTGGCGCGGCTCTTTGGGAGGGTAAGTACAGCCGGGGCAAGTTGTTGAGAATGCAGCAGGATTTAGGCAGCAGGGCATGGAACGCGCTATACCAGCAAAGACCGGCACCGCAGGAAGGAAATTTGATAAAAAGAGACTGGTTTGACGTTTACGATCCTAAAAAGGTGGATTTGTCAGGCTTACCGGTTAATTTCTTTTTCGACACGGCATACACAGACAAAGAATCAAACGACCCGACGGCCGGAATTGCCTATGTAAAAAAGGGAGAGGATTATTATGTTTTGGAATGCAGGGCCGAATGGTTAGAATTTTTGGAGCAAACCAAATTTATTTTGGACTTTTGCAGTGATAACGGATACGGAGTTAGAAGCCTTGCGAGGGTAGAACCAAAGGCGACAGGGAAAAGTATTGTGCAAGTGTTAAAACGCCAAACAAAACTAAACATAGTTGAATCAGAGCCGCCAAAGGATAGCAAGATAGCACGGGTAAACAGCATAGCGGCACGGTTGGAAGCCGGGCGGGTATTGTTGCCAAAAGGGCAGGCATGGGTAGCGGGATTTTTGGATGAATGCGCAGCGTTCCCGAATGGCGCACACGATGACCGGGTTGATTGCCTTTGCGGAATGATTCTTTCAGAAGAAAATCCCGTTCGCGGTTTCCGGCGTCGGGTAAGTTCAATAAACTAAACAATCGTTTAAATGACATTTCAAGACGAACAAAAGCAAAAGGAATTTGAAGCCTTCTCTGCTTATTATGAGCAGGTAACGAAACGACCGCACACGGCACAGGCACGAAGCCTGTTAAACCAACTTCGCACAATTGCTGTCGGGCAATACGGAAACGGCGCATGGCAGGAGTTGAACCGGGCTGCCCGCGTCACATCGAACACCGTATCAGCCGAGCGAAAATTGGGAAAGCAATCAGGCGGCAGGTCGGATCGGCACAGCCAGTCGCCAACAGGACGACCGCCGAAGCCGGGGAGCGACAGAGCAAAACGGTTAGCGGAAATGGCGCAGCAAAGCGACAGGTTGGGAGCCGGAAAAGTTGTTGCGGCGGATAATGCCAAAGGAGTTACAGAAAAGGTGCGGGTTCGGGCAAAGGATAACGCTACGGTAGTAACTGCCGATGAACTGGCAAACGCTCAACTTTCGCCAATATTAGACTCATTTGACGCGGTTAGCGGCGGAATATTGGCAGACGCTGCCGACCTTGACTGGAAGGAACTGCTAAGAAAATACGACCAGGAGGCAATACATGAAGTATTGCTTACGATGGGCGAAACAGAGGATACTTTGCAGGGCAAAACCCCGCGCCAACTTGCAAACACCCTGAAAAAGCACGTAAACGGATGACCGAAAACATTGCACGACTGAAACGAATTGACGGCACCGTAGTTGCCGAAATCCGGCTACCACGTTCGGCTGCCGATGTTCCGTTATCGCGTTACGTTTCCTTCTTGGTTGAAATGAAAAAATTCGGCCTGGAAGATGTAAACCCTATTCAGGTAATGGCGCAAGCGGTTGGAGAGGCTACCGGCGTGGGATTGGGTGAAATATTGCAGGCGAAGGTGGGCGAACAATGGGAGCAGCACAAAGAGTTAGACGGAGGGGTTAGATCGTTGTACGGCTGGATTGTAAACGCCTTGACAAATTACAAGGGGCAGGCGCGAACGCCGGACAATTTCAGTTTTCAATACAACGGGGAAACCTTCAAAATTCCGTACATTGTGGCGGCTGAATTGGCGGGCGGGTTGCCGGTATTGCCACAGGTAGAGACGGCAGAGGCGGTTGAGGCGTTTGAAACGATACGCGGGTTCAACCAGCAGATTAAAGACGCTGGCGACCCGAAGGGAGAGCGAGCAAAGCGCATAAAGCAGTTAAAGGAAGCGATAACAAAGAGCGGCGACAAAGACGGCGAAATGATGCGGGAAATAAACCGATTGGAGGTAGAAATTGATTTGGACGGCGACCCGAACGGGAATCTAATGTTTGCGCAGTATTTGCGGGTGATTGCGATACTGGCACGGAAAGAAGGCGAAAGGCTGCCGGCAAACGACGGCGACCGCGAAAGGTGGATTCAAAACCGAATGATTCATTTTCAGGGCATTGACACTAAAACTGCCCTTGACGTGGATTTTTTTTTGATAGGTTTGTTGATACACTCAAAAAGGACGCATCCTGTTATTGGTTCTTTAATCCCCCCTCTTTTCGCCCTCGCAGCAGCGATCCAAAGCAAGCCGCAGCCGAAAGGGAAGCATACCAAAGGGCTGTCAGTCATCAAAAAGAAGTTCAAAAGCGGATTGGTTGGCGTTCAGTCATCGGTACGCTTGTCGAAAGGGGCTGGTTTAATCATCCCAAAATGACGCCGATGGAAAGCGCCTTGCGGAGCCGCTTTGAGGATGCCGTTAGGGCTATCAGCAGAGAAAACGCAATGTTATGAAGCATAAAGAAAAAGACGACTTGCCCCACAATGTCAGCCGGTTCAGCGTTACGCAGGTGCCGGATTTTTCATTTTCGGACGGGGCGAATATCCAGGCGGTAAAGCCTGGAAAGGCAAAACGGCCGAGAGTTAAAACAGTGATTGAAAACACAAAACCGGTGTTATGAATGTTGAAAAATTCGTTGGCTCAATATCAAGAGTTCTTGCGTTTTCGGTAATGTTTTTGCCATTGGCGATTGCATTAGACGTTGAAGGGAAAGAACTTGTTGGTATTCCTATTAAGTTTTTGATTCCGTTTTTTCTTGCACAGGCCGCAAACATATTTTATGGCTTGTTGGCAGAAATTCGAGACGAACTAAAAAAGAAATGAACGCTACTCAAACCGACTTTTACAACGCCTTAAAACAGGCGGTTATGTTTTCGCCGCAATACGTCACACTTGGCAGCGGGAACGGCAAGGTGTGGAAATGTCGGCAGTTGCAGACGTTCCGGGTGATGCAAAAGGAACGCGGGGCGGAACTGATAAGCGCGAATTTGGGCGCAACTATTTGCGACAAAGGCAAACAGTTCTTTTGGTCACGCAAGTGGCACGAAAGCGGATATGGCGACCCGATTACATTCACATACCCTGCCTTACTTCTTACCGAACTTTCCTTTTCTACCGAACGTCCCTTCCAAAAACAGACAAAGCGGTGTTATAATTATCAGATTGCGGTTGTTGACCAGCAGTCAGACGATTGCAAAACGTGTGCGTGTGAGAGTTGCGAAAAGCGGACGGTGAACGAAATATTCGCCGATACCGAGGCGCTTTTGTTTGACGCCGCATACTACCTATCACAAGTGCGGGGCGCTACATTGCAGCCCGGTGGCGAAACTGGTTTTTGGAACACTGTTTACCTTGACCACCTGAAAGAAACAGGTGGAATAAGTGAATACGCGCCCGACGCTGACTTTGGCGGCATGATGGGAAGTTGGAATAAGGACGTGACGGCATACCGGATTGCAGTTGAGGCAAACAAGATTTACGGCACAGCAATGAATTTTACGGCTTGCTTTTCAAACTGCGAAGCAACGGAGCCAAACTTTAATCTGCCCGACTTTGGCGTTTTGGCGCGGGAAAGCGGGTGCAAAAATTGCGGATGAAATGATAAAACTGTTCACTTTAATTGCGGCAATAATTGTGGCTATTCTGTGCAGAATTTCACTTTCCAAATTCCGAAACCTATTTGACAAATGAAAGCATTAACCCTTGCAGTAGGCGGAATCCTGCTTTTCATTGGCATTTTTGCTATTATCGCCGTTCGGGTTGGCGCAAAGGCCGAATCGGAAACGCGGCGAATGTTTGACAAAAACGAATGACATGACCGACTTTGAACAAAGCATCGTATCCGGTTTAGATGCTGCAATGAAGCGGCTGCAAACCGATATGCGGGCAGAGTTGAAAGCACAGGGGCACAACCTTACAGGCAGGTTGTCCGAATCCCTGGAATATGAAATTGAGGTGCAGGGGGATACGATTACGGCGGTAATGGAGTGCGAAGATTACGGGCTTGCTATTGAGTTTGGCGTACCCGCTTCGCGCATACCTTACACGCCGGGCGGTGGCGGCGGTGGTACATCAAAATACATTCAGGGATTGATCCGGTTTTGGAATTTGCGGGGCGTTACCGGGCGCGAAGGTGTACGGGCGGCGTTCGCGACGGCGGCAAAGCACAAACGCGAAGGTATGCCGACCAGAAGCAGTTACGCGTTTTCATCCACTGGGGCAAGAACCGGATTTGCCTCAACGGTTATCGAAAGGGACTTGGATTTGATCGGCAGGATATTGGAGGAAAAAACGGGGCTGACTTTGGAAATTGTCATTGCGCCGGAACTGGATAAAATTGAACCAATTAGAATTTTTGTGTAATGGCAAGAAAGATACTTTTCGAGATTGAAATTGAAAACGTCGGAGCCGCCCGGCGTATCGAAGCCTTACGCGAAGAAATCCGGCGGCTGAACAAAGAGTTGAAGGGCGCGGACGCGGGCAGCGATGCTTTCAAAGAACTGGTTGCCAAAATCACAGATGCAAAACTCGAAACGGCGGAATTAAAAGAGCAGCAAAAGCAACTGAATCGCGAATTTCAGGCGGCAAAGTTTCCGAAAGACAGTTTACAGGGGTTGCGGATTGAGTACGGCAAATTAGCCGACCAAATCAAAATCTTGTCAGCAACAGAGCGGGCAAGCCCATTTGGCCAAAGCCTCATTGCGAACGCGGCGAATGTCAAAAAGCAAATTGACGGTATAGAGCAGTCAATTGGCAGGTTTACCGGCAACGTCGGAAACTACCGTTCGGCGTTCGATGGACTAAACAACGTCCTGCTTTCAATCGGGGCGGGGTTCGGCGTAAATGAAATTATCCAGCAAAACACACGACTATCTGACAGCATTGCGAACGTCGCAAAAACAACGGGGCTGACAATCGAACAGGCGGAAAAACTGTCAGAGGTGTTGAAGTTCAGGGATACCCGGACAAGCCTGGCAGACCAATTGAAGATAACCGAAATCGGTGGGCAGTTAGGTATCGCTACCGACCAATTAGAGGCTTTTACGTCTGGCGTTGATGTTCTCAATGTCGCTTTGGGAGATCAATTTGGGAACGTGGACAACCTTACCCGCGAATTTGCCGGGCTTCGCAATGTCCTTACCGACTTCAAAACAGAGAACGCGGCGGATGATATTCTGAAACTTGGTAACGCGGTTAACTTCCTGGAGGCACAGGGGAACGCAACCGGGCAAAGCATTGTGGATTTTGCCGGGCGTATCGCCGGTGCCGGTGTTCCTTTGGGCGCAACGACGGCGCAAATTATCGGCTTATCAACTACCCTTTCAGAACTTTCAATTAATCCTGAAAGGGGCGCTACTGCCGTATCCAGACTGTTGACAGAGGTGGCAAGATCACCGCAGATATTTGCGCAGGCCATTGGTGAACCTGCCGACACGTTCACGAAATTGGTTGAAACCGATATTGTCGGGGCGCTGGCATTGGTATCTGAAAAGATAGCGACAAATAGCACGACAAACATAGCCTTTGCGCAAACGCTCGAAACGCTTGGCATAGGCGCACAGGGCGCGATAGAAGTGTTCGGAAAATTGGGCGGCTCTACCGATCTGCTACGGCAGCGTATAGGAGAAGCCGGGCAAACGCTGCAAAATACCGACAGCATTACCCGCGAATTCGAGGTGAAAAACAATAACGCGGCGGCGGCGGTAGAAAAGTTGAAAAACGCCATTATCGGGGCATTCACGTCCGACGACGCGCAGGATGCCATTGCGGCCATCGCAACCGAACTGACAACTTTTGTCGGGCTGCTTGCCGAAATACCGGGCTTTCTTTCTGAAAATGAAGATGAGGTTTTGGCCCTTGCCGCCGCATTTATCTACCTGAACAGGCAGGGCATAGCGTCTGCCGTCCCGCTTTTAGGGACGGTTGCGCAGAATTTTGGGCTGCTCACAACGGCTACGGGTCGGGCTACTGTTGCAACGGCATTACAGACAACGGCGACAAATGCCCTTTCGGCAGCGCAGGCGGCATTGCCGTTTCTTGCGGTTATTGCAGGAGTGTACGCTATCGTTAAGGCATTTGAGGCATACGAAGAAAGTGCAAGCGCATCCGAAAAGGCAGCCCGAACGCTTGCCGATGCACAGGGAGAGATTGCGAAGGAGAGCGCAAAAGAGGTTGAGGCGGTACGGCAAAATATCAACGTCCTGAAATTTGATATTGACAACAAGGATGCCCGCAAAAAAGCGATTGACGCGCTGATTGCTGTCAATCCTGAATACTTGAAAGGGTTAGACCTTGAAAACGCCTCACTGACGCAATTAAACGAAATACAAAATGAACTTACCGACAGTATTATTCGGGGGGTAGCGGAACGGAAAAAGCAGACGGCGTTAGATGGTATTACCGGGCAAGTGGTGGAGCAGGAGTTGCGAATACAGCAGGCCATAAAACAGGATTTGCCCTTGCCTGTCATTAACTCGCTACGGCTCCGCCTTGGGGAATTGAAAGACGAATACGACGCGACAGCGGCATCTTTTAACGACGCTTTCAATATCGGCGGGGGCATTAGTGAGACGACAATAAAGCAGCAGGATTTACTGCAATTTACATCCGACCTTGCCGGTAAAATGCCCGGTTTCGCACAGGATATTTCGACGGCGAACAAAGAAATCGAAAAGACAGGCAAAGAGGCCGCAGGGTCAGGCGATAAAATAAAGGGGTTGGGTGACAAGTCCAAGGGGGCGAAAGACGAAATCACGGCACAGGCCGGGAGCGTGGCGGCGTTGAAAGACGAACTTTCAAAATTGCAAAGGCAGATTGACGCAACGGCTCCAGACAGCCCCGCTTTAGTTGGTTTGATTCGACGCCTTGATGAAACAAAACAAAAAATAAAAGAGGCTGAACAGGCGCTATTACAAAGCACATTTAAAGCCCTGTTTGGTCGTGAATTGGCGGCGCCTTCGTTAGAAATTGGCAATCAACCAGATTTAACAATAGTGCCGGAATTGGCATTTGAGCCGGATGCAAAAGATAAGTTGATTGAGGAGGCAAGGGCGGCAAAAGACGCAGTGCAGGCGGCTTTGACGGCGGTTGAATTTCCGGTTGAAGTGGATATGACCGACGCCGAAAAGAAATTCCAGGAGGAAAGGCGCAAGGGGAATGAGCAGGCCGCAGCAGCCGAACAGGAACGGCAACAAAAGGCATTTGAGGAAAGAGAGAAATTGCAGCAACAGGCCACCGAGGCAGCAATAACCGCCGGGCAAACAATTGCCGACAGTCTTACGCAAATCCAAAGCAATAGGCTGAAACAAGAGACTGATGCAAAACTTGCACAGTTAGACGTAGAAACGCAGGGGCAAATAGCGGCGGCGCAAGGAAACGAGCAAAAAATAAAGCAAATCGAAAAAGACGCGGCAATAAAGCGGGCGGCAATTGAAAAGGAAGCGGCAAGAGAGCGTAAAAAAATAGCCGTCAAAGAGGCGCTAATAAATACAGCATTGGCCATTACAAAAGCCCTTACCGGCGCTCCACCACCTGCAAACCTAATTTTGGCAGCAGTGGCGGCGGCGGCGGGCGCGGCGCAATTGGCGGTTATCAATTCGCAGGAATTTGCCGATTCA
>ERZ650311.1591-NODE-1591-length-11031-cov-16.963284_pt1 | contig 11031 bp, 13 predicted proteins | sample MGYA00376247_ERZ650311 | MGnify/ENA primary metagenome ERZ650311 (study PRJEB26733, sample SAMN07839324) | wastewater metagenome | biome: small river; feature: stream; material: water | place: USA: North Carolina | collected 2016-07-28 ... | reverse complement strand
GGAATGTCTTGAGCAAACCAGAGAATTGCTTTGGAGTTGTGAACTGTCCCTTGTTTCCGCAGGCTGGGCAGTTCATCTCTGAAAGCGATTCAAGCTTCTTCTTATGCTTTGCCTCGTACTGTTCTTCCAAGTGGTCGGCGCGGTAACGCTTGTGACAAGCTGTGCACTCTGTCAGCGGATCGCTAAATGTTGCAACGTGTCCTGATGCTTCCCATACTTCACGAGCCAAAATCACTGACGAGTCGAGACCGACAACATCTTCGCGTCCCATAACCATGGATTTCCACCACTGGCGCTTCACGTTATTTTTTACCTCAACACCGAGTGGGCCGTAATCCCATGATGCACGCAAGCCGCCGTAAATTTCAGATGAAGGAAAGACAAAGCCGCGACGCTTTGAGAGAGAAACGATATTTTCTAGACGATCTACGGCCATTGTGGACTCCATCCGCTGTGTGAGCCGGAGAGTCTGGGTGATGCTCCGGCTGGCTGTCGGCGTTTGCTAGCGATTGAACTAACTAGCGAACGTGGATGAAGTTTACCTTACTTCTTCTTGACGTAACCCTTTGGGCAAGCTGCTTTCAGCGCAGTGATCTTCTTCGTGGTCTTGCCCTTTACGCATGTGATGGTCTTAATTAACGCTACCTGCTTAGCAAGCTCAGGGATAGTCATCATGAATTCGCCGGTCTCTTCTTCAGCATATGCATAAGCCGCATCGATATCGCCGGTGGGGCTTGCAAGCGCTGAATCAATCACTCGACGTACTTCGAGAAAATCTGCAACCAAATAGTTGTATGACTTCAACACCGTTGGATCTAATTTGGCTTTCGCTGCTAATGCAGTCAACTGAGCATATTGCTGATCGAAGATTGGGTTCCATCGGGCAGAAACTGCGGCGGCTTTTGCTGCGCGATCGCTCGCTTCATCTGCGAATGCTGTTGGAGTTAGAGAGAGAAGAAAAACTGTTGCAATTGCGAGGGAAATCTTCTTAATCATCATGAATCAAAAATACTACGCTCGTATGCGCCTGGCTCATCGATTGCAGTTGCCAAGAGTGGTACCACTTCCATCTTTACCTGAGTAGAACTCAGTGACCTGCGATACGAACCCACATTCTTCCAATGTGTTACAAGCGTCCAGAGTTCATTTTCATCAAGGTTTTGACCGAAGTCGCCGCTGATGAAACCATCGCGCTCAGAGAAAACGTGGAGCGCCCGCTCGATTTGAGCTTGAAATTCTGCAGATTGCGCAGCGGGAACTTTAAAACGAGCAATGGCGATCATGTGATTAGCCTAACGCTTATGATTACCCCATGAATCTAGCCATCATCTTCGCTGCAGTGACAGTGATTGCAACCACGCTTGGTGGCTATATCGCTCTCCGCGCCTCTGATCGATTCCACCTTGTATTGGGCCTTTCCGCTGGCTTGCTTCTCGGTCTTGTGGGCTTTGATCTTCTCCCTGAAGTCTTTGAGATGAATCACGACACTTGGCTTGGAGTCCCGGCTGTCTCAGTTGCACTTCTTGCAGGATTTTTAACGCTTCATATCGTTGAAGGTTTCTTTGGTTCGCACGAGCCAGCAGAATCTGATTACGGCCACGATCACGAGCATCACAACATCGCAGGTGCAGTGGGTGCACTTGCAATGGGTGGACATGTTTTTCTCGACGGTATCGGACTTGGCGTCGCCTTTCAGATTGATACCAAGCTTGGTTTCGCAGTATTTCTCGCTGTTCTGGTTCACGCATTTAGCGATGGTTTAAATACAGTCTCGTTGATGGTCAAGAGCGGACATTGGACATCACGTTCGTATGCTTTGCTGGGCGTCGACGCGATTGCACGTATCGGTGGAGCCACTTTCGGAACATATCTCGCACTCAGTGATTCTTTATTGTCGATATATCTCGCACTCTTTAGTGGCTTTCTTATCTATCTTGCAACATCACATATCTTGCCTGAGGCGCACTCGCGACATTCAAGCCGTTGGACCTTTGGTGCAACAATTGTCGGAGTAATCGCGATGTGGGCTATCGTCGCGGCGCTTGGCTAAGAGTTACGCTTTCCCGAACCTTCTATCTCTGCACGAATACTCTTCAATTGCTCGCCATAATTGGGCTGGCGTCATATCCGGCCAGAGCACATCCATAAATACAAATTCAGCATACGTTGCTTGCCATGGCAAGAAGTTGCTGGTGCGTTGCTCGCCAGATGAACGCAAGAACAAATCGACATCACTCATCTTTGGTGAATAGAGATACTTCTCAAAAGTCTTCTCGGTGATCGAATCAGCTTTAACTTTTCCGCGTTTAACATCGCGAGCCAGCTCTGCCGCAGCATCCACAATCTCTGCACGCCCGCCATAATTGACGCACATATTGAGAGTGAATTTCTTATTCTTTGAAGTGAGCTCTTCTGCCTCTTGAAGCTCTTGAATCACTGACTTCCAGAGACGTTGAGGACGACCAACCCATTGCACTTTGACGCCGAGCTCGTGGAGGCGATCACGACGATTGCGCAGTGATTCACGGCTATAGCCCATCAAGAATTTCACTTCTTCGGGCGTGCGCTTCCAATTTTCGGTAGAGAACGCGTAGGCACTCATCTCTTTGACGCCAAATTTCATTGCAGCTTCTACGAGTTCGAAGAGAACTTTCTCACCAGCTTCATGGCCCGCCGTGCGAGGAAGACCACGTTGTTTCGCCCAACGACCATTGCCATCCATCACAACAGCGATGTGGTTCGGGACTTCAATCTTCTTCTTGCTCATGCACGCTCCACCATTGGCAGACTGCGAAGTCCGCGTTCAAGGTGCCATTGTAAGTAAGCAGCTATCAATCCACTAGCTTCACGGCGGTTTTTGCCTTCGCTCGCTGAAGCTGTCTGCCAATCAGAATTGAGAAGCGCATCCATCAACAGCAGAGTTTCAGGTGCTGGCGTTGCAGATGCCGATGGACGACAGTCGTTGCAGACCGATCCGCCACCTACGAGTGAGAAGAAGCGGTGCGGGCCAGGCTTTTCGCAGCGTGAACATTGTGAGAGCGATGGTGCATATCCCCCGATAGAAAGTGATCGGAGAAGAAATGCATCGAGAATCAGAGATGGGTCATATCGATTTTCAGCGAGAGCGCGCATTCCGCCGACAACAAGTGCAAACTCTTGCGGAGCTGGTTCTTGTTCGTGAGGAGAAAATCGTTCAGCTGTTTCTAGAATCGCATGAGCGATTGTCCAACGTTGATAATCGCTAGAGATTTCTTCTCCGTAGTTCATCAGCGCCTCGACTTGAGTAATAGTGTCGAAGGTGCGACCCGTGTGAAGTTGAATATCAACATGGCTACCTGGTTCGAGGCGGGCACCGAATTTCGACATCGTGCGTCGAACACCTTTTGCCACACCACGAATCCGACCATGCTCTTTGGTCAACAACGTGATGATGCGATCGGCCTCACCGAGCTTTTGGGTGCGCAGAACTATCGCTTCATCTCGATAGAGGGCGCCCTTTGTGCTCACGGCGCTAAGGGTAGTTAGCGAATAGCGCGGTTGATTGCAGACACGACTGCCTTCAGTGAAGCAGTTGTCGTATTAGGGTCGATTCCGACTCCCCAAAAGACATCTCCTCCGATTGCACATTCGAGATATGCGGCAGCGGAGGCATCTCCACCTGCAGAGAGCGCGTGCTCATGGAAATCAAGAACGCGAACATCGACGCCGTAATTATTGAGAATATTGCAGAAGGCAGCGATAGGTCCATTGCCATGGCCCTGAAGTTCGATTGCTTCGCCGCGATCTGTCATCTGCACAGTCAGCTGCACATCTTCATTCATAACAGATGATTGCGCCAAGCCCTTAAGTCGGAAACGACCCCAAGGAGCTGATTCTGTTGGTAGATATTCATCTTCGAAGATGTTCCACAATTGATCGGCAGTGACTTCGCCACCTTCGTGATCGGTCTTTGCCTGAACAATCTTGGAGAATTCAATCTGCTGACGACGTGGAAGGTCGAGGTGATGTTCGGTCTTTAATAGATATGCAACGCCACCCTTACCGGATTGTGAATTCACGCGGATAACAGCTTCGTATGAACGACCAATATCTTTTGGATCGATTGGAAGGTATGGAACAGCCCATGTGTGTTGATCGACTGGAACTCCAGCAGCCTTTGCATCGCGCTCGAGGTGTTCGAAGCCCTTCTTAATTGCATCCTGGTGTGAGCCAGAGAAGGCAGTAAATACCAAGTCTCCACCATATGGGTGGCGCTCTGGAACCTTTAACTGGTTTGCATATTCGACGGTACGACGGATTTCATCGATATCGCTGAAATCAATATGGGGATCAATGCCGTGCGAGACCATGTTCATGCCAAGTGTTACGAGACATACGTTTCCGGTGCGCTCACCATTGCCGAACAAAGTTCCTTCGATGCGATCGGCACCTGCAAGGTATCCAAGCTCAGCCGCTGCAACACCTGTTCCGCGGTCATTATGTGGATGCAAAGAAACGATGACAGAATCACGATTGTTGAGGTTGCGACACATCCACTCAATTGAATCTGCATAAACGTTTGGAGTTGCCATCTCAACAGTTGCAGGAAGGTTCATGATTGTCTTCCATTGCGGAGTTGGCTTCCAGATATCGTTAACAGCGTTACATACCTCAACAGCGAATTCGAGTTCGGTGCCCGTATAAGACTCTGGTGAGTATTCAAAAGAAATCTTTGTCTCAGGAACTGTCTTCATTAAATCGAGACAGAGCTGCGCACCATCGGTTGCAATCTTCTTGATGCCCTCTTTATCGAGGCCAAAAACCACACGACGCTGCAATGTAGAAGTCGAGTTATAAAGGTGAATGATCGCCTGCTTAGCGCCTGCGATAGCTTCATAGGTACGACGAATAAGCGGTTCGCGAGCCTGAGTTAAAACCTGGATGATCACATCGTCAGGAATCAAACCCTCATCGATAATCTTGCGAACGAAATCGAAATCAGTCTGAGATGCAGACGGAAAGCCGACCTCAATCTCTTTGTAGCCCATCGCAACGAGCAACTTGAACATCGCCAACTTGCGAGGCGTGTCCATGGGATCGATAAGCGCCTGGTTGCCATCGCGGAGATCGACTGATGACCACTTTGGGGCCACCGTCATCTTCTTATCTGGCCAGGTGCGATCTGGAAGTTCTACAGGGATAAAGGATGAGTAACGATGCACAGGCATCTTTGATGGTGTTTGCTTCGGGAAATTCATTGACTTGCTCCTATTTGTTGTGGGCCGAGTTGTTACCGGCAACACCAAACCCCGCAGCGAGGAGACCGGTGATTAGGCCTCGCTACGGCGGATAAGTAGGAGTCCGCGGAGCTTCATAGTGGGGTAATCCTAACCTGAAGCGCGCTCTGTGCCAATACCGAAAGTAGTCATTGGGGATACCTGACTTCGCGATTTCTCAATAATTGGAAGGCTTCGGGGAATTTCGACTTAGGGAGCACTCGATGCGCAAGTTCACAACAATTCTCATAACTATTTTCTTTCTTTCCGCACAAGCTTCTGCAATTGCAGAACCACCAGTTCCAACTGATTTCAATGAGCGCTTTGCATTTCCAGGTGAATGTTATGGGCGATCTGACATTCCCCACCTCTCAATGCATGTGCCTGGCACGGTCAATGTATTAACTCGAACTTATTGTCCTAAAACAGGTGTATCTATCAATTCGCGGCTTGTGCGGATCTACCAAGGAATTGAAGTTGAAAAAACAGCCAGCAAGAATGGGGTTGGATTAGTTACCCTAAGTATTTCTATGAAATGTATTTGGAAGAAGGGAAATCCTGAAATTGAATATAGGATTTACTCCAGACATCGACTCTCAAATGGTCGATCCGGTGAAACTTCAAGAAATGCATTTCTTAAATGTTGAAAGGATTTTCATGATGATAGACGCAATTCTCATGAAAAACATCCCGGGTGAATATCGAATTGAAAGCACTGTTAATTTGGAATCTAAATTCCTGAATTTCCTATCCGCAATTCCTCTCATTAATAAAATTACTGCCTCCCATTTGAAGAGAACAGGCAAAGTTTTTCTGCGAGTAATGAAGGTTGATGTGCAGCGCCCGGATGAATACCGAATTAATGGTTGGAAAATACGCAACAAAAGTGAGCGCGCTGATGGCGTCTACTACTCAGGAAAAGGTTACGTTTCTTTAGGAAACCAAGGTGGAAGCGAAGATCTGCCAAGCAAGGGCTGATTTAGCAACCAAAGAGAGCGTGATGTAAGTGCGCTCACCACGAAGGTAGTCAGACCACTTTCCAACTTTCTTATATTGCAACCATTGCACAAGTGCGAATGAGTTGAAGAAGATGAAAATTGAGATCACGATTCCATAGACGAATGCAGGCGCAGAAGTATCTGCTGGACCGCCGATGCTCAAGACGTAGAAAAGCAATCCAAGCCATGGGACAACTCCAGCGATGCAGCCAAAGATAAATGGGAGCCATCCGCCATTTCCGGGAGCTTCGTACTTCTCCTGAAGCCAACCGAAGAGAATCATTGAGGCATTCACTCCGAAAATAGAAATGATTGCGGTGACATCAGAGACACCAGTAATCAGTGCGATCAGAACAATCATTACTGATGAGCTGATGGAGTACTCAACCCAGCGGAAGTAATTACGTTGGGCAAGAAGGCTCTTGGAATATCGCCCGAAGAACTGTGGTGATGCCACCAAGAAATGGAAGAAAGATGAGAGACCCAAGAAGATCGCAACAGTCAGTCCGATTGGAGCATCGAGTAAAACGATTGGCTCTGTAAATGTTGATCCTGGAGGGCCTGCCATATAACGAGCAACAATCGGCAGAGTGAAGTCATTAGAAAGTGCGAGGACCACAATCATTTGGGCAAGGTGAAGAACACCTGCAATGATGTTGGCGCGACGAAGCTTTGATGTATTGATCTCTTTACTCATACCTAAAACGGTACATCGGCTTTCTTTAATTTTCCTGTCGAACTAGGCAGAAGTCGGAATCCAATATGTGCGGTATTCCTTGCCGCCATTAAAGGTATCGGCCACAATCCCTGCGAACTCTCCCCCGCACTTTTCAATTGTGCGACGAGAGTGGTCATTATGGGGAAGGCAGCTGATGAAGCAACGCTCAACGCCGATTCCTTTAAGAAATTCCAATCCGTACTTCAACATATACGTGGCTATGCCTTGGCCTCGGAATTCGGGAGCCACTCCATATCCAATATGGCCACCAGTAAGGGCCAGGAAATCATTGAGGCTATGACGAATAGATATGCGCCCTGCAATCTTTCCATCGACAACTGCAACTAAAAAAGTTGAAACGACTTTGCCTTCAGGGACCGTCGCCACATCCTTAAAGGCAGCAACTCTTTCGAGATATGGGGCAAAGTCCTCATCCTGTACATAATCACTTAAGAGAAAGTTGAACTCATCTTTCTCTTTCATCACCTTATGAATTCGAGCAGCGTCGATTGCATCTTGGGGGCACAACTCACGCATTTCGATCTTCATTGAGCAATCGCCTTCATTAAAGCTTCAATCTCGCTCATATCTTTGATTTCGAAAATCCAACGCTTGAAAGGTCCGCTCTTCAAAGTAATCACGGCATTTGGGCGGCGCTTATATACCGCACAGAAATCTTTGCCTTTGATGTACTTCATTGTTCCCAGCAAAACTACAAAAGGAATTCCGGTCCCGATTCGAATTCCTTTAAGAACTTTACTGGTCCATGGATTCTTGACTATTTCAACTGATTCGACTTCGCTGAGCAAAACTTCTGGTGAAGTTCGAAGCCCTCCCAAAACTTCCCATCTGGAAAGCTGGAGGCGAACTCGACTCTCATTTATTACTAAATGTGCCATGAGCCAAGACTAACGCTGGCGGAAATTAAAGGACTGGTAAATAACGATCGAGCTCGTACTGGCTTACCTGACGGCGATAGTCCAGCCACTCTGCTCGCTTATTGCGCAGTACGTATTCGAAGACGTGCTCGCCAAGAGTCTCACGAACCAAGTCGCTCTTCTCCATAATGGAGATAGCTTCATTTAAGTTAGCAGGAAGCTTCTCGGAATCATTCGATGCCTCAAGCTTGTACTTGCCTTCAATGCCCTTGAGGCCTGCTGCCAACATCACCGCATAAGCGAGGTATGGGTTACAGGCAGAATCTGGTGAACGGAATTCAATACGAGTTGAGTTCTCTTTATTTGGCTTATACATAGGAATACGAACAAGAGCTCCGCGATCATTGTGGCCCCAGTTAATAATTGCCGGAGCTTCTCCCCCGCCTTGAAGGCGCTTATAAGAGTTGACCCACTGATTAGTAACTGCAGTGATTTCTGATGCGTGCTTCAAAATACCTGCAACGAACTGTCGACCAACTTCAGAGAGATTGAGCTCTGCACTTGAATCATAGAAAGCATTCTCTTCTCCCTTAAAGAGCGAGACATGCGTGTGCATTCCAGAACCTGGGTGATCGGTAAATGGCTTCGGCATAAAGGATGCGTAGAAGCCTTGCTCGAGAGCAACTTCCTTAATGACGTGGCGGAAAGTCATGATGTTATCTGCAGTGCTTAACGCATCTGCATAACGAAGATCAATCTCTTGCTGTCCTGGTGCGCCTTCATGGTGGCTGAATTCAACGGATACGCCCATAGATTCCAACAATGTAATTGCTTGTCGGCGGAAGTCATGGCCAACAACAGCAGGTGTGTGATCGAAGTAGCCACCTTGATCTACAGGCACTGGCATCTCGCCCTTATCTGGTTGAGATTTAAAGAGGAAGAATTCAATTTCAGGGTGGGTGTAACAGGTGTAACCCATCTCAGCTGCCTTCGCCAAAGTACGTCGCAGTACGTTGCGAGGATCAGCAGGTGAAGGTTCACCGTTAGGCAGAGTGATATCGCAGAACATACGAGCAGCACCTGGTGCCTCTGTACGCCACGGCAAGATTGAAAAAGTTGCCGGGTCTGGCTTTGCCAACATATCTGATTCGGAGTGACGAGCGAATCCTTCGATAGCAGAACCGTCGAAACCGATTCCTTCTTCAAATGCAGCATCGAGCTCTGCCGGTGCAATCGCAACAGACTTCAAAGTTCCGAGAACGTCTGTAAACCAAAGTCGAATAAAACGAATATCTCGCTCTTCAATCGTGCGAAGAACGAACTCTTGCTGCTTGCTCATATTGTCGGAACTCATAAGAAGATGCTCTCAGTTGGAGATTACGCCCGTGTTACAAAAAGTCAGGCTTTCCTGAAAGGCAATGTTAAGAATCGGTAATTCGGCCGCACTACGGCACATCGACCGCACGTTGCCGTAGGAAACCTGACTTTTTGTTAGAGCTCTCTCCAATGGGAGGTCATAGGTAGGCGGCGATCTTTGCCGAACGCACGCTTAGAAATCTTTGGCCCTGGCGGATATTGGCGACGCTTGTATTCGGCCTTATCCACCATGGCGATGACTCGCTTCACCAGCGCAGGGTCGAATCCCATTGCAATGAGCTCATTATGGCCATGGTCTTCATCGACGTAGTTACGAAGAACTTCATCGAGGATTTCATACTCTGGCAGTGAGTCAGAATCTTTTTGATCTGGGCGTAATTCTGCAGAAGGCTCTTTCTCAATCGAGCGCACAGGAATCGGTGGAGTCTCACCCGCTTGAATTGCAGCTGCATTGCGCCAGCGGGCAAGTGCCCAGACATCGACCTTGTAGATGTCTTTGATAGGTGCATATCCGCCGACGGCATCGCCATACAAAGTTGAGTATCCGCAGGCAAGTTCGGATTTATTTCCGGTTGCAAGAACAAGCATGTTCTCTTGATTAGAGATTGCCATCAAAGTTGTTCCGCGAACACGTGCCTGCAAGTTCTCTTCCGCAAGACCAGAAAGATTTAATTCATTCATATAGGTATCGACCATGGTTTCGATGCGCACGGTGCGAAGTCCCAGGCCAGTGTTATGGGCCAGCTCTTCTGCATCCTCAATCGAATGGTTAGAAGAATATTTGCTCGGCATGGCAACCCCATGAACCAAGGCAGGTCCCAGGGCATCGCAGGCAAGAGCTGCCACAAGTGCAGAATCGATTCCGCCGGAGAGCCCGATGAGTACTTGGCTAAAACCATTCTTAATCACGTAATCGCGAAGACCGACAACGATGGCATCCCAAATCTCTTCTTCATCACCGAGGCGTTGCGCAATTCCTGGAGTGAGAACGCGATCGAGCTTTGCTTCTGTCTCGCTGATGATGACATCAGGAGTGCTTGTGAAAACTTCTGCATCGAGATCGAGCAACATCATGCCGTCTTCAAATTGTGGAGCACGTGCAATGACGTTGCCTTGCGCATCTACCGCGATGCTGTCGCCATCAAAGACCAAGTCATCCTGGCCGCCTGTCATATTGACGTAGACCAATGGTGCGCCAGCTTGGATGGCGCGCTTCTTTACAAGTGCTGCGCGAACGTCATCTTTATTACGTTCGAATGGAGATCCGTTAGGAACAAGAATGAGGCCAGGTTTGCGAGCTGCTAATTGCGAGGTAATACCGCCATCAATCCAAAGGTCTTCGCAGATCAGAATTCCGACATCGACGCCATGGATGCGCACAACGAGAGTCTCATCGCCCGGAACAAAGTTGCGGTACTCGTCAAAGACGCCGTAATTCGGCAAGTGGCACTTCGTATAGGTGGCAATAATCTTTCCGCCCTCGATGATCGCAACACGATTCTGGGGCGCGCCATCAATGTGGTCGAGATATCCGACGATTGAAACAACTTTCGATGGCAGCGCCGCGGCTAGAACCTGAATTGATTTCGAACTAGCAATTTGAAAGGAAGGGCGCAGAGCTAAATCTTCAACTGGATAGCCGGTCAGAGCCATCTCCGGAAAGAGAACTACGTGAGCGCCACTATTAGCCGCGGTCTCTGCATGCGCAAGGATGAGTGCAGCATTGCCTTCGAGGTCGCCCACTGTGGGATTGATCTGGGCGAGAGCTACTCTCAACTTCATAGTTCAAGAGTAGAGGAGTATCG
>ERZ650311.1590-NODE-1590-length-11034-cov-34.523363_pt1 | contig 11034 bp, 19 predicted proteins | sample MGYA00376247_ERZ650311 | MGnify/ENA primary metagenome ERZ650311 (study PRJEB26733, sample SAMN07839324) | wastewater metagenome | biome: small river; feature: stream; material: water | place: USA: North Carolina | collected 2016-07-28 ... | reverse complement strand
GGTAGGCGACGAACTGTTCGCCGTCGATGTCGAACGTGATCGGCGGCTTGCGCGACGTGAACGACTTGATCGGCGGCGTGTTGCTGTTGGACTCCATGTCCGTCACGGTAGCCGATGACGGACGGGGCACCGATCGGCGGGGGCGATCAGGGGAGCCGGGCGTCGACCGCCGAGGATCCGAACCCGTCCCACATGGCGACACCCTCATCGAACAATGTCCACACGGCGTCGTCGGCCGACAGGCCCTGCACGTCGGTGTGGACGTCAAGGTGGAAGCACTGCGGCCACGGCGGGAAGTCGACGGTGACGGCGTCGGGGTGGGCGCCGAGATGCACGCGCCACGGCATCGGCAGAGGTGGGTCCAGCTCGCAGAGATCCGCCAGCACCCTGGCCCGATCAGACAGGCGGGCGAACATCTCCCCACCGCCGCTGGTGACGAGAATGTGGGTCTGTTCAACGCCTCGCATGATGCCGTGCAGGACGGCGATGAGGGACGTGAGGGACGCCGCTTCGGCCAAGTGGCGCAGTTCGTGGGCGACCGGGTCGGTGACGTAGTGCAGTTGGTGCAGGGGGGAACGGATGGCCCACCGGGTGAGTGTCCCGTCGCCGAACTCGGCCCACAACGACAGGAACGTCGGGGCGGGAATCGGGTCGCCGGTCATGAACGGAACTCGCCGATGAACACGGACTCAGCCCACCGGGTGGTCGCCCCATAGGGGAGAAAGGTCAGGTCGTCGGTCAGTACCCATCCGTCGCCGTCGCGCCGGAACGTGACGGCCGCTGCTGCTGGCCGGTCAGCCAGCCAGTCGTCCAACGGCTGGTTCCACCCGGTGGGGACGGTGACGAGCATGCGGCCGGTGGGGGTGAGCAGGGAGGCCAGGTGTTCGATCGCTTCGACGGACCGACCCGGCGTGCGGGGTTCCGGTGGATCCCACCCGACGTGTTCGACCGTCGAGATGGTGATGATCGTGTCGTAGCGTCCGGTGATGTCGAACACGTCGAGGTTCTCGACGTGTGGCCCCGTCTCGTAGCGGTCCACGATGCGGCGCGTCGGCACGTCGAGCACGTCCCCGTAGTGCTGTAGGACGTTGCCCACTTCCAGCACGTCGCCGAGCGGGTCACCGCGGTACAGCCACGCCATCACGACCGGGATCTCGACAGCCCGTTCGTTGAGGATCGTCGTGTTGTACGGGTGGTCGAAGAGCTGCAGGGTCGAAGTGGCGGGTGTCGAAGAGAACCCGGCTGTCGTGTCCCTGTCGGTCGTGTCCGAGTCCAATGGACGTCCCCCCGTCGGCGAAGCGGCGCGTGTAGCGCAAATGGTAGTGGCCGTGGGCGACCACGCCGGGGGTCGTCGCCCGGCGCACTTGCTCCACTGCCCGGCGGTTGGCTTCGGTGTGTGGGCGATCGGTGTAGCGGCGTCCTCGTTCGGCCATCACGTCGGCGATCGGGGACGCCGTCGGGGCGTCGTGGGCGAGCAGCACGTCGAGCGGTCCGCCGTCGAGGCACCGGTCGACGTCGGCGGCGGTGATCGTCTCTTGCGGCCACCACGACACATGGGGGAATCGGTGGCGTTGGTCGATCGAGTGCGCCCCGCCGAGGGCGGCGAAGTCGAGTCCGCCCCACGTCCAGCGGTGACCGCGGGGGGCGTAGCGGACGGCGACGTGCCCGGAGACGAGGAATCCGTCGTCGTCGGTGCAGTCGTCGGCCCGCACGTCGTCCAGCCAGTCGTGGTCGTCGTGGTTGCCGTCGAGCCAGTGGACGAGGATCCCGGCGTCGACAGCAGCGTCGCCGACCTCTTGGATGTACCACTGTCCGCCGTCGTCCATCCGGTAGGCGAAGTCGCCGAGAACGAACAGGCTGGCGCATCGCAGGTCGGCGGCCTGGTCGATGAGCCAGAGGGTGTGGCGGAGGTTTCGGTGCGTGTCCCCGGCGAGCAGGATCCTCACAGGGCGGCCTCGCGCCACCCGGTCTGCACCGGTTCACCGCACTGGGCGCAGGCGGTGCCGCCGGGGATCCATTCGAACTCTCCGGGTTCGTCGTCTATCTCGACCCACATGCCGATGCGGACGAGGGTGTCGGGGGTGAAGCGTCCGGGGGTGTGGCGGTGGACGTGTCCGGCGGAGTCGGTGTGGCTCCACTCGGGGTCCGGTTCCATGGGGGTGTAATCCATGACCCGGATGTTAGCAGGCCCCGGTGACAGTGTGGCGGATCAGATGGGCGACGGGAACTTCGGGCCGTCCGCCCCGTAGTACCGCATGTTCCGCGACCCGAACAGCAGGACCATCGCCCCGTAGTGGAACCGCTGCGGCTTCACGCCCCGCACCCGCTTGGCAAAGATCCTGTCCCCGTTCTTGTCGACCCACGACAGGAACCGCGCCCGCTTCGGGGTGATCCAGTGGTGCAACGGTCCGTACAGGCCGGTGCCGACCTCTTGGAAGTAGTCGTAGGGGGCTTCGGCCTCGCGAGGATTGGACGTGAAGCGGACCAGCGACGTGTGCATGGACCGTTCGGCTTTGATCGAGGCGTCGAGTCGGCCGGTGTCGTGCGGGGCGTACAGCTCCAAGGCGGACGTACCCGCCTGGGCTGTCACTTCCTGCCACCGGGCACAGTTGGCAGGGTGGCTCATCTCCCGGCTGAACGACGGGTTCATCACCACGCGCCCCACCGGGGGTCAGTCCTCGGTGGCCGTCAGGAAGGACGGAGCGACGACCGTCGGTGTCTCGACCGGATCCTCGACCGGCTTCTTCCGTTGGCGGCCTCGACGCTGAGCCGATGGGGACTCGGCCAGACCGCTCGCCAGCAGTTCGGCCGCACGGTCGGTCGACACGGAGACAACCTCCCCACGGCGACCTTCGGACAGGTTCGCTGCCAACTTCACCAACTCACTCATCACGCACACTCCACACAGTCATGGACCCGGGTGATCACCTGGATCGAATGTCCGGCACACATCCCCGACCCGGCGATCGGGGACACGCCACCGATGACGCACCGACCCGTGTCGGCCAACCGGCCCGCCTTGGCGGAGCATCGCAGCGCCGTCCACACGGCGAAGGCGTCGTGCTGCAAGTTGACAGCCGACTCGTTCACCACTTCGGGGCGGGGGGCTCGACCCTGCTCGCCGTCGGGACCCTCGGCGAACGCCGGAACGCAACGCAACAGCACGACCCGGAACTCGGCCCGCCAGTATTCATCCGCGCAGTCCACCCGGAACGGCGGGACGGTCTGCGTGCCGGGGTTCGGCCAGTTCGTTCCGGCAAACCCGAACCCTGACATCTCGACGCCGACGACCCCGTCGCAGCAGCCGTCCCATCCGACGGTCGGGTTGCCGAGCACGACACGCCCCGGGCGTGCAACGAGATCAGCCGTCGACGCTTCCAACAGGAGGGCGTTCGCCCAGTCGGTGACGGTCGCTGCCATGAGCCCGAGGTTAGCCATGCCCCCCGGGGTGAAGGAACACCCCGGGGGTCCAAGGTCAGGATGCGGCGGCGAAGTTGACCGGCTCGCAGTCGGCGGTCGGCAACGTCGTGATGTTGTAGAAGATGTTGAACCCGTACCACTGGGCCGTCGGGTCGGTCGTGGTCGACGTGCCCTCGGTGAAGATGGCGTTCCAGCGGGACAGGTCCGACGGGTTGCCGGTGAAGATGTTCGGATTCTTGTACCCACCGCCGGTGTACTTCGGCTTGACGAGGTCGGATCCATTGAGGGTCGTGCCGCCGTCCGGCTTCCAGTTCTTCACCAGGGGGAAGAACCATCCGGCGACGGGGGCGGTGCCACCACCGGAGCAGGCGTCGGCGTCGAGCTTGAGAAGCACCTCGATCGCCACGTTGGACGTGGACGACAAGTCGACGCGGCCGAAGCCGACGACATCCCCGGCGTTGGTGTAGAGCGTCGAACCCATCAGGAACGAGTCGAGGGCCGGGTTGATGCCGCACGATGTCAGCGACAGGTTGACCGAGGAGATCTCGGGCTGGCCCTTGTCGGTGTAGCACTTGCGGCCACCGAAGGCGCGTTCGGTGACGTCGTCACCGTCGTCGATCTGATCCTCCCAGGACACCTCGGAGATGTTGCTCAGGACCAGCTTGCCGCCTGCACCGGTGTCGGGGGCTCCGCACTGGTCCAGGTCGTAGACGATGACGACACCCTCACCCTCGCGAACATTGATGCACGGCATCGGTGGCTCCTTGACTGAACTCGGGGGCACCCGCCGGGGGCGCCTTCTGTGGGTGTCAGTCTGAACCCCGAATGGTTCAGGAACTCAGGACCGCATCGCCCGCTGGCGGAGAGGGTCGAGGATCCCGCCCGAGACTTTCGGGCAGCCGTACCGTTCCAACGCCATGTCGATGGCTTGGACGCCGACCTTGCCTTCCTGGCGGGTGGCGAGGGAGACGGTGACGCCACCGCGGGACACGCTGGTCGCGTTGTCGGGCAGGTCGCAGTCCTCACCGCAGCATCGCTTGCCGAGCTGCGACGCCAGTTCGACAACGGCGGACCGGAGCGGGACGGGAAGCCCGGCGCCGTGCGTGACAGTGATCGACCACGTCTCGGGACCCGACAGTTTCCTCATGTTCTGTTCGGGCCACGGGTCGAGGGCGGACGTGGATCCGTCGGGGTCGACCGGAGCCAGGAACCGGTGCTCCCACAGGTGGTAGTTGTCGGCGGGGACGATCTCACCTGCGACCGACACTTGATCGACGGTGACGATCGGGCCGGACACCCACTGGTACAGGTCGAGTCGCGGCCACGCCCCGTGGCACGTGCAGGCATCGGCGTGGGTGCAGTCGGTGAGGGGCCGGATCGTCGTGGAGCACGGGCCGTCGAACTGGCCGCACGTGACGTCGTTGATGAACAGGACGGCCTGTTCGATGACGGCGGCGATCTCGTCGGCGGTCAGGTTCCGCCGGTTGCAGGTCAGGTCTGATGCGTCGATGCCCCAGTCGGAGCACATGCCGTCGTAGATCACGGAGCCAGGCTAGGCGTCGACCGTGTCCGGCAGGTCGAGTCGGCCCCACCGCTTGTAGAGCCGGGACCGGCTAATGCCGAGACGGGTGGCGCACTCGCTGACCGACACTCCACCCCGGTGCCAGTCCCACGCTTCACGGATGCGTTCGTCGGACCACTTGAGCGCCGGTCGTGACGTCGGGGCGGTCGACAGCCTGCGGTAGAACTCGTCGCGTGTCTCCCATGCGAGATGGTCGGGGTTGACGCACAGGTCGGTGCCGCATGTGACGCGGGCGGTGTAGGCGTCCGGCGGACGCGGGGGGTGCACTTCGGCGAGCACGGCGACCCGCAGGTTGATCGGGGCCATGGACGTGGCACGGTCGGCGGCGGACCGTCCGACGCGGGGGACGCCGTTGGCGGTGGATCCCTGCCAGACGAGACAGTCGCCGTCGGGGATGGAGTGGAGCTGGGCTCGGGCCATGTAGCTGGCGCCCGTGTCTGCCCGACGGTGGGGTTGCATGGATGTTTACTCCCAAGAGTGCAGGGTCAGTTTGAGGATCTTGCAGTCCCATCCCCAGATGAAGCACATCCCGGTCACGATCGTAGCACAGCGTGACAGTTCCGGTTCCCGGGTGACCCAGTCGTGGTGGTGACGGCACAGGCAGACGATGTTGTCGGGGTCGGTGATCGACCCGCCCCGTGCCCGCGACTTCGCTTCATGCATGTCGTCCCACGTCCGGGGACATCCCGGCCATTCGCACATGACGCCGCGTTCGACGGCGAGCTGTCGGCGCAACGGGAGACGTTGCTCGACCATGACCTTGGCCCGCTTGGCGGACCTCCGCCTGATCGGCGTGCGCTTCACAGCCGCCAAGGGCTGGTTCCGGCCTCGCGGTACAGGTCGAGGGCGACGAGCGTGTTGACGTCCGGGTCGGCCCACTGCGCCGTCGAGAAGCCGAGCTTGGCGAACCGGCGGCCGTGCGTGCCGAGCAGGAGCTGCCAGCATCCGCGTGCCGTGCTGCGGGTGTTGGCAGCGGCCGGGTTGTTGCGGCTTTCGCGCCACACGATGCCACGCGCCCATGCCCGGCTGGCGGCGGGCCAGTGCCTGTCGATCGCCTCGTAGCAGTCAGCGGACCGGCGGTTGTGCCAGTCGGCGACGGCCCGGTCAGCGGCGGCGGCGGCGGCCGGGTCACCGCTGGTCTTGGCGATCATGTAGGTCGACACTTGGTGCGGGGTGCAGGCGGCGGTGGTACCGGCCAGGACGAGGGCGACGACGAGCGAACGTGCCATACTCGGCATGAGCACAACCTTTCGAGAGGGGTTTCGGTGCTTGAGGGTGCCGGGGCAGGGGTTGAGGCGGTGCAACGCCCCCCTGTCCTGTCACCTGTGCAATATTACATTAGCCGTCACACAGAGACGGGGACACCGTCCACGTCGGACCGCACCTCACCGGCCACCAGCTTGCGGGCCATCCGACGCGACAGCCCGTACTTGTGGGCCACCACGTCGAGCGACACCCGGGCGGCATCGGCCCGCACGGCCCGCACCCAGTCAGCTGACGCCGAAGCGACCGCCGTCGGATCGGTCCTCGCTGACCCCGGGTTGAACATCTGGTGGTTGGTCGAGTCGATGAACCAGCGCAGGTCCGCATCCGACAGGGTGACCGCCCCGTTGCTGACCAGGGATCGCAGGCGGCGTCGAGCACGTTCGGTGACCGCCCACACCCCGTCGCGTTCGGCGACGTTGGCTCGCAAGCATTCGACTTGGATCGGACACTCGTTGCAGAAGGCGAGGGCGTCGGCGAGACGGTCCGGGTCGTAGAACAGGTCGGTGTCGGTGCCACGGCAAGCGGCCAGGGTTGAATCCATGTCGGCGGATCCTAGCGGAGAGGGGTGACAGTCCGACCAGTCGGTACGCTGCGGCCATGGACCCCTGGACGTTCACGATCGCCACGCTCGCCGTCTACCGGGCGGTGCGCCTCGCCGTCACCGACTCGATCTTCGCCGGTCCCCGCAATCGGCTGCACCAGTGGTTGGAGCCGGTCGTGGAGATCACCGACGGGGAACTCGTCCTGACCGACCGACGCCTACAAGGTCTGCGGTCGTGGGTCGCCCAGCTCATCTCATGCCAGTGGTGCCTGGGGGTGTGGGCGGCGTTCGGGGCGGTGGCCGTGTGGTTCGTGGTCACCGGTCAGCCGGTCGGGGCGGTGTCGGTGCTGGCGGCGGTGGCGACGGCGTTGGCGATGGCGGCCGGACAGTCTCTGGTGGCAACAGTCGAACGGTCCCTTTCCGCCTGACCGTCTGTCGGATTCCGACACTTCCCTCACGTTCGCCACGTCGGCCTGCCCCCTTCCCTCTCTCTTTCGTTTCAGGCAATAGGCCCTACCCTTTCGCCTGGGTAGGTCAGGAAGCTGGGGTTCCGCCTCCAGCGCGGGGTCGTTCCTGGTACGGGTACTCCTCGGTGCCAACCAGCACCTCTCGATCCTGGCCACCCTCCCACGGTTTCGGGCCGTGTACCCGCCTGTGCCGGACTCATACCGGACCCTGCTGTCGCCTCCCAGCCGGACCCAGCCAACCGGCGCCCGGGGGCCGTGGGACTGTTGTAAGTCGGACTGCGGGACTCGCAAGGAAGTTTCTCTGATCCCCTGTCGGGGACCCAGGTGCGATATCGGGTGACGCCTCCCTTCGCCGGGAGATCCGCTGTTGATGTCATCCGGCCTTGCCGGGAGCTGGGTGGTGCTCCTACCGGCGGCTCCCGTGTCCTGGCGACTCGATGACAACCATCGGCGTCGACCGTAGACGCGAACCGGCCCCCACCACAAGGATGGAGGCCGGTAAGCGACGGTTGCCGGGGATTCACCAGAACCCGGGCAACCATGACGATAGCAGTAGCGGCGGGACAAGGGCAAGACGGGAGGGACCCCCAGCCTGGGTTCCAGGGGTCCCTCCCTCGGGGCTCGCCGTCGAGAGGGTTGGACGGCCGCCCTTGCCACTGCAGCGTAGTGGACGCGAAGGAACGCCCCGACCCCCAGGGAGGCGTCCGCAGGGGGCGGGGCGTTCCACTGGTCACTGGCTATAACCGCCTGAGATGCCCCCGGCTTCAGCCGTGGGGAGGGAAGGGCGGCCGCCGCTACGCGCCCTTCTGGTTGGCGACGTACTGCTTGACCATCGCGAGGGGTGCGCCTCCGACGGTGGCAACGAAGTAGCTGTTCGTCCAGAGGGTGGGCAGTCGGGAGCGGAGACCCGGGTACTCATGGCGGAGCAACCGGGATGACCGGCCCTTGATCTGCTTGACGAGTCGGTGGATGCCGTACTGCGGGTCCACGCTGACGAGAAGATGAACATGGTCAGGCATGACCTCCAACTCGATGAGGTCGGCGCTGCGTTCGTCGCACACCTCGCGGATGATGGCCTTGAGTCGGTCGTCGATGGGGTCGGTGAGAACGGGACGCCGGTACTTGGGGCACCACACGACGTGGTAGTTGCAGCGATAGACGACGTTGCTGTTACTCCTGGGCGGGTCCACCCGTGCAGTATGTTGCTCGGAGACGTATAGTCGCAAGCGTGCGGTTCCGGCTCTACCCCACCAAAGCACAAGAGGCGCTGCTGTTGACGCACTGCGCCCACGCCCGGTTCGTGTGGAACCTCGGACTGGAACAGCGGAATATGTACCGGTCGACGTTCGGGCCGACGCCCAACGCCGCCACCCAGGACAAGCAGTTGACAGAGGCCCGCAGCTCGACGTGGCTCGGCGAAGGATCCTCCACTGTCCAGCAGCAGGCACTCCGCGACCTCGACCGGGCGTTCCGTAACTGGTGGTCGAACCCCGGCCACTTCGGACGACCCACATGGCGAACGAAAGGCATCCATGAGTCGTTCCGCATCGTCGGATCGCAGGCCCGCCGCTACGAACGTCTGTCCCGCAAGCGGGCGAGGGTGAACGTCCCAAAGGTCGGCTGGGTCGACTGGCGCTGGACCCGGGACCCCGGCGACGTGAAGTCGTACCGCATCAAGCGTGACGCCGCTGGCCGCTGGTGGATCGCCTTCGCCGCCATCCCCGAGCCGAAGCCTGCCCCGGGTAACGGTGTCGTCGTCGGCGTCGACCGAGGTGTCGCTCACGCCTTCGTGCTCTCCGACGGCGAGATGATCGACGTGCCCAAGCCACCCGACGGAGAGAAGGCCCGACTGTTGCGTCTCCAGCGGAAGCTGGCCCGCCAACAGAAGGGCTCCATCCGCCGCGAACGCACGAAGGTGCAGATCGCCCGCATCCGACACCGTGAGTTCAACCGACGTCGGGACGTCGTGGAGAAACTGACCACGCGACTCGCCGCCGACTATGACCTCATCCGCATCGAGGATCTTCGGATCGGCAACATGACCCGTTCGGCTAAGGGGACCGCCGGTGCGCCCGGTACGAACGTCGCCGCTAAGGCCGGACTGAACCGAGAGATTCTTCGTTCTGGTTGGGGGCAGTTCGCCCGACGGCTGGGGGACAAGGCTCCTAGCCGGGTCGAGAAGATCAACCCCGCGAACACGTCGAGGCGCTGCAACGCCTGCGGGCATGTCGCACCGGAGAACCGCGAGAGCCAAGCGGTGTTCCTGTGCGTCGCCTGCGGGCACAGTGCCAACGCTGACGTGAACGCTGCCAGGAACATCGCGGCGGGATGCGCCGTGACGGCGCGTGGAGGCGAGGCCGATCAGGGCCTGCCGGTGAAGCGCGAACCTACCCACGACCTGCACCAAGTGGGCTAGTGGGGAATCCCCCGGATTCATCCGTGGGGAGGACATCAATGTAGCAGAACCCAGATGCCGTACCGGTACCAGTCGCCCATCACTGTGCCGTCGAACTCGACGCACCGGCGCTCCGACCAACCGACCGCCGCGGCGAGCACGCTGACCCATTGCCGGTCCCACGCCCACAGATGTTGCGGCTCGCGGTCGTCCCACGCTTCGACCGGCGTCGACAGCACCAGCACGTCGGCCTGGATCCCCGCCAGGACCGCCGCTGGATCCGGCAGATGTTCCAGTGTCTCGGTCAGCACGAACACGTCGACCGGCCCGACATTCTCGATCGTGTCGACCAGGTCACCCGTGATCGGCCACCCGGGGGCGACATCACCGAGAATCGGGGTCGTCCCTGCCTTCTCCGCAAGCGCCGATGCGATCAGACCGTTGCCGCACGACAGGTCGGCGACCACCGACCCGGGCTGCACGAACGGAGCGGCGAGAGCAACGGTGAGAGCGGCCCGCACTTCATGGGCCGGGTGCCAGTCCCGGTAGTCGCCGGGCGTCGTGTATGGCGGCGGCCGGTAGTCGGGCGATCGGAGGGCGGTGATCATCATCGGCCCCGATCGTCGCCGTTGGGCGTACCCCTCATCACCGGTCGGGTTTCCGCCACGTCAGGCCGTCGGCCGCCCAGACGACATCGCCGTTGGGGACACGCCGCTCCGACACCTCGACCGCCCAGGCGTCGATAGCGCCCACGCTTGTCCAGTCGGACGGCTGACGGATCCGGCGTGCGGCGCGTTCAGCGGCCCATTCGTCCTCCGCCTCGATGTGCAGCACGGCCTGCTCGGTGCGCCGCATGGCGACCCTGAACGTCGGCATTCTCTCCCCCTTCAGCCGGTAAACCTGATCGGTGCTCCACCGTGCCAGGGTGGGGCAGACGTTGTGGTGGTCATGGCCGGGGCGTCCTCGCCCATGTCGTCGCACTCGTACGGGCACGGCGGATGACCCCACCCGACAACGAGCGCCGCTATCAGTAGCAGTCTCAACGCAGCCACCTTTCGGCCAGAGCGATCACGAACGGCACGAACTCGGCGGCGTCACCCTCAACGAACCAGATGTCCATCATGTGGTGCGGAGAGGCCGACGGCTCGTCGTGCCACCCGGCGCCACAGGTGGCGTCGTCAGCCAGGTCCAGGCGCTCATCACGGACCCGCGACGAACACGTTGGGCATTCGTCGTCGTCCTCGTCAGCGTCGCACCGGCCGAACCAACGCCGCCCGTCACCGCCGTCGTGACCGTCAGCGACGCACATCACCGACCGGACCATGCGAGATGTGAACCATGCCAGCACCCCGGACGAAAACCG
>ERZ650311.1589-NODE-1589-length-11038-cov-6.879268_pt1 | contig 11038 bp, 14 predicted proteins | sample MGYA00376247_ERZ650311 | MGnify/ENA primary metagenome ERZ650311 (study PRJEB26733, sample SAMN07839324) | wastewater metagenome | biome: small river; feature: stream; material: water | place: USA: North Carolina | collected 2016-07-28 ... | reverse complement strand
GGACAGGGGGCTGACGATTTCGGAGCCCGCGACATGAGGAAGCCCCCTGTCCCTCCCTCAGCCCCCGTCTCCATCTGCCCCCACCAAGCCAAGAGAAATGTCACCTTCAAAACATAGGGTTACCCCCAAAAACGCACGGTCGTGCTAAAAACGGAGCTTCCACTGGAGACGTTCACATGGATTTAGCCTTTACCCCCGAAGAAGAAGCCTTCCGCCAGGAAGTCCGCGCCTGGGTGCGCGCCAACCTGCCCCAAGAAACCGCCCACAAAGTTCACAATGCCCTGCGCCAGACCCGCGAGGACATGCAGAACTGGGCCAAGATCCTTGGCAAAAAAGGCTGGCTCACTTATGCCTGGCCCAAGCAATTCGGTGGCCCCGGCTGGAACGCGGTGCAAAAGCATTTGTTCGAAGAAGAATGCGCGTTGGCAGGTGCGCCTCGCATCGTGCCCTTTGGCCCCGTGATGGTCGCCCCGGTGATCATGGCCTTCGGCAATGCCGAGCAGCAGCAGCGTTTCCTGCCTGGCATTGCCAGCGGCGAAGTGTGGTGGAGCCAGGGCTACAGCGAACCCGGTTCGGGCTCGGACCTGGCGTCACTCAAGACCCGTGCCGAGCGCGTGGGCAACAAATACATCGTGAACGGCCAAAAGACCTGGACCACCCTGGGCCAGTTCGGCGAATGGATCTTCTGCCTGGTGCGCACCAGCAACGAAGGCAAGCCGCAAACCGGCATTTCTTTCCTCTTGATCGACATGAAGTCACCTGGCGTCACCGTGCGTCCCATCAAACTGCTCGATGGCGAGTGCGAGGTCAACGAGGTGTGGTTCGACAACGTCGAAGTCCCCGCTGAAAACCTGATTGGCGAAGAGAACAAAGGCTGGACCTACGCCAAACACTTGCTGGCTCACGAGCGCACCAACATTGCCGACGTCAACCGCGCCAAGCGCGAGCTCGAGCGTTTGAAGCGCATCGCCAAGGCCGAAGGCGTCTACGACGATGTGCGCTTCCGCGATGAAATCGCCAAGCTCGAAGTCGATGTGGTGGCGCTGGAGATGCTGGTGCTGCGCGTCTTGTCCGCTGAAAAATCAGGCAAGCAGTCGCTGGACATTGCCGGCCTGCTGAAAATCCGCGGCAGCGAAATGCAGCAGCGCTACACCGAGCTGATGATGCTCGCCGGTGGCCCCTACAGCTTGCCCTTCATCCAGGAAGCCATGGAGGCGGGCTGGCAAGGCGACCAAATTGGCGCCTTGCATTGCGCGCCCTTGGCCAGCTCGTACTTCAACATGCGCAAGACCACGATTTACGGTGGCTCGAACGAAGTTCAGCGCAACATCGTGGCGCAAACCGTTCTCGGCTAAGCCCTGAGAAACTGAAAGGAACAATCATGGATTTCAATTTCTCTGACGACCAGGAACAACTGCGCGACGCCGTTCGCAAGTGGGTGGACAAGGGCTATGACTTCGAGCGCCGTCGCAGCATCGTGGCGCACGGCGGCTTTTCGCGCGAGGCCTACACCGAATTGGCCGAGTTGGGCCTGACCGGTTTGTACATCCCGGAAGCGCTGGGTGGCTTGGGCATGGGCCCGGTCGAAGGCATGGTGGTGATGGAAGAGCTGGGGCGTGGCATTGTGTTGGAGCCGCTGACCCAGGCGCTGATTGCGGGTGCCATGCTGTCCTACTACGCCGGCCCAGACCTGCAAGAGGCCTGGTGCGCCAAAGTGGCAGGCGGCGAAGCCCTGGTGGTGCTGGCCGCACAAGAGCGCAAAGCCCGATACGACCTGTCGGTGTGCAACACCGTGGCCCAAAAGCAGGGCAACGGCTGGACCCTGAGCGGCGCCAAGAGCGTGGTGCCTGCCGGTGACCTGGCCGACGCCTTCATCGTGCCCGCCAAAGCCGACGGCAAGCTGGCCCTGTTCCTGGTGGAGCGCACGGCCAGCGGCGTGACCACGCATGGCTACCTGACGCAAGATGGCAGCCGCGGCGCCGAGCTCAAGCTCTCCGGTGCCCCGGCCGCTTTGCTCACCCTCAAAGGCCAGGAGGCGCTTGAGCATGCCACGGACATTGGCATTGCCGCCCTGTGCGCTGAAGCGGTGGGCGTGATGGACAAAACCTTGGCCATCACCGTCGATTACATGAACACCCGCAAGCAGTTTGGCGTGGTGATCAGCAGCTTCCAGTCGTTGCGCCACCGCGTGGCCGACATGAAGATGCAGCTGGAATTGGGCCGCTCCATGAGCTACTACGCCAGCCTCAAGCTCAATGCGCCCACCGATGAGCGCCGCGCGGCCATGAGCCGTGCCAAGTTCCAGATTGGCAATTCCATGCGCTTTGTCGGCCAGCAAGCCGTGCAGTTGCATGGCGGCATTGGGGTGACCGACGAGTACATCGTCAGCCACTACTTCAAGAAATTGACGCAGATGGAAATGAGCTTTGGCGACACCTTGCACCATTTGGGCGAAGTGTCTGCGCGCATGCAAGACACCGCAGGCGTGTTCGCCTGAGGTTTGCGCTCGGCCGCTTCGATTCGCCTCAGATCGGCTCGAAGCGGCGCCGCGTGACGCCCTGCACCGTCACGGTTTCGGCAAACATGGCCGCGGGCCGCACCCACAAGCCCTGTTGGCCATAAAGCGCGCGGTACAGCGTCATGGGCTCCAGGGTTTCGCTGTGGCGCACGGTGCCCAGCACGTCGTACTCGCCGCCTTTGTAATGGCGGTAACGGCCAGGCGGCGTTTCAATCAGGGGTGGCAAATCGGTGTCGTCCATGGTGGCAAGCATAAATCAGCAGGAGGCGTTCGAACATGAAGACTTCTTCCCGTTTGCGTGTGGCGGTGATTGGCCTGGGGTGGTGGGGCCAGACCGTGGTGCGTTACCTCCACCAGGCGCGCAACATCGAGGTGCTGTGTGCGGCCGACCTGAACACCGAGTTGGCGACCCGCTTCACCCAAGCCGAGGGCATTGCGCTGGCGCCCAGCTTTGAAGCCGTGTTGGCCGATCCGCGCATTGAAGGGGTGGTGTTGTGCACGCCGCACAGCTTGCACACCGAACAAATCGTCGCGGCCGCGCAAGCGGGCAAGCATGTGTTTTGCGAAAAACCCCTGACCCTCACGCGCGCCGATGCCTTGCGTGCGGTGGCCGCGGTGAACCAACACGGGCGCGTGCTGGCCGTGGGCCATGAGCGCCGCTTTGAAGCGCCGATTCAACGCGCCATGGCCATGATCCATTCCGGCGAGTTGGGCAAGCCCCTGCAGATGGAAGCGAATTTCAGCCAGGACAAATTTTTGGGCATGGATCCCAACAACTGGCGCCTGTCCGCGCAAGAGGCGCCTGCGGGCCCCATGACGGCCACCGGCATCCATTTGCTGGACCTCTCCATGGGCGTGTTTGGCCAAGCGGAAACCGTGTTTGCCAGCGTGAAACAGTTGGGCAGCCATTTGGTCAACGGGGACACGCTGGCCATTCTGGCCACCTACAAAGGCGGTGGCCACGCGCTCATCAGCGCCATTTTGGCGACGCCTTTTGTCGGGCGCTTTGCGGTGTATTGCAGCCAGGGCTGGGTGGAAGTCCGCGACAACAGCCACCCGGAAGCTTCCACCGGCTGGGTGCTGACCTCGTGCCTGCGCGGCCAAGAGCCCCGCACCGAAGTGTTCGAGGCCCATCCGGCGGTGCTCGCGAATTTGGAGGCTTTCGCCGATGCGGCTTTGGGCGGCCCGGCTTACCCCGTGCCGCAGGCGCAAATGATTGCCAACATTTCTGCGCTGGAGGCCGTGGTCAAGTCCACCCGCAGCGGCCGCGTCGAAGCCGTCGAAGGCTAAGCGGCGTGGGTTTTCACGAATTGGGCCAGCAAGCGCGCATAGTCTTCGGGACGTTGCATCGGGCTGATGTGACCGCAGGGGTCCAGCACTTCCAGCTGACTGCCAGGAATCAGCGCTGCCATGGAGCCCATTTCATCGGGCGAAGCCGCGCCGTCTTGTGCGCCGGCCAGTAGCATCACCGGGATTCGAATGCGGTGCAGCTCGCCTTGCAGCTTGAGCCCCAGAATGGCTTTGACGCAGGCGGTGTAGCCGTCGGCCGAGGTGCCGCCCACAATCTGGCGCATCATGGCCATGCCCTGCGGGTCGGCTTGGCGGGCGTCGGCGGTGAACCAACGCTCCAGGGTCGATTCAATCAGCCCCTGCATGCCTTGGGCCGCCAACACCCCCAGGCGCTGGGTCCAGCCGGCGCTGCCCGCTTCGTCGATGCGGGCGCGGCAGTTGCAAGCCATCAGGCCGGCCAGACGCTCAGGATGGTTCAAGGCCAGGGTCAAGCCGGTCATGCCGCCCAGGGACACACCGGCCACAAAGGCACGAGGGATATGACAGGCGTCCATCACCGCCAGCAGGTCGTTGCCCAGGTCATCGAGCGTGGCCAGGGCACTGCCAGCCTTGCTTTGGCCGTGCCCACGGCTGTCATAGCGAACCACGCGGCAATGCGGCGTCAGCAGGGGGAGCACGCGGTCCCACATGCGCATGTCGGTGGCCAGGGAGTTGGAGAGCACCACGGCCGGGGCCTGATCCGGGCCCTCCACGGTGTAGGCAATGCGGCTGGCGTCGGGGCGGTCGATGTGGTGTGTCTGACTCATGGTTTACCCATAGGTGTGAAGAATGTGATACCCAGGGCGTGCTGGGCAAGGTATCATTTTATTGATCTTTGGATAAACAAGTGCTGGGGTAAACGATGAATCAACGAAGCGCGGTTCGCTCGGTCGGGGTGGTGGGTTTGGGCATCATGGGGTCCTCGATTGCCGCCAACCTGCAAAAAGGCGGTTTCCAGGTCCATGGGGTTGAAGTGCATGCCAGCACACGGCGTCGCATGGCGCCTTTGCTCAGCAGCGTGAGCGCCCAAGTGGGGGACCTGGTGACGGCCGGGGTGCAACACATCGTGACTTCGCTGCCCTCGAGCGCTGCGCTGATGGCCGTTTGCCAGGCCCTGGTGCAAGCCCGCCTGCAGCAAACCGGGCGCCAGCGCCGCCTGGTGCTGGCCGAGGCCAGCACGTTTTCCTTGAAAGACAAGCAGGCCGCGCGCGAGCTCTTGGCACAGGCTGGCATCGAAATGATTGACGCGCCCCTGTCAGGCACCGGTGCCCAAGCCAAGACCAAAGACCTCACGGTCTATGCCAGCGGCGACGCCAAAGCCATTCAATCGGTGATGCCGGTGTTCAAAGGCTTTTCGCGCGCCCAGTTTTCGGTGGGCGAGTTCGGCAACGGCATGAAGATGAAACTGGTGGCCAACCTGTTGGTGGCCATCCACAATGTGTCCGCGGCGGAAGCCATTTTGTTTGGCAAGAAGCTGGGCCTGGCGCCCCAAAAAGTGGTGGACGTGGTGGCCGACGGTGCTGGCGGCTCGCGCATGTTCCAGGTTCGCGGCCCCATGATGGCCACGCGCACCTGGCAGCAGGCCACCATGAAAAACGAGGTGTGGCAAAAGGACATGACCCTGATCCACGACGCCTTGCACGAACTTTCCTTGCCTGCGCCCCTGTTTGCGGCCTGTATTCCGATTTACCATGCAGCCATGTCGCAAGGGCATCAGCTGCATGACACGGCTGCGGTTTATGCTGTGCTGGAAAAATTTGCTGGAGAAACCTGATGTCCGACCCCCAACAACAAGCCCAACGTGCGCTGCGCAACGCACTGGGCGCGTTTCCCACCGGGGTGACCATCATCACGGCCCGCGATGACGCGCGCGACAGCCTGGTGGGCTTGACGGTCAACAGCTTCAGCTCGGTCTCGCTCGATCCGGCCCTGGTGTTGTGGTCCTTGTCCCGCAAATCGCCCAATCTGAGCCTGTTTGCGCCGGGTTGCGCCCACGTCATCCACGTGCTGGCCGACACCCAAAAAGACATGGCCTACCAGTTTGCCAGCCCGGGCGCCGACAAGTACGCTGGCGTGGACTACCAGCTCACCGAGGCCTTCCCGGCCCCCGTCATTGAAGGCTGCACGGCGCGCTTTTACTGTGAGGTGCACCAGGTGCTCGATGGCGGTGACCACCACATCATTTTGGCCCGCGTGCTGCGCTACGACACCCGCGACGTGCCGCCCCTGCTGTTTGCCAAAGGCCAGATGATGAGCCTGGACACTTGCACCGCCGCCTGAGCGGACAAAGGCTCGCACATGGCAGAACGGCTGATTCGCGGCGCCAAAATTCACTACCGCGTGTTCGGTGAAGAGGGCCCCTGGTTGGCGTTGGTCACAGGCGGGCGCCGTGGCTTTGCCGAATTCATTCCCTTTGCGGAAAAGTTGGCGGCCAAAGGCCTGCGCGTGGTGCTGCACGACCGGCGCAACACCGGTGCCTCTGATGTGATCATCGACGGCACCGATGGCGAAGAAGAAATCTGGGCCGATGACCTGGCCGAACTGATGACGCAACTCGGGGCCTTGCCCGCTTTCATTGGCGGCACCTCCTCTGGCGCGCGTTTGTCCATGTTGTTCTACCAACGCCATCCGGCCGCGGTGCGCGGGCTCTTGCTGATGCGCATCACCGGTGGCGATTTCGCGGCCGGGCGCTTGCCCGAAAACTATTACGGCCAATTCATCCGGGCCGCGCGCGAAGGCGGCATGCAGGCGGTGTGCGCCACCGAGCAGTACCGTGAGCGCATCCAGGCCAACCCGGACAACCTGCCGCGCTTGCTGGCCATGGACCCGGCGCGCTACATCGCGGTCATGAGCCATTGGCTGGACATTTTCTTGAAGGGTCCGCGCAAGCCCGTGCTGGGCATGACCGAGGAGGCCATGCGGGCCATTCGTGTGCCCACCCTGGTGGTGCCCGGCAATGACAAAACCCACGACGCGGCCGGCGGGCGCGCCGCTGCCGCTCTCATTCCCGGCAGCGTCTTGTATGAACTGCCGATTGAAGATCAGGATGTCCCCGTCTTGCCCTTCTCGGCCTGGGCTGAGCACGAGCTCACGCTGGCCGAATTGTTTGCCGATTTCATCCAGGGCTGAGAGGGTGGGACAATACGTCCATGCACCCCAAAGCCCTGTTAGACGCCTGCTCCGAACTGGTCCGGCTGATTCTCAAGTTTGACCACCCCGCCGATGCGGTGGTTTCCAAGTTTTTTCGCGACCACCGCAGGACCTATGCCTTCGGCCCGCGCGAGCGCGCCTCGCTGGCCGAGACGGTCTACAACGTGTTGCGCTTCAAGCTGCGCTACGACCATTTCGCGCCCTCGGGCTCGGGCCCGAAAGAGCGCCGCCTGGCCATCCTGGGCTTTGCGCAGCATTTGCAAGACAGCGCGGCGGGCAAACCCGGCGCCCTGGATTTTTTAAAAGATGCGCTCTTCGCCAACGAGCGCACCTGGCTGGACAACTGTTTGCAAATCCAAACGGCCGACTTGCTCGAGCGCCATCGGCACAACCTGCCCGAGTGGCTGGTGCAACCGCTCAAGGCGCAACTGGGCCAAGACGGTGGGCAAGAATTTTGGGCGCTGGTGGACAGCTTTCAGCACAGCGCCACCCTGGACCTGCGCGTCAACAGCTTCACCGACAAGCGCGCCGATGTGCAAAAAGAGCTGAAGCTCGCGGGCCTGAGTTCGCAGCCGACGCCGTATTCACCCTGGGGATTGCGCATCCAGGGCAAGCCGTCCTTGACCAAGCTGGACGCCTTCGCCCGCGGCGCCATCGAAGTGCAGGACGAGGGCTCGCAGCTGTTGTCGCTCCTGGTCGACGCCAAGCGCGGCGAGATGGTGGTCGATTTTTGTGCCGGTGCCGGCGGCAAAACCCTGGCCCTGGGCGCCGCCATGCGCAGCACGGGCCGCCTCTATGCCTTTGACACCTCTGCCCACCGCCTGGAGGCCTTGAAGCCGCGTTTGGCGCGCAGCAAACTCTCCAATGTGCACCCGGCGGCCATTGCCCACGAGCGCGATGAGCGCATCAAGCGCCTGTCCGGCAAGATTGACCGCGTGCTGGTCGATGCCCCATGTTCTGGCTTGGGCACGCTGCGGCGCAACCCCGACCTGAAATGGCGGCAGTCGCCCCAGGCCGTGGTGGAACTGGTGCAAAAGCAAACCGCCATTCTGGCCAGCGCGGCGCGCTTGGTGAAGTCGGGTGGCCGCCTGGTCTATGCCACCTGCAGCGTCTTGCCCGAAGAAAACGAGCAGATTGCCGCGGCGTTCTCGGCCGCGCATCCCGGGTTCAAGCCGGTGCCCGTGGTCAGCTTGCTGGAAGAGCTCAAAGTCGCCAACGCCGCGCAACTGTGCACATCCGATGGGCTTTACCTGCGTTTGTGGCCGCATCGCCACGGAACCGACGGCTTCTTTGCGTCGGTTTGGATTGCCGCGTAAAATGGTCGGGTTCTCGAGAGAACACTTTTGAGTTAAAGGTTGCACATGTTTGTACTGAATCTGCCCTGGGTGGATGCGCTTTTGAATTGGTTGGCCTACGGTCTGTGGGATTTGAGCGCTTGGCAAATCGTTCTTTACACCCTGGCCACCACCCACATCACCATTGCGGGCGTCACCATTTACCTGCACCGCCACCAGGCCCACCGTTCGCTGGACCTGCATTGGCTGCCTTCGCATTTCTTCCGCCTGTGGCTGTGGTTGGGCACGGGCATGCAAACCAAGGCCTGGGCCGCCATTCACCGCAAGCACCACGCCAAATGCGAAACCGCGGAAGACCCCCACAGCCCGCAAACCCGTGGCTTGAAAACCGTGTTCTGGCAAGGTGCCGAGCTCTACCGTGCCGAGGCCAACAACGCCGAAACCCTGTCCAAGTTCGGCCACGGCACTCCTGACGATTGGGTGGAGCGCAACGTCTACAGCCGCTTCCCCTGGCAAGGCGTGGGCCTGATGCTGATCATCAACCTGGCCCTGTTTGGTGCCTTGGGCTTGACGGTCTGGGCCGTGCAAATGCTGTGGATTCCCGTGACCGCCGCTGGCGTCATCAACGGCATCGGCCACTTCTGGGGCTATCGCAACTTCGAGGCGCCCGACGCCAGCACCAACATCTCCCCCTGGGGCATCATCATTGGTGGCGAGGAGTTGCACAACAACCACCACACCTATCCCACCTCGGCCAAGCTGTCGGTCAAGCCCTACGAGTTCGACATCGGCTGGCTCTACATCCGCATTCTGGAAACCCTGGGCCTGGCCCATGTGAAAAAGACGCCGCCCAAGCTCGCCTTTGGCGACATCCAGCCTGTGGCCAACGAAAAAACCCTGGAGGCCGTCATTGCCAACCGCTATGAGGTGATGGCCCATTACGCCCGCCAACTGCGCCTGGCTTGCCAGCAAGACCTGCGCGCGCTCCAGCAGCGCCCCACCGATGCCGTGGTGAAGGCCGCTCGCCGCTGGATGCACCGCGATGTCGAGAAAGTGCCGGCTTCTGCCCTGAGCCTGCTGGCCCAAGCGCGCGCCGCCTTGCCACAAGTGGACACCATGGTGCGCATGCGCGAAGAGCTGCGCCAACTCTGGCTCAACACCCACCGCTCCCGCGAGCAACTGGCAGCCGACCTGCAGGCCTGGTGCAAGCGGGCCGAAGACAGTGGCGTGGCTGCTTTGCAAGAGTTCTCGGTGCGCCTGCGAGCCGCCCGCGCCTGAGCCCTTCGGCTTTCGCAGGCAACAAAAAACCCGCTCGAGAGCGGGTTTTTTTGTGGGAAGAAACGCCTGAATTACTTCAGCTTGGTTTCTTTGTATTCCACGTGCTTGCGAGCTTTGGGATCAAATTTCATGATCGTCATTTTCTCGGGCATGGTTTTTTTGTTTTTGCTGGTCGTGTAGAAGTGACCGGTGCCGGCTGATGATTCCAGCTTGATTTTTTCGCGTCCGCCTTTGGATGCCATGATCGTTTCCTTTCAGATGAGCTATTAAGCTTGGCCGCGTGCGCGCAAATCGGCGAGCACAGAGTCAATGCCATTCTTGTCGATCAGGCGCAAAGCAGCGCTAGACACGCGCAGGCGCACCCAACGGTTTTCGCTTTCCACCCAGAAACGGCGGTATTGCAGGTTCGGCAAGAACCGGCGCTTGGTTTTGTTGTTGGCGTGGGAAACATTGTTCCCCGACATTGGGCCTTTGCCCGTTACTTCACATACGCGTGCCATGTGGACACTCCATGATTTTCTAAACGGTGACTTTTGAGGGGCAGCACTGAACGCGCTGTTCAAAAAATCACCTCACCTCGCCAGAAGGGTGGCGGTAACCCGAAATTTGCAAGCCCAGCCCCGTGCGAACGACGGGGAAAGATTCAGCAAAGCATGACATTGTAGCGGATTCCAGCCGCTACGGCCAGTCACCCCAAGGGCTTGTGTCCACCCACAGGCCGCCGTGACGCAAAACGACCCGAAGCCCGCTCCAGCAAAGCCTAAACGAGGGGATAACCGCAATTTCTGAGTTTTAGTAGCGCTCTTTCTTCATCTCGACCGTCAGTTTGCTGATAACGGAACGAACACCCTTGACAGCCGAACTCAGCTGAATTGCTTTTTCTTTGTTTTTTGGGCTGTCTACAGTCCCCTCCAGGGTCACGATGCCCTCAGAGGTGTGGACATTGATTTTCATCGACCGCAGGTCGTCCTCATACAAAAGTGCTGCCTTGACCTTGAGGGTAATCTCGGCATCGTCGATCTTTTGCCCAGTGGTTTCTGTCCATTGGGCGGACGTGCCGCCAGCTTTGTTCACGGTGTCTGCGACAGCTGCAGAGGCGCTTTCACTGGCTTGATCTATTTTTTTGCCTGCCGTTTCGGCGGGACCTGGTTTGGAGCAGCCAACAAGCCACAAAACCAACAGCGTTGATACCAATGCCGACTCAAAATTTAGTGCGATTTTCATAGTGTTCTTTCATGTTGAATTAAATTTTGCCCATCGCAATCAGAACAATGAGAATCACTAAAACCAGGCCCAATCCCCCGCTGGGTCCGTAGCCCCAATTTCTGCTGTGTGGCCAGGCTGGAAAAACGCCAAACAACATCAAAATCAAGACCACCAAAACGATTGTTCCTAACATCTGATTCTCCCGTCGCTTCATTGCAGTGGCCAATCTACGTCGCCATTTGCAACGTCACCGTTCGGTATC
>ERZ650311.1588-NODE-1588-length-11039-cov-5.130645_pt1 | contig 11039 bp, 14 predicted proteins | sample MGYA00376247_ERZ650311 | MGnify/ENA primary metagenome ERZ650311 (study PRJEB26733, sample SAMN07839324) | wastewater metagenome | biome: small river; feature: stream; material: water | place: USA: North Carolina | collected 2016-07-28 ... | reverse complement strand
CGGTGACGGCGATGCGCTCGCGGCCGATGCCCGCGCGCACCAGGTTGTCCTGCACGCCTTCGGACAGCACGGTGATCCGGTCGGCCTGCACCGGCCGCGCCAGGAAGGGGTCGCCGGGCAGGCCGAGGTCGGCGTTGATCTTGCCGTGATTGGTGTCGGTGGCGCCGAAGGCCTGCACGCTCTCGCCTGGCAACGCCGCAGCCGCGGCAGCCGGTACCGCGGGCGGCTATATCTCGGCGATTGGCGCCAGCGGATTCACCATCACCGGCCTCGCTCTCGCAAGCACCATTTGGTTTTACACCTGCCTTTAAGGCGTGGTGGAATCACCCCCTGACAAAACCGGATGCGTCGCCCTTCGGGGCGGCGTATAACCCGGCGATCGCCACCGGAGAAACCTGCCATGCTCCTCGGAAAGATCGTCAAGAAGGAAGCGCACGCTGCGCGTAACGACCGCACGCAAAACGGCACCGCCATTCTCGGCCTGGTGGCGAAGGTCGAGCGCACGTCCGAGCTGGAAGCGCAGGACGCATTCGGGCCGATGACCCGGCAGGCCATTTACGATTCGCCGATCGCCGTGCTGGCATGGCCGATGCTGCAGCAAATCATCGAGTTCAACGAGAAGCGCGCCGCGCTCAATCTGCCGCCGGTCAACCCGCTCGACCCGATGGTCGATGCCTCGATCGCCAAGGGCGTGCGCGACCAGGCCTTCACGACCATCCTGAAGGACCGCAGCGAGCAGGACGCGCGTCTTGCCATGAAACCGATCCGCAGGATTGCGAGGGGCCGATGGTGAATTTGCGCGGCGTCGCCAACAGCGTCACCAGGGCGATCAATCCCAACGTGCCGGCCTTCGTGCTGCGCAACGAGAACTACGCCACGCGCGCCGACGGTGCGCGGCTGCCGAAGTATTCGGCCTCGCGCGTCGTCCTGCAGGTGCAGGCGCTTTCCTACGGCGACCTGCGCCAGCTCGAGGGCTTGAACATCCAGGGCGTCAAGCGCGCGATCTACGTCAACGGCGCCGTCGCCGGCGTCATCCGTGTCGGGCAGAAGGGCGGCGACATCATCCGCTTTGCGCCCGGCAATCCTGGCGTGCCCTACGAGGGAACGACCTGGCTGTGCGTTCACGTCCTCGAGCAATGGCCGGACTGGTGCAAGTTCGCGGTCACGCTGCAGGACGAGATCGACATCAAGCACTGCGCCTGCGACTAACCAACCAAGGAAGCCCAACATGCAGTTCAATCCCTTCGGCTCGAAGCCTCTCGGTTTCGAGCAGGTCACCGATCTGTCCGCAGCGGCGGCGCTGACACCGCCGGTCGGCGCGTCGTTCGCGGTCATCAATCCGGAAAGCCAGAACGTGCGCTGGCGTGACGACGGCGAGGACCCGACCGACTCCGTCGGCATGCTGATCGAGGCCGGATCGGAATTCACCTACCAGGGCAGCCTCTCGGCGATCCGCTTCATCGAAACCACGTCAGGCGCGACGCTCAACGTCAGCTATTACGCGGCGACCGGCGGCATCCTGCGCGCATGAACCTGACAATCTCGCCGACCGAGTCCGACGTCTTCGCGGCGGTTCGGGCGTTTCTGCTTGGCATCTTGCCATCCGGAGACATGGCCTTCACCGGCGCGATCGTCGGGGACGAGCTGACGGTCGGCGCGATCGCGCGTGACGTCGGCGCGCTCTCGATCGGCGACGCCGTGCTCGGAACCAATGTGCTCGCCGGCACGATCATTTCCGCACTCGACAGCGGTACCGGGAAAAGCGGCACCTACAAGGTCAGCCCGAGCCAGGACACGCCGTCGACCATGATGTCGAACGGTGTCGAGGTCATCCAGGCGCAGATCAACCGCGTGCCCGAGCCGGTGGCGCAGGACTTCATCACGATGACGTTCACGCGCGACGGACGCCTCGGCACCAATCTCGACGCCAATGCCGACGTGGTGTTCCAGGCCTCGATCGCGGCCGGCGTGATGACGGTCAGCGGCGTGGAATTCGGCGCCATCGTGATCGGCGCGAATGTGTGGGGCGAGGACGTTGCGCCGAACACCACGATCCGCGCCGCGCTCGGCGGCAACACCTATGCGGTGGCTCCGGCGCAGGCTGTGTCGTCGCAGCGCATGGCCGCCGGCGGCAAGACCATGATGCAGCCCGCACAGGCCACCATCCAGCTCGACATTCACGGACCCAACAGCGCCGACTTCGCGCAGATCATTGCGACCGCGTTCCGCGACGAATTCAGTGTCGATGCCTTTACCGCGATCAACCCGCTCATCTCGCCGCTGTTCAACAGCGACCCGCGGCAGATGCCGTTCATGAATGCCGAGCAACAGTTCGAGGACCGGTGGGTCGTCGAGCTCGAGCTTCAAGTCAACCAGACCGTTCGAGTGCCGCAGCAGTTCGCCGACGTCGTGACGGTGACCCCCGTCAATGTCGACGCCACCTACCCCGTGTCCTGAAAGGAACAGCGATGTCCACCATTCCCGCAACGCAGATCGTCAATGTCCAGCCGAACGTCCTCAATGCCGGCGGCTCCGCTCTCAACCTCATCGGCCTCATTCTGACGACCAGCACCCGCTTGCCGATCGGCTCCGTGGTATCGTTCGCCAGCCCGGATTCGGTCGGCGACTATTTCGGCGAGACCTCGCAGGAGCAGCGCCTTGCCACGATCTATTTCGCGGGCTTCGACGGCTCCAACGTGAAGCCGGGATCGGTGCTGTTCGCGCAGTACAACGAGGTCGACGTCGGCGCCTTCCTGCGCGGCGGCAATGTCTCCGGTCTCAGCGTGACGCAACTGCAGGCGATCAACGGGCCGTTCGCGGTCACGATCGACGGCAATGTCGAGTCGGCCAGCATCAACCTTAGCGCGGCGACCTCGTTCACGTCGGCCGCGCAACTCATCCAGGACACGCTCGGCATCGAAGGTCCGGCCGGCGCCGCCTTCACTGGCTCGATTGCGACCAACGTGCTCACCGTAGCATCGGGTCTGACCGGGTTGCTCAATGTTGGCGACCTGGTCGATGGTGCAGGCGTCGCGGCCGGCACCTATGTGCTCAACCAGCTCACCGGCCCGACCGGAGGCCTCGGCACCTACACCGTGTCGGGCTCGCAGACGGTCTCGAGCGAGTCGATGACGACCACGCGCGCGGCGATCACTTATGACAGCATCCTCGGCGCCTTCACGATCCTGTCGGCAACCGACGGCGCAAGTTCGACTATCACCTTCGCGTCCGGCGCGGCCGCAACCGCGCTGAAGATGACGCAGTCGACCGGCGCCGTGATCTCGCAGGGCGCGGTGGCGGCGACGCCGGCGCCGTTCATGGATGCGGTCGTGTCGCAGACGCAGAATTGGGCGACCTTCATGCTGGCGTTCAATCCCGACGACCCGAACACGCACACGGTCAAGGAGGCCTTTGCGGCGTGGACCTCGACCACGAACAACCGCTACGCCTATGTCAGCTCCGATCCGGACCAGGCGCCGGCGGCACAGGACCCGGCGACCTCGAGCCTCGGCTATGCCATCGAGCAGGCGCAGGACTCGGGCACCTGCCTGGTGTGGGAGCCGAGCCAGGACAAGGCGGCTTTCACCTGCGGCATGGCGGCGTCGATCGACTTCGCGCAAACCGGCGGCCGGACCACGCTGAAATTCCGCTCGCAGGCCGGCCTTGTGGCCGACGTGTCGGATCTGCAGATCGCGCAGAACCTCGGTGGCAATCCGGCGACCGGCGATCGCGGCAACGGCTACAACTTCTATGGCGCCTATGCCACGGCCAACCAGAACTTCGTGTTCATGGCGAACGGCTTCATCTCCGGCCGCTTCCAGTGGTTCGACAGCTACATCAACCAGATTTGGTTGAACAACGCCTTCCAGCTCGCGCTCACCACGTTCCTCATCAACACGCGATCGGTGCCTTACAACACCGCCGGCCGCACGCAGATCGAGGCCGCGTGCGCGGACGTCATCCAGGCGGGCCTCAACTTCGGCGCCTATAGCGCCGGGGTGACGCTGTCGGCCAACCAGATCGCGCAGGTCAATGCGGCCGCGGGCCGCGACATCGCCGGCACGCTCTCGCAGCGCGGCTGGTACCTGCTGGTCGGCGATGCCACGCCGGAAGTCCGGCAGCGCCGCGGCACCCCGCCCTGCACCTTCTTCTACGTCGACGGCGAGTCGGTGCAGTACATCAACCTCGCGAGCGTGGCGCTTCAGTAAAAATCCCGCCGCTGCCCCAACACCCCGAAAAGGAGCGCTACGAAAATGTCCATCACTTCGGCCAATGCGACGATCTTCATGTCGATCCCGCTGCTGTTTCCGACGCCGCAGCAGATCCAGCAGTTTTCCGCCGACGACGTATTTTCGACCGACCCGCTGCGGTCGGCCGAGACCATGCGCGGCGTCGACGGCAAGCTGACCGGCGGCTACGTGTTCGGCGACATCAACCAGAACTTCACGCTGATGGCGGACTCGCCCTCGATCTCGTTCTTCGACACCTGGAACAACACCCAACAGGCGCAGCGCGAGACCTATACGGCGAACGCGGTCATCACGCTGACCAGCCTCGGCAAGAAGTGGACCGCCACCAAGGGCTATCTGAAGAACTTCCCGATCATTCCGGACGCGAAGAAAGTCCTGCAGCCGGTCCGCTTCACCATCGAATGGGAGTCGCTGCTCCCCGCGGCGACTTGATATGCCGCGCAAGTCCAAGCATGTCGTCATCCCGCCGGCGATCGAGGGCGCGCGCGAGAACCGCGACGCCGGCAAGACCTTCCTCATCACCGAGCAGCCTTCGGCGTGGGCGGAAAAGTGGGCGGCGCGCGCCTTCCTGGCGGTGTCGCACGCCGGCGTCGAGGTCCCGCCGGGCGTGCTGCAGCTCGGCATCGTCGGCGCTGCCATGATCGGCATGCGCGCTTTCGCCAACACGCGATGGGAGGACGTCGAGCCGCTCATGGACGACATGATGCGCTGCGTTCGCATCTGTCCCAACCCGAACGATCGCGAGGTCGTTCGCGACCTGATTCCGGACGACATCGAAGAAGTCGAAACGCGCATGAAGCTGCGCCAGGAGGCGATCGAACTTCATGCGGGTTTTACTTTCGCCGACGCCGCCTGGATGTTGCAACAGAGAGCGTCGGCGTCGGTGGCCTCGCAGACTACGTCAACGTCCCCTGGCTGATCGGCACGGTGCTTTCGCTCGGCAAGGCCACCATGCACGAGCTCAACACCACGTTGTCGGTCGAGGATTGCTACGACCTGATCGAGATCGCGGTGATCGACGCTCACAACGCGAAGCTCATCAAGGCGGCGAACGAGGGAAAGTGACATGGCGACCGTTATTGACGAGCTGATCGTCACCCTCGGGCTGGACCCGAAGAACTTCACCCAGGGCCAGCGCGAAGCCGTCGATGACGCCAAGAAGACGCAGGAGCAGCTCGAGGAAAGCGCCAAGCGCACCGAGGAGGCCAACCGGCGAGTCGGGCTGTCCATCAACGACCTGCGGCGCACCGCGGTCGACATGTTCGCAGCGTTCTCCGGGGGCAAGGGTGTCGTCGACTTCGTGACCGGCATCGTCAAGGCCGACGCCTCGGTCGGCCGCCTTGGCCGAAGCCTCGGCACCAGCGCGACCGAGATTGCGAAGTGGCAGGCGGTGTCGCGGCTGTTCGGTGGCGATGCGCAGAGCATGGCGGCGTCCTTCACCACGATGACCGACGCCTTCACCGGCTTCAAGCTCGGCCAGGTGACGCAGACCATCGCGGATCTGCGCGCCATCAGCTCGGCCGGCGGCATCGTGATCAATCCGGATGACAGCACCACGGAAAAATTCCTGAAGCTGTCGGAGAACCTGAAGAACATCTACGCCAAGGACCCGGCGCAGGCCGGCTATCTCGGCCGCCGCCTCGGGCTCGATCCGGCGATGATCGACATCATGATCCAGGGCCGCGCCAAGGCCGAGGAATTCCTGAAGTACGTCGAGAAGATCGGATTGGCGACCGAGAAGTCGACCAAGGACGCGCAGGCGCTCGAAAGCCAGTGGGCCGACATGGCGCTGAAGTCCGAGGGCGCGACCCGCGCTGTCATGAGCGGCTGGATCGGCAACGTCATCAAGGGCATGAATGCCGGCGCCGCGTCCGACATGGAAGCGTTGGCGAACTTCGGCAACGATCCGTGGGGCTCGCTCGCCAGCATCTTCGGTTACGGCAAGGCGAAGACCAGCGAGAAGCCGAAGCCATCCTACGGCGACGCCGGCGGCGGTGCGGCGTTCTCGACGCCATCGGAAAAGGAAGCCTTCATTCGGGCCGAGGCGATGAAGCGCGGCATCGACCCGAACGTCGCGGTGGCGGTGGCGAAAAGCGAGGGCTTCAACGAGTACGTCGGCGACAAGGGCACGTCGTTCGGCGCATTCCAGCTTCACTACAAGAACAACATCCCCGGCCTCAGCAACGCAGGCCTCGGCGATGCCTTCACCAAGAAGTACGGCGTGCACGCCAGCGATCCGGCGACCGAGCGCCTGCAGATTCAGTTCGCGCTCGACGAGGCCAAGGCCGGCGGTTGGGGACCGTGGCACGGCTGGAAAGGCTCGCGCACCGCCGGCGGCGCCGGTGTCGGCCGCGCGTCGCAGCAAATCAGCATCGACAAAGTCGAGATCAATGCGCCAAATGCCGACGGCACGCAGATCGCGCAGCAGTTCAAGGCCGAGATGCTCAACAACCAGAGCAGCAACGCGCACGCCAACGCGGGCCAGGAGTAGCGAATGGTCGATTACCCCAATGTCCCCGACGTGCCTGGCGTGCCGGCGCTGGCACGCGGGCCGTCGAATACGGGCTTCAGCATCCCGCTGCTGTTTCAAGACCTGGTGTCGTTCCTGGTCGGCTCCGAGGCGGCGCAATGGGGACTGTTCAAGGACGGCGTTCCGGTGGTCATCGCCGATTCCGTGCTGTCGTTCGACTATCGCCAGGACTTTCAGGCGCTCACCTATCCGATCGAGGAAGGCGGCTTCGAGACCTACAACAAGGTGCAGCTTCCGTTCGCGGTGCGGCTGCGGTTCGGGACCGGCGGCAGCGAATCCGACCGCGAGGCGCTGCTGTCCTCGATCGCGGCCGCCGTGGCCTCGAACGAGCTGTTCGACGCCGTGACGCCGGAGGCGATCTATCTCAGCGTCAATCCGATTCACCAGGATTACAAGCGCGACAAGAACAACGTCGGCATCATCGCCGTCGACGTGTGGTGCACAGAGATCCGCGTGACCGCGACTGCCGCGTTCGGCAATACCCAGGCGACGCAGAATGCGCAGGGCGGCGCCAGCAACAGCACCACGGTCATCACCGCGCGGCCGGCGGGCACGTCCGCGGCCGCCATCAACAATCCGCAGTCGCCGAGCGCGGCGCCGCAGGTCAACGACGGCATCGTGCAGCCTGTGCCGATTCCGTCGACGACGTTCTCCGACCCTCTCACCGGCTTCATGTGATGCAGATCATTCCGCTCAACCCGGTGCCGAACCAGACGCTCAACATCCAGCTCGGCGGCCAGGACTGCGACCTCAACGTGACGCAGTCCTTCTTCGGGGTGTTTGTCGACGTCTATGTCTCCAACGCGCCCATCATCGTCGGCGTGCTGTGCGAGAACCGCAACCGCATCGTGCGCTCGGCCTATCTCGGATTCATCGGCGACCTGGCCTTCGTCGACACGCAGGGCTCGGACAATCCGTTCTACACCGGCCTCGGCGTCCGCTTTCAGCTTCTCTATCTCGAGCCGGCGGACCTGACCTGATGGCCGACAAGATCCTCGAGCGCAAAATCAGCGTCACCATCGCGCTCAACCCGAAGGCGACGAACAAGACCTTCGAGGGCACCGACTCCAACACGGTCACGCTCGAGGGCCTGCGCATCTCGGCGACGATCCAGAAAGCGGGCGGCCCTTCGGACTGCACCATGAACATGGTGATCTACGGCATGACATTGTCGCAGATGAACCAGCTCTCGACGCTCGGCATGCAGATCAATCTCATTCCGCAGAACAGCGTCACCGTGTCGGCCGGCGACGAGGACAGCGGCATGGGCACCGTGTTCGTCGGCTCGATCCTGGCCGCCTATGCCGACTTCAACCAGTCGCCGGAAGTGCCATTCTACATCTCGGCGCACACCGGCCTGCTGCAGGCCGTGTTGCCGGCCGAAGCGTCCAGCTTCCAGGGCAGTGCCGACGTCGCCACCATCATGTCGGGGCTGGCGACCAAGATGGGCCTGACGTTCGAGAACAACGGTGTCACCGGCAAGCTGCAGAATCCTTACTTCTCCGGATCGCTGCGCAACCAGGTGCACGAGGTCGCGCGCGCGGCGAACATCTCGCATGTGATCGATCTGCAGAAGCTCGCGATCTGGCCGAAGAACGGCAGCCGCGGCGGACAGATCCCGGTGCTGTCGAAGACAACCGGCATGAAGGGCTATCCGAGCTACACCGCCTACGGCATTTCGGTGGAAAGCGTGTTCAACCGCAACATCGCCTTCGGCGGCAAGATCAAGGTCGAGACCTCGGTGCTGCCGGCGGCGAACGGGGAATGGGCGGTGTACGGCCTCACGCACCAGCTCGAATGCCTGACGCCGAACGGCAAGTGGTTCACCACGATCCTCGGCTACAATCCGAAGTACCCGACACCATTGCCGAACGCGAGGTAAGCCGATGGCGGACACCAAGCAGGGCTATGGTCAGCAGGACCCGACCGACAACGCCAACCCGTTCAATGCGCGCGAATTCCACATCCAGCGCGTGCTCGCGCGCACCCGCACGGCGACCGTCGTCAAGGTGATCGCGGTCGACAAGGACGCGCTCACCGTCGACGTGCTGCCGATCGTGCAGCAGCTCGACGGCCAGAACAACGCGACGCCGCACACCACGGTCTACGGCATTCCGTATACCCGCGCGCAGGGCGGCAAGAACGCGGTGATCATCGAGCCGGAGGCCGGCGACCTCGGCCTGATGGTCTGCGCCGATCGCGACATTTCGGCCGTGAAGTCGACCAAGGCCGCGGCGCCTCCCGGCTCCGGGCGCCGCTTCTCGTTCTCGGACGGCATCTATATCGGCGGCATGCTCAACGGTGCGCCGGAGCAGTGGGTGAAGTTCACCGACACCGGCCTCGAGCTCGCCGACAAGAACAACAACAAGCTGACGTCCGGACCAGGCGGATGGGTGTTCACCGGCGTGGTGACGCTGCAGAACAACCTTCAGCTCGGCGGCGCGATCCTCGGCGCCAACGGGGCGCAGTATCCCGGCAACCTTCACATCACCGGCACGGTCACCGGCGACGCCGACGTGGTGGCGGCCGGCAAGAGTCTCAAGGCGCACACGCATCCGGTCACCAGCGCACCGGGAACGATGGGACCGAACAACTGATGAAAACCCTTCTGCTCGACACTGTGGCGTGGGACCTGGTCCTCGACGTCGCCGGCAATATCGCCGTGGCCGAAGATCCGTATGCGCTGGCGCAGGACGCGGCCAGCGCGATCAAGCTGTTTCAGGCCGAGCTCTGGTACGACACCAGCAAGGGCATTCCGTACTTCTCGCAAATCTTTGGCCGCGCGCCGAACGTGCCTTACATCAAGGCGAAGTTCGTCGCCGCAGCTCTCACCGTTCCCGGCGTCGTCGCCGCGGTCGTCTTCATCTCCTCGATTTCCGAGCGGCGCGTCACCGGGCAGGTCCAGGTGACGAACGAAGCCGGGGTCATTTCAACGGCGGCATTCTGACATGGCGATCACCACGAACGTCCCGCGCGTCCAGTTCGGTCCGAACGGCGTCATCATTCCGACCCAACAGGCCGTCCTCGACGGCGTGACGGCCGACAACAACGCGGCCTTCGGCGGCAACCTCAATCCGTCGCTTGAGAGTCCGCAGGGCCAGCTCGCCTCGAGCACCACGGCCATCATCGCGCAGGCCAACGAGACCTTCCTGTTTCAGTCGACGCAGACCGACCCGGCCTATGCCGAGGGCCGCTGGCAGGACGCGATCGCGCGGATCTACTTCCTCGAGCGCAACCCGGCCGAACCGACCGTGGTGCAGGCCCGATGCACCGGCGGCGCCGGAGTCATCATCCCGGTCGGCGCGCTGGCGAAGTCGTCGGACGGCAACCTGTATGTCTGCACCGAGCAGGGCGCGATCGCGGGCACCGGCTTCATCGACCTGCCCTTCGCCTGCACGGTGCCGGGCCCGATCACCTGCCCGGCCGGCGAGCTCAACACGATCTACCAGGCCATCAACGGTTGGGACAGCATCACCAATCCGGCCGACGGGGTGCTCGGCAACGACGTCGAAAGCCGCGCCGCATTCGAGGAGCGGCGTGCAGCATCGGTCGCCGTCAACTCCCGCGGCGCTGTGGCGTCGGTGAAGGGCGCGGTGTTGAGCATCTCCGGCGTGCTCGACGCCTATGTCACCGAGAACGTGCTCGGCACGCCGGTGGTCATCGGCGGCGCCACCGTGAAGCCGAATTCGATCTACGTGTCGGTGGTCGGCGGCGACGCCAATGCGATCGCGAATGCGATCTGGACCAAGAAGGCGCCGGGCTGCAACTACAACGGCAACACCACGGTCACGGTGTACGACGACAGCGAGGGATATAATCCGCCCTATCCATCGTATGCCGTCAGCTTCGAGATCCCGAATCCGCTGCCGATCGTGTTCGCCGTGAACATCGTCAACGGTCCCCTGGTGCCCTCCGACGCAGCGCTGCAAATCCAGAACGCGATCATCAACGCATTCTCCGGCGGCGACGGCATGGCGCGCGCGCGGATCGGATCGACCATTCTGGCGACCAGGTTCATTCCGCCGGTAGCCGCGCTCGGTTGGGCGCAGGTGATCTCGCTGCAGATCGGATCGCGCAATGCGCCGGCCGCGCGCTTCTCGGGAACGATCTCCGGAACGACGCTCACCGTCGGCGCCGTCATCACCGGCACCATTGCGATCGGCCAGACGATTTCCGACACCGGCAACGACATCCTGCCCGGTACGACCATCACCGCTGGCGCGGGCTTGAGCTGGACCGTCAGCAAATCGCAGACCGTC
>ERZ650311.1587-NODE-1587-length-11044-cov-4.655019_pt1 | contig 11044 bp, 13 predicted proteins | sample MGYA00376247_ERZ650311 | MGnify/ENA primary metagenome ERZ650311 (study PRJEB26733, sample SAMN07839324) | wastewater metagenome | biome: small river; feature: stream; material: water | place: USA: North Carolina | collected 2016-07-28 ... | reverse complement strand
ACAGATGGGTACCTGTAACTGAATTCTGCGGGGCATACATGTATGCCCAAGTCAGTTCGGAATCTCGTGACATTCTGTACGTGCCACCCAGTGTGTAGTGTTTGGTAATCACACCTGGTGCCAGAATATTGAAAGTCACATCAGACGGCTTGATAGGATTCGTGGATGAGTTGTAGCCTGCCCGCAGTGTCGTGGCAGACGAGTACTCCCACTCCAAGCCAAGCTTTGCAACATTCACATCCGACCAGCCAAACCCTGGACCATTGACGCCACCTAGGCAACGAGTTGGGTCAGAGCCACCCATAGCTGGGCAGCCAAAAATGTTCGCGCTGGAATTACCGATCGAGGAAACTTTGGAATAGTTGATTCTTTCGTAATCAATGGCCATTTTCAACTTCGGCGCAATATCAAAAGCTAGCCCCAATGCGTAGTTCTCTGGAATATCAAAATTTCCACCCCCCGCAAAAAGGCCCGCATACTTGTCCAATTTGGACATCCTGATCTTGGGCGAGTACGACGCACCCATCGATACACCGTTGCTCAATTTTCCAAAGTACCCCATCCGGATTCCAAAGCCTGTACTGCTGTCAGAGCCGTTACCCGATAAGGAACCGCCTGCTGTACTCATAGTGGAAAAGCCGCCCAACCCATCCGCTTTGAAAGACTGATACACCAACAATGGGGACAGTCCAACCGAACTGGTATCGCTCAGCTTGTAGGCAACAGTTGGCGCAATGATCAATTGCATCAGATTGACGCCGGTTTTGGCTCCCCCACCATTGAGAGTTTGTATAGTTCCTGCAGGATAGTCGGTGTTCATCCCTCCATTGCCGTAAACCGTCACTCCACCTGAGAATTCCCTATTGAAATCAGTGTTGTAGCCAAACTCGGGGACAAGAAAGGTACCGCTTGCACTTCCAACATACCCAGCCCCCGTACCCTCGTCTGCTCCTCTTTTGGGCATAAACACATTCACACCGAGCTCTGCACGGTTGCCCGCAAACGCCGCAGTTGCCGGGTTGTTCGCTCCCGCAAATGCGTTGTCGGTCATGGCCACCGATGCGCCACCCATGCCCAGGGCTTTCATGCCATAGCCGTGCGGGAAATAGCCGTCTGTCGCCCAGGCAGAGCCCGTCAGCAAAGCCGTGGCCATCACCGTCGCGCGCAGCAGGTTGTTCTTGTTCATGTCTGTCTCCTCGTTGTGCTTGTTGAAATTCAGATTTCACCCTTGGAGCCGCGCTCCATCATTTCCCAGATGGTGTCGCGCACGGCGCGAGCTTCTTCCTTGAGTGGCGACGGAAGTTTCCGACCCATCTTGATCATCATGTCCATGTTGAGCGTGTACATCCACAGGCCGTCTTCCTTTTCGACGACGGTGATACGGCACGGGAGATAGGCCGCCATGTGCGGACTGAAGTCCACCATCCGGCGTGCGGTGGTGGGCGTGCAGAAGGAATAAACCTGCAGGAATTTTTGCTTCTGGCCGGTGCGGGCTTCCAGCTCTTTCGACAGGGGCAAGGTGCCCACGTCTTTCATGTTGCGCTCGGACGCGACCTGACGCAGGATCTGCTCGATGTCACCGGTGGTCACCCCCTTGGCCACCTTGCGCTCCCATGTGGTGGCCACGGCAATATCACCATTGCCTTCAATCCAGCGGTCCCACATGCGGCCAGCCTCTCCAGCTGCGCCGTCCTCCAGCTTGCCAATGGTGCTGACGGTGCCGCAGCCTGTCAGCCAAGCCGCACACAGGCCGATGGCCAGCCATTTCAATCCGATCTTGAACATGCATGTCTCCTTCAATGGCAGCACTAAATCAGTGCCGATTGATATAGATCATGCAAAAATTAAACCCCCAAGAGTATCCACAAATACCCTATAGGGTAAGGTAAGTTTTCATTCAGAAAACCAGCCACAAATCATTTGAATTTGTAGTGATCCCGATTGAGTACCGCGGCCACGGCATTCACGTCTTCAGGAAACATGCCGAGGTTGAGTTCTGTGTTGCACTGCTCGACCATGCCGCGAAGGAACGCCGGGGTATTGATCCGACCTTTGGGGTTGTAGATGTCGCTGCCATCACCGCCCACCCGACGCGCATGACAGGCCGCACATTTGTGTTCCGCGATCAACTGTTCACCCAGTTTGAGGTCAGCGTCTTTGAAGATGGCTGGCTCTGCGCTCACCTGCAGGGACAGCAAAAGGGGGGTGATGACAGCACCGCTCAGGAATGTGCATTTCATTCTGGCTCCTTGATGAAAAAAGCCGCTTGCCAGATACCTGGCAAGCGGCAAGGAAAGTCACGAGTACCCACCGTGCTTTCTGAAAAGCTGGACGCCCTGAGAGGCGTCCATGGAATCATTTGGCGCCGGACAGAACCCACGCAGCCAGGGTCTTGGCGTCGGCATCGCTGAGCGCAGCCTGTGCTGGCATGGGAACGGGGCCCCATTTGCCGGAACCGCCAGCCTTGATACTCTTGGCCAGCTCATCAGCGCTCTTGCCTGCGTACTTCTTGGCCACATCCTGGTAAGCCGGTCCGACGACTTTCTTGTCCACTGCATGGCAAGCCATGCAGGCGTTTTTCTTGGCCAGATCCAGATTGGCAAAGGCTGGGGATGCCATCAGGGCCAGGAGCATGGCTGAGGCGGTCAGCAATTTCATGTGTTTTCCTCTCAATTTTTGCAGCACATATAACCGTCCGCTAATTTAACGGAAATTTCCCTGGCTGCGCTCATGGCACCGGCCATTGCGCATTGGGGATTTCACTGAAGCGGCACAGCGCCAGCGAGCGGACGTTTCTCCAGTGTCCACTGGTGCAGCGAGCCGTCATACAGCTTGACCTGTTTGTTGCCCAGTACCTCGGACATCAGGAACCACGGGCCAGAAGACAGATGACCACTGTTGCAGTAGGTGATGGCAGCAGCCTTGTCGTCAATGCCCTGCGCTGCCAGCAGCCCACGGTAAGTGGCTGGCGCCAAGAACTTTAGAGCACCGCCGCTGCTCTTGAACATCAGATCGGTCGGATAAAGCTTGGCCCCTTCGATGTGTCCAGCACCAAACACGTAATCGCGCTTGACCAGTCCGTGGAACAGGGGCGCATCGCGGGAGTCCACCAGCGTGGCAGATTTGGCCTGCTGCGCCTTGGCCACATCTTCAGACGTGGCGAAGTACTGGCTGGATCGGTCAGCCTTCACGCTCCAGTTGCCATTGGCCACCGACGCTTCCCTGCTCCAGGCCCTGCCTTCGAGCAGCCAGCTGGCGTAGCCGCCATTGAGCACGGCCATGTCGTCTTCGCCATAGACCTTGAACTGCCAGTACATGCGCAGCGCATCGTTGATGTCGGCCACGTCCAGCCCGACGGGGACCAGAACGATGGGTTTGCCGGCCACCACGCCCGAGCTGCGAACGTATTTCTCGAAGTCGGCTGCCTCGGGAATCATGTATTTGACCGTCAGGTCTCCGTACTTGCGATCGGTGCGCATCTTTTTGGCGTCGACCAGCACGGCACCGGGAATGTGGCCACCGATTTCTTCGATCGTCTTCTTTCCCTTGGCGTCGGTGGCGACTTCGGGTTCGGTGGTGAACGATTTGGCATTGCCACGCACTTCCACAATCTGGACCTTGTCGGCATTGGCGGCCAGCCATTGCGTGTCCACCAGCGGACCCGGCAGCACACCCGCTTGCGCGGCCCACGCGGTCAATGTCACTGCCAGGCCCGAGGCCCAGCGCTTGAAAGATGTGTTCATGGCAGAACTCCTTGCAGATTTGAAAAATCAGAGCAGGTCTTGCACCTTGCCCTGCAGCGAAATCGGCCGGCTGCACAGAATGTGAACATGCCGGTTGTTGAAAAATGCTTCTCGCTGCCTGGCAGAGCGGCCAGCACGGGACACGACCTCGTCACGCTCTTGCAGCATGGACAGCAACTCCTCGCGGTACAGGCTCACCATGGCATTCAGCCAGCGCGCCACGGGCGCCAGACGCCCGCGCGTCTGGAGGCTGAAGCCGTGAACAGCCGCTCGCCATCGACTCGCTGGCCTCCAGTGCTCTCCTGTCACCCATTGATTGGTGCAGAACCAGCGCAGCGGCCTGCCGTGGCCATCCAGCGACAAGGCCGCGAGGTGGCTGAAACCCTGTGCATCTTCATGAAAAATGTGGAAGTGACCATGCTCCTGCCGCGCATCGCCGGCCACAGGATGAGCGTGGTAAAAAAAACGCGTACGAGCGCAACGGTCCACCACATCACGCCGAGGGTGGTGTTCCAACACCTCGAAAACAGGCCGACCCGCCAGTGCAGCCCAGGCCAGACTGCTTCCGCGCCGGACGTAGTCCAGCGGAATGGACACCGCCAGCATGGCGGCTTCCTCTGCAGTCAGCTCTGTTGCAGACACATCCGACCGTTACTTGCGCGGACCGCAGGGATTGGATGGACCACAGGGGTTGCCACCGTCTTTTTTCTTTTTCTTCTTGGCAGGACCGCAGGGGTTGGACGGCCCGCAGGGATTGTCGGCCTGCACCAGCTCTGTACCACCCGCCACGTTCGCAGCCTGCGCGGCAGGCGCCGCCACGGCGCAGGCCGATGCCACGGTCCAGGCCGACAAGGCCGCGGCCAGTGCACGTTGAGACATCTGTTTTTTCATCACATCACTCCAGAACAATTCAAGGGGCAGCGCCTTCAACAGCCTGTTCGGCCGTCACCGGCCCGCGCGAAGCGCGTTCAAAACGCCCACCCCAGACAAACACGCCGACCAGTGCCACAGCCATGCCCAGCACCATCGCCCATGCCGGAATGCCATAGGCATCGGGCAAGGTATCGCCGGCCATGACTTCAGCGGCATTCATCACTGCCTCAATCGCAGGACCGTACAGCCCCGCGAAAGCAAAAGTACCCAGCAGCAGCCCCAGCAAAAAGACGCCCGCATCCAGACGCCCTGAAAACAGGCCCACGACCGATGTGCCTGGGCAATAGCCACCCACGGCAAACCCGGCGCCCACCAACAGGCCACCCACGGCCGCGGCAGCCACCATGGCTGAAGGCACAAAGACGGCATCAACTTCCATCCAGCCCATGGACTGCAGACCCAGCAACCCCGCGGCTGCCACGACGATCGCGGTGAACATCACCTTCAAAACCGACCAGTCCGACAGGCGGAACTGACCTGTGAGTTTGCAGGGGCTGCCAAAGCCCGCGTTTTCAAGCACCACGCCGAACAGCGCACCACACACCAGACCGGACACCATGCCGGCATCGTTCAGAGGCCACATCTCACACCCCCCGCACCAAGCGCGTGACCAGCAGGCCCGCGACAAAGAAAACCGCCAGAAACACAAAGGCTGCGATGCTGAGCGTGGCGGCCCCGGACAAACCCAGACCGCTGGTGCAGCCAGCCGCCACACGGGCACCGAAACCCGCCATGACTCCTCCCACAAGCGCCGTCACAGTGCGGCGGCCTCGGCCGATGCTGCGCTCACCGTCCCACTGCACACGCAGACGACCGGCCCAAAATGCAGACGCCAGTGCGCCCAGCGCGACGCCGAGCACCTGCCAGCTGATCCAGGACGACAGGGGATGGCCGGTTTCCACCATCGGTCCGAGGTAAGGATTGGCCGCCGTGGCAGCTGGCGCCACGAGCGTACCCAGCCAGGCCGACAAGCGGGTGGTCGCGCCGGTGGCGCCCAGACCATGTCCGGTCCAGACAAAGGTCAGCAGCAGCACCAGACCCAGAGCAACGCCAGCCCAGAAAGGGGACCAGAATGGACGGACAGGACGCGCCTGTCCGGACAAAGCAGATTGTTTTTCCATTCGGGAAATATACCCTTACCCGTATCTGTTATCAACCAGATCTTTCTGTTCTGGTCAGGCAGGGCGGAGGGCGGGCACAGTGGCTGCACCTGCCGGCATGGTCGAGCACTCAGAGCGTCAGCAAGCGCTGGTCGTCCAGGATCTCGTAGCGGCGGCCGCTTTTGTCGACGGGACGAATCAGGCCATCGCGTACCAGCGCACTGATTTCACGGCTCACGGTTTCGAGTTTGAGGTCCAGCATGGCCCCCATGTCATCGCGGGCGAAGAAGGACGTGAGCCGCGGTTGTTCACTGTCACGCATTTTGAGCGCCAGCCCTGCCACCCGCTGGCGGGCCGTGCCAAAGTTCAGCTCGGCCAGCCAGTCGTCCGCATCCTTGAGTGCCTGCTGCCATTTCTGCATCAGACGCACATGCAGACGCGGCGAATGGGCCGACAGGTGGTGCAGCACCGACAGCGGAATGCGGCAGACACTGGTTTCGACCATGGCCACCGCTTCACTGTCATAGTGCGACGTGGCCAGCGCTTCCAGACCGATCACATCGCCGGGACGCAAGACACGCACGATCCGTTCCCGGCCATCCGCCGTCGAGCGCACCAGTTTGACCATGCCTTTGCGCAAGGTGAAGATGCCCAGGGCCTGTTCGCCCTCCGTGTACAGCACGGTATCGGCGGGAAACACCAGGTCATCAATCGGCGTGTGGATCTGGCCGAAATCCTGCTCATTCAGGTCAGCGAACAGCACCATGTCGCGGATGCCACAGCTGCGGCAGTCGGAGGTCCCCTGCCAGGCGGAATCGATCTTGATGGGTATCACGGAAGAGACAGATGAAGGCGAATCAAACCCATCACTTTATCAGTGATGACTGAAGTCTTCAGAGCCCCCCGCTCTGGCGACGGATGGCCAGGCGCGCCTTTTCCAGCCGCTCGTCCAGATAGGGTCCGTAAAAATCGGGCTGATAAGCCCCTTCCATGCGTTCAGCCACTTCCCGACCGCCCGGCCCCAGGAAGAGCAAGGTCGGAGCGATCGGAACCCGCCAGCGCTGCACCAGGGCATCGTGCGTGGTCATTTGGCCGTCGAAGTCGCGTACCGCCTGGGCACTGCGCATGTCCACCTGCACGATCACCCCACCGTCACGGTGCATCGGCACCAGATGGCTTTGACGTGCAATGCGACAGAACGGGCACCCTTCCAGGCTCACCATCACCACCAGCGGACGGCCCTGTCGCAAGGCCAGCGCCAGTTCGTCCGGCAGGGAGCGGGCTGGGGGCAGGACAGCAGGATGTGTCTGGGCCATCGCCCATGAAGGAACCAGGCCTGTGGCCATCAGCGTCAGGCAGAGTGTGCGGCGCTCTTTAAAAAAAGCCATGTGAATGCGCAGGAACGGTCAGACCGCGAAAGCGGCGAAAATAGTGGATTGGATTTTCGCGCCGAATAGGCGCGCGCATATAAGAAAACAATGAATTATTGGAGTGCCCGTTGAATCTCGCAAGCCTTCTGGAAACATGGGGTGACGCACATGTGTTGGCCGCAGGCGGCGCCCTGATCGGCCTGGTGTTCGGTTTCATGGCCCAGCGCAGTCGCTTTTGCGCCCGCGCCGCCGTACTCGAATGCTGCGATGGTCGCCCCGGAGACCGCTTCAGCGTCTGGTGGCTTGCCTTGGGCGCGGCTCTGGTCGGCACACAGCTGCTGGTACTGGCCGGCGCCCTCAAGCCCGGCACCTCGCGGTTCATCGCCAACCCGGGCAGCGTGTCGGGCGCCATCCTGGGCGGTCTGTGTTTTGGCGCCGGCATGATCCTCACCCGCGGCTGCGCCAGCCGCCTGCTGATCCTGTCGGCCAACGGCAACCTGCGTGCCCTGCTTTCGGGCCTGGTGTTCGCCGTGACCGTGCAGGCCACCATGGCCGGCTGGCTGGCCCCGGTGCGCCAGTTCTTCTACAACCTCTGGCCCATCGACGGCGGACCGGGGCGTGACCTGCAGACCCTGACGGGCACCGCCCCCTGGGGAGGGTCGCTCATCGCACTGGCTGCCCTGGCCACCGGCATTTATTTCTTCTACCGCCAGCACAACGGCCGCCTTTGGCTGGCTCTGGGCGCTGTGCTCACCGGCCTGTGCATTGCGGCAGGCTGGGGCTTCACCCAGGCGGTGGCCAGCCAATCTTTCGAACCAGTGGCGATCACCAGCCTGAGTTTCAGCGGTCCATCCGCCGAGTGGCTCATGCGCGTGCTTTCCTCCGCCTCCGTGCCCGGCTTCGGCTTTGATGCAGGTCTGCTGCCCGCCACCTTCATCGGTTCACTGGTGGGTGCCCTCGTTGGCGGCGATTTCAAATTCGAAGGCTTCAAGACCGAAAACAAGCTGGGCCATTACCTGACAGGTGCCATCCTCATGGGTTTTGGAGCGGTGCTGGCTGGCGGCTGTACCGTCGGTGCCGGCATGACCGGCGGCGCCATTTTTGCCCTGACGGCCTGGCTGACCCTCATCAGCATCTGGCTGGGAGCTGCTGCGGTGCTGCGATTTCACAAAGCCATGGGCTGGCCCGTCTGAGCCCGCAATACTTGACGGGCATCAAGCCATTCCACCCGTACTGCCACTAACATTCATATCAGTCATTACTGATATTGATTGGGGGCGGCCATGGGCATGGCGCAATGGATTGAACTGTACGGCGACCGCGGCATGCTGGCCGGGGGCGGCGCGGTCATCGGGCTGGGTTTCGGCTTCCTGGCACAGCGTTCACGCTTTTGCCTGCGCGCAGCCGTCATCGAGTTCTGGCATCGGCGCTTTGGCGAAAAACTCAGCGTCTGGCTCCTGGCTTTTTCTGCCGCCGTGATCGGCGTGCAGCTGCTGGCCCTCAGCGGTTTGCTGGATACCGCCAACGCCCGCCAAATCGCCACGCGGGGCAGCCTGTCCGGTGCGCTCATGGGAGGGCTGATCTTCGGCATCGGCATGGTGCTCACGCGCGGCTGTGCCAGCCGTTTGCTGGTGTTGTCGGCCAACGGCAACCTGCGCGCATTGCTCTCCGGACTGATTTTTGCCGTCACCGCGCAGTCAGCTTTGTCAGGCGCCTTGTCACCACTGCGTACCGAAATCAGCAGCTGGTGGATGGTCGATGGCGGTCCATCACGTGACCTGCTGGCCCGTCTGGGCCTGGGGCACGAAGCAGGTCTGGTCTTCGGCCTGGTGTGGTTTGTCGCCGCGCTCTACTTCATCTGGCGCAGTCCGCAACGCAGCTTCTGGATGTGGGTGGGCGGTATTGGCACTGGCTTGATGGTGGCAGCCGCCTGGGGCTACAGCCAGTGGGTGGCGCACGAGAGTTTCGATCCTGTGCAAATCCAGGGGCTGACCTTCAGCGGCCCTTCGGCCGAATGGCTGATGCGTGTGCTGCAGTGGCCTGCGCCTGCGATAGGCTTTGAGTTCGGCCTGATGCCCGGCGTGTTTCTGGGCTCCTTCCTCGGGGCGTTGCTGGGTGGCGACTGGAAACTCGAAGGCTTCAAGGATGGCTACAGCATGCGACGCTACATTGCAGGCGCCATCTTCATGGGCTTTGGCTCCATGCTTGCTGGTGGCTGTGCCGTGGGCGCAGGGGTCACCGGTGGCTCGATTTTCGCGGTCACCGCCTGGATCACCCTGCTGGGCATGTGGGTGGGCGCTGGCCTGACCGACCGCTGGATCGATGGACCGCCCGCATCACAACCAGCACCGGCAGCGGCCCCGGCACTGGCTCCATAAAAAACAGCCTGCTGCGTCAGGGCGCCAGCAGGCCGCCATGCCCCACGTGAACAGTCTTATTTGCCACTGAGGTACTCGGCCACCGCCGCCATTTCGAGTGGCGTCATCTTGCTCACGATGGCGTGCATGACCGCATTGTCATTGGTGCGCTCGCGCTGGTGGAACTGCTTGAGCTGGGTCTCGATGTAAGCCGCATGCTGACCCGCCAGGCGTGGCAAGGCCGCAGTGCCTGCAGCCTGCGGGCCATGGCAGCTGGCGCACGCGGCCAGCCCGCTGTACTTGTTGCCGTGCAGATAGATGTATTTGCCCATGCCGGCCAGATCAGCGTCTTTGGCGGGCTCCAGCTCCACTTTTTGCTTCTCGAAGAATTTGCCCAAGGCCACCATTTCGTCGGGGGTGAGCTTGGCCACCATGTCGGCCATGGCCGTGCTTTTGCGCTTGCCACTCTTGAAGTTGTCCAGCTGTTTGGCAATGTACTCCCAGTGCTGGCCCGCCAGGCGCGGAAACACCTCGCTCGACGATTCACCTTCCATGCCGTGACACACAAAGCACACGCCACCCACGATCTTTTTGGCGCGCGCCTCATCAGCCTGCGCGCAGGCAGCAGCGGACAAGGCCACGCCCATCAGCAACAGTGCAGCCCGTGCGACCAAAGAAATTCTTTTCATGCTGATTCCCGGATATGGATCAGAAAAAAACGCCGCCGTCGGGAGACGAGCGGCGTTCGGTGCGAACACAGCTTATGCGAGCGTGTCGGCCCAGATGTTGCGCGCCCAGGCCATGGCGTAACGGCCTTCCAGTTCGTTGGCGGCCGATGACACACCACCAGATCCCGGAACCGTGAGCATCGTCTTCTTCTCGGCATCGTAGCGATGTACGCTGGCCACATGCACAACGTCTTCGGAGGAGACAAAGCTGTAGCAGGTATTGTTATAAATGGGCATAGGGTTGACCTCCTTGCCGGTGAGTAGTGCCACCACCGCAGCCGCACAGGTCTTACCATGCTGGTTGGCCATGTGGCCCGACTTCGGCATGGCTGGGGCGATCTGGATGGAGTCTCCCAGCACGTGTACATTTTTGGCAGCCTTCGATTCGAAGGTCAGAAAGTCCACATCGCACCAGCGCTTGTTGGCTGTAGCCAGGCCGGTGTTCACGGCAATGTCTCCTGCACGCATGTTAGGGATGACATTGAGCACATCGGCCTTTAGGTCATCGTTGAACTCGAACTTGAGGGTCTTGGTTGCCACATCGACGTCGGTCACGTTGTGCTTGCCTCGGTACTCCACAATGCCCTTATAGCGATCGGACCAAGCCTTCTTGAACAGCGGTCCTTTGGATGTAACGTCTTCGTTGGCATCGAGAATCAGCACCTTACTCTTGGGCTTATGCTTGCTGAAGTACTCGGCCACCTGGCAGGCGCGCTCGTAGGGGCCGGGCGGGCAGCGGTAGGGGGCCATCGGGATCGACATGGCGAACACACCGCCATCGCGCATGGATTCGAGCTGCTTGCGCAGCGTCTG
>ERZ650311.1586-NODE-1586-length-11053-cov-6.558283_pt1 | contig 11053 bp, 16 predicted proteins | sample MGYA00376247_ERZ650311 | MGnify/ENA primary metagenome ERZ650311 (study PRJEB26733, sample SAMN07839324) | wastewater metagenome | biome: small river; feature: stream; material: water | place: USA: North Carolina | collected 2016-07-28 ... | reverse complement strand
CCGAAACAACCTCCCCCGAGAGCTGGCGGCGATGTAGTTCGATCGAGATCGCCGCAAACGGGGCTGCGAGCGCCCCAACCAGAGGATTCGGCACCCGAACAACCACTCCGGGCCAGGGCTTACCGGCGAATTCGTAGCATTTACGCGCCCCGGCCTCCCATGTCGCCCACTCTGATTCGGTGAGTGGGGTTGTGCGCCAGCCGTACTCGATCCATTCCTGGGCGAAGGATGGCATTCGATCGCGCTGGGATTGGGTGAGGGTCGTCAGCTTGCCTGGCTTGGGCTTATCCTGATTCGTGTTCACTGCTGCTTTTCCTTTCCAGTGGTGGGCTGGCGTCGCCCGGTGCTGCGGGCGGCGCCCTTTTTCTGTTGTCGGGGGCTTAGTCCCCCGCGGCGGCCAGATCAGCCGCACGGTCTTTGAGGTCATCGCGCAGGTCGCGGATGACCGCGGGCATGCGCTCGCCGTACTGAAAGGTCAATTCCGCTGCGGCACTGTTCAATAGCTGCGACGTGGAGCGGATGGGGTGCCCGCCGGGGCCGGCGTCGCTGGCTGCACAACCGCGTGCGGCCCCGGCGGGCTGTGCGTCATCGACAGGCCCGGGGGGAGTAGCCCGGAGACGCACGCTTTGTTCGACAGCGGTCAGGCCGCGGTCGACGAGTTTGGTCAACGCGATCAGTGCGTCGATGAGAAGGACGGTCACTCGTCGCCCCGATCGCGCGGGACGATCACGTGGTCGGTGAGATCACCAGCGGCGACGAAGCGGCCGAGGAAGATTCCGAACGGGATGCTGACGAGGAACCAGAGGCCGAGGAACGCGAGGATGGTCATGCCGACCGCCTGCGCCGCATCGAAGCGAGCGACGGGACGCCGACGGTGTGCTCGGCCGGGTCTGGTTGAGTGGCAGGTTCGGGGACGGCCTTGACTGTGTTGGCGAACTGGTCAAGTGCGAACTCGATATCAGCGTCAGTCATCAGCCAGTGCCGGCCGATCCGGCGGGCGCGAATCTTCCCCGACTTGATCTGGCGAGTCAGGAAGCGCTCGGGTTCCTTCATGACCTTCGCCAGGCCGATGATGTCGGAGACCTCGGCGAGGGTGCGGGCAGTCATGCGCTGAATCCCTCGGCGGCGAGATCCCACACCCACGCGGGCCACGAGTTGACCCAGCCGTACAGCTGGTGCTGCACCTGCGTCGGTTCGATGCCGTGCGATCGGCCGATCTGGCCGGCGCACGCCCCGAGCTTGCGGAGATAGGTGGTGCTCGTGGGTAGGTCGTGGAGTCGGGCATAGGCGATAGCCGAGAACCAGTCGTGCTTGCCTTCGATCGCATCGAGGCGGGCCTCGGTCTTGGCGGCGATCTGGCGCGCCTCGGTGGCCTCGCGCTGTGCGGCCTCGATCTGGTCAAGTGCGGCCCGGAGAACATCAAGCTGGTTCATGGCTGGCGGGGCAACGGCCCGGTCATTGAAGTAGGCATCAAGCGCGTCGGCGGCCTCAGCTTGGAACGCCTCGATGATGGGGCGGGCTTCAGCCGATACGCGGCTGGCGTCGATGGTGGCCAGCCACATCGTGAAGGTTCGCCGGTCAACCATCGCGGTCTGTTGCATGCCTCCTGCGGAAGGTATGGCCGTCATGTACACACCCGCCCATGACCTGCTATTTAGCTTCTGGATCTGGCGCGCGGGCTCAAGCCCTATGGCGATGCATGCATGGCGAATGGAAACCATCGGCTTGCCGTCGACAAGGCTCGCCATGATCGTCCGGTTGGTGCCGGGAACGCTGACGGGAACCAGTTCAGCGCTCATGCCGGAATCCTCTCGCCCCGTGTGGCGTGAGGCAGTTCGGCCACGAAAAGAGAGTCCGGGGGCGCGTTGAGCGCCGCGGTGATCCTGCGGGCCGTCTTCGGCGAGCAGGTGTCGCGCTGGCCTGACCGGAGATGCCCGACGATGGCCTTGCTGACGCCGGCCTTGAGTCCCAGTGACTCGTTAGTTTCCCCGCGGAACTCCATGTAGGAGCGGAACGCTTCCCTGCTGATGATTCGCACCCACATCCTCCGTTCCTGGTGTTGTGTGTGGCGTATCCGAATGCTACGTGCGTCGTGATGCATGAGGCAACTGTATCCGCTGGTGGATACACGCGCAAGTGGGAACTGATGCACTGGTCAGCAGGTTGACGAATTACAAGGGCATCATTTGTATCCGGCACGGATACAGTGACGGTTGTCGTGTCGCCGACCTTGGAGGCAGCGTTGTAGCCATGGGGGAAACCCATCCGCTTGCCGAGCGACGGCCCAGTCATGCAGACTGCAACGAGAGACGGGGCAACAAGGCCCCGTTCATCGAACTCGGTACACCCTCCCGAAGATTGGTAGCGGCCCTCATGCCTAACCCACACCACCCGTCCACCGCGCACCTGCTGTCGCTGTTCTCGTGGGAGCACCTGCCGCCACCGCTGCAGGCCGTCGTGATCCCGGTCGCATCCATCGCAGAGGCATACGCCGAGACCCTCGAATCCGGCCCCGAGCTGAGCGTCGGCCTGCGGCACCTGCTCGATGCAAAGGACGCGCTCGTGCGGCAGAAGGTCATCGACCTACGCAACGCCAACACGCCCGCACCGGCCAACACCCCGGAGCCGTTCATCACAAAGGGCACCCACCCGTGACCGCGCCTGACTGGTGGTCCCGCGAGGAGTACCCGCACCCACACTGCGACCCCGAGGTACTGCACGCCCCCGGCACCTGCTGGGCCTGCGACCTGTACCCCGACCAGCAAGCCATGCGACATCGCATGGACCGGGACTTCACCCCCGCAGAAGCCAACGGCTGGCCCGGCAACGTCGCGCAACCATCGGCGCGCCGCACCGATCTCGTGCCATACCTGCCCCACTCAGACGCCCTCGCAGCCGCGCCCGTCCGACCCTCGCTGCGGTCCCGACTCAGAGGACTGCTCGGGCTAATGAAACCTCTCGCAGGCATTCCGCACGGCCCACACAGCCCAGAATCGATCATCCGGGTCTACGTGGATGCGGTTCCGCCAGTTCATTCGGTTGAGTCACAACGCAAGAGACGCCCCCGCGCGGCGAACCGGCGAGGGCGTGATGGTGGGTGGAGCGTCAGTAATCGGTGTCGGAGTTCTCGCGGATCTCGATCGCGGAGTCGAACAGCCCGGTCGTCATCCACTCGGCCTGACCCGGTGGTGTCCAGTACCAGGCGGTGGACTCGATGCGGCCGTCGTGGACACGCTCCAATCCCATCACAAGAACCAGCTGAGTCAGCGTCCAGCCGTCGCCGAGGTCGTCAAGCAGCGACTGGATGGCCTCGCGGATGTGCTGCTCATTCTCCACGGTGATGCACCTGCCGCACGACGAGCAGCGCGCAGTCGATGGCAAACCGGGCCACCTCCAGATCGGGGCGGTCGGCGGTCAGTAGTCGGGCCTGCATGAGGTGGTGGGTCAACCGGCCGGTCCCTTCTGTCACCATCGCCGCCGCAGGTGCGTGACGAACCGGCGCCAGCAGAAGTGGATGAGGGCGACGACGGGCAGGACGACGAGGACCGCGCCGAGCATCTACACGGCTCTCTGGGCGGCGCGCTTGGCGGCCCTGAGTTTCACCAGCGCCTCCTGTGGTGCGTCCAGTTGTGGGATGACCTCGTCGAGGACCTCGGTCAGCAGCACCACCACATCCCGCAGGGTCTTGTTCTCCCGGGTCAGTTCCTTGAGCTCGGCGCGGGCCTCCTTGGCCTCCTGTTCGAGGCGGTCGACCATCGCCCCGGCGGCCTTGGTGACCAGGTCGGCGGCGGAAGCCTTGGACTCACCGTGGCGGGAGACCGCCTGCAGCACCGCGGTGAACACGCCGCCGAGCGCGGCGGCCAGCCCGCCGGTGATGAGCGTCGCCAGAACGCCGCCACCCTCGCTCACCGCAGCGTTCCGGCGAGCCGGTTGGTGACACTGATCGCCCAGGAGTCGCGGAGGATCAGCATCCAGACGAAGGCCATCACGGCGGCGTAGGCGTAGCGCATGTAGGCGTGCGACTCCCCGGGCCACCCGTCTTTGAGTGCGGTGGCCAGGTGGAAGACGAGCAGCGCGATGAACTGGCCGACGTCGGCCGACAATCGCATCCACAACCCCACCAGGGCGGCGCGCGGCAGGCGCGAGTGCAGGATCAGCCACCACGACCACAACGCCAGCGGTGGGCTGGCCACCGACAGGACATTCCAGCCGACGTCGACCCAGGGGCCCACGTTGTCGAACGGGACCGGTGGCGCGTCGCCGAGGATGATGCGCACCGATCCGGCCCACAGGAGCAGGTAGAGGACGGGCTGGAACGGCACGCGCCGCCATGCGCTGCTGGAGGTGAAGGCACGCTCCCCGGCGCGGATGACCGCACCGGGACTCATCCCGGTAGGGAGTCGATGGCTTGTTGTGCCAGCGGCCCGAGGACGGGCACCTGGCCCACCGCGCTGCCGATGGCGTCCTTGACTTTCTCCACGGCGGCCTCGGCGGCGGCCTTCTGGGCCAGGACCCCATTGAGGCCGGTGATGACCTGGTCCTCGGGCGCCGGCGCCGGGGTGGGGTCGTAGGTTCCGCCGTTGATCTGCTTGGTGGTGTGGTAGGCGGCCACCCCGGACAGCGAGACGCCGAACAGTCCGAACACCGCGGTCAGCGCCGCGGACACGCTGGCGGCGGTGTTGGGGTCGATGACCTTGAAGGTGGCCAGCACGGTCAGCGCGGCGAACGCGACGGTGCCGATGGCGTAGAGAACCTGCCGGAACTTCGGTGTCATGTCATACCTTTCGGGTGGTGATGGGTCACTTCAGTGCGCCGCCCTGCAGCTTGTAGGTGCGGGTCCGCTCGGTGTAGGACACGACGTCGGGGTCATCCAGCCCGACCGAGAAGTAGTTGCAATGCACCTGCTGGCTGCCCGGTCCGGCCAGGGTGAATGGCGAGCGTGGGTCGGGTGCATCGGCCCAGAAGTCGCCGCGGCGGGCGTAGTCCACGACGGTGTAGGGGGTGTCCTCAGGGATGCCCGGGCCGCCGTAGGAGGCCTGCACCGGTCCCCAGTAGCGCGGGGTGTCGGCCACGCACAGCGCGCCGCCGTACTTGCGCTCGGGGTTGCCGCACAACAGCCACGTCACGGCGGCCGGGTCGACATCGGAGGCCGGGCCGATCTCCCGCAGCCACTTGGCCGCCACCTGCGACCCCATGCTGTGCCCGAACACCACCAGCGGGCCGTCGGTGCCGTGCAGCGCGCGGTCCAGCGCCTCGACACCGCGGCGGGCGTTGCCGGCCGAGGGAATGTTGGGATACCGGACACGGGTGAAGGTACGCCCACCGGTGGTGGCGTAGCGGTTGAGCCACACTCCCATGACGGGGAAGAACGCCGGGTCCAGGCCGAGGACGATCATGCGGCGATGAACGCCTTGAGCGCGGCGGGGTTGGCCTGCTCCAGGGTTGCCAGGGTCCGCTGGGCGCGCACGTCGCCGGCCTTGGCCGCGCGCACGATCGCCCCGATGGCGGCCTGGTCGCCGTAGAACAGGGCGTCGAACTCGGTCCACAGCCGGGTGAGCCGGTCGGACAGATCGACGGCGGGCTCGGGCTTGGGGATCGGCGTCGGCCCGGGTGTCGGCGCCGGCGCCGGGGTGGGTTGCGCCGCGGCGGCAGCGGTGGACGCCCAGGCGTAGGCGTGCGGGACGATGTACAACACAACGTCTTCCAGCCGCGACCAGAACCCGGTCACACCGCCGAAAGAAGCCGGGTCGGCCACCCACACATGCCGCGAACCATCCCCGTCTACCGCATATCCCATGCCGGCGGTGTAGTGGTAGGTCGTGGAGCCCGTCGGATACGGGGGGGCTTTGGAGTCACGTGACGCTTTGATGCCCTGCCACGGCGGGATTTCAAAGTTCAGCAGCACCCCCCGACCGCCGTCGATGGACTTCTTCAGATTCGTCCAGAACGCTTCAGTGGTTTGCGGGTTGGCTTGCGGCACCCACACTTCGGTGTAACCACTGCCGGGAAGCAGCCGGTTCAACAGTGGGCACAACAACCCGGCGTGGTTGGTGCCGTCCACCCCGATCCGATCCCCCACGGACAGGTAGGCGTTGGCCTGGTCGATGATCCAATCCTCGGTTCTGGTGATGCCGCACGCCGACAGGATGACCTGCACACTGGCCGGGCCGCAGTCCCACGGCTTCGTCTGGGCGACACCGTCGTAGTCACCCACCCGCCCCCGCGGATAGTCGAGCACCTTTTCCACAGGCTTCTCCTTCGATGCGAGCCGGTTGTAAAGCCGCTGGGCTTCGTCGATGTGCTGGTCATACCGGTCGGGGAACGCCGAACCCTGCACCTGCTGGGCGTAGAACCCCGGTGAGCGTTTCGGGTTGTTGTAGTCGGTTTTCTGCAACTGGGTGAAAAACATTCGCGCTGACCGGTACGGATCCATGCGGTCAGCGGCGGTTCCCCACCACTCGGCTCTTTGTTGAAACAACCCCACACTGTTGGCGTCGTACGACAGTGCTTCGTGGGGGAAGTTCAACGACTCCGGGTCGGCAGGGTTGGCGTACATCACCCAGTTGGATTCCACGAACACCGTCGCCAACCCGATGACGATGCCGCGCGGTGTGACACCCAAATCTGTTCCCGCCCGGATCACTTCCCGGGCGTAGCTGTCGTTCACCAGTCCGGGCAACTTTCGTCGCAGATCGTGTTCGTGGCGGCAATGAAAAAGCCGCCCACCAGGACGGCCACCAGAAGAGTCACTGCAGCTACACGCCTCATTCCGGCGGGGTCTCCCGCGGGTCGGCCGCCGCCAACACCTGCCGCACATCCAGAATCACGTTCTGCAAAGCGCCGGTTGGTCCGGCCACCGCCACCGCCGCGACGGCCGGCTCGACAATCGCGACATCAACCTCAGGCAGGTAGACCTCGACCTCGAACGTCTCGAACGTCACCGGATCGCTCACTTGCCGTCGTTCCTTTCGAAGATGCCCACCATCACCGGCGTCTCCAGGCTCGGGTTGCTCCCCTGCGACATGATCAACCGCCAGGTGGTGCCTTTGCGCAGGGTGTCCAGCAGGTCGGATTCCATCCGCACCGTCGCCAGTGACCCCTCGACGGTGGCGGGGATATCGGCGACGGTGGCCGGGTCGACGTCGATCTTCATGTGCAGCTGGGCATCCCAGTTGACCGGGGCGGCGGTGACCGGGTCGCGGCGACGTATCGTGATCACACGGTCGGCGTTGCGGGTGATCGTGATGATGCGGTTGGGGAGCTTCGGGGTGATGTACTCCCCTGTGCCGGTGGTCATCCCTGCGCCGGCTCGGGGGCCGTCCACGGCGGCAGGTCGTCCCAGCCCTCGACCTCGGCCGTCGTTGCGTTGCGCGCACCCATGTTCGGGGTGGCGACCAGCCATGCCAGGCCTGCCAGCTGCGGGCCCTGGTCCTCGGGGAAGATGGTGCGCACCGCGATGGCACCGGTTTGTGGGTCGCGCTTGGCGTCCGTGGTCACATATTCCACTGTCACTCCTTTGGGTTAGGCGAGGCTGCGGTTGAGTAGGGAGACCGAGAAGTAGAAGTCGACGCTGGAGTTGGTGGTGATCAGCGACAGGCCACTAATGGTGGATTGGCTGTAGAGCATCGCGCCGGGGGTGACGTAGTCGCCGGTGTTGAGGTACACGATGAACGACGCCTGGCAGGAGAACGGGTACTGGGTGCTGGAAGACCCGTAGTAGTCGACGGTGGAGCCGACCTTGGTGATCGATCCGTTGAGGAACAGCGCCGCCGCCATCCGGTAGCCGATGATCCTGGCTTGCTGTTCGAGGCCGAACGCGACCTCGACCATGTACCAGCCGGCGTTGGCCGCCGACACCTTCAGCTCGCCGCCGCCGCCGGTGGACAGCGTGTAGTCGCCGGTGTTGCTGGCTGTGCTGGAGTAGGCACTGGTGGGGAACTTGATCGGGGTCGGGGAGTTGGCCGAGCAGCTGACGTTGATCGACCCGGAGGACTTGCGCATCACGAATCCGGAGCCGACCTCGGCCAGCTTCGTGGGCAGCACATCCTTGGACAGGTTGCCCGAGGTGATCTTGTTGGCGTTGAGGTTGGGCACCGCGCCGGTGATGATCGTCGACCCGGCCGTTGACTGGCCGAACAGCGCGGTGTTGGTCATGTTGACCGCGCCTTGCGCGGTGGCGGCGTTGGCCACACCAGCATTGGCCTGAGTTGTTACTGCTGCGCCGACGACGTAGACCTCATTGGCGGTCTTCGCGTTGGTCCCCGTCGTCCCATTGAAGGCGTCAAACAGAACACCGAGAACCTTCTGCACTCTGGCCTTGACGGTGGTCGGCGCACCGCCGACCCCGACCCCGTCGCCGTAGACGGCCTCGGACACGCCGTCGACGACGGACTGGACGCCACTCTGGGCTGTGGTCGCCTTGCCGTCGGCGGTGGCGGCGTTGGCGACGCCGTTCTCCGCGGACTGCTTGACCGCGGCCGCCGCGGTGTAGAGGTCGGCGGGAAGTTTCGACGTGGTGTTCGTGGTGCCGTGCAGGCCATCCCACAGCTTGGCCCACGCCAGTTGCAGTTTGGTCTTGTGGGTGGCGGCTGAAGCGCCCGTTGCCGTTCCGCCGTCGACGGCCTGCACGGTGCCGTCGACCACCGACTGGATGTTGGATTGCGCCGCGACCGCCTTGCCGTCGGCGGTGGCGGCGTTGGCGTTGGCGGTCGATGCGTTGGCGGCCGCGCCGTCGGCGGCGGTCTTGGCGACCGCGCCCTCGGTGATCCGGTAACAGGTGAAATCGTCGACGAACCACTTGTTAGCCATCCCCTGGCCTTCGGCGGCCAGGCTGAACCCGGTGATGCCGGCGGGCGGGCTGAACACCGCCTGCACCCTGGTCCAGGTGCCGTGACATGCGGTGCGAACCGTCTCGGTGAGTCCGACGCAGCCGACGAAGGACTGGAACCAGTACGCCGGATTCTTGACCTCAAGATCCTTGGGCCACAGCATGATCCCGAACCCGCCGGCCCAGCCGCCCATGAGGCCCGGGGCCGAGACGTAGGTGTTGGTGGTATCACCCTTGACCCAGCACTCCACAAGGAACACATCGGAACCGTCTGCGGCGCACCGGATGTAGTCGACGTCGTTGGTGATGGGGTTGAGCGGCATGATGACCCGCGCCCACCCCAGCGTCCCGGCGTCCAGTCGCGCCGATTGGGTGCCGGAGTGCTGATCGGCGGTCGAGTAGACGGCGTTGACGCCGGGGAACAGCGCCCCGGAGTTGTTGTCCCTGAAGGAGTAGCTGGAATTCTCGAAGTCCCCGTTGGGGATGATGTTCGCGCCCCGGTAGGCCGCCACCGCCTCCAGGTTGGTCGGCAGGTTGGTGATCTTGTCCTGCGGGAGCAGCTCGATCCCGTCCGGCGGCACGACGCGCCGGATGATGATGTTGTCCAGGTAGATTCGGCCGCCCTGGCCGGGTTCCAGCCAGTGGTTGTTGCCGTCGCGGCCCGCAACGGAGACCTGGGACTGGTTGGTCGTGTTGTGGTTGGCGCCCAGCGAGAACCGCACATACTGCGCACCCTCGGGGACGGTGACGGTCTTGGAGAACTTCTGCCACTGCAGCGGTGCGGTGAACTGGCCGGCGCCGAAGGGCACCGCGTCGACGAAGACGTCCTCGTCGTTGTAGCCGACCCGCAGCCGGGACAGCGAATCGGTGCCGTTGTAGTAGCTGTCCCGCATCGCCATGAACTCGATGTAGAACTGTTCCCCGGACTGCGCGACGGGGAACGTCTTGAGGGTGGCGTAGGTGACGACGGTGTCGGCACCAGCCATCAGGCAGTGCCCGACGTTGAAGTCCTCCCAGGTTCGACCCGGTGGCGGCTCGCCGGGATTCTCGATGTAGCCGCCGGGACCCCAGTAGATGTGGGAGCCGTTCACCGTCCACCGGCTGGTGCCCAGGTTCCATGGGTGGTAGCAGTCGGCGGTCACCCCGCCACTGGGGGTGGACCGTTCAGGGCCCCAGGATTCGAAGTCCGACCCGGCGGCGATGTTGGTGTAGTCGCGGGCGGCGATGGTGATGGCCGCGGCGGCCTGGTCGGTGGCCGTCTGCGCGGTGGCGGCCAGCGCGCGGGCGGTCACCGCGTTGACGTCCGCGGTCGCACCGGCGGCGTTGGCGATGATCGCCTGGTCCACCTCGGCCTGCACCTCGGCGCGGACCAGCAGCGGGTCGTCCCAGTAGTAGACGTTCTGGGCGACCGGACCATCCGGTGTGGTCAGCGGGTAGACGTGGATGGCGACAGCCATTTTGTAGGCCCCGGCGGGGACGGTGAAGTACCCCCACAGCTTCGTCCACTGCCCGACGGGAAGCTTCAGGGTGTCATTGAGGTCGAGGAATCCCGGACCCTTGAAGCACCCGAAGACGTCCTCGTCCAGCACGGACACCATCTGTGCGTTGCTGGTCCCGTCGGCGGCCCAGTACTCGGCCATGATGGCCGTGTAGCCACCCTCGGCATAGGCGTTTCCCGAGGGGTTGTAGACGTAGCACTCGGTGTAGAACTGGTTGCCGGGCTGCACGTCGATGGGAGCGCCGTACCAGTACCCCACGGGGTGCGGCTTCTGGTTGAAGTAGACCCGCTCATAGCCGACGGTCTTGGCCGACTGCCGGCCGCCGTGGCCGACGTTGGTGGCGAACATCAACGTGGTCGGGGACAGGTCGCTGAACCCCATGCCGCACAACGGCAGGTCGGTGCTCTCAAAGCCGGGGTTATCGACGAGGTTGTAGTTCTTGGAGATCGTCGTCGCGATGCTGGTCGCCGTGTCGGCGGTGTCCTGGGCGGCATCGGCCGCCGACTGGGCGGTGTCAGCCTTGGCGATGCCGGTGGTGGCGTTGGCGGCGGCGGTGTCGGCGGTGGACTTGACCGCGGCGGCGGCGACCTGGACGTCCGACGGCAACTTGCCGGTGGACCCGGTCGAGCCGTGCAGACCGTCGAAGAACTTGCTCCAGGCGTCACGCAGGTTCGTCAGCACGCTGGTGATCGGGTGGTTGCTCGACAGACCGCCCTGGATGGCCTGG
>ERZ650311.1584-NODE-1584-length-11054-cov-4.797618_pt1 | contig 11054 bp, 8 predicted proteins | sample MGYA00376247_ERZ650311 | MGnify/ENA primary metagenome ERZ650311 (study PRJEB26733, sample SAMN07839324) | wastewater metagenome | biome: small river; feature: stream; material: water | place: USA: North Carolina | collected 2016-07-28 ... | reverse complement strand
AGAATGCGGTAAACGCACTCAAGAAGCGTCGTACCGTACTCGAGCGCGCACAGGGATACCGTGGTCAGCGTTCACGTCTGTACCGCATGGCCAAGCAGCAGATGCTGCACTCGCTGGTCTACTCGTACAACGACCGTCGCGCTCGCAAGGGTGACTTCCGTCGTCTGTGGATCCAGCGCATCAACGCTGCAGCGCGTGCCAACGGCATGACCTACAACCGCTTCATCCAGGGTCTTGCGCTCGCCGGCGTTCAGGTTGACCGTCGCATCCTTGCTGATCTGGCTGTCAACGACGCTGCAACTTTCGCAAGCCTCGTGGCAACCGCTAAGGCTGCACTGCCTGCAAACACCTCGGCACCAAAGGTCAAGTAACCCTTGTTGCAAGATCCCAGCGCCGCAAAGGTTCGCGGGGTCGCCAAGCTAGCCAAGAAAGATGCCCGGTCTGAGACCGGGCTCTTTCTGCTTGAGGGCCCCCAAGGCCTAAAAGAGGCTGTCAACCGTCCAAAGTTGCTAGTCGAGGTATTTGCCACCGAGGATGCCCTCGAGCGATACGCAGAGCAGTTCGAGAAACTCGAATCAGCGCGGGTTCAGATCCAGCAGGTATCTGAGCGAGCGCTCAAGGCAATGGCGGATACAGCCACGCCCCAGGGTGTGATTGCCGTCTGCGAGCAACTTGATGTGTCCCTGGATTCGGTGCTCGACCAGAACGCTCAACTGCTCGTTCTGCTCTCGAACATTCGCGACCCCGGAAACGCGGGAACCGTTCTTCGTGCTGCCGATGCCGCTGGTGCTGACGCTGTGATTCTCAGTTCCAACAGCGTGGACGTTTACAACCCGAAGGTCGTCCGCTCGACCGCGGGGTCGATTTTTCACCTTCCGATTGTCACCGAAGCTGATTCGGTGGATGCTATCGCCAAGGCTCAAGCCGCTGGTTTCCAGGTCTTCGCGGCAGACGGCGGTGGCGATGCCATCAACGATTTGCCAGCTGGTGCTCTCGCGAAACCGACCCTGTGGGTTTTCGGCAATGAGGCCTGGGGATTTGAGCCCGAGGTGCTTAATGCGGTTGACCGAGTCGTGGGTCTGCCGATCTACGGTTCGGCCGAGAGCCTCAACCTGGCGACCGCAGCATCGGTCTGCCTATACGAATCGGCATTCGCCCAAAACGGCGCAAACAACCGCTAAAGATAAACTTAGAAGCCTATGTCAGACGCATCCTCGATCAATCAGCAGCACCTCGAGCAACTCGTACGAGAAGGCTCGAGCGCTTTTGCTGCTGCGCAAACACTCGCCGACCTGAAGGTCGCGCGAGCGACGGTGATTGGCGAACAGTCTGACATCGCGCGTCTCAACGCATCCCTGCGCGATTTGCCGAACGATCAGAAGGCCGCGGCAGGTGCACTGATTGGCAAGGCTCGAGGCGAGCTCAACGAGCTCTATGCTCAGCGCGAGGAAACGCTCACCAAACTTGAAGAACACGCCAAGTTGTCCGCCGAGGCTGTCGATGTAACTGCGGCTGCGCAGCCTTCGCGACTAGGAGCAAGGCATCCGCTATCGCTGCTGATGGATCAGGTTTCTGACATCTTCGTTGGCATGGGCTGGGAGATCGCCGAAGGTCCCGAAATCGAAAACGAGTGGTTCAACTTCGACGCACTCAACTTCGATGCCGACCACCCTGCGCGAGCGATGCAGGACACCTTCTTTGTGTCACCAATCGAGTCTCACCTAGTGCTACGAACCCACACCTCTCCGGTGCAGGTTCGCTCGATGCTTGACCGAGAACTGCCGGTCTATGTGCTGTGCCCGGGTCGCGTGTTCAGAACCGACGAGCTCGATGCGACCCACACCCCCGTCTTTCACCAGGTCGAGGGTCTAGCGGTTGACAAGGGTTTGACCATGGCGGATCTCAAAGGCACCCTCGAGCACTTCGCCCGAGTTATGTTTGGCCCCGAGGCCAAGATTCGACTGCGCCCAAGCTTCTTCCCGTTCACTGAACCATCTGCCGAGCTCGATGTCTGGCACCCGGGTGCAAAGGGCGGCGCTCGCTGGGTCGAATGGGGTGGATGCGGCATGGTGAATCCGAACGTTCTGGCTGCCGCCGGCATCGATCCCGAGGTTTACTCGGGCTTCGCCTTCGGTATGGGCATCGAGCGCACCCTGATGTTCCGCAACGATGTGAAGGACATGCACGACATGGTCGAGGCCGATGTGCGCTTCAGCGAGCAGTTTGGAGTGGTGCTCTAATGCGCGTTCCACTTTCTTGGCTAGCCGAGTATGTAGATCTTCCCGGCGATGCGACTCCTGATTCGGTAATGGCCGAATTGGTCAAGGTCGGTCTTGAAGAAGAGGGTTCACACGGCTTTGACGTGACCGGTCCGGTAGTGGTCGGTCAGGTGCTCGAGTTCACTCCAGAAGAGCAGTCCAACGGCAAGACCATTCGCTGGTGCCAGGTTCGAGTTGCACCGGAAGGCTCGAAGGCAGCCGACGGTGGCGAGGATGTCCGGGGAATCGTCTGTGGCGCAAGTAACTTCGAGGTCGGCGACAAGGTTGTCGTCTGCCTGCCAGGTGCTGTGCTGCCGGGCAACTTCGAAATTGCGGCTCGCAAAACCTATGGTCACGTCAGTGATGGCATGATGGCTTCGGCGCGCGAGTTGGGCATCTCTGACGACCACGCTGGCATCATCCGCTTGCACGAAATGGGCCTCGACCCAAAGATCGGCACCGATGCCCTAGAGCTGCTGCAAATCACCGAAACCGCGGCCGAGGTCAACGTGACTCCAGATCGCGGTTACTGCTTCTCGATCCGCGGAATCGCTCGCGAGTATGCCCATGCCACCGGCGGAGAATTCCGTGACCCGGTCGGCAACGCACACCCAGAACCCGCACATGGTTTCGAGCTAAACATCCACGACCAAGCGCCAATTCGCGGTCGCGTCGGAGCCGAGCACTTCACACTCAAGGCAGTGCGCTCGATTGACGCAGCTAAGCCAACCCCGCCGTGGATGGTGGCGCGCCTCAAACTGGCCGGTATGCGCTCAATCAGTTTGGTCGTTGACATCACCAACTACGTGATGCTCGAGCTTGGTCAGCCGCTGCACGCATACGACCTAGACAAGCTTCAGGGCGGCATCACCGTTCGCAGGGCCAACCCAGGCGAAGCTCTCACCACACTCGACGGACAGACTCGAAAGCTGGATGTCGAAGACCTGCTGATCTGTGACGCATCCGGCCCAATCGGACTCGCCGGAGTCATGGGTGGTCAGAGCACCGAGGTTTCGCTCGAGACCAAGAATGTTCTTATCGAGGCAGCCAACTTCGATCCGATTTCGATTGCCCGCAGTGCTCGCCGTCACAAATTGCCGAGCGAGGCATCCAAGCGTTTTGAGCGCGGTGTTGACCCCAAGATCGGTGCGGCCGCAGTCGCTCGCGTGATTCAGCTTCTTGAGGTGCACGCCGGTGGTCAGGGTGATTCGCTCGGTGCCGAGTTCCACGCCGAAACCGCCACGACCCCGATTTGGCTGCCGGCCGAATTCGCTACCGAGCACGTCGGTGTCCTTTACACCCACGACGAGATTGTTGACACCCTGAACGAGATTGGATGCGTAGTCGCATCCGTGGCCGAGGGTTTCGAGGTCATTCCGCCAAGTTGGCGTCCTGACCTGCGGCACAAGACTGACCTCGTCGAAGAGGTTGCTCGAATCACCGGTTACGACCGCATCCCGAGCCGCATCCCAGTGGCTCCGCCGGGCCGCGGCCTGACCCCGCGTCAGCGCATGCGGCGCTCGATTCTCAACCAGCTCGCCGCAACCGGCCTTGTCGAGGTTTTGAACTATCCGTTCCTAAGCCCTGCCGAGAACAGCTGGTTCGCCGCTGAGGACCGTGAACGAGTAACGCTCGCGAATGCCTTGCAGTCGGACAGCGCCGAAATGCGACTGTCGCTGCTGCCGGGACTCATGGCCGCAGCAAAGCGAAACCTGTCGCGCGGCATGACCGATTTGGCGCTCTGCGAGGAGGGTTCGGCGTTCCTGCCAGCAGCAAATCCGGTCGTGGCTCAGCTTCCCTCGGGCACCGAGCTACCTAGCCCTGAGGTGCTCGCCGCGCTCAACGCCAGCATCCCTGACCAACCACGTCACCTAGCTGCGGTATTGCTCGGCAATCGAGTAGCTCAGCAGGTGGGAGTCAAGGCCCAGGGCTTCGACTACTCGGATGCGATTCACGTAGCCAGAGTTGCCGCGCACGCGGTCGGCGTCGAGCTTGAGGTTCGCCAGGGCAGCGCGAAGGGTTTCCACCCCGGCCGCACCGCCGAGTTGTTCGTCACCATCGCAGGAGAGGCCGTTTCGATCGGCTTCGCTGGTGAACTCGACCCGAGCCTGACCCAAGAACAGGATCTGCCACGCAAAGTCGCGGCCCTCGAACTCAACCTCGAGAATCTCTACAAAGCAGCACCAGATGTGGTGCAAGCCGGAGTGCTGCTAACCATGCCGGCCGCTACACAGGATCTCTCTCTGGTGGTGGATGCGCAGCTCAGCGCAGCCGCTCTTCGCGCGACCATCGTTGAGGGTGCTGGAGAGCTCCTCGAGTCCATTCGCCTAGTTGATGACTACCGCGGTGAGGTGCTCGGCGCTGGCAAGAAGTCACTCACGTTCGCACTGCGCTTCAGGGCCGCCGACCGCACACTCACCCAGGCAGAAGCGTCCGAAGCCAGGGATGCTGCTGTGGCGCTGGCTGCAAGCCGGCATGGCGCAGAGCTGAGGGCCTAGCGTGGCGTTCTCGGTCGCTATCGCCGGGGCCAGCGGAAACGTTGGCGGCGAGCTACTGCGCCTGATTGCTAACCACCCGAAGCTCGAGCTCAAGACCGTTACCGCATCCTCGATGGTAGGTGAAAAGGTCGGCTCACTGCATCCAGGCGTTGCCAAGTTCGCCGACATGGTTTTTGTGGCTAACGAACCCGAAAACCTGGCTGGCCACGATGTCGTTTTTCTGGCCCTTCCGCATTCGAAGTCGGCCGAGGTTGCAGCCTGGCTTGCCGGCGATGACCACGTTCTGATTCTGGATTGCGGAGCCGATTTCAGGCTCGAGAGCGAGGCCGACTGGGTCAAGTTTTACGGTGGTCAACATGCAGGCACCTGGACATACGGCATGCCTGAACTTGTCATCGACCCTGAGACCGGCGCAAAACAGCGCGAACTGCTCGGGGGCACCAAGCGCATCGCCGTACCCGGTTGCAATGTCACCGCAATAACCTTGGGTCTCGCCCCTGTCTTGGCCGAGGGTCTCATCGAAACCTCAGATATCGTTTCGGTGCTTACCGTCGGAACCAGCGGTGCGGGTCGAGGCGCCACCGAGAAGCTGTTCGAAGTTGAACCAACTGGCAGCGCAAACGCCTACCAGGTCGGCGGCATCCACCGTCACACGCCCGAGATCGAGCAGAACCTGCGCAAGGCCGCTGGGCAGAATGTTGAGATCGCCTTCACGCCTGTGTTGGCATCGCTCGAGCGAGGCATCCTCGCTGTGAACACCGCCAAGCTCAGGTCGGGGGCCAGTCTCGAGGCCGTTCGCGGGGCATTCGAAAAGCATTACGGCAAAGAGCAATTCATCAGGCTCTCGCCAATCGGGCAGTTCCCCTCTACGGCCGACACCATCGGCGAGAACCGCGCGCTGATTGGCCTAGCCATTGATGAGCACGTTGGCCGCCTAGTTTCGATTTGCGCCATCGACAACCTGGTCAAAGGCACAGCTGGTGCCGCGATTCAGTCGATGAACATTGCTCTGGGCCTTGCCGAAGACGAGGGCCTGGCCGGTCTCGCGCTGGGTAGTAACGCAACAGCGCCCCACACAACCAACTAGAAGATTTAGACGAAGCCGCAGAGTAAGGAACAACCGATGAGCGTGACACTGGCAAAGGGATTCCGCGCGACCGGCGTCAAGAGTGGGCTAAAGGCATCTGGCAACCACGACCTGGCGTTGGTGGTAAATGACGGCCCAAACGCTGCGGCCGCTTGCGTGTTCACCACCAACCGCTGCCAAGCCAACCCGATTCTCTGGTCGAAAGAAGTCATCAAAGACGGCCAAGTTCGTGCAATCGTGCTCAATTCGGGTGGCGCAAACTGCTACACCGGCCCTCAAGGTTTCCAAACCACGCACGCCACCGCCGAGGCCGTGGCTGAGGCGCTTCAGGTGAGTGCCGGTGATGTGCTGGTTTGCTCGACCGGACTCATCGGTGAACAGCTCGATCGCGACAAACTGCTTTCAGGCGTGCGGGATGCCTCGGCGGCGCTCAGCACAGACGGCGGTGAGCTGGCCTCGATGGCGATCATGACTACGGATTCGGTGCCGAAACGAGCCCAGTTCACATCTCCAGCCGGCTGGCACATCGGCGGCATGGCCAAGGGCGCCGGCATGCTCGCTCCAGGTCTCGCCACGATGCTTGTGGTAATCACAACCGACGTCGAACTTAGCTCGGCCGAGCTGGACACCGCGCTGCGCAAGGCGACCTCTGTAACTTTCGACCGCCTCGATTCCGATGGCTGTATGTCAACCAACGACCAGGTCACACTCATGGCGTCGGGGGCCAGCGGCATCCGCCCAGAAATCGAAGAGTTCACGGCAGCGCTGATCTTCGTCTGCCACGAACTCGCTCAGCAGCTACTCACCGATGCCGAGGGATCCAGTCACGACATCGAGATCGAGGTGACCAACGCAGCAACTCTTGAGGATGCCGTCAAGGTCGGTCGCTCGGTCGCTCGAAACAACCTGTTCAAGGCCGCGATCTACGGAAACGACCCCAATTGGGGTCGCATCCTCGCTGCCGTAGGCGTGACCGATGCGACCTTTGATCCATACAACATCGACGTCAGCATCAACGGTGTGAGCGTCTCGCGCCACGGCCAGCCAGACCAACCGCGAGACCTCGTAGATCTAACCCCGCGTCGAGTCCACATTGAAATTTCGCTGAATTCCGGTGACCAAACCGCGACCATTTACACCAACGACCTGACCCACGAATACGTCACCGAGAACAGCGCATACTCAAGCTAATGATTCCTTCAGCTCAATCCGATCAGGCTCTCATCGAGCTCAAGGCAAACACCCTCATCGAATCCTTGCCGTGGCTGCAGAGCTTTCACGGCAAGATCGTCGTGGTCAAGTTCGGCGGCAACGCGATGGTTGACGCCGACCTGCAGGCCGCTTTCGCGCAGGACATGGCTTACCTTCGCTGGGTTGGCATCAAGCCGGTGGTGGTTCACGGGGGTGGGCCGCAGATTTCCGCGCGCCTTGCGGAGTTGGGAATCGAAAGCGAGTTCAAGGGCGGATTTCGAGTAACCACCGAGCAAACCATCGGCGTCGTACGCGATGTTCTGCGCGATCAAATCAGTTCCGAGCTCGCGCGACTGATGCAAGTCGCTGGGGCAGAGGCCACCGTTATGTCTGGTGAGGATGCCAACCTCTTCAAAGCCGAGAAAACTGTTCTAGACGGCGCCGAGGGTCCAATCGATATTGGACTGGTTGGCGAGGTCACGCAGGTGAACCCGAGAATCGTTTTTGAAGCCCTGGATGCGGGTCGCATCCCGGTAGTTTCGACGGTCGCTCCAGATAAGGACGGCCAGTTACTCAACGTAAACGCCGACTTGGCCGCGGCATCACTCGCGGTAGCGCTGGGTGCCGAGAAGCTAATGGTTCTTACCGACGTGCCCGGGCTCTACAGTGACTGGCCAAACACCGATTCGCTCGTGAGTGAAATCAGCACCGAAGAACTTTCCGCGCTGTTGCCAACGCTTGAGTCGGGCATGATCCCGAAGATGCAGGCCTGCCTCGCTGCGGTTCAGGGCGGAGTCCCACGCGCCCACGTGATTGACGGTCGCGCGCGCCACAGCATCCTGCTAGAGATTTTCACAACTTCTGGTTTCGGCACCATGGTGATTCCGTAATCCGCTAGGTTTTTAGTTTCACGGCAAGAGAGAGGCCCGAAATGGTTCGCCACTTCCTCAAAGACGACGACATCACACCAGCCGAACAGGCCGAGATCATTCGTCGCGCGATTGCGCTGAAGCAGGCTCCGTATTCGCAGCGCCCGTTCGCAGGCCCCAAGACTGTTGCCCTGATCTTCGACAAGACGTCAACTCGCACTCGCGTTTCGTTTGCGGTTGGAGTTTCTGACCTGGGCGGTGCACCGCTGATTATCGATGCGCAAACCAGCCAAATGGGCGGCAAGGAATCTGTCGCCGACACAGCCCGAGTATTGACCCGACAGGTTGCTCAGATCGTCTGGCGCACCTATTCGCAGGCGGGCCTGAACGAGATGGCCGCGAACTCGACCGTGCCAGTGATCAACTCGCTAAGCGACGATTACCACCCGTGCCAGATTCTCGCTGACCTGATGACTATCACCGAGCACAAAGGCAAGTTGGCGGGCCTCAAGTTTGCCTACATCGGCGATGCCGCCAACAACATGGCCAACAGCTACCTGATCGGTGGCGCGATGGCGGGTATGCACGTGCGAGTAGCTAGCCCAGCGGGATTCGAACCAGACCATGCCGTAGTTCAGCGCGCATCGGCGATTGCCGCGACCACGGGTGGTTCGGTCGAGGTCTTCGGTGACCCGGCGCTCGCTATCTCGGGCGTTGACGTGGTTGCCACCGATACCTGGATTTCTATGGGCCAGGAAGACCAAAAAGAGCAGCGCATCCGTGACTTCGCCGGTTTCACGATTGACAGCGAATTGTTTGCCAAAGCCGATGCGGATGCGATTTTCCTGCACTGCCTGCCCGCATACCGCGGTTACGAGGTATCGGCCGAGGTAATCGACGGGCCACGCTCAGTCATCTGGGACGAAGCAGAGAACCGACTCCACGCTCAGAAGGCCCTGATGGTTTGGCTCGACGAGGTTAGTCGCTAGGACCCAGCCTGACTTGGGCAATCCGAGCCAGCACCCAACTGAGCCTCAGTCGAACAGACCGTCGCTGGAACCGCTAACTAGACTTAATCCAAAGATTGGCGCTCACGCCTAAGAATTTGAAACGAGTAGCAATGTCAGAATCAGCAAACTCTCTTTGGGGGAGTCGTTTTGATGGCGGCCCAGCCGATGCACTTGCCGCACTAAGCCGCTCCGTCCACTTTGATTGGCGCCTGGCCAAGTACGACATCGCCGGAACCCGAGCCCACATTCGTGCCCTGCACGCCGCCGGCTACCTATCTGTTCCAGAGATCGAGAAACTCGACCGTGACCTCGTCGAACTTCTGCGACGCGTTGAGACCGGATCCTTCCAGCCACGCGAATCCGATGAGGATGTCCACAGCGCACTCGAGCGAGGACTCATCGAGATCTCGGGTGCCGAACTTGGCGGAAAAGTTCGCGCCGGCCGCAGTCGCAACGACCAGATTGCAACTCTGATTCGCACCTATCTTCTCGACCAGTCGGCCAACATCGCGGCACTGGTTCGACAGTTGATTGATGTCCTGCTCACCCGAGCCGAAGAGAACCTTGGCGTTGCTATGCCTGGCCGCACTCACTTCCAGCACGCCCAGCCAGTGCTGCTATCGCACCACCTGCTCGCTCACGCCTGGCCGTTGGCTCGTGACCTAGAGCGTCTGCAGGATTGGTCCAAGCGAGCCACGCTATCGCCTTACGGCGCAGGTGCGCTCGCCGGAAACACCCTCGGACTCGACCCAAACCTGGTGGCACGAGAGCTGGGCTTGGCTGGGCCTACCCAGAACTCAATCGACGCAACCGCATCCCGTGATGTCGTTGCCGAATTTGCTTTCATCGCCAGCCTGATCGGAATCAACCTCAGCCGGTTCAGCGAAGAAATCATCATCTGGGCATCCGCAGAGTTTGACTACATCAAGTTGAGCGACAGCTATTCGACCGGTTCGAGCATCATGCCGCAGAAGAAGAACCCGGACATCGCAGAACTAGCTCGCGGCAAGGCTGGTCGCCTAATCGGTGACCTGACCGGCCTGCTTGCGACTCTCAAGGGTTTGCCACTGGCATACAACCGCGATCTGCAAGAAGACAAAGAACCGGTCTTCGACATGGTGGACACACTCACCGTTCTGCTGCCAGCGTTCAACGGAATGGTCGCGACCATGCAGTTCAACAAGACTCGACTCGAGATGCTGGCCCCTGCCGGCTTTTCGCTGGCTACCGACATCGCTGAGTGGCTGGTCAAGAAGCGCATTCCGTTCCGCGAGGCTCACGAGATCACTGGCAAGATGGTCGCGCTGTGCGAGCAGCGCGGCATCGAACTTCACGAGGTGCCGGATGCCGACATGGCGGCCATCTCGGTTCACCTGACCCCGGACGTTCGCGACGTTCTAACGGTTGGCGGCTCAATCAAGGCCCGCGCAGGTGCTGGAGGAACGGCTCTGCCTCGAGTGCTCGAGCAAATTGCGGCGCTTCGCAAGATTGCCCCGAAGGCAGGTAACTAAGTGGCGACTCCAGAGTTTTTGCGCAACCAGGCGAACGATCCGTCGTTCGCCGACATCATCGATGAGCTCAAGTGGCGCGGCCTGGTCGCGCTCTCGACCGATGAGGCCGCGCTGCGTGAAGCGCTCGCGCAGGGCCCGATCACTTACTACTGCGGATTCGACCCGACCGCTCCGAGTCTGCACCTCGGAAACCTGGTTCAGCTGCTCACCATGCGTCGCCTGCAGCTCGCCGGCCACAAGCCGCTCGCCCTGATCGGTGGCTCGACCGGCCTAGTCGGAGATCCTCGTCCGACCGCCGAGCGCACCCTGAACTCGAAAGAAACCGTCGCTGAATGGGTCGAACGACTCGGTCGTCAGGCTCAGCGTTTCTTGTCTGCCGAGGGCTCAAACGCTGTCCGCATGGTCAACAACCTCGACTGGACAGCCCCGCTCAGCGCAATCGACTTCCTGCGCGACATCGGCAAGCACTTCCGTGTCGGCACGATGCTTTCCAAGGATGCCGTCAGCGCACGACTCAACTCCGAGCACGGTATCTCTTACACCGAGTTTTCCTACCAGATCCTGCAGGGTTACGACTTCCTCGAACTGTTCCGTCGCTACAACTGCATCCTGCAAACCGGTGGCTCCGAT
>ERZ650311.1583-NODE-1583-length-11058-cov-14.228665_pt1 | contig 11058 bp, 8 predicted proteins | sample MGYA00376247_ERZ650311 | MGnify/ENA primary metagenome ERZ650311 (study PRJEB26733, sample SAMN07839324) | wastewater metagenome | biome: small river; feature: stream; material: water | place: USA: North Carolina | collected 2016-07-28 ... | reverse complement strand
CTGGGCGCTCATCGTGCTGCCCAAGCGCGAACGCCAGATCAACCGCCAGAAGCTCAGCGACGACGGCCAGAACGACATGTTCGGCCAGCAAGCCCCACTGCCCCGTGGCGAAGAAGTCGCCGGCAGCATCGTCGAAGCCTCGCTGCTGGCGGATTTCGCCCCGGTGCTCGGCCACAAGACCTATGTGCAAGGCAAACTGCTGTCGCGCCTCGCCCAGCTCGGTTTCATCGAACGCCGCGGCGGCCTGATCCACGAAGGCCCGCTCCTCGACGTGCTGCTCGACTACCGCCTGCTGGCCGACCGCATCATCCACGGCACCCTCGGCGAAGTCCTCGCCCAAGCCGGCCACCCGCCGCCAGAGCACGACGCCTTCACCGCGCCCGAACCGGATTACGACGCCCCGCCGGCGGATTAGCCACGCCTCCACCACCCGACGTCGAGTCCGGCGCCGTCCGGCCCCCGCCCGAGCCACACACAAGATTTCACCGCCGACATGTTCCACATCAAGCAACTCGAACTGGTCCATTGGGACTACTGGCGCCGCTTCAACCTGCCCCTGGACGCCCAGATCATCACCATCGTCGGCCCCAACGGCTCCGGCAAGACCACCCTGCTCGACGCCCTGCGCACCCTCTTCGGCCTGCGCTGCTCGGGCAAACGCGACTTCCGCCGCTACGTGCGCCGCGCCAACCGCAGCTTCGCGTGGATTCGCGCGGTAGTCGCCAACAAACCGGGCAGCACCGGCAAGCGCCCCTTCTTCCCCTGCCTCAAGGACGAAGTCACCCTGGCCTGCCGCATCCGCCGCGCCGGCGGCGACTGGACCCGCGACTACGCCATCGCCGACGGCGACGTCTCCATCGAAATCCTCGAAGCCAACGAAGCAAAAGCCGTCGAATGGGTCGGCTACCGGGATTACCAATCCCGCCTCGCCTGGGGCGGCCTCACCCCGGCCATCGCCAAGGTGCTGGCGCTGGAGCAGGGCGACACCGACAAGCTCTGCGAATACTCGCCCAAAGCGCTGCTCGAACTCGTCTTCGACGTCTTCGGCGACAAGGAAGTCCTCGACAACTACGCCGCCGCCCGCGAAGAGCAGAACAACGCCGAACGGGAACTCTCGGCCCTCGGGCTGGACCTCGACCGGCTGCGCGCCCAGGCCGAAGCCAAACGCCTCGAAGCCGACCGTTTCCTCGAATGGAAGCAGCTCAACGACGAAGCCACCGCGCTGGCCAGCGAGATCGTGCCCCGCCTCGAACTCGCCGAACTCGTCCGCGACATCGGCCTCGCCCGCGCAGAAATCGCCAGAACCCGCCTCGACCGCCAGAAAAGCGAAGACGAGCTCGCCGCCCTCAAACAGCGCAGTGCCGCCGTCGACGCCGAAAAGGCCGCCGCCGAAACCGAACGCAAGGCCGCCCGCAGCCGCGAGCTCGACGCCGAGAAGCAGCACCTCGCGGCCCACGACCAGGTGCGCGACGCCGAACGGCTGCTCGCCGAGCGCACCGCCCTGCGCGCCCGCCTCGCCCGCGAGGCCGGCGACGCCGCCGTCGACCTCGAAGCCGCCTACGCCCAGGCCGACGCCCGCCTGCTCCACCTGCAGCGCCAGGAACGCGAAGCCATCGCCGCCTTCGAGGAAAGAACCGCCCAACTCCGCACCACCCGCGACCGCCGCGGCCCACCGGCCGACCCGGAAGTCAGCCGCTTCCGCGCCCGTCTCGCCGAAGCCGGCATCGCCCACCGGGCGCTGGCCGAGATCGTCGAAGTCACCGATCCCGCCTGGCAAGGCGCCGTCGAAGCCGTGCTGCGCCCCTACCGCCACGTGCTGCTGCTCGAACGCGAGCAGGACCGCCACGCGGCCTGGGCGCTGGGCGAACAGGAACGCTTCCGCCACTTTCTGGTGCCCGAACTCGAAACCGCCCCGCCCGCCACCCGCGGCTCGCTGGCCGAAGTCATCCGCTTCGCCGACGCCGTGCCGCGCTGGCTCGCCGACCTGCTGAACCGCATCCAGCGCGTCACCGACACCGACGCCGCCCGCCGCCTGCCCCGCGAAACCGAATGGATCACCCAGGACGGCTACCACCGCGAACGTCGCGGTGCCCGCCATCTGGGCAAGCCCACCGACTTCCACTTCGGCGAGCTGGCCCGCAAGGCCCGCCTCAAGCAATGCGAGGCCGACATGCACGGCATCGACGCCCGGCTGCAAAAACTGCGCCCCGAACTCGACGCCGCCAAGGAAGAAGCCGACGCCCTGCGCGCCCGTCTCCACGGCATCGAAGCCGCCCAACTGCTGTCCGCCCGCGCCGACGACTTCGCGCACGCCGAAGCCCTCCTGCCCGACGCCCGCACCCGCCTCACCGCCGCCATCGCCGCACGCAGCGACGCCAAGGGCGACGTGGACAAGATCGACCGGCGCCTGCGCGGCATCGACATCGAAGTCGACCGCTGGAAACGCGAAATCGCCGGCCTCGCCCGCCGCGTGAACGAATTCATCGACGCAGCCGCCCCGCGTCGCCGCGAACAGGCCCACCGCATCCAGCGCCTGCGCCACCTGCGCCGCGGCATGCACCCCGACTGGCGCGATCCCCAGCGGAACGCCCTGCTCGCCGACAAATACGGCGACGCCCGCGGCGCCCGTGCCGAACTCGAACGCCTGCGCCACCGCCTCGCCGACGGCGACTGGATCACCGACGACACCGTGCCCACCCTCGCCGGCCGCCTGCGCGCCGACGTGGCCGAACGCGAACGCCAGTATCAGGAGCGCGAACGTCACTGCAACGCCGCCCGCCACATCACCGCCGAAGCCCGCGCCGCCTACATCGCCAAACTGCGCGCCACCGTGCGCCAATACGGCAAGAACCTGCGCGCCCTCGGCGAGCTTGCCAACGTGGATGTGGACTGCCCGGTGCCGGTGCTCGAAAACGACGACCGCGGGCTCTCCGCCGCCGGCCTCGAAGTGCGCTTCGACTTCGACCGCAAAGGTGCCGTCGGCCTCAACGACGGCGAAGCCTCCGGCGGCCAGCAGGTGATGAAATCGCTGATCCTGCTCATCGCGCTGCTGATGGACGACGCCCGCCCCGGCGGCTTCGTGTTCATCGACGAGCCCTTCGCTCACCTCGACATCGCCAACATCGACCGGGTCGGCAGCTTCCTGCGCGCCACCCGCGCCCAATACCTCATCACCACGCCGGTCACCCACAACGCCAACGTCTTCGCTCCGGCCCAGCTCACCCTGGTCACCCGCAAGAAGAAACCCGGCGACGACTGGGCGCCACCGATCGGACTGATCCAACGACAGATCTAGATCGGCCAGCCCAAGCGCAACCCCGAACCGTGGAGTAAGCCATGCACGAAGACATCGTCCTGCAGCAGCCCGCCCACCCCGACCGCCTGATTCTGCTTGTCCGGAGCGGAACCGATGCGGCGGAAACGCTCATCGCCCTCGGCGCTGCCATCGCCCGTCAGCAGCCCACCGCCGTGGTGGCGGTGCTGGTCGCGCCTTCGGTCGAGGCACTGCCCCGCATTGCCGCGGCGGCCGGTGAGTGGCATGCGCGTACCGGCCTCGACGCCGCCCGGACGGTGCTCTTCGGTATTGGTGCTGGCGCAGGCCTGGCAGTGGCCTCGCTCGCCGTCGATCCACCGATCGCCAGGCACGGGGTGATCCTGGGCGGAGCGCTGCCGATACGGCCAGGGCACATGCCCGCTGGCGTCACCGTCGACTTGCTGCAGATCGGCGTCGATCGGGAAGCGGCGGACCTTGCCGACCGGTTAAGACAACAAGACGTCAATGCCCAGGTGGTCCAACTCGACAGCGCCGCGCCGACGGCGGTGGCCGCTTGGCTGGCGCATCGCCTGCAAACTGTAAGCCCGACGACGCTCGACGCCGCGACACCGCTGTTACAGGTGGAATTCGGCGCCGCCAACGTGCGGATCGTCGATACCGCGGCGTCTGGCACCGTCCGCGAGCGCCATCTGCCCTTCGGCATCGCCACGCTGACCCGGCGCTACCTGCGACACACGCCGCCGACGCCGCTGGAGCTGGAGATGGCGATCGAAGAAATCGAGCCGGCGATCATGGCGCTGAGCCTGCGCTTGCCGGCCAATACCGTGCTCGCCCTCGGCGGCCCGGAAGCCGCCCGGCTCAATCTGCCCACCGCCGGCCAGCACCGGGACGAGGTGGAGCAACTGTTCCAGCGGCTCGCCGCCATCGCCCTGGGTCGCCCTGCGGCGAGCGAAGGTCTCCCCGCCGATCCGCACTTCTTCGCGGCGGCCCTGTTGCTGCGCGAACTGATGCATCACCTTGGCGTGGAGCGGGTGGTGACGAGCGCCACCACCCCGTCCGCGCCCGCTTAAGGCAGCGCGAAAACCGTAACGCCGGCCGGGCCGGAGCCCTTGAAGAAGGCCGAGACGTAGCCCGATACCGCGGCCACGTATTGCTTGCCGCCCACCGCGTAGGTGACGATGCCGCCGGCCACTTCACCGCCGGTGTTGAAGCGATAAAGCACCTTGCCGTTGGTCGCGTCGAGGGTCAGGAAGTCGCGGTTGAAGTCGCCGGTAAACAGCACGTTGCCGGCTGTGGCGGTCACCGCGGCGAGCATCGGCGTGTTGGAAGCGTAGCGCCAGCGAGTCTTTCCGGTGGAGGCATCGAGGGCGGTCAGCCAGCCCCGTGCCTTCTCGAACGGGTCCATCACGATGCTGCCGCCGTAGTAGTGATCCTCCTGTTTGAAAGTGGGTGTGTCGGCCGCTTTCTTGAAAGTGGTGCACCAATCGACCGCCGGAACGAACAAGGTATTGCTGAGCGGGCTGTAAGCCGATCCGTTCCATTCTTGGCCTCCGAGCAGGCCGGGGCAGGAGCGCACCCCTTCGACGGTGAGCGGCACATCCACGTTTTCATGGGTGGTGAAGGGCACCGTGTAGAGCACCTCGTGGGTGTCCCGGTCGATGAGACGCAGCAGGCCGTCTTTGCCGCTCGCCACGATCACGTTGCGCTTTTTCCCGGCCGCGGTGGTCGAGAACAGCGGGCCGGCGTGAGTCAGATCCCAGTCGCGCACGTCGTGCGGAACGGCTTGGTGATACCACAGCATCTTGCCCGAATGCACATCGACGGCGAGGAGCGAGTTGGTGTAGAGATTGTCGCCCAGGCGGGCGTCGCCGTAGAAATCCGGCGCCGGATTGCCCACCGCGACGTACAGAATGCCCGCCGCCGCATCCAGCGTGATCGGCGTCCACATGCTGCCGCCGCCGGTCTTGAGCGCCTCCGGATTCTTCCAGCTCTCCGCGCCCGGCTGACCCGGATCGGGGATGAAGGGCAGACGCCAGCGCTCGCTGCCGTCGGCCAGACTGAACGCCCCGACCCAGCCCTTTTGTCCGAAGTCCGCACCGGCCGGGCCGTAGATCACCATGTCTTCGAAGATCAGCGGCGGCATGCTGAGGTATTGCTGGCCCTTCGAACTGGCGATGGAGCGGCTCCAGGCAAGCTTGCCGTCGTCGGCGTTTACGGCGATCAGATAGCCGTCTGCCGTGCCACGGATAACCTTGCCGTCCTTGATCGCCACGCCCCGGTTGGTGGGCGACAGCTCGTTACCCTTGGGTTCCCAGGTGTATTTCCAGCGCTCGCGGCAGGTCGCCGCGTCGATGGCGACAATGGAGCGGGCGATGGAGAGATACATCACGCCGTCGTAGACCACCGGATTGGTCTGGGCCGGACCGGCATCCGCCGAGCGATACATGCACACGGCCTGCAACTTGGCGGCATTGCCGCGGTTGATCTGGTTGAGCTTGGAGTAGCGCTGGCCGCTGTAGTCGTGAGTCGCGTAAAGCCAGTTTGCGGCGTCCTGGCCGGCGTTGTTGAGTTCGGCGGTGGTCGGGCCGGTGGCGGCCGCACTGACGCTGCCACACGCCATCGCGAACGCGGCGCCGACGAGTGTGGAATAGAAGGATCGCTGCATGGGGTTCTCCGCAAAAGTTGGCTGGTCTCGCCCCTCGGACAAGCTTGGCACGACCGCCCAAATGGGCCATCCTGCGCGCTTCTCGCGATGGCGGCAGCAGTGTATGGACCTATGCAACTCGCCAACAAGTAGGTACCAATCGGTAACTACCGTCACATAAATGGAGAGAATCACCGTGATTGCCCCCGTTCGCCCCGCGCCGCCACCGGACTGCCCGCTCGAGCGCTACCTGCACATCGTCTCGGGCGCCTGGGTGCCGCGAATTCTGTGGTATCTGCGCTTCGGTCCGCGACGCTTCGGGGATCTGCGCCGCGACCTGGGATCGATCTCGACCAAGATTCTCACCGCCAAGCTGCGCACGCTCGAAGAGGAACGGATGGTCGTCCGGACCGAGCTGCTTGTTTCCGAACGCCAGCGTCAGGTGGAATACGCCCTGACCGAACGGGGACTCGCTTTCGAGCCGGTCTTCGAAGCCATGGAGCAGGCCTCCCGCCGGCTGACCGAACTCGACTTGCTGGAGGCGCGGACCGCTGACGCGCGAGCAGGTTTAGTTTCGGATTGACGTGACGTTAACCCGTGAACGTCAGTACCGTTCATCTCGCCCATGCCATCGTCACCCGCCACACCGCGCGCCTCACCGCACCTGCTGGAACTCCTGGCGGGCGCGGAGACGTTGTCGCGGACGCGGGATTTGCACGGCATCTTCCGCTGCGCCGCCGAAAGTGCGATGCGTTTTCTGGATGGCCGCTACGGTCTGCTCTTCGCGGTGCGCTTCACGCCCCCCGAACTCACCGTCGGCCTGCTCGGCTGCTGCGTTTCGGACGGCACCGACACCTATTGGGACGACGTCTGCGACGGCAAGTCCTGGCTGCCGGTGGATCCGCTCCTGGCCGACTGTCTGCTCACCGATTTCGGCCACGCGATCCGGCAGGAAGGCGACATGTGGCGCCTCGCCTTCGCCATCGGCGCCCTGGGGCAGGCCCGCTGGGTGCTCGAAATCCACAGCCCCACCCGACCCAGCAAGAATGACCGTCAAGCCCTCAGCGTATTTCTGCGCTGCTTCGAAAACCAGCAGCAACAGTGGGAATACGCCAACCTCGACACTCTCACCCGGCTGCTCAACCGCAAGACTTTCGACGACGACTTCGAACGCCTGATCGCCGCCGCCGAACTGGCCGAACAGGCACTCAAGATCCCCCTCGAACGGCGCGAGCCAAGCCACGCCATCACTCAGCCCTGCTGGCTTGGGGTGGTCGACATCGATCACTTCAAAAAAATCAACGACAACTACGGCCATCTCTTCGGCGACGAAGTGCTGCTGCGCATCGCCGACCTGATGCGTCAAAGCTTCCGCAGCAACGACAAGTTGTTCCGCTTCGGCGGCGAAGAATTCGTCGTGATGCTGCGTAACGTGGCCGAGGACCACGTGCACAACATTTTCAACCGGTTTCGCATCGCCGTTGAAAAGCACGACTTCCCGCGGGTCGGCCGCGTCGCCTGTTCGCTGGGCTTCGCCCGTATCGACCCGCGCCTGTCGCCGGCCGAACTCCTCGGCCGCGCCGACGAAGCGCTCTATTACTCGAAGAACCACGGCCGCAATCAGGTCAATGGTTTCGACGAACTCATCATGAGCGGCAAGCTGCGCATCACGACCCCCGCCGGCCAGGCCCAGATCCAGTCGGACATCGACGAAATCTTCCTGTAGGTCGGCTTTGCCCGCATTTGACCCGCCGCAGCCGCGACGCGTGGCCCCGGATGTGTCAAAATTGGCGGCTTTGCAGCGTTTCATGGACGCTGCCGCGGCTGTGCCGCGCCCCGATTCCGTTGATTGAAGAGCCCATCATGTCCGACCAGACCAACACGCCCGCCCAGGACGAAAACAAACTGATCGCCGAACGCCGGCAAAAGCTCGCCGAATGGCGCGCCGCGGGCAAGGCGTATCCGAACGATTTCTCCCGCGAGAACACCGCCGGCAAACTCGACGAACTCTACGGCGAAAAAAGCGCCGAGGAACTCGAAGGGATGCCGGTCGAAGTGAAAGTCGCCGGTCGCATCATGCTCAAGCGCGTGATGGGCAAGGCCAGCTTCATCACCATCCAGGATCTGTCCGGCCGAATCCAGCTCTACGTCACCCGCGACGCCATCGGCGAAGAGCCCTACGCCGACTTCAAGCGTTGGGACATCGGCGACATCGTCGGCACCGCAGGCACCCTGTTCCGCACCAAAACCGGCGAGTTGTCGGTCAAGAGCACCGAGATCCGCCTGCTCACCAAGAGCCTGCGCCCGCTGCCGGACAAGTTCCACGGCCTCAGCGACACCGAAACCAAATATCGCCAACGCTACGTTGACCTCATCGTCAGCGAGGAATCCCGCCATACCTTCGTGGCCCGCAGCCGTCTGGTTCAGTCGATCCGCAACTACATGACCGACCACGGCTTCCTCGAAGTCGAGACACCGATGATGCATCCCATCCCCGGCGGCGCCTCGGCCAAGCCCTTCGTCACCCACCACAATGCCCTCGACATGCAGCAGTTCCTGCGCATCGCGCCGGAGCTCTACCTCAAGCGCCTGGTGGTCGGCGGCTTCGAAAAGGTCTTCGAGGTCAATCGCAATTTCCGCAACGAAGGTCTGTCGCCGCGCCACAACCCCGAATTCACGATGATGGAGTTCTACGAGGCCTACGCGAACTACCGCACCCTCATGGATTTCACCGAAGGCTTGCTGCGCCACGCCGCCCGCGAGGCCCTTGGCACCGAAGTGTTCACCTACCAGGGCCGCCAGCTCGACCTGTCCAAGCCCTTCCACCGCCTGACCATCGTCGAAGCCATCCGCAAGCATCACCCCGGCTTCACCGATGCCCAGCTGGCCGACGCCGACTGGCTCAAACAGAAAATCCACGACTTTGGCGAGAAAGTTAAGCCCGGCGGCCTCGGCAGCCTGCAGCTGCAGCTCTTCGAAGCCTGTGCCGAAGCCGAAACCTGGGAGCCGACCTTCATCATCGACTACCCGGTGGAAGTCAGCCCGCTGGCCCGCGCCTCCGACGCCAACCCGGACATCACCGAGCGCTTCGAACTTTTCATCGTCGGCCGCGAAATCGCCAACGGCTTCTCCGAGCTCAACGACCCCGAAGACCAGGCCGCCCGCTTCCAGGCCCAGGCCAAGGCCAAGGACGCCGGCGACGAAGAAGCCATGTACTACGACGCCGACTACATCCGCGCCCTCGAATACGGGCTGCCTCCGACCGGCGGTTGCGGCATCGGCATCGACCGTCTGGTCATGCTCCTCACCGACAGCCCGGCCATCCGCGACGTCATCCTGTTCCCACAGATGCGGCCCGAGTCGGAATAAGCACCCCCCAGAAAAAACCCGCCCGGCCACAAAGCCCGGCGGGTTTTTTCTTAGTCCTTTGCGTGACACATCGAACAGATGTTGCACAATCGTCAAACCGGACGGCGCGCCGCACTGATATGTTCGCGCCAGCCAACTACCCATCCATCGCCCGCAGCACCGCCCCGTCCATGACCGAACTGAAGTCCTACGATCTTCCCGAACTCGAAGCGCTCGCCGAGCGCATCAAGGCCGAAATCGCAAGGCGCGAGCAGGAAGAGGAAGCGCAGGCGCAGCGCGCAAGCGAGGATGCCGCTGCAGCCGCGGAAACCGAACGAATCGCAAAAGAAAAAGCCGCACAGGAAGCCGCGGCAGCCGCCGAGCAGGCCGCCGAAACCGAACGTCTGGCCCGCGAAGCAAGTGCCGCAGAGGCCACCAGGATCCGCTACATGCACCCGTCCAACCGCGCCCTGACCTGGTCCGGCATCGGCCCCAAGCCCGACTGGGTGAACGCCTGGCTGGTCACCGGCGGCACCCTCTACGCGCTAGAGATCGCCGCCGAAAAACTGGCTCCCAAACCGATCCCCGAAAGTTTCAAGCGCCGCTGAAAGCGGCGCTCCGCTCACGCATTCGGAAGCCGCCGCGCATCCAACGTCTCCCTCATCGGCAGTTGCTCAATACTTGCCGATGCGCTTGAGTTTCTCCCTCAGACCGAAAACCGGGTAACCGAGCGCGTAGGCCTTCTCGACGTGCGCTTTCGCCTCGTCGTACTTCTTCAGGTCGAAATAGGTCTGGGCGATGAAATGCTCGACATCGGCGTACTCAGCTTCCTTGACCTCATCGAATTTGAGCAGGACATCGAGCGCCTCTTGAGGTTTGTGCTCAGACAGCAAGGCTTCGGCCATCGCTAGGTAACACTCACGGTGCGTCGGCTGAACCCGCATCCCCAACGCCCACAGACGCATCGCCGCAGAGCGCTTGCCCGAACGGTAGTAAGCCGTACCCAGATGGGAGTGGACATACGAGAACAAGGGCTCGGTCGTCTCCATCTGATTCTGGGTGTACTCCATCTCGCTTATCGCCGCCGCATAACTCCCGGCGCCACGCTTGGCTCGATTGAGCTGGATCAAGCCTGCACAAAAGTGGTGGGCGCCCGGCATCCCGGCCGATTGACGAGCGTATTCAAGTGCGGTGTCCCGCGACAGCCTGAGTTCGGGCGGGACCATGCTCGAATAGACCGACAACATCAACTGGGATTTGCACAGGGGAGACAGGTAGGCCCATTCCATCGCCGATATCTGCATTTCGGCCCGTGCCGGCCCCGCCGCGGTGCCGAAAACCAAAGTCGCGAACAACACGAATAGCGGATAAGCCTTTTTTTTGCCTAGCATGATCGAATCATTCCACTTGACCCGGCACGCATCGGGCTGCCGGTTACGTTAATCGTTACGGGTTCGCCATGCCGCCACAGCACGGCAAAGAGCGACCGATGATACACACCGACCGACGCCGCGGCCATGATGCAAGCCTCACCCAAGAACGGGAAAATCCGGAATAGCCGTTTGCCGCCGCGGACCGACGCCAGGCAAGAGGGCCGATCGATTCGCACACTGACAGCCGAACGCAATCCCGACACGGCACAGAGGCGGTCGGATTGCCTGAGCGCGCCGGGGCGGACACGTCCCGAGGGCGCACAAAAAAGCCCCGGCTTGCGCAAGGGCTTTATCAAACATGCTTGGTGGTGGAGGGGGAAGGATTCGAACCTTCGAAGGCAGTGCCGTCAGATTTACAG
>ERZ650311.1582-NODE-1582-length-11062-cov-4.434087_pt1 | contig 11062 bp, 13 predicted proteins | sample MGYA00376247_ERZ650311 | MGnify/ENA primary metagenome ERZ650311 (study PRJEB26733, sample SAMN07839324) | wastewater metagenome | biome: small river; feature: stream; material: water | place: USA: North Carolina | collected 2016-07-28 ... | reverse complement strand
TAGTCGCAAGTTGCTCGCAGATGGTCGCCGCGTGAAGCGGCGGCCATCTGCATTTGGGTAGGCTTATCGAGTCGAAACCCAAGACCCAATCAAAGGAGTTCTGGATGTTCGGAAATCTTTCTGACCGCCTCGTCGATACGTTCAAAAATCTGCGCACCAAGGGCAAGCTGAGCCCCGCAGACATCGATGCCACCCTGCGCGAAATTCGCCGTGCGCTGCTCGAGGCTGATGTTGCTCTAGAGGTCGTCAAGAACTTCACTCAGGCCGTTCGCGATCGCGCGATGGGCGATGAGGTCTCTAAGGCTCTAAACCCTGCACAGCAAGTGGTTCAGATCGTCAACGAGGAACTCATCCAGATTCTCGGTGGCGACCAGCGCAAGCTCAGCTTTGCCAAGCAGCCACCGACCGTAATCATGCTTGCCGGTCTTCAGGGTTCCGGAAAAACGACCCTGGCCGGAAAACTTGCCAAGTGGCTCAAGGCCCAGGGGCAGACTCCGCTTCTGGTCGCAGCCGACCTTCAGCGTCCGAATGCGGTAACTCAGCTTCAGGTGATCGGTGAGCGCACCGAAACCAGCGTCTTCGCGCCAGAGCCTGGCAACGGCGTCGGCAACCCGGTCAAGGTTGCCCAGGATGCGATTAAGCACGCAAAGCAGAAGCAGTTCTCGGTAGTCATCGTTGACACCGCAGGACGCCTCGGCGTTGACGAAGAACTGATGCAGCAGGCCCGCGACATTCGCGATGCCGTCAATCCAGATGAGGTTCTGTTCGTCATCGACTCGATGATTGGTCAGGATGCCGTAAACGTCGCCAAGGCCTTCGAAGACGGCGTTGGAATCACCGGTGTCGTGCTTACCAAGCTCGACGGTGACGCACGCGGTGGTGCCGCACTGTCGGTCGCATCGGTAACCGGCAAGCCAATCATCTTTTCGTCCACGGGCGAGGCGCTGGATGCGTTTGAGCCGTTCTACCCAGATCGCATGGCAAGTCGCATCCTCGACATGGGTGACGTGCTTTCGCTCATCGAGAAGACGCAGTCAGCCTTCGATGAGGAACAGGCCAAGCAACTCGCCGACAAGCTCGCCAAAGAGACCTTCACGCTCGAGGATTTCCTAGAGCAGATGCAACAGTTGCGCAAGATGGGTTCACTGAAGAACATGCTTGCGATGATGCCTGGTGCCGGCCAACTGCGTCAGCAGCTCGATAACTTCGACGAAAAGGAAATCGATCGCACCGAGGCGATTATCCGCTCGATGACTGTGCAAGAACGTCGTCAGCCAAAGATTCTCAACGGTTCTCGCCGTTTGCGCATCGCCAAGGGTTCGGGAACCTCGGTTACCGAGGTTAACTCGCTCGTCAACCGTTTCGAGCAGGCCGCGAAGATGATGAAGACCGTGGCCAAGGGTGGGATGCCTCAGATGGGTGGCATGCCTGGCATGGGTGGAATGCAGGGGATGCCTGGTCTCGGCGGTGGTTTCGGTGGCGGCAAGTCCAAAAAGAAGGACAAAGCCAAGAAGGGCTCGAAGTCGGGAAACCCTGCTAAGCGCGCAGCTGAAGAGGCCTCGAGGCTGGCCGGCGGCAAACCCGGTTCGAGCTCGACCGAGGGCGGCTCGGGGTCATCCTTCGGTCTTTAGGCAACCTTGCCCACAGAACGAAGCAGCCAATGTTGCCCAGATTCGTGTGATCAACTAGCCAAGGCGGCAGTTTTCTGGCAGAATAGAGCGGTTGCCGTTCGCATGACCCTCTAACCATGCGTCTTACGGTGACCCCTCAGAGCTTTCCAATCGAGTGTGCCCCCACGCTCGCGGTTGATTGTTCGCCCCAATACATACAAAAACAGGAGCATTGTGGCTGTAAAAATCCGCCTGAAGCGTCTCGGCAAGGTCCGCGCGCCTCACTACCGCATCGTTGTAGCTGACTCACGCACCAAGCGTGACGGACGCGTCATCGAAGAAATCGGTCGTTACATTCCGACCGAGAACCCATCATTCATCGAGGTCAACTCTGAGCGCGCTCAGTACTGGCTGGGTGTCGGCGCACAGCCAACCGAGCAGGTTGCTGTTCTGCTGAAGCTCACCGGTGACCTGCAGGCCTCGAAGGGCCAGAAGGCTGAGAACAAGGTTCAGGTCAAGCAGGCCAAGCCAGCATTCGTAGCCGACGCAGCAAAGAAGCCAGTTCTTCTTCCAAAGGAAGAGATCAAGAAGGCAGCTCCTGCAGCCCCAGCCGAAGAGGCAGAGGCTCCAGTTGAGGCCGAGGCAGCAGCAGAGGTCGAGACCACCGAAGCAGCAGAGGTCGTCGCTGACGAGACTCCAGCAGCTGAGGAAGCTCCTGCAGCTGAGGCTGCAACCGAAGAGGCACCTGCAGCTGAGGCAGCAGCCGAAGAGGCACCTGCCGAAGCGCCAGCAGAAGAGGCTTAGTAAGTGCTTGCCGCTGCGCTCGAACACCTGGTCAAGGGAATCGTCGACAATCCAGACGACGCATCCGTGACTGCACGCTCTACCTCGCGAGGAGACCTTCTCGAGGTTCACGTGCACCCGGATGACCTTGGCCGCGTGATCGGGCGCAACGGCCGCACCGCCAGCGCTCTGCGCACCGTCGTCAACGCACTGGCCGACGGTAAGAAGGTCCGTGTCGACGTGGTGGACACCGATTTCTAGCAAGACCAAGCTCCGGGTCGGCCGCCTCGTGAAGGCACATGGCCTAAAGGGAGCAATCAAATTAGAGCTTTACACCGATAGCCCGAATGAGCGCTTTGCGCCCGGCTCGGTTCTCGAACTTCAGGTGCCAGAATCATCGCCCTGGTTCGGCAAGACTGTCACCGTAAACGAACTTCGCTGGTACAACCAGTCTCCGGTCATTTTCCTAAAGGATGTCGATGACCGAACTGTCGCGGAATCGCTAATAAAGGCAATTCTTCTGGTTGACACCGATGTATCCACCCTCCCTGTCGAGCCAGATGCCTGGTACGACCACCAGTTGGTCGGGCTCAAGGTTCTACGCGACGGCAAGCAGGTCGGTGAGGTTATCCGAGTGGATCACCTGCCGGCGCAAGACCTGCTCGCGGTCGAGACAGCATCCGGTGAAGTGTTGGTGCCGTTTGTAAAGGCAATCGTTCCCGAGGTGGATATCAATTCGGGCACTCTGACCGTGACCCCACCGGGCGGGCTTTTTGAAACCCTTGAGGACGAAGCACCGGGTGCCGAGAAGGGCATCCCAGCTGAGATTGCAGGCCTAACCGAGGTCGTGGAAGAGGACTAGATGCGCATCGATGCGATCAGTATTTTTCCTGACTTCTTTAAGGCTCTAGACCTTTCGCTGCTTGGCAAGGCTCGCGACAAAGAGCTAATCAGTTTCGAGGCGCACGATCTGCGCAACTGGACATACGACAAACACCGAACAGTTGACGACACACCTTACGGTGGCGGCGCTGGCATGCTTATGAAGCCAGAACCATGGGGTGAGGCGCTGGATGCGATTCTGCCTGCCGATGGTTCGGCGACCGTGATCTTTACATCCCCGGCGGGCGAGGTTTTCAACCAGGGAATTGCTCAGGAACTCTCGAGCGAGAGCCACATAGTGTTCGCCTGTGGTCGCTACGAGGGAATCGATCAGCGCGTTGTTGAGTACGCCCAGACCAAGGCCAAGGTTCGCTTGCTCAGCATCGGCGACTACGTGCTCAACGGTGGTGAGGTCGCGGCGATTGCCATGACCGAGGCAATCGTGCGCCTGATTCCCGGCGTTATTGGAAACGCCGAAAGTTTGGTCGAAGAGTCGCACTCCGACGGCTTGCTCGAGTACCCCAGCTACACCAAGCCTGCGTCCTGGCGCGGATTTGATGTGCCAGAGGTGCTGCTGAGCGGTAACCACGCTTTGATCGCCAAGTGGCGGCACGAGCAACAGGTCGAGCGCACACGACGAGTTCGCCCAGATTTGCTCGACGAGTAGTTTGCCGCTGAGGCATCCTTCAGGCGGTTTTGGCTTGTTGTTCTGCACCCGCATGTGGCAGAATAGGAAAGTTGTTTGCCACACACATCGTGCTCTGCCGCAGGGGAGCCGGCAAACGTCAACCATAAGTTTTCAAAACCAACCGTCATTTGACCTGCGTGCAAAGACAGAGAGCGATTCATCATGCACATTCTTGACGTAGTAGACGCAGCCAGCCTGAAGTCAGACATCCCTGCTTTCCGCGTGGGTGACACTGTCAAGGTTCACGTAAACATCATCGAAGGTAACCGCAGCCGTATTCAGGTCTTCCAGGGCATTGTTATCAGCCGCTCGGGCCACGGCGTTCGCGAGACCTTCACCGTTCGCAAGGTGTCGTTCCAGGTTGGTGTAGAGCGTACTTTCCCAGTGCACTCACCAGTTATCGACAAGATCGAACTCGTTTCGAAGGGTGACGTCCGTCGCGCCAAGCTGTACTACCTGCGCGAACTTCGCGGCAAGGCAGCCAAGATTCGCGAGAAGCGCGACAACGACTAATTCGAGAGAATAAGTCACCCGCCAAAATGAAGTTTCCACGCTTCACCGGCATTGAGGCTAAAGCACCAAAGTCAGCCTTTGCTCGCAAATGGAACAAGCTGAAGAAAAACATCTTCGTTTCTCTTCTGATTGACCTGTTTGTGATCATCGGCTCGGCTCTGGTGCTTTCGCTCATTTTGAAGACCTTCCTGATTCGCTCGTTCTTCATTCCTTCGGGATCGATGATGAACACGCTTCAGATTGACGACCGAATCATCGTCAACCAGTTGGTGCCAGATCTAATCCCGGTCGAACGCGGTGACATCGTGGTGTTCAAAGACCCTGGCGGTTGGCTCGGCACTATCGAGGAGCAGCCCAAGGATTTCTTCGCATCCACCGCTGAATTCTTCCTCTCAGCCTTCGGTTTGGCTGCTCCAGACAGCTCACAGCATTTGGTCAAGCGCGTTATCGGAATCAGTGGCGACCACGTGGTGTGCTGTGATGCCGACGGCAAGCTGCAGATCAATGGTGTTTCGATCACTGAGCCCTACATCGCCGACGGAGTGAAGCCATCCGAAACCGAGTTCGATGTCACCGTGCCAGAGGGTTCGATCTGGGTCATGGGCGATAACCGACCTAATTCCGAGGATTCGCGCTATCACCTTGAGCTGCCGTCAAAGGGCTTCGTGTCCAAGGAATACATCGTCGGCAAGGCTTTCGTGCTGAGCTGGCCGTTCGCGCACTGGACCTGGTTGGGCAACTACCCGGATGTCTTCAAAGACGTTCCCAAGCCTTGAGGTAGAGCTTGAGCAGGCCGCATCCCATGGTGTGCGGTTTGTGATCGGTGTCGATGAGGTTGGCCGTGGCGCGCTTGCCGGGCCTGTTGCCGTTGGTGCCGCGCTTATCGATCTGCAATCAAACTCTGCTTGGCCGGCCGACCTGCGTGACTCAAAGCTAATCTCTGAGTCAAACCGCGAAAAACTCGCGCCCCAGGTGCGCGACTGGGTGCTTGCCAGCGGAGTTGGCATGGTAGCGGCAGCCGAGATCGAGAGTGACGGAATCGTGTCGGCGCTTCGAGCGGCGGGCTCAGCGGCGATTTCAACCCTGCTGGATGCGGTTCGCGCCAAATCTCAGGCTGCGACGCTGGTGAACGAGGGATGCCTGATTCTGCTCGATGGTTCGCACAACTGGCTGGGTTCATCAACCGCCGGATTCACGGTGGTTACCAGAACCAAGGCCGACCGAGACTGTGTTTCGGTGGCAGCCGCATCCGTGATTGCTAAGGTGGCGCGTGATCGAGCGATGATTGAGCTCAACGAGACGCTTAGCGAGTATGGGTTCGCGGGCAACAAAGGCTACTCGTCTTCGGCACACATCGAGGCCTTGAGGCAATTCGGCCCCAGCGCCCAGCACCGAACCAGTTGGTTGGCCAAGATTCTTGCGAGCGATTCCACCGAATCGAAGACTTAGGATTATTGAACGATGGATGAAAACGAGTTCGACGAATACGACCGCCAGTCAGAATTGGCGCTGTACCGCGAGTACAAGGACGTGGTCGCAACATTCAAGTTTGTAATTGAGACCGAGCGTCGCTTCTATCTGGCAAACGAAGTCCGTATCGAGCGTCGAGATGCCGGCAACGACTTTTACTTTGAACTCGAGATGGAAGACGTTTGGGTTTGGGACATCTACCGAACCGACCGTTTCGTCAATAAGGTCAAGGTGCTTACCTTCAAGGACGTCAACATCGAAGAGCTCTCGGGCAAAGCTTTCAAGCTGCCTAAGGAACTCCAGGTAGGCGAGTAGTCCCCGCTCGGGTGTCAGAACCTGCAGATTAGGCCAATCAGCGCCGAGTTACTAACAGTTTCGAAGCCACAACACACCGCCTGGGCGTGCGCGATGAGAATCGTGCCATGTCTAATTCGAAACACATCCTCGGGCACTATGGCGAGACAGTGGCAGCAGATTTTCTTAACAGTCTCGGCTACGAAATCCTTGACCGAAACTGGCGGTGCCCAATCGGTGAGCTCGACATCGTTGCCAAGTGCGATTCAACGATCGTCTTCGTCGAGGTAAAAACGCGAAATGGCAGGGGATACGGGCATCCATTTGAGGCGATCACTGCCGAGAAAGTTTCGCGAATCAGGCGATTGGCTGCGGCTTGGTTGACCGCAAAAGAATTGGGTTCGTGTCCGATTCGAATGGATGCGATTTCGGTCCTGGTCGAAGCCGGTCGCGTTTCTGTTGAGCACCTGAAGCGGGTGTTCTGATGCATCTCGCTAAAGCGTTCTCGATTTCTCTCTATGGGATGACGGGTCGAGCCATCGAGGTTGAGGCCGACATATCGAGCAATTTGCCCGGCTTTGTGCTCGTTGGATTGCCCGACGCCAGTCTTCAAGAATCCTCTGCCCGAGTTCGTGCGGCAATCACAAACACTGGCTTCACCTGGCCCAATCGCAAGGTCACGGTCAATTTGTCGCCGGCCAATGTTCCCAAATCGGGCTCTGGATTCGATCTCGCGATTGCGGCAGCGATTTTGGCAGCTTCAGGGCAAATCGAACTCGACGCGGATCTATCCTCGGTCGCACTTGGCGAGTTGGCCCTCGATGGCAGAGTCAAACCGATTCCGGGCGTGTTGCCGGCTCTGCGCGAGGCACAGCGACTCGGTTTCAAGCGGGCAATCGTGCCGCACGAAAACATCGCCGAAGCACAGCTGATTGCCGATTTCGAAGTATCCCCGGTCTCATGTCTTGTTTGCTTCGCCCGTTCCATAGCAGCAAACGAGCTTTCCCAGACTTGCGATTGTGCGAATTCCTGTGCGTTGTCGCGAGTTCCAGGTCAGGGCGGGGTCGGTGGAGACTCTGCGGACGCGGCATTGGACTTCGCCGATGTTCTGGGTCAGCAAGCTGCTGTTCGCGCTCTTGCCGTCGCCGCCGTCGGCAGGCATCACACGCTGATGGTCGGTCCGCCCGGGGCTGGCAAAACAATGCTTGCCGAACGGCTGCCAAGCATCCTGCCGCCGCTAGAGAGTGAAACTGCGGTTGATCTGGCTTCAATCCGGTCGCTGATTCGGTTTGGTCAATTCACAGCACTGCCACCGGGCACTGAGGTGACCCCGTTTTGCGCTCCGCACCACAGCGTGAATCAGACCGCGATGATCGGCGGGGGAAATCCCATTCCACGACCGGGGCAAATTTCATTGGCTCACGGTGGTGTTCTGTTTCTCGACGAGGCACCGGAGTTTTCGCTTTCGACCCTCGAGTCTCTGCGCGAGCCGCTCGAGAGCGGCAGCATTTCGATCTCTAGAGCAGCCGGCACAGCAGTGTTTCCGGCACGTTTTCAACTGGTCATGGCAGCTAACCCCTGCCCATGCGGCTTTCGCGATGTGGCCGGCAAGACTTGCACTTGCAGTTACTCGGCCAGGGCTCGCTACGCATCCAAACTTTCGGGTCCGTTGCTGGATCGCATCGACATCAGAATTCGGGTGGATGCCCAAACCAAGGCAGCCAGATTACGTGCCGCTAAGGAAGTTCGGTACACGAGTGAGCATCTTAGAGATCAGGTTGCCCGAGCCAGGATGGCATCCGCCGCTCGCTTAGCTGAAACCCCGTGGCGATTCAATTCCGAGGTTTCCGGACAGTTTCTGAGGAAGCTGGCAACCGAAAACCCTTCGGCTACCGCAATTCTTGATCGAGCACTCGGCTCTGGTGCTATTTCGATGCGTGGCTTTGATCGGTGCATGAGGGTGGCACTCAGCATCGCGGATCTGGATGCAAAACCCACCTTGGATGCCACCTGCGTGGCCGAGGCTCTGTTTCTGCGTGGGGCTAGCGATTGGAGTTCGCTGTGATGAGTGTTGACGAGACCAATCTGCTCGGTCTGCCCAGAAATTCGGTGGCTGAGCTGATGGCGGCTTTGCTGCCTGAAGACGATTCAGAGTTAGCTGGCCAACCTCAGGAACTTGACGATCTATGCGCAAGGCTCGTGTGGAGCCAACTGATTGAGCCAGGCGACGCGTTGGCTGGGCAGTTGATTGCCGAGATTGGTTCAGCTGAGGCACTGCGAATCCTCAGAGGCACAATTGGTTTTGTTGGTGAGCCGGCACGAACCGTCGCTTCGTTCGAAGAGCGCTTTTGGCATGAATTGGTTCGGTTGGATTCATCGCTCGCCGCCGAAGGTCAGAAGGTCAAAACCCTGACCTTGATTCGCGAATCTGGCATCGGTTGGCTGCAACGTGACAACAACGCAAAGCTGCTTCGAGATCTGAATAGTTGGCGGCAACTTGGCGGCTGGGTGATTGCTCCTTCATCGCGGTTCTGGCCAGAAAACTTGGCCGACTTGGGGCACGCTGCTCCGATTGCCATTTGGGGAAGGGGCGAGCCGGCCAGCCTTGAGCGCCTGAGTCAGTCGGTTTCTATCGTCGGAAGCAGAAACACCACAAACTACGGCAGCTGGATAACCCGAGAGCTAGCCACCCAGCTTTCCGACCAGGGCTTTTGCATCGTTTCGGGTGGGGCGTATGGCATAGATTCCTTCGCACACGAGGCGGTCGTAGCGCTCGCCGAATCGAGGGGTCAGTTGAGCAACTGCACGACTATTGCCGTCATGGCCGGTGGTGCAGATCGGCTGTATCCAATCGGCAACACCAAACTGTTGACCCAGGTGATGAATCACGGATGCGTCATCTCGGAGTTGCCGCCGGGTAATGCGCCGACGAAATGGCGATTCCTGCAGCGTAACCGGCTGATTGCTGCTCTTGGGCAGTCAGTGGTCGTTATCGAGATGGCGTACCGATCCGGCGCGCTAAACACCGTGCATCACGCGCTGGAAATAGGCAGAAGGGTCGTCGCGGTGCCTGGCTCGATACTTTCTCCTACATCGCAGGGATGCAATCAGGTCATCCAAGAGGGAAAGGCCGAAGCGGCTACATCGTTCGATCAGTTGCTTCAGCTAGCCAAAGGTGAACCCGATGAGGCAGCGCCAAGTTTTCAGCTCAGCGCATCTCAGAAGCGAGTTCTGGATTCGGTGTCTAATCAAGTGAAGTCGGTGTCAGCCATCGCAAAACTGAGCGGAACCAGCGAAGTCGAGGCCCAGGGTGCGCTCGCCGAATTGGAGTTGCTTGGTTACGTCTGCAGACAGACCGGCAAGTGGAGACGCAGCGAATCAGCCAGAATCACCGGGGCCTGACCTAACCTTGTGGTGTGAACAGCCAGTTTGAGACCGATGCCGCTCGTGCAGCGCGCGGTTTCGAACAGTACTTGACCGGCGCGCGCGGATACTCGTCGAATACGGTCAAGGCCTATGGCACCGATGTCTCAGATTTCTTGAGCTTCGCGCTCGACCGAGGCCTCGATTCACTCGCACACATCGACATCGAGAGCCTGCGTGATTGGCTCTGGAAAGCCAGTCAACAGGGGCTCACCAAAGCGACCATCGCGCGCAAGAGCGCATCCATTCGAGCGTTTACTGCCTGGTTGCAACAGAACGAATTCATCTCTGCCGACCCGGGCCTGCGCCTGAAATCACCGAAAGCGGGCAGGACGCTACCAAAGGTGGTGTCCAGAGAAACCCTCGACGCGATTTTCGAGCAACTCGAGTCGAGAATCACGCCCGAGAACCCCGGCGGCATCCTGGATCTGTTGATCATCGAACTGCTCTATGCCTCTGGAATTCGCGTCAGCGAGTTGGTGGGTCTTGATCGCGGCGATGTGGACTTCAATCGCGGTCTGCTTCGAGTGACCGGCAAAGGCAATAAGCAGCGCATGGTTCCGTTCGGCGCACCGGCTCGCGAGGCGCTAGATCGCTGGCTCAGAGAAGGCAGGCCGCTCTTTGCCGAGCTGGCCAGACCTGCCAAAGATGCCGATGCGCTGCTGCTGACCTCACGCGGAAAACGTGTTGGGGTTCGTCAGGTTTATGCTCTGGTGGCTTCGCTACTTGAGGGCACTCCCACCGGGGTTGCCGGCCCGCACGCTCTGCGGCACACAGCGGCAACCCACCTGCTGGATGGTGGGGCAGATCTTCGCGCGGTGCAAGAACTTCTGGGTCACGCATCCCTGGGTACGACGCAGATCTACACCCACGTCAGCGTGGAGCGACTGCGCGAGGGCTACAAGAACGCCCATCCGCGTGCCTGATTGGAGCTAGTTTTCTGCACTGCCGCGGCAATTGACGCTCCTCGGTAATCGGCACAACCAAGATTGCACCAACGAAAGCTTTAGGCGTTGGTCCAGGTGGTCAGTCGTGAGGGCTCGAGTACGCCCATAACGGCATTCGGTGACAAGTATCCGCGCTCGGTTCGATAGCTGAAGTGCAGGCAGCGAAGAGTTGAACCCGGCCCAACTTTTGCATCTCGGCTCGCGGCTAGCTTTTCGCAGTGATCGCGATACCCCGCAGAACCGGGGCAATGCTGACCCAGTGGTTGACCGATCTTTATGAACTTGCCAACCGCCAAGTTGCTGCACACCGGTTCGAGGCTCACCAGATGGCCATTCGAGCGCTTTATCGTCACGACGTTGCGATTTGCCACGAGTCCGTTGAAGTGAATGCTGCCGGTAGTGGGGGCCACCAACTGCGCCGCAGGGGGCACCGCATAGTCGATGCCGCGATG
>ERZ650311.1581-NODE-1581-length-11073-cov-14.429479_pt1 | contig 11073 bp, 10 predicted proteins | sample MGYA00376247_ERZ650311 | MGnify/ENA primary metagenome ERZ650311 (study PRJEB26733, sample SAMN07839324) | wastewater metagenome | biome: small river; feature: stream; material: water | place: USA: North Carolina | collected 2016-07-28 ... | reverse complement strand
CAACGCCTTTCAGGGCCGGACGGCCGCCAAGCTGCACCTGCAGCTGGCGGGTTTGCAAGGCGAGCTGACGGGTCGCGGTCATCGCGCAGCTCCCGCACCTGAACCTCGGTACACCCGCCACAGCAAATAGCCGCCACCGATCACGGCAGTGAGCACGCCCACAGGCAGCTCTTGTGGCGCAAACAGCACGCGGGCCATCACATCGGCCAGCGCGAGCAAGGCCCCGCCCATGAGCGCAGCCAGGGACAAACTGCGGGCATGGGTGGTGCGCACCAGCGAGCGCACCAGGTGCGGTGCGGCCAGGCCGACAAAAGCCACCAGTCCGATGTGTGCCACCGCTGCAGCTGTGGCCAATGACAGCCCCCCCACCAGCACCAGCCGGGCCGAGCGCAGCGGCACGCCCAGGCTTTGCGCGGTGGCTTCGCCCAGCGTCAGGGCATCGAGCACACGGGCAAACACCCAGGACAGCACCAGGCACAGGGCCAACACCAGCGCCAAGGTGGCACAGGCACTCCAGCTCACAAAGGCGGTAGAGCCGAGCATGAAGCCCTGCATGGCCTGCAACACCTGCGGCTGCAACAGGGACATCATCGATGTGACCGCCCCCAGCACCACACCCACCACCACGCCGGCCACGATCGCCGGCACGATCGACCACGGCGAGAAGGTGGCCAGTGCGGCGTCGGCCAGACCCCGCTGACGGCCCACCATCGTCAACACGAGGACGACGATTCCGGCCGCCAGCCCCGCGATCCCGCCCGTCACCCACTGGGCTAGTGATCGCGGCACCGCGGTCATCAGGAGCGCGGCGCCGACGGCTGCACACACAGCGCCGACGATGAACGGCTGGGCGATCACCCAGGGCAGCGACGTGAAGCCGTCGGCTTCCGACGTGCCGAAGTGGGTGGCCACCGGATCGGGCAGGCTGTCGCGCCACTGTGCGATGACCACCGACCCGATCGCGCCGATCACCACGCCACTGGGCGAGATGTTCATGTTCACCATCGAAGGGCCGATCTCCCTCGAAGACAAGCGCACCTTGCTCGACTGGACGATCCGCCCGGCGCTGCGCACCGTGACCGGGGTGGCCGACGTGAACAGCCTCGGCGGCAAGGTGCGCAGCTTCGAGATCGCCCCCGATCCGGCCGCGCTGGCAGCCCGCGGCCTGACCCTCGCCACGCTGCAGACGGCCCTCGAAGCCAACAACCGCAACGACGGCGCCGGGCGCCTCAGCGACGGCGAGGAAACCCTGCTGGTGCGCGCCGAAGGCGCCATCCGTAATCTCGACGACGTGCGCGCCATCGTGCTCAAGAGCGACGGCGGCAACGTGGTGCGGGTCGGCGACGTGGCCGCCGTGCGCATCGGTGCGCTCACCCGCTACGGCGCGGTCACCCACAGCGGCGCCGGCGAAGCGGTCGAAGGCCTGGTTCTCGGCCTGCGCGGCGCCAATGCCGGCAAGGTCGTCGCAGCGGTCAAGCAACGGCTCGCCGAACTCGCCCCGCAACTGCCGCCCGGTGTCACGGTCGTGCCCTTCTACGACCGCAGCGAACTGGTCGGCCGCGCCGTGCACACCGTCTCCAAGGCACTCATCGAAGCCATCGTGCTGGTGGTCGTCCTGCTGCTGGCCTTCCTCGGCAACCTGCGCGCCGCGCTGGTGGTGGCCTTGATGCTGCCCCTGGCCGCGCTGGCCACCTTCATCGCCATGCGGACGGTGGGCCTGTCGGCCAATCTGATGAGTCTCGGCGGCCTTGCAATCGCCATCGGGATGCTGGTGGATGCTGCGGTGGTGGTGGTCGAGAACATCGAAACCCAGCTCGCCGAAGGCGGCGCCGCGGCCCGCCAGCCGCTGCTCCATCTGGTCTTCCGCGCCACCCGCGAAGTGGCCTCGCCGGTCGCCTCGGGGATCCTCATCATCGTCATCGTGTTCCTGCCGCTGCTCACCCTCGAAGGACTCGAAGGCAAGATGTTCGGCCCGGTGGCGCTGACCATCGTGTTCGCCCTGTCGGCCTCGCTGATCCTGTCCCTCACCGTGGTACCGGTGCTGGCCTCCTTCCTGCTCAAGCGCGGCGATGCCCACGAGCCCTGGCTGGTCCGCAAGATGCAGGCCGGCTACGCCCCGCTGCTCGCCTTCGCCCTCGCCCGCAGCAAGCTGATGGTGGCGCTGGCCAGCCTCTCGCTGGTGGCGGCCGGCGGCGCCTACCTTGTGCTCGGCAAGGCCTTCATGCCGACCATGGACGAAGGCGACATCATCATGCAGCTCGAAAAACTGCCTTCCATCAGCCTCGCCCAGACCATCGCCACCGACCTCTCGGTCCAGCAGGCGGTGATGAAGAAGGTGCCGGAGGTGAAGGCCATCATCGCCCGCTCCGGCTCCGACGAACTGGGCCTCGACCCGATGGGCCTCAACCAGACCGATACCTTCCTCGTCCTCAAGCCCCGCGACGAATGGCGCAAGCCCGACAAGGACTGGCTCACCGACCAGCTGCGGGCCGTGATGGCCGACTTTCCCGGCATCGCCCTCACCTTCACCCAGCCCATCGACATGCGCGTCTCGGAGATGCTCACCGGCGTGCGCGGCGATCTGGCGATCAAGCTCTACGGGCCGGACCTCGACACCCTGAACCGCCTCGCCACCCAGATCGAAAGCGTGGTGAAGGCCGTGCCCGGCGCGGAAGACACCATCACCATCCGCAACGAAGGCGTGCAATACCTCAAGATCCAGGTGGACCGCCTCGCCGCCGGCCGCTTCGGCCTCAACGTCGAGGACGTGCAGAACGCCCTGCGCAGCCTCCTTGAAGGTCGCATCGCCGGCACCGTGATCGAATCGACCCGCCGCGTGCCGCTGCTGATCCGCGGCCCCGCCGACCTCCAGAAAGACCCCGACGCCTTCACCGCCCTACGCATCACCGCCCCCGACGGCCACAGCCTGCCCCTCGCCAGCGTGGCGAAGATCGAGCGCATCGATGGCCCGGTGAAGGTCGACCGGGAAAACGCCCAGCGCTACTCGGTGATCCAATCCAACGTGCGCGACCGCGACCTCGTCGGCTTCGTCGAGGAAGCCCGCGCCGCCGTTGCCGCCAAGGTGCCCCTGCCGGCCGGCTACCGGATCGCCTGGGGCGGCCAGTTCGAAAACCAGCAGCGTGCCGCCGCCCGCCTGGGGGTGGTGGTGCCGATCGCCCTCGGGCTGATCTTCGTGCTGCTCTTCTCCACCTTCGGCTCGGTGCGTCAGGCGCTGCTGGTGCTGGCCATGGTGCCTTTCGCGATGGTCGGCGGCGTGTTCGCGCTGGCCATCTCGGGCGAATACCTGTCGGTGCCGGCCTCGGTCGGCTTCATCGCGCTGCTCGGCATCGCGGTGCTCAACGGGGTGGTGATGGTCAGCTATTTCAACCAGCTTCACGCCCGCGGCATGCCCATCGGCGAAGTCGTCGTCGAAGGCGCCAAACGCCGCCTGCGCCCGGTGCTGATGACCGCCAACATCGCCGCCCTCGGCCTCGTCCCGCTGCTTTTTGCCACCGGCCCCGGCTCGGAAGTGCAGCGCCCGCTGGCCATCGTCGTGATCGGCGGACTCTTCAGCGCCACCACCCTCACCCTCTTGCTGCTGCCGCTGCTTTACCGCCGCTTCGGCATCGCTCCCGTCGCCCCTGCCGCTCCCAAGGCCATCGCCCCATGACGCCCGACTCCCCCTGCTGCGCCCTGTCCGATGTCGTCCTGACCCTCGTCATGCCCGTCGACGTGGAAGACGCGCTGATCGAGACCCTGCTCGACAACCCCCAACTCGCCCCCGGCTTCACCAGCCAGAAAGTGGAAGGCCAAGGTCAGCGGGTCACCTTCATCGGCACCTCCGAACATGTGCGCGGGCGTGCCGCCTGCTGCCGGGTGCAACTGGTCGTGCCGCTCACCGACGCCCACACCCTGCTCGACATCCTCAAAGGCAAGTTCTCCACCAACCGGGTGTTCTACTGGATGGTTCCGGCGCTGGCCAGCGGGTGGCTCGCATGAAGCGCCGCGTCCTTGCCCTGCTCCTCGCCGCCCTGCCCCTCTGCGGTTTGGCCGCGGAACATACCGACGCCGCCGCCAACGCGCCCGACCTTCCCGACCGGGCCCAGGTGCTCGACGCCCTGCGCAGCAGCCCGACGGTGCGTGCGGCCGGCGCCCAGATCGAAGCCGAAGAAGCCCGCGCCCGCCGCCTCGACGCCGGCCCCCACGAATGGACCGTGCGCCTCACCGACCAGCAGCGCCGCGTGCGCACCGCCCCCGACGCCCGCTACAACGAATGGAACGTCGCCGTCGAACGCGCCCTGCGCCTACCCGGCAAAGGTCAGCTCGACCGCCAGCTCGGCGCGGCCGGCATTGCCAGCGCCAAGATCGGCCGCGGCGACGCCCTCCACGAAGCCAGCCGCGGGCTGCTCGCTGGCTGGTTCGACTGGCTGCGCGAGGAAGCCGGCGCCGACCAATGGCGCCGCCAGCGCGACATCCTTGCCCGTCAGGCAAAGGTCGTGCAGCGCCGCGTCGAACTCGGCGACGCCCCGCGCCTCGAACGCCTGCAGGCCGACGCCGCCCTCGCCCAGGCCGAAGCCCAGCTGGCCCAGACCCTTGGCCGCGCCCAGGTGGCCGCCGAAGCCCTGCGCCGCCTCTACCCTGCCCTGACGCTGCCGGCCGCCGTGCCCGAAACCGCGCCGGTGGCCGTGGATGGCGACGGCGCCGCCTGGATCGCCGCGATCATGGAACACAATCACGAACTCGGGGTGGCCCGCGCCGAAAGCGCCCGCGCCCGCATCGGCGCCAACCGCGCCGACGCCGAACGCCGCCCCGACCCCAGCGTCGGCGCCCACATGGCCCGCGACCGGGACGGCGAGGAGCGCATCGTCGGCCTCAGCCTCAGCATTCCGCTCGCCGGCGCCGGCCGGCGTGCCGATGCCGACACCGCGGTCGCGCTGGCCGAAGCCAGCTCATGGCGCGAAGCGGGCGTGCTCCGCCGGGTCGAAGCCGAAGCCGCCGCCCTGCACCGCCGCGCCCGCGCCGCCCACGCCGGCTGGCAAAGCCAGCAGGCCGCCGCCGACGCCCTCGGACGCAGCGCCGATCTCACCGAACGCGCCTGGCAACTGGGCGAAGGCACGCTTGCCGAAACCCTCAACGCCCGCCGCCTCGCCCACGAAGCCCGCCTCGCCGCCCGTCTCGCCGGCCTCGACGCCGCCGAAGCCCGCTACCGCCTGCTCCTCGACGCTCACCGCCTGTGGCCGCTGGACATGGACGACGACGAGCACGGCGAACACGATCACCCCTGATCTCCGCGCCCCGGCGAGTGCAGCCCGATGCGGTTGCCCTCGCTGTCGGCAAACATCGCGATGAAGCCGATCTCCGGGCTCAGCTCGGTTTTCGGCATCAGCACCGTGCCGCCCGCCGCCACCGCCCGCGCCAAGGGCACCGCCAGATCCGCGCCGCCATCCAGATAGATCACCACGCCGTGATCCCCCGGTCTGGCTTCGGGGCACGCCAGCAGCGCACCGCCGGTGGCCGGCTCGGCGTAGGGAAAGAGCGCCATCCGCATCGGGCCCATGTCCTCCCGCTGCATGTCGATAGCAAAGGTCGCCTCATAGAAGCGCTGGGCACGCTCCAGATCGGCGACAGGGATTTCGAACCAGTTGATCGGCTTGTTCATGATGTGCTCCGTGATGCGGGTTGATTGGAGCGCCGATTCTGGCGCCCCCATCCTGACAGCCTTCCGTCAGGAGCCACGCCGCCACGTCTGGTCTGCCGCGCTATCCTGACAGCCTTGTGTCAGGAGCCCCCATGCGCCGAGCCGACCGCCTGTTCCAGATCGTCCTTCTCCTCGACCGCGGTCGGGCCGTCACCGCCCGCGAGCTGGGCGACGCGCTGCAGGTGTCCGAACGCACCATCTACCGCGACATCGCCGATCTCTCCCGCGCCGGCGTCCCGATCAGCGGCGAAGCCGGCGTCGGCTACCTGATGCGCCCCGGCTACCGCCTGCCGCCGCTGATGTTCGACCCGGAAGAACTCGCAGCCCTCGCGCTGGGCAGCCGGATGGTCCGCAGTTGGGCCGACCCGGCCCTGGGACGCGCCGCCGAGCGCGCACTGTTGCGCATCGAGTCGGTGCTCCCCAAGGCCTTACGCCACGATCCGGCCCGCGATGCGCTGCTCGTGCCCGGCTTTCACGTTCCCGACACGCTGCGCGCCCCGATGAGCGGACTGCGCGAAGCCATCGCCGCCCACCGCAAGCTGCGCATTGCCTACGTCCGCGCCGACGGCACCGCCAGCGAACGCATCGTCCAGCCGGTCGGCCTGGTGTTCTGGGGCCAGACCTGGACCCTCGGCGCGTGGTGCGAACTGCGCGGCGACTTCCGCAGCTTCCGCCTGGATCGCATCGCCAGTTCGAGCGCCCTCGACGCGCACTTCGACGGCGCCGGCATGCTTGCCCGCTATCTGCAGTCGGTTCGGCAACAGGACGACGAGCCCGCGGCGACGGACTGAACGCGCCCGCCCAAACCCCGCCGCGCGTGCGAGAATCCCGCCCGCAGTTTTTTCCCACCCCATTCAGACCGAGGTCCAATGTCCGCCGCCAACCCCTGCCTCGACTGCGGTGCCTGCTGCGCCAGCTTCCGCGTCTCGTTCTACTGGTCCGAAGCGGAGGCCCGTGGCCTTCCGGTCGAAATGACCGAACAGGTCAACGCCTGGTATAGCTGCATGGCCGGCACCAACTGCGCGGCGCCCCACTGCGCGGCGCTGGAGGGCGAAGTCGGGCAGACGGTCAGATGCACAGTCTATCCCCACCGCCCCCATCCCTGCCGCGAAGTCGAGGCCGGCGACAGCCAATGCAACAAGGCGCGGGCGCGCCACGGCATGGATCGGCTGTCGCACGACTGAAATCGTCCGGCGGAATCCGACCGTCCTGCCCGGGGCCGCCTCAGCCTTGGAACACGCGTAAAGCGAGAAGGACCAGCACGGTCAAGGCGAGCAGCGCCGTCGAGCATTTCCAGAACAGCACCGGATTGCGCTCGATCAGCGGCGTGGCGCGCTGGCTGTGAAAGCGGGCGCCGGGCGCCTTGAGGTCGTGGACGAATTCGGAGATGACTTCCTGCCGCTTGGCAGGAAGGGGATTGAGCGCCTTGGCCAGCACCGAATCGACCCACGCCGGCAGATCCGGGCGCAGATGGCGGACGGGGATGTAACGCAGGCGGCGCAGGTCTGCCGGGGTGCGCACGCGGGCCGCGTCGAGGCCGTAAGGGAGTTGGCCGCTGAGGAGCTGATAGGCGATCGCGGCGAGGGCAAAGAGCTCGGTGCGCTGGCTGCCGCCTTCGCCGAGAAGGTATTCCGGGGCGGTGTATTGAAGGGTGCCGGGCACGGCGAGGGTATGGGCGTCCCGGTGATATTCGGCAAGCCCGGCCACATGGGCATTGGCCAGATCGATGAGCTTGACCGTGCCGTGACGATCGATCATCGCGTTTTCGGGGCGTAGATCCTGGTGGAGCATTTCGCGCCGGTGCAGCGCCTGAAGCCCTTGGGCAAGCTGTTCGATCAGGGCACGCACGGCCTCCAGCGAGGGCTGGGGGTTATCCACCCGCCACTGGGCGAGGGTCTGGCCGTCGATGTACTCCATCGCCACAAACAGATGGCTGCGCGGACGCTCGCCGTCCCAGGCCTTGATGACATGGGGGCTGTCGACCCTTCGGGCCACCCATTCCTCCAGCACGAAGCGGTCCAGATAATCCGGGTTCTGGGCAAGATCGACGGAGGGCGTCTTGATGACCACCTGCTGGCCGCTGGCCCGATCCACGGCTAGGTGCAGATGACTGCGGGCGCTGACCTGCAATTCCCGCAGGATCGTGAAGCCTTCGAAATCCATGCGCGGCGCCAGCGGCGGCGGCAGCGCAAGCCCTTCGCGGCGCAGCTGGGGATGGGGCGCATCGCCGGCCGGCAGGGCGTCGATGCGCAGAAGCTGCAGGGTTGCGTCGTCCTCCGAACCGCGACTCCTCGCCAGACTCACCAGATGCGCGGCCACCCCATCGAGGTTCCGGGAATCCGGCAGCAGCGCCCGGTGAACGTCTTCCGCGGTCAGCCAGTCGTAGGCGCCGTCGGTGGCGAGCAGGTAGATCTCACCGACTTCCGCCTCCCAGTTGAGGTAGTCGATCTCCACGTGCGGACCGGTGCCCAAGGCGCGCCCCAGATAGGACTCGGAGGACGACAGGCGCACCCGATGGTCCTCGGTGAGCTGCTCCAGCGCCTGGGGATGGAGCCGGTAGATGCGCGAATCCCCCACGTGGAGCAGGTGCAGATCGCGGCCCTTGAGGATCAGGGCGCTGAAGGTGCAGACGTAGCCCCGGTCCTTCTCGAAACGGGCATCGCCGCTCATGGTCTGGGAATGCAGCCAGGCGTTGGTGGCGCTCAGCACCCGTTCGCTGGCGCGGCGCACCGACCAGGCCTCGGAGGTGGCGTAGTAGTCCTCGAGAAAGCTGCGCACGGCGGTCTGGCTGGCCACCTGACTCACCGCACTGGAGCTGATGCCGTCGGCGATGGCCAGCGCAATCCCCTTGCTGGCCAGTTGATGCCCCTTGGGCAGGAGCGCACCGTGGAAATCCTGGTTGGTGTCGTGGGCCCCCACCAGGGAAGCCTGACCGAGGGTCACCCGCAAGGCATTGGACATGGGATGCAGGAAACCCTCGGCAGAAACCGTCGGATCAGGCGGCGCGACGCTTGGGAGCCGTCTTGTAGTGGGTGGAATAGAGGGTTGCGCCGACGAAGGTCAGACCGCCCACGAGGTTGCCCAGCACGGTGGGAATCTCGTTCCAGAGCATGTAGTCCATGAGGGTGAAGTTGCCGCCGAGCATGAGGCCGGACGGGAACAGATACATGTTGACGATGCTGTGCTCGAAGCCCATGTAGAAGAACACCAGGATGGGCATCCACATGGCGATGACCTTGCCCGATACGGAGGTGGACATCATGGCGGCAACCACGCCGGTGGACACCATCCAGTTGCACATCACCGCGCGAACGAACAGCGTGAGCATGCCGGCGGCACCGTGAGCCGCGTAGCCGACGGTCCGGCTCTCGCCGATATGGCCGATTTTCTGGCCGATGGCGTTGGGCGCCTCGGAAAAGCCGCTGGTGAAGATGATCGCCATGAACACCGCGACGGTCAGCGCACCGGCGAAGTTGCCGGTGAATACCAGCGTCCAGTTACGCATCACGCCGCCCCAGGTGGCGCCGGGGCGCTTGTCGAACACGGCCAGCGGAGCCAGCGTGAACACGCCGGTCAGCAGGTCGAAACCCATCAGGTAGAGCATGCAGAAGCCCACCGGAAACAGCAGCGCGCCGATCAGCGGGTTGCCGGTATTGACGGTGATGCTGACCGCAAAGGCGGCGGCAAGCGCCAGGATGGCACCGGCCATGTAGGCACGGATGAGGGTGTCGCGGGTGGACATCAGCAGCTTGGACTCGCCGGCGTCCACCATCTTGGTGACGAACTCGGCAGGAGCGAGATAGGCCATGGGATTTCCTTTCGAATCGATTAAGGCAAAAAAAGCGCGCTCAGGCCAGCGCAACCTGCACGCGGCCGTCCTCGATGCGCACCGTGTGGGCGCGGACCGAGTGCTCCGGTGCCTCCAGGCATGCGCCGGTGGCCAGATCGAAATGGTTCTTGTAGAGCGGCGAGGCGACGACAATGTGCTCGCCGAGATTGCCGACCAGACCGCGGGAAAGGACGCTGGCGCCGGACTTGGGGTCCACGTTGTCGATGGCGTAGAACTGCGCCTCGCCGACGCGGAAAACCGCCACATGGCGCCCGTCCACCAGGGCGACGGCGCCGGTGTTGGGCAGGATGTCTTCCACCGTGCAGACGGTGGTCCATTCAAGGGGTGCGATGCTCATGAGCGTGCTCCTTAAGCCGGGATGGCAAGTGCGTTGGTGTCGGCCCGCTCTTCCGGGCGGGCGGGGCGAATCTGGCCGCGCTCTTCCACGAAGACGATGCGCTCGTCGGCCTTGTCGCTATTCACAAAGGTGCGGAAGCGCTTGCGCACATCGGGATTGGTGACCGCCGTCTTCCACTCGCACTGGTAGGTGTCCACCACGTGCTGCATCTGGGCTTCCAGCTCGGCGGCGAGGCCGAGGCTGTCGTTCACCACCACGTCCTTGAGATAGTCGAGGCCGCCTTCCAGGTTGTCGCGCCAGGTGCTGGTGCGTTGCAGGCGATCGGCGGTGCGCACGTAGAACATCAGGAAGCGGTCGATCAGCTGCACCATCTGCTCCTTGGTCAGGTCGGCCGCCAGCAGTTCGGCGTGACGGGGCTTCATGCCGCCGTTGCCGCACACGTAGAGGTTCCAGCCCTTTTCGGTGGCGATGATGCCCACGTCCTTACCCTGGGCTTCGGCGCATTCGCGCGTGCAGCCGGAGACGCCGAACTTGATCTTGTGCGGTGCGCGCAGCCCCTTGTAGCGGTTCTCGAGTTCCACCGCGAGGCCCACGCTGTCGCCTACCCCGTAGCGGCACCAGGTGGAGCCGACGCAGCTCTTCACGGTGCGCAGGCTCTTGCCGTAGGCGTGGCCGGATTCGAAGCCGGCGGCGATCAGCTCTTCCCAGATCGGCGGCAGCTGCTCGACGCGGGCGCCGAACAAGTCGATCCGCTGGCCACCGGTGACCTTGGTGTAGAGGCCGTACTTCTTGGCCACCTGACCGACCGCGATGAGGCCGTCGGGGGTGACTTCGCCGCCTGGCATGCGCGGCACCACCGAATAGGTGCCGTCCTTCTGGATGTTGCCCAGGAAGTAGTCGTTGCTGTCCTGCAGGCTGGCCAGATCCTTCTTCAGCACGCACTCGTTCCAGCACGACGCGAAGATGCTCGCCGCGGCAGGCTTGCAGATGTCGCAGCCGAGGCCGGTGCCGTGCTTGGCGATGAGCTCGTCGAAGCTCTTGATCTCGCCCACCTTGACGAGGTGGAAAAGCTCCTGGCGGGAGTACGGGAAGTGTTCGCAGAGGTGGTTATTCACCTCCATGCCGAGGCGGGCCATCTCGGCCTTCATCACCTGGGTGACCAGCGGCACGCAGCCGCCGCAGGTGGCG
>ERZ650311.1580-NODE-1580-length-11076-cov-7.028854_pt1 | contig 11076 bp, 18 predicted proteins | sample MGYA00376247_ERZ650311 | MGnify/ENA primary metagenome ERZ650311 (study PRJEB26733, sample SAMN07839324) | wastewater metagenome | biome: small river; feature: stream; material: water | place: USA: North Carolina | collected 2016-07-28 ... | reverse complement strand
CCTGCACCTATCGCTACTGCGCAATCGTCGCCATCCCAAGGCCGATACGGCAAGACGACCGCGCAGGAAACGCAAGAGGCGGCAGTGAAGGACGCCACGCTCAAGGTAAACGAATCGTGGCTCAAGAACAGTTATGAGCCGGTCAAGGCGGCGGGATCTTCGGCCGGAGAACTCTTGACAAACATCGGCGTGGCCCGCTCCGCACTGCGCAACATGGGCAGCACCGGATGGGGCGCGGAGACGAAGGCCGCCGCTGCCAGCGTGCTTTCTGGGATTGGTCTTGCCCCTGCGAAGGTGCAGCAGTTCGCCACCGATGCGCAGACGTTCCAAAACGCGATGGCTACCAACCTGCAGACGGTTCTCAACGCCGCGAAGGGGCCGCAGACGGAAGGTGATGCCGAACGAGCTGCCAAGACCTTTGCGCAACTCAAGAACACCCCGCAGGCCAATGAATTCATGCTCGATCTTGCGCAAGCCAAGGCAGAGCGCGATGCCATGCGGGCGAGGTTCTACGAAATGGCGCTCCCTGTCGCGCGTGGCAAGGGTGATCTGACCGAGGTTGAGCGCGAATGGATCAAGCGTCAGCCGTCCGTGTTCACCATGCCGAGCATGACTCGTTGGGGGCTCAAGTGAGCGACTACGATGCCGTTTTCCGCAAGGTGAGCGGTCAAGAGGCCGACCAGCCGAGCCCGTATGACTCCATCATGGAGTCACTGACGAAGCAGCGCGCTCCGGTTGAGGTTCCGCCTACCGCTCCTGCGTCGGTCAAGGCTGGGGCTACGATCAACAACGCGACGGGCGGTTTCTTCAATCAGGCGGGGCGCCAACTTGGCCTGACCGCGCGCTACGGAATCGAAGGTCTTGGCCAGGCCGCGCAACTGATCTCCGAACCCCTGCGGGCGGTCACGGATCGCGTCGGCGGAAGTGTTGGCAAGACGGTGCCTGCCGGGATGCTTGCATCGCAGTTCGCGGACACGCTGGGGCTTCCCAAGCCTCAGACGGCCGATGAGCGCGTGATCGGTGACGCTACGCGACTGGTGGCCGGCGCTGGCGGGATGGCGGGGGTGGCAAACCGTGCCGGCGGTGCGGCAAACGAGCTTCTGCAGTTCGCCGGCAAGAACGCGGCGCCAGTCGTCCAATCCACGGCACAGAAGGCCCTTCAGACGCTCGCTGCAAACCCCGGGCAACAACTGAGCGCGGCGGCGGGGTCCGGGCTGGCTGGCGGGGCCTCACGAGAGGCGGGCGGCGACAACCTGCAACAGGGCATCGCGGCGCTTGTCGGTGGTGTGGGCGCTGGGATGGCTGTGCCTGCTGCGGGAAATCTGGTGCAGAAGGTCGGGGAACGGGTTGCCAGTGCCACGAAGGCCCGCGCAATGAGCCCGCAGCAACTGGACGCGCAAATCAACATCACGTTGGAGCGTGCCGGGTATGACGTGAGCGCGATCCCTGCTGCTGTGCGGCAGTCTCTGCGGCAGGAGATGCAGGACGCCCTAGCCACTGGCCAACAGATCCGCCCGGATGCGCTGTCCCGGCTTGCCGACTTCCGCCGAGTGGGGGCCACTCCGACGCGCGGGATGATCTCGCAAGATCCTGTTCAGATCACGCGCGAAATGAACCTCGCCAAGACCGGGGCGAACTCGTCCGATGAAGGTCTGCAAGGGCTGGCGCGGATCCAGAACCAGAACAACGCCACATTCATCCGCAATCTGGACGAAACCGGGGCACTGCGGGGCGATCCGGTGCGCGCTGGTCAAGCGGTGTCAGAAGCGGTCAACCTTCGTCGGGCGGACATGCGGGCGGTGGAGCGCTCTGCGTGGGACGCGGCCAGAAACTCGCCTGGCTACCGCCAGCCCGTCGAGGCGAACGTCATCAGCAACATCAACCAAGCCTTGGGCGATGAGGCTCTGATGCCGTTCCTGAACCCGACGATTTCCAGGTACATGGAATCGTTCATGACCGGGCAACAGCCATTCACCCCGCAGGCGTACCGCAACCTGCAATCCATGCTCGCCAACGAGATGAGCAAGGGCGGCAACGAGGCGGCTGCGGCGGGGCTTGCTCGACGGGTCTTGGAATCGTCCGACCTCCACCCGATCACCAACCCGCGCGGGGTTGACTTCGGCAACGCGCTGGTGACGCAGCAGACGGCGCAAGCCCTGCGCAACCTTGACGCACAGCCCGGTCAAGCCATTGACGCGGTGAACCGCGCACGACAGGCCACGCGAGCGGCCTACGCCTATGAGGAATCGTCCCCTCTTGTCCGCGCGGCGCTGAGTGACACGGCATCGGCTGATCCGGCAAGGATCGCGCAGCGGTTTGTGATCGGCGGCACTCCAAACGAGGCGCAGGCGGTGGCGCGCGAAGTCGGCCCGCAAGGCATGGCGCAGATCCGCGATGCGCTGGTGGCGCACCTGAAAGACAAGGCCATCAACGGTGCCACGACGGAAACCGGCAAGTTCAGCCAGTCGGCCTACAACAAGGCACTCAACGCCATCGGCGAGCGCAAGCTGTCGGTGTTCTTCTCGCCCGAAGAAATCGGCCAGCTTCGCGCGCTGGGTCGCGTGTCTTCGCTGGCGATGAATCAGCCGGTTGGATCGGCGGTGAACAACTCCAACAGCGGGGCGCTGTTGCTTGGCAGAGGGCTTGATGCGCTCGGCGGGATCGCCAATGCGGTGCCGGTGATCGGCCCGATGTTCTCCCAGCCGATCACGACGGGCGTGCGAAACATGAACATCGCGCTGCAAACCCGCGCGGCCGAGAACGTCGCCCCGGGTCTGCTGTACAGCCAAATGCCGCGCCAAATCGCTCCGGCTGGGGCTGGGCTCTTGCTGCCGGGCGCGGTGTACGGCGGGAGCCTGCTACTTCCCGCCCCGTAGCCAGTTGATGACCGCTAGGACGCAGACGGCGCCAATCCAGCCCAGAAAGATCGGGTCGAAGTTCACCCGCCGACTGTAATCCCTTTCCCCCACCTCCCCAAGCCCGCCCATCAAGCGGGCTTTTTTCATTCCACCACCCCTAACGCCGCGATGGCGCTGGAGAACACATGGCCCACATTTCACGCACCACGATCACCCGGCCTGCGAATACCACCGCCTACACGGCGGGCGACGTGATCGGGACGACGGACAGCGCAATCATCCGCATCGTCGGCATCGGCCCCATGAGTGACCACATCCTGATCACTGCGGCCGACTTGGAAATCGACGTTGCGTCGGTCCCTTCTGGCATGACATCGTTTCGGCTGCACCTGTATGACGAGATCCCCGGCAGTGCGCTTGCAGACAATGCCGCGTGGGATCTGCCGTCCGGTGATCGGGCGAACTACTTGGGTTACATCGACCTTGGCGTGATCTCTGATGTTGGATCCACGCTCTACACACAGGCCGATCAAGTCAACAAGCAATTCAAGCTCGGGTTTGGTCACACGTCGCTGTATGCGTACCTCCAGACCATCGGCGGCTTCACCCCAGCCGGCAACTCCGAGGTGTACCGCCTGCGCCTGCGTTCTGTGGGGCTGTGATGCTGAGTCCGGCGCTTCGCATTCTGCTGTTTGCTGTGCCGTTCTCGGTGCGGCGGATGTTCTTCATGGGGGAGCCCGGTCTTCACCTTGAGGCGATCACGCCCGAGCAGAACGCCACGCTGCGCACGATGTGGCAGGACTCTGCCGGGACAACGCTTGTGACGGCAGTGGAGCAGCCGGTCGGCAAGTGGATCTGCCCTTTCACCGGGCGGTACGTCTCTCAATCCTCCGCAGGCGCCAGGCCGACGTACACGCGGCGCGTGAATCTGCTGACGTACTCGGAGCAGTTCGACAACGCGGCGTGGACAAAGCAAAGATCGAGCGTTTCGGCGAACGCGGCAACAGCTCCAAATGGAACCACGACAGCCGACAAGCTGATTGAGGATTCAACTGCATCCGCAACTCATCGAATCTATTTGGCGACGGTGAGTGTTGTCGCATCGACCTCTATTGTTGGGTCGTGTTGGTTCAAGGCTGCTGAACGGTCTTATGCCGGTATTCGCCTGTCATCCACGGGCGAGACGCAAGAAGCAACGGCGGTCATCAACCTGAGCACTGGCGAGGTTTCTACATCGGCAACCAGCTATACGGCGGTTTCAGCATCAGCGCAGGCAGGCCCGGACGGTTGGTGGCGTCTGACGATTACAGCCACGGTGCCTAACGGTGTGACCACGGTTACGCCGGTTCTGTACGTTGCGAACGCGCTCACCACAAACCATGCATATACCGGCGACGGCTCCAGTGGTGTGTACGTGTGGGGCGCCGACCTCCGCCCTTCTTCCATCGCGGCGCTCAACATCCCCATCTATCAGCGCGTCACCAGCTCCACCGACTACGACACCGAAGGCTTCCCGCCGATGGTTCGCGGCAACGGGACTTCGCAATGGATGAGCGGCACTCTGGACATGAGCAGCACGGACAAGGTGCTTGTCGTGGCGGGGGTGACGAAGTACAGCGATGCGGCGCAGGCGATCATCGCCGAACTGACCGCATCCGCAGCGGCGAACAACGGCGGGCTTGCCCTGTGTGCCCCTGCTGGGGCATCTGCGACGTACTCCGGCCTGTCGCGTGGTGACGCCACGGCCACGGCGACGACTGGAACCACGCACGCGGCGCCGAAGCCCGCCGTAGTGACGATGCAGGCGAACATCGCGGCGGATGTCTTGACTCTCAACGTCAACGGCGTGGATGACGGATCGTCCGCGACGGATCAAGGATCGGGGAACTACGCGAACAGCACGCTCTATCTGTTGTCGCGCGGAGGCGCTTCGCTGTTTTCCAGCGCCGGAATCACCTCCTTGACTATCCGAGGCGGTGACGGTTCCGCGTGGGCATCGCGTCTGCGCAACTACGCAAAGAACCTAGTGAAGCTGGTGTACTGACATGGCCGACATTCACATCACCATCATCGTCGCGGATGAAGACGTAGCGATGGCCAGCGCCATTGCTGCGGCTCTCAGCCCTGCCGGGTTCGCTGAATTCCGGGTTGGCATCCGCCCTGTGGGCGACACCGGCCCGGCCACGCACTGGCTGACCAGCGGCTGGCTGGGCGAGCAGTTCGTGGCGCTGGCCGAAGATCCTGCCGCCCTAGCCAAGGTCTGCGCGCAGTTGAAGCTCCCCTACACCGAGGCGCAGCTCACCAAGATGCACGACAGAGCCACCATCCGCCCCGTGGCCGATATGGAATGTCTCGCGCTGCTGGCAGAGATGGGCATGGAAGTCGTGCCTCCCGAGGATGAAGCGTGACACCCGAAGTCCTCGCCATCATCGCGCTTGGCATCGTCGCGGCTGTCGTGGTGCTGCGCGGCGGGAAAGACAAGCCGCAACCCAGGCAGATCACGCTGACCGTGCACGGCCCCAGCTCGCTTGCAGGCGGGTGGATTGACGGCGGACAAGTGCGCTACTACAACCCCACGCCCGTGCAGATGCTCGCCGAATCTCTACCCGGGGTGCGAGTCGTGGACTTCGCGCAGAACGGCCTGACGTTCTCCGAAGCACTGGAAGGCGGACCCGTGAAGCTCGGCCAGCCGGTGCTAGGGCAGATGCACGCATCCTGCACCTCACTCGCCGACATCTGGACGGACGTTCGCCCGACTCACGCCCTGATCGCGCTAGGCGAGGTCGAGCCGCTGTTCGATCCCGACTGGACCGCGCAAAGGCTGGCACACCAGATCACCGATGCAGTGCAGCAGGCCCGCGCGCTGGGCGTGCAGCCGATCCTCCAAGGCTGCATCCATTTCCGCGCCGGTGGTCCGGTGACGCACGAGGGTCGCCTCGCCTGTTCCGTCGCAGACGACGTGATTCAAGAGACGGCGGATCGCCTCGGCGTCCCCTTCATCGACGTGCGCTGCGTTTCGTTCGACCCTGAGCGAGACGTGTGCCCTGACGGCCTGCACCCGACGGCAGAGATGCACGCCCGGTACTCAGCCGAGAGAGCCAACCAACTACGGGAGATCCTGCAATGACCGGCCTCGAAAAGCTCTGGGTGTGGTTCTCGCAGACGCTCAACGCGCTGTCCGGTGGGGCGCCGGATGAGACGTTCTCCGCCCGTGCTCACCGTGAGGGCAGCAAATGGGAGCGGCGCATTGACCGGGTTCTCGGCCAAGGCCACTGCGAACGGGTCTATCGGCAGGAACGGGAACGGCAGCTTGCGCGGCACGACGTGCGGGCGCTGTCGGTCAGGGTTTGAATCCGAGCATCAGGGAGAGCCAACGATGAGCCAAAAGGCGCCAGCCCAGGACGAGAGCACGGGGAAACTACCCCGCGTGGTGGTTGATTTCCGAATCCCTCTCCCGTGGCTGCTGGGCGGTGCCGGTGTGATGTTCTGGGGATTGGTCGGGATGTGGTTCAAGCTCGCGGCCCTGACCGACAACGTGAACGAGTTGCAGATCGCGGTCAAGGCTGGGACTGCTACAACGATCCAGTACGCCAGCGAGCAGACGCTCATCAAGTACCGGATTGAAAAGCTGGAAGCCGAGCGCGAGAGGAATAGCAAGTGACATTCCCGATCAACAAGGCCGGCGAACGGCTCCTGAAGCGCAGCGAGGGGCTTGTCTTGCACGCCTACCCGGACCCGCGCAGCCCGCTCGGTGTCGCCTTGCAGAAGGCCGGCCTGTGGCGCCAGTACCTGCGCAAGCCCATCCCGCGCGCGGACATGCCAGCCCACATCCGCGACCTGGACGGCAAGCCCTGGACCGCTGGCTATGGCGATACGCTGGACGTGCAAGAGGGTGACGTGTGGACCAAGGCCGAGGCCGAGGAACGCCTCTCCAGCCGCCTGGAGCGAGACTACGTGGCGACCATCCGACGAGCCTGCACCGTAGCCCCGACGCCAAACCAACTGGCTGCGATGGCGTGCTTGGCATGGAACATCGGCATCGCCGGATTCCTCAAGTCCACCGTGCTGCGCGCTCACAACCGGGGCGACTTCGCCGCTGCCGCCAGAGCCTTCGGCTTGTGGAACAAGTCACGAGGCACCGAAGACCCGGTACTGGTGGCCCGCCGTGCCGAAGAAGCCGCGCTGTACCTCACGCCAGAGCCCGACGCCGCCGCAGAGACGGTACCGCAGCGAGTGGACCCGGAATCCTCGATGGCCCGCAGTCCGATCATCACCAGCACGACGGTCGCCACAGGCACCGGCACGATTGCCGTTGCGGCCGAGGCGGCGCGCGGCGTGAAGGACATCCGCGACTCGCTGGGCGACTGGTTGCCGTGGGCGCTCATCGCCGTGGCCGTGGCCGCTGGTGGTTACGCGATCTGGAACCGCAAGAATCAGCGTGACAAGGGATGGGCGTGATGTTCACGATTCTCGACCCCCGCATCTGGCTGGCCGTGCTGCTGGCCGTGGCCGCCGCGTCCGGTGTTTCCTACCTCAAGGGCCGCACCGATGGCCGCCGCGTGGTGCTGCTGGAGTGGAAGGCTGCGAACGCCGAAACCGAGCGCCAAGCCCGCGCCCAGCAAGACCGCAACCGCGACCTGCAGCGCGCCTCTGAGCTGCGCTATACCGTGCAGGCCGAGACCCGCCAGCACGTCATAACCCAGACCATCCAGGAGGTCCGCTATGTCGCCGCGCCGCTTGATTCCTGCCCTGTCCCTGCTGCTGCTGTCCGCCTGCTCAACGCCGCCGCCAGCTGCGCCCGCGAAGATCGACCCGCCTCCTGTGGCGATGGTGAGTCGCTGCCCGTGGCCCGCTGAACTGCGAGAAGAAGCTACCGCGCGTGACCTGGCAGAGTGGGTTGTCGCATGGATTGGAGCCGCTTGGTGTGAACGATCCAAGCGTCAAGCATTGATTGACAGTTGGCCGAAATGACCCCGCGCGAGATCGCCACGGCAGCCGAGAACGCCTATGACGCGAGGGACCGCGAGGCCCTGCGACATGCACTCGCGCGGCTGGTCGCGCTGGCAGAGGCTGCGCTTAGGCCAGTACCTCCACCTATTGAGCCGTCAGACTGAGCCCGGTGCTTCGGGTGGTTTTGTGGCTCGCCTTGATAGCTTGCGGGCGAATTCCTTGATTGCTGCGTGAAGCTCTGGCGGGGCGTAGATGCCGCGCACCTCGGTCATGCCTAGCATGGCACGGCGGGCACGCATCGCCTCTTGCCGCTGGGCGGGGGTTTGGGCTGTTTCTTTAGTCATACAGCCTTGCTGTTAAACGTCGCCAAGCCTCCCATGCCTGTGGAATTGTTTTGCCCCAGGCAGACCACCATCCGCTAGTAACGGCCCAGCCCATTTCTTGGCGACATCCGCACATAACGCGGGTGATTAGCGGCTTGGCTTTTGGGGAAAGGCTGCTCACGCCGCCACCATCCAGCTATCAAACTTGGAATAACTGCTAGGCGTGCCGTCAAACTTGGCATGCACGCAGATGCTGTCGCGCTCAGTGCCGAAGATGGTCATGGGTGCGGCAAGTTGCACCATGAATTCGCAGCAACCGTCCGTCTTAACGGTGATCGAACGCTTGCCGGTGATGACGCCAGAGAAGGCATTACCCATGTAAGAGCCGCTGACTTGTTGGTTGACTTGCATTTGCTATCTCCGGTTGCGTGTTGCGATGGGTGAATAATAGCATCGTTACGCGTCACGACAAGCACTTTCCGACGAACGGTAAAGTACTCCCGCAATGACCCCCTACGAACTCGCGCAGTGCGTGGAATCAGCCTACGACTCTCGGGGCCGTGACGCGCTGCACCGCTTCCTTGCTCGCCTTGTCGCGCTGGCAGAGCTTGCCCTGAAACCCGCTCCACCGCCTATCGAACCATCGGACTGATTGTCTCCTGGTCACATGGTTGACCACTTCACCCCCTCGGCCTTCGGGTCGGGGGGATTTTTTCGCTCCCGGACAGTGTGGGAGAAGTTGGCAGAACGGGGGCGATTCTGGCCTGTGCAATCTCGGTGCAATTTGCAGGCCGCCAGCGCGCGGCGGCGCACGCCGGGCCGTGCCGCCTCACTCTGGAGCGCGGGAGCCGAGAGCCTTGCACAAGCCTTCACACGGCAGGCCCTCGACTTCCCATCGCCTGACGGTGGACTCGCTCACCTTGAGCTGGGCGCACAGCTCTTGGCGGGTGAGTTCAGCGGCTTCTGCGGCGCGGAGCATGTCATTCCTGCGGGGGAGGGGGGATGGGCATCCAGTGGGTGACGTGTTGCGCGTCCGCGATCTGTCCGCAAAATGGGTCGAAGTAGCCGCCATCTGGCGCATCAGCAACCGTCCTCCATTGGCAGAAATCGACTTGAGATACGTCCTGCTGGCCCTGCCACCCTTCGCCTGTGTCGAGGTAACGCACTGCTTCCACCCAGCACAGGAAAAGCGTCCCATCCTTCGGCGCCGTCGAGATCGGTTGCCATGTGCTCATCACAACTCCAGCCCCATCTGGTCGCTCAGTTCGTTGAGCCTGCGCAGCGCCTTGTCAGCCTTGCGCTGCTTCGCCACGAGCTTGAGCACGTCATCGCGGATCAGCTCGTCGTGCTCGGGCATGTAGGTGTAGCTTGATCCGTTGTACGTGCACCCGCCTGAGTAGCGCGCAATGGAGAACATGCTGCGGCTCACTCCTGCGATCACGTAGGGTGTGCGCTGGTGCAGCGGGTGCAGTTCGGCTAGCAGTAGCTCGGCGGGGGTGAGGTAGGTCATTTCTTCGCCTCCGCGCGCAGCATTGCGGATGGCGGCGGCTGATTGCTCAATCGCCCATTGGAAGCCTGCCTCATACTCGGTAAACACGTCGTCTCTCTTGGCAAGCCCCTCGCACACTTTCGCGCACCTCTCCTGTTCCGCCTTCACGGCCTTCTCTACTTCGGCGCGTGCGTAGGCGCGGAGTTGGTCGGCGCGGTAGATCGGCACTGAACGATCCGGCTTTCTCCCGTTGTGGGGCGCAACGCTGAACTTGCGCGTTCCGTATGGCCCGTCCCATTCGTAGCAGTAGTCGAACGGCTCCGGCAGCGGTCCTAGTTCGTGTGTCATTTCGGCACCTTCAAAGATTTCAGATCAGCGCAGTACACGCTCCCGTTGTACTTGACGGGGACCATGCCAGAGGCGCGGCAGTGCTCGGCCTTTAGGTTGTAGCTGTACGTGGCGATGCCAGCCAGCACCAGCAATGCGACGACAGCAAAGCCAAGCATCGCAAAGGCAACATCAACGTCAAATTTCACTTCCCGCCCTCCGTAGGTACTGATGCTTCACCCGCCCAGGTGTGCGACGTTGTCACGCCAGGGGTAATCGGGAAGCGGAACAGGACGTGCGACAAGCTGGTGCAGCCCATCGCGTCGCAGTTGTGCGACTCGTCCCCATGCGGGCTGCCGAGGACGATCAACTCGCGGCGCGTCTGGATGACCTCGCTTGATGCAATCTCGCGGTGCCAGTGCTCACAGTTCCGGTGGTGGCGCTCGCCGGGTAGGCCGGCGCCGTATTCGCGGCACCAACTGAGGCACGCGCAAGTAGATTCGTCACGGTCAGCCATTCCCGTTCTCCTTCGCTGTCACGCCACGGGTGGACAACAGCCACGCCCAGACCGTCCCGCCAGCGATCTTGGCGACAAGCAGAGTCGGGGCCACGCTCAGGCTTCCGAACGCGATCAGCGGGAACATGATCGAATCCACCACCGCGCCCGCGATGTTGCTGCCTGCACTGCGCTGAAACCATGTGCCAGGCATGCGCAGGAACACCAGCCAATCCACCACAGCCGCCACGGCGAAGCTGGCGGCACTTGCCACCGCGATCATCTGCGCGGATTGGTTGAGTAGGTAGGTAAGCATGCCCGTGCACAGGATCAGCAGGCCCATCTGCCAAGGCCGCACGCGGACGTGCAGCCAGTCACGCAGAGCCAAGTCCAGGCCGATCAGGAAGAAGCCGTTGAACGGCATGACCCACGGGCCGAGCGCGGCCACGATCAGATTCGCGCCGACCATGGCGGCAGCGTAGATGGCAATTGCAAGGTAGATCACGCGAAAACCTCCTGTTGAATGGGAACTGACACCCAGCGCGGAGCCGAGTTGTGGGATTCGATGCGCTCGGCAATGACTGCCGAGCGTTGAGCTGCCGTCGGCGGCAGGTACATGCCGAAGCGGTCAAG
>ERZ650311.1579-NODE-1579-length-11081-cov-66.225376_pt1 | contig 11081 bp, 11 predicted proteins | sample MGYA00376247_ERZ650311 | MGnify/ENA primary metagenome ERZ650311 (study PRJEB26733, sample SAMN07839324) | wastewater metagenome | biome: small river; feature: stream; material: water | place: USA: North Carolina | collected 2016-07-28 ... | reverse complement strand
CCGAGCGCACCGCAGGCTGGTAGTGCCCCTCACCCCCTCGACAGCCGAGCAGCTCCGCCTCGTCCCCGGCGAGGGCGCGCTGCTCGACGCGGCGCCGATCGCCGCGCTCGCGAACCGCCTCGCGCCCGCGCCGTACAACGACCGCTTCCAGTACCACTACGGCAACACCCTCACGCCGCAGACGGTGTCGGGCGTCCTCCAGAACGCGGACACCGGCTACCTGTGGATGCTCGCCGACCTGCTCGACGAGGCGCGCGAGCGCGACGGGCACATGCACGCCGAGCTCCAGAAGCGCGAGCTCCGCGTCGCGGGCTCGGACTGGGAGCTCGTGCCCCCCGAGGGCAGCGGCGCGGCGGGCGAGGAGATCGCGAAGTGGTGCGGGTCGCGCCTGCGCGAGATCGAATCCCTCGGCGCGCTCTCGCGCGACTTCGGCAGCGCCATCGCCGACCTCATGGGCGCGGTTTACCAGGGCCGCGTCGGGCTCGAGGTCGTGTGGCGCGACGAGCGCGGGTGGATGGTGCCCGACGCGCTGTACTTCCTGCACCCGCGGCGCTTCACCTACGCGGCCGACTGGCGCCTGCGGCTGTGGGACGCGAGCGGCACGTCGCCGACCTCCTACCAGCCGATCAACACGGACTCGCCCTTCGGGATGTTCCCGGGGCTCCCGCTCGACCGCTTCCCGCCCGGGAAGTTCATCGCGCACAACCCCCGCGTCCGCGGCGTCATGCCGACGCGCGAGGGCCTCGGGCGGCTGCTGATCTGGTGGTGCACCTTCAAGCGCTTCGCCGTGCGCGACTTCGCGGCGTTCGCGGAGTGGGCGGGGCGCGGCCTCCGCGTCGGCTACTTCGCCACCGGCCGCGGGCCGATGGGCGAGTACCAGGCGACGGAGGACGACCGCGCGGTGCTGCAACAGGTGCTCGACGCGATGTCGAGCAGCAACGCCGCGACCTTCGCCGACACCACCAAGGTGGAGGTGCAGAACGCGCCGTCGAACAACGACGTGCACTCCAACCTCATCGCGCTCTGCAACGCCGAGCAGTCGAAGGCCGTCGTCGGCGGGACGCTCGGGAGCGAGAGCAGCAAGGGCGGCGGCACGCGCGCGCTCGGCGAGGTGCACGAGCGCAACGAGCTCATGATCGCCCGCGCCGACGCGAACGCCGTCGGGTCGACGCTCGTGCGCGACCTCGTGCGCCCGATGGTGCACATGAACTTCGGCGAGCGCGCGCCCGTGCCGCGGATGCGGTTCTCGGTCGACCCCGCGCAGGACCTCGACGCGGTGGCGAAGCGCATCCAGATCTTCACCGGCCTCGGCGGCGAGATCGCGCAGGCCGACGCCCGCAACCTGCTCAACCTCCCCGACCCGTCGCCCGGGGCGCCGCTGCTCGTGGCGCCGACGAAGCGCACCGTCGAGGACTACCAGGGCGACACTGCGCCGCAGGGCGCCGCACCGAACGTCCGCCCGCCGCCGCCCGACCTGCGCCCGCGCCCCGCGGGCACCGAGGACACCGGGCGCTGACGCGCCCGCCTCCGCGCAACACCATGGCCCGTTACGACCACATCGACTTCCGGCCGCCGCAGAACGCCCGCGAGGCGGCGAAGCGCGCGCTCGAGATCCGCGCCGAGAAGCCCGAGAGCGAGCGCGGGATGACGCCCGTCGGGATCGCCCGCGCCCGCGACCTCATCGCCGGCAAGGCGCTGTCGCCCGACACCGTGCGCCGGATGCTGTCGTTCTTCGAGCGCCACGAGGTCGACAAGAGCGGCGAGACGTGGGGCGAGCAGGGCAAAGGCTACCAAGCTTGGCACGGCTGGGGCGGGGACGCGGGCTTCGCTTGGGCGCGCAAGGTCGTGCGGCAGATGGACGCGGCCGACGCCGCGGACAAGCGCATGAGCGACGCCGCGGGCGCCGACGCCGACCCAGGCGTCGCGGTCGTGATCCCGCTCGACGAGGAGACCGCCGCCTACGCGCTCCCCGGCGTCGACGGCGCGCACGTCACCCTCGCGTCCCTCGGGCGCCTCGGCGCGCTGCCGATGGGCGCGGTCGCGCTCGACGTGGCCCGCAGCGTCGTCGCGCGGTGGGCGTCGCAGACGCCGCCGCTGCCCGCGCGCCTGTCGGGCGTGGGGCGCTTCCACGGCGCCGAGGGCGAGGGCGATGCGGCGTACCTGAGCGTCGACGCGCCTGGGCTCTCCGCTGCCCGCGACGCGCTCTGCCGGATGCTGCGCGAGGCGGGGCTGCCCGTCGCCGCGTCGCACGGCTTCACGCCGCACGCGACGCTCGCGTACCTGCCCGCCGACGCGCCGACGCCCGACGCGCCGTGCGCGCTCCCGCTCGCGCTGACGCTCGACGCCGCCGCCGTGTGGTGCGGCGCCGACCGCGGCACCACCGCGGCCCTCACGGGCGACGGAGACCCCACGACCATGGCCGACAAGCGCAAGACGCGCCGCAGCCCCGCCGCGCCCGCTGAGGCGCCCGCGACGACCCCCGCCGACGTGGTCACCCTGCGCGGCGACTCCGCGGAGATCACCTGCCGCGAGACCGCGGCCGTCGGGCAGAAGACGCGCAACCAGATCGCGCGCTTCGGCGAGTTCCGCGGCCACCCGCAGGGGCCCTTCCGCCTCGACGCGCGGGTGTTCGAGGACATCATCCGCAACCTGAACGCGACGGAGAACCGCTGCGTGGCGCTCGACTACGAGCACACCAGCGAGACGCTCCCCGACAGCGTCGCGCAGCACGGCGTGCCCGCGCTCGCGTGGATCACCGACCTCGAAGACCGCGGCGACGGGACGCTGTGGGGCACCTTCGAGTGGGTCGACCCCGCCGCCGTCGAGCACGTCCGCGCGAAGCGCTACCGCTACCTCTCGCCCGCGATCCAGTTCGGCGCGGTCGACAAGGAGACGGGGAAGCCGATCGGCGCGCGGCTCACGAGCGTCGCCCTCACCAACAAACCCTTCCTCGACGGCATGGCGCCCGTGACGGCCTCGGAGAAGGCGACGACCGCGAGCCTGACGCCGGGCGACGTGCACGTTCCAACGCTCCCCACGAGGACACCACCGATGAACGACGAGATGAGCGCGGCCCCGATGGGCGCCGCCGACCTGCCGAAGATGCAGCCCGCCGCCGCGCCCGCTGGCGCCCCCGTCGCCGACGCGAAGGCGAAGGCCGAGAAGGAAGCCGAGGGCGCCGCCATCGCCGACGCGAAGCGCGACGGGCTCGGGAAGTTCGCGCGCGAGTGCGCGATGGCGTGCGGGATGGCCGACATGGACTTCGACGCCGAGGGCGCCGAGGACGTCATCATCCAGCGCATCCGCGGCATCGCGGAGCAGCTCGCCGCGATCCAGGAGCGCGAGCGGGCCGCGATGGGCGTCGCCGCCGCCGCGATGGCCGACCGCGTCGTCGCCGCGGGCCTCGCCGACGAGGACGCCCGCGAGACCCTCGCCGCGATGTGCCTCTCGCAGCGCGCGGCGTTCGACAAGCTCTTCTCCGCCGCCCGCATCGAGGCCGCCGAGCAGGCGAAGCGCATGAGCGACGCCCCCGCGCCGCCGCCCGCGAAGCCCACGGCGGAGTCCCTGCGCGACGCGGCGAAGCCCGCCGTCACGCCCGCCGCCCGCGCGCTGCTCTCGGAGCACGTCGCCACGAGCGCGCCGCACCCGCCCGCCGTCGGCGGCGACGGCAGCGTCGCGGCCCGCTCCGCCGCCCGCGAGGCGCTCGCCTCGCGCCTCATGAGCGAGGGCAAGGCGAAGACGCACGCGGAGGCCGCGCTCATGGCCGACCGCGAGATCTCGAAGCACCTCGTCGCGCCCTTCGTCGGCGCCTGACCGTCACCCCACCCCCACACCACAGGATCAATCGTCATGGGAATCGCCGACCGGAACCCGGGGCAGCTCGTCCCCTTCAACTGCGCCAGCGCGGCCGTCGCCGAGGGCGCGGTGCTCGTCATGGGCGCCACGAACGACGTCGTGAAGCTGCCCACCGCCGCCTCGTCGTCCGAGGCGCTCGTGGGCCTCGCCGCCTACCCCTGGAGTTCGTCCGCCAACTCGCCCGTCGACGCCGTCGTGAACGGCGTCTGGCCGGGCATCGCCGCGGGCACCATCACGCGCGGCGACCGCGTCGTGGTCGGCGGCGCCACCGGCACCGTCGTGTCGGAGTCGCTGACCACGCCGGCCAACGCCACGCGCGTCGGCATCGCGCTGGAGTCCGTCACCACGGGCGCGCGCGTGGCGATCCTCATCGGCAACGTCCCGAGCTTCTCGGGCACCGTGCTGAAGATGGTCGCGGGCGTCGGCGGCACCACCGCCAACTGCCTCGTGATCGCCGGCAACGGCACCGCCGTCCTCCCCGGCGGCGGGTCGCCGACCGCGGCGATCCTCGGCGTCGCGCTCAACACCGCGCTCGCGGGCGAGACCGTCTACGTCGTGACGAGCGGCACCGCCGTCGTCGTCGACAGCGGGTCGGGCGTCAACGCGAACGACTTCATCACGGCCGCCGGCACCAACGGGAAGGGCCTCACCGCCGCGCCCGCGGGCGGCACGAACTGCTCCGTGGTCGGCATCGCCCTCACCACCACGGCGGCGAACGGGAACATCACCGTCGCCGTCTCCCCGAGCCGCATCCAGGGCTGATCGCCCGCCACCCACACCACAGGACCACGAACATGAACCGCCCCCTCAACCGCGGCGTCCGCCTCCTCACGGGGAGCGGCATCGCCAACGGCAGCAACCTCGACCGCATCGCCACGACGATGAGCGACCCGCGCATCGCCCGCATGGCGACGGCGCCGGTGGTCTCGTCGCAGTGCGACGCCACCGTGCAGCGCTGGCTCTCCGAGGCGCAGGACGCCTTCGGGACGCCCGACGCCGCGTACAACGTGTGGCTCTCGCACGTCACCGGCCGCGGCGCGCGCCCGCACATGATGAGCCTGTCGCCCGGCGACGTGCACATCCCGACGATCGATCAGAACATCTTCGTCCTCTACCAGAACCGCGACTACATCGCCGACATGGTGATGCCCGTCGTGAACGCGGCGAAGCTGTCGAACTACATCCAGCAGGTCCCCGTGGCCGCGATGCAGTCGGTCGCGAACACCCGCATCGCCAACAGCCGCGCGCGCCCCAACCAGGTGCAGTGGACGGTCGACAACACGCTCTCGTACAACTGCATCCCCCTCGGGCTCGTCGACTACATCCCGCAGGAGATCCTCGACGACGCGGACTCGTCCGCGCTCAAGTCGACCGCGATCTACATGGCGATCCTGCGGTCGTTCATGGACCTCGCGCGCGAGGTGAACGTCGCCGCCGAGGTGTTCGGCGCGTCGAACTACGGCACCAACACCACGGCGCTCTCGGGCGCCGATCGGTGGGACAACCCGTCGAGCGATCCCATCCGGCAGCTCCTCCAGTACAAGGAGTCGGTGTTCTCCACGCCGAACGTCCTCGTGATGGGCGGGCAGGTGTGGCCGCAGCTCATGACCAACCCCGCGGTCAAGGGCTACATCTCGGGCCGCGCGAGCACGAAGTCGGGCGCCGTCCCGATGCAGGTCGCGCTGGAGACCATCGCCGAGCTCGTCGGCGTCGACAAGGTCATCGTCGGCCGCGCGAAGTACAACAGCGCGCAGGAGGGCCTCACGGCCGTCAGCGACTACGTGTGGGGCAAGAGCGCGGCGCTCCTCCGCGTCGAGCCGAACCCCGACCCGCTCATGACCGAGACCTTCGGCTACACCTACCGCTTCGGCGGCAAGGCGTACCGCAACGAGGTGATCCCCGACCGCCTCGGCGGCGCGATGGGCGGGCAGTACATCAAGCTCTCGACCTTCGAGGACGACGTCGTGATCGGCGGCGCGAACACCGGCTACCTGCTCACCACGGTGATCTCGTGAGCATGGACCCGCTCGCGCCCGTCGCGCCCCCGCAGGAGCCCACGAAGCGGCAGCTCGCCGAGGAGAACGCCGCGCTCAAGTCGCGCGTCGCCGACCTCGAAGCGCAGGTCGCCGCGCTCTCCGCCGACCTCTCCGCCGCGCGCGAGGCCGCCGCGCGCCCCGTCGGCGAGGAGTCGCCGGTGCTGCTGAAGCGCCTGCGCTTCAACGGCGTGCACTACGAGCCCGGCGCGCTCGTGCCGTTCGACCCCGAGGACCCGCCGGCCGGCTGCGGCGGGCTCGTCGAGGGCGTGCACTACCACCGCGCCCGCGTGCTCGCGCCGCGCTGACTGACCGCAGGGGGACGCCGCGATGGCCGAGATCGTCAACATCGTCACGTCGACCGACGTGATCGAGTGCCTCTCGGGGCAGGCGTACAACCGCCTCTTCGCGAAGAACGGCGGCAACACGCCGGACACGTCGTACCGCGACCGCTGCATCGCGGAGGCGAACAGCGAGATCCGCGTGCTCACGCGCGCGGCGTTCCCCGACGGCCTCTACCAGACCGGCGACACGCTCGACCCGCTCGTCGTCGGGCAGGGCGTCAACCTCACGATCGCCATCGCCTCGTCGCGCCACCTCGCGACCGAGGAGACGAGCGGCTACGCGCGCCTCGGGGCGAAGGCGCGCGAGTTCTTCAAGAGCCTCAACCGCGACCGCGACGCGCGCGCGCCCGGCTCCTCGCAGGGCGCGCCGCTCCCGCGGCCGACGGTCAACAACCTCACCGACGCCGCGGGGCAGCCGACCAACCCCTACGTGCGCAACGCCTCGCAGCAGGACACGTCGGGCTTCTGACGTGGGCGCGATCGTCGACGCGGTCGACGCGATGGAGGCCGCCATCGCGGGCGAGATGCTCCCGCTGATGCTCGACATCGGCGAGGGCGTCGCGACGGACGCGAAGACCGGCCACACGTTTCGCAACCGCACGGGACGGCTGGAGCGCAACATCCGCCACGGCGCGGCGTCGGGCAACCTCCGGCGCGGCTACACCGTCGACGTGGTGGGGCGCACGCCGTACGGCTCCTACGTCGAGGACGGCACGTCGCGCAGCGCGCCCTACCCGTACCTCTGGCCCGCGTGGGAGCGCCGCGAGGCGTGGGCGGAGCGGCTCGTCGAGGGCGTCATCTACACCGCCGTCGCATCGCTCCCCTGAGCCGTGGCAAACGCGACCCTCGCCGACCTCGACGACGCCCTGCTGACGGCGCTCTCCGCGCTCGTCGCGGGGCCGCCGACCGCGAACGCGCCCTTCGCCCTCGCAGGCCGCTACGCGGGCCCGACGACGAAGCGCGACCTCTCCAACGTCTGCCGCGAGCAGTTCCCCGCGGTGCTGCTGCGCTTCGAGGGCGAGAGCGTCACGCGCGACATCCTGACGTGGGCCTACTCGGAGGAGCGCGGCGAGTCGTCGTGGTCGGTGATCTGCGTCGTCGAGGACCCGCGCGAGGTCGACGAGGGGATGCGCGGCACGACGACGAGCCCCGGCGTCATGCGCTGCATCGACGCGGCGCTCGGCGCGGTCAACGCGCTCGCGGCGGCGAACACCTACCAGGGCATCACCCTGCGCGCGGTCGAGACGCGCCCCGAGCTCGTCGAGGGCGGCGTCGTCTACGCCTACGCGACGCGCGTTGCCGCGCTGCGCGTGCTCCCGCAGGCCGACAACCCCGACCCCGCCGCGGGCCTCCCGCTGCTCAACCCGATGGTCGGCGACATCAACCTCACCGGCACGCTCGACGACCCCGACAGCGTCAACCCGCTCGTCGAGTTCGAGGCCGAGCCGAACCCCTGACGCCTCCCCGCAACCCCTGACCAGAGAGACCGCGATGCAACTCCGCATTCACGCCGTCGAAGGGCGCCTCGTGGCGTTCGTCGGCGCCGACGGGCGCGCGCGCGTCGGGCGCTACGCCGCCCGCGACGCGCAGGGCAACCCGCTCGCCGAGGGCGAGCTCGTGCCCGACCTCGACCACTACCGCCGCTCCGCGCGCCGCGGCGACCTCGTCGTCGAGGAGGTGGCGTCGTGATCGTCCCCGGCTTCGCCGCGTCCTACAAGACGCCCGGCGTGTACCTCGCCGTGAGCCTCGGCGGCTCCGCCTCGTCGCCCGGAACGCAGCCCATCAAGATCCTCCTGATGGGCAACAAGATGGGGACGGCCGTGAGCGGGTCGTCGCCGACGATCGCGCTCCCCGCGGGCACGATCGCCGACGCGACGCCGCAGTACCTCGCGTCGGAGGGCGACGCGGGGACGTACTTCGGCCTCGGGTCGGAGGTGCACGACATGGCCCGCGCCGTGTTCGCGCAGTACCCCAACGCCACCGTGTACGGCATCGCCGTCGCGGAGGGCGGCGGGAGCGCGGCGAGCGTCGTCTGCACCTTCGCGACGACCGCGACGGCGGACTACACGATCCGGCTGCGCATGTGCGGCGCCGTGGTCGACGTGCCCGTCGCGTCGGGCTCGACCGCGGCGACGATCGCGACCGCCGTCGCCACCGCCACCAACGCCGTGACGTGGCTCCCCTACTACGCGCAGACCTCGACGGGCGCGGTGACGTGGACGGCGAAGTGCAACGGGCCGCGCGGCAACGACCTCGTTGTCCTGCTCTCGTTCGTGTCGTCGTCGGGCACCGAGACGCTCATCACGTCCTCGAGCACCACGTCGCCCGGCGCGACCACCGGCATCATGTCGGGCGGCTCGGCGAGCGGCAACCTCTACCGCTTCTCGGGCGGCACCACGCAGGACAGCTTCGCGAACGCGCTCTCGGCGATCACGCCGACGCGCTACCAGCGCATCGTGGGCGCCTGCACCGACGCGACGAACATCGGCCGCATCGCGACCTTCGTCGCGTCGCAGGCCGCGATCACGTCGCAGAAGCGGCAGCAGGCCGTCTGCGCGACGCTCGCGTCCCTCGGGACGGCGACGACGCTCGCGACGGGGATCAACAGCGCGCGGACGCAGATCGCCTGGCACTACAACAGCCTCGTGCCCGCGTGCATGGTGGCCGCGCAGGTCACCGCCGCGCGCGTCATCGGCGACTCCATCACGGGCGTCGTCAACGCGCTCCCGGGCGAGGAGTCGGACCCCGACGCGAACCTCTCCGGCGTGCAGCTCGCGACGATCCCGATGCAGTACAGCGTCGACGACCAGCCGACCGACACCGAGGTCAACAGCGCGCTCAACAACGGCCTCGTGCCGATCACCGCGAGCAACGCGCGCGCGGGCTACGGCGTGCTCTGCATGAGCATCACGAGCCTGTCGCTCGTGAACGGCCTCCAGAACTACAGCGTGCTCTACACGAACTACGTGACCGTGTGCGACTACGTCGCCGACGGCGAGCAGGCGAACCTCGCGGTGCGCTACGCGGGCTTCAAGCTCGGGTCGAACGACGCCAACGGCGACCCGCCGAAGGCGCCCTTCGTGACGACGCCGCAGCAGATCCGCGCGTCGATCCTCGGCGACCTCAAGGGCTACGAGGAGCAGGGGATCGTGCGCGACGTGGACGCGAACGCCGAGCTCCTCGCCGTCGAGCCCGACGCCGGCTCCCCGGGGCGCGTGAACATGAGCATCCCCGTCGAGCCGACGCCGTGGCTCGTGCAGATGGTCGGCACCGTGCAGCAGATCCAGAGCGTGTGACCGGAGGCTGAGACAACACCATGGCGATCCAGTACAGCAGGCCGGGGTACATCAGCGTCGGCGGGCGCGTGCTCCTCCAGGCGTCGAAAATCGACGTCAAGTTCGACAGCGGCAACAAGGACGTGGACACGCTCCAACTCGGCCGCGCCGGGCACTCCACGGGGCCGCAGAAGGTCAGCGTCGACGTGTCGTCCGCCGTGCCCGCCGCGGGCATCGAGGGCGACATCATCCAGCGGCTCGTGCAGGCCGGCACGCAGAGCTTCGCGATGACCTTCGCGGGCACGACCTACAACATCGAGGGCGACATCCGCACCGCCGGCTTCATGACGGACGTCGGCTCGCCCAACGGCACCGACTTCAACGTGAGCGGGAAGCTCCTCAACACCGCGAGCGCCGCGTGACGGACGTCGCGTCGCTCGCCGGCTCGACGCCGCTCGCGCGGCTGCTCGGCGGGTACATGCCGCCGCGCAAGCGCTTCACGCTCGACGTGCTGCGCTGCGACGCGGCCGGCGCCCCGGTGACGATCACGCTCCGCCTCGCGGTGCGCGCGATCTCCGTCGAGGAGACCGAGGAGGCGCACGCCGAGGCGGTCAAGTACCTCACCACGAAGGGCGGCCACACGCGCGAGGACTTCATCACGTCGCAGGGCGACTCCATCATGGAGGTCGAGCTGATGACGCAGGTCCTCGCGCGCGCCCTGATGGACCACGACGACCTCCGCGCGCCGTTCGCGAAGGACGCGGCGGCGCTGCGCGGGGCGCTGTTCACCGACGAGATCGAAGCCTGCTTCCGCGAGTACAGCGCGTGGCAGGCGGAGCGGTCGCCGATCCGGGCCCTCCGCAGCGCGGACGAGCTCCGGGAGGTGGTCGACGCCTTGGGAAAAGGCCGAGTGGAGCGGACGTCGTTGCTGCGCTTCGATGTCATTTCGCTGACCGACATCGCGCTCTCACTGGCCGACCGGGTGCAGAAGCAGACGAGGCCGAGCTCCTCGGATACCTCGCCGCCGAGCGAGTCGCCCGAGACTTCCTCGACGGGGTCGGAGATCCGGGTCGAGATCCCGGGGCAGTGAGCGCGGCGGTCACCGCCGTCGCGGCCCTCATCGCGCAGCAGCAACGCAGGTAACGCCATCCCCTCCGCGATCCTCAAGATCGACGCCGACACGTCGGGCCTCGCCCGCGCGCTCGGCGACGCCCGCGCGCAGGCGAAGGCGACGGAGCGCGCCGTCGGCGACGCCTTCCGCGGCATGGGCCGCTCCGCGGAGGGCGCCGCGCAGCGTCAGGCCGCGGCGGCGGAGCGCGCGTCGCAGCGTCAGGCCGCGGCCGCCGAGCGCGCCGCCGCGAGGGCGCAGGCCGCCGCCGTCCGCGGCGCGAAGGCGCAGGAGCGCGAGCAGGCGAGGGCGACCCGCGCCGCCGAGGTCGGGGCGCAGCGCGCCGCGATGGCCTACGTCCGCGCGGAAGAGCAGAAGCGCCGCGCCGCGCGCACGAGCGCCGAGGCCCGCGAGCGCGCCGAGCGCGAGGCGACGTCCGTCGCCCGCACCGAGGCCGCGAAGCGCA
>ERZ650311.1578-NODE-1578-length-11089-cov-6.122893_pt1 | contig 11089 bp, 14 predicted proteins | sample MGYA00376247_ERZ650311 | MGnify/ENA primary metagenome ERZ650311 (study PRJEB26733, sample SAMN07839324) | wastewater metagenome | biome: small river; feature: stream; material: water | place: USA: North Carolina | collected 2016-07-28 ... | reverse complement strand
GTCTCCGCAAAGTAGCCGTCGTTGCGCCGGGGGTTGGAAAAGGCCAAATGGAAGCGATTTGGCGTGTTTTCGGTGAAAAAACCTTGGGAAACGTCCCAAATCGAGTCGTGAATACCGCTCGCCTCGTCGAAAATGAGCATCACGCCGTCGTAATTGTGCACGCCGGCGTAGGCGTCCGGGTTCTCGGCGCTCCACAGACGCCCTTCGGACCCCCAATACCGGGTGCCTTTCTTCATTTCCCGCTCGACGATCTCCGTCAGCCACTTGGCCGGCATGATCCGGGTCGCGGAGACCTCGAACCAGTGGGCGTTGAGCGACATCGACAGCCATTTGGTCATCTCGGCCCAGGTGATGGCGCGGATCTGCGTCTCCGAGTTGGCCGAGATGATCACCGAGGCGCCGATCCTGGTCGACCGCATCCAGTGGTCCAGCCAACTGACGAGCGCCGACTTGCCGATACCGCGGCCGGAGGCGACCGACATGCGGAAGACGTCGTAGTCGGGCGCCCGGTTCGTGGCGAGATGGTCGCGCAGCTCCATCAAGACCTCGCGCTGCCACCGCCGGGGGCCGCTGAAGTGCTCCAGCGGCGTCCCCGGCTCACCCCACGGGTAGACGGTCATGACGAAGCGCAGCGGGTCGTCGCGGAGCGGCGAGGACCACAGCCGCGCCATAAGCTCCATCTCGTCTTCGGCGCTATACCTCGGCGTTTGCATCGGTCACGACGGTGTAGCTGACGTCGAGGGCCTCCTGGAACGCCAGGGCGCGGCGCTCGGCGCGCTCCAGGGCGCCGATGACCGAGATGCGCTCGTCCACGGAGACCTCGATGCTCTGCTTGGCGACCCAGTCGTGGCGGTGGCGCAGGACGTCGAGGGCCACCTTGGCGTCGCCCCCGGCGATGGCGGTGTCCAGCGTGCGGGCGGCCTGCATCTCACTGTCGGCGCGGCCCTTCAGGACAGCCATCTCCACGAACGGGTCAAATTCCTGCAGCCGGCGCAGCTCGATCGGCAGGAGGCCCGCGGCCAGGGCGAGGCTGTCACCCCTCAGGCCGAGACGGGACGCCTCGTAGATGGCCTCCAGGCGCGCCTCCGTGGCGCGCAACTCCCTCGGCTCGAACGGCAGGGCGTGGAAGGTCATCCGTAGTCAACCATCAGCATTTTCGTCAACGCCAGGATGGATTGGGATATGGCGGCGCGGCTACAGTCGTCTGACCGACCTGCTGTGTGGTACCGGCTCTGGGTAGGCTGGCCCACACCGCCGAGCGTAAACACTAGGGCGTCAGGCGGCTCCCCATACGTCCGGATGTAGATGTCCAGCGACTCAGCCAGCGTCTCCAGAAACTGGGCCTTGCGGTCGCAGTCAATGAGATCGCCGCGCAGGGAAACGACGTTAGCAGTCATAGCCGTAGTGATGCCAGAAAAAAATTTTGTTCTCAAGCCCTGCTGTCACAGTGACCGGCCCGCCGGTCCCCCCTCCCCCCAGCCTCCGGCCGACCCCTCCCAGGCCCATGCCGAGGGACAGGGCCGGCCACCCCCGGCGCCCGGCTGCGAGCTGGAGGCCGAGGGCGCGCGCCAGGCGGCCGAAGGGCGGCTAGCTAGCTATCACCTAGTTGCGAACGATTAGCAACTAGCAGCGTGCTGGCGCCCTGGCGCCCGGATCCAACACTGTGGTCACGTGGTCCACAAAGTGGTCTGTTCGTGGTCACGGTTTTTTTGGCCGCAAAGCCTTACGGCGCAACGATTTCGACGTGTGGTCACGTTTTTTGCGCCTCACATCTCCCATACTATTACACACGATATAGCTATATAGCTATACAAATAACTACCCCACCTTTTTAACCTATTTCGCATGACCACGCCTCAAACCCTTACGGCGCAAGGCCCCAACCGCTTGACCACGCACGGACCACATCGGCGCCACTTTCGGTATCCTGATACCCAATCGCCCTATAGCTATCTAAATTTGACGTATAGCTATCAGCGCTCTATAGCTATACATTCTTTCCTGATAGCTATCTAACGGAGTGATATCTAATGGCGACCGACTGGACAAGCCTCATGCTGCGCCTGACGCCGGCGCAAATCGACAAGGTGGCGCGCATGGCGCAGCACCTGGACACGAACACATCCGACGCAATCCGCCGCGCTATCGAGGCGTATGACATCCCGCAGCGCGAGCGCACGCGCCGCCGGGCGCCGCTGACAGATCCGAAGGCGTGAGCCATGCGTTCGAACGTCCAGCAAGCCAAGGCGTACGCGCGCACGGCCGCCGCAGCTCGCGCCAAGGCGGATCGGCTCGCCAGGCTGGCGCGAGCCAACCCGCGTTTCGTCGCGGCCGCCAGGCGCGCCGCATGGGCGGCCGACTGCGCCGAGCGTATCGCCGCGGCGCACGCCGCGACCGCGCTCGAGAACATCAAGGCGGCCGAACGGTCGCCTGAGGCGCCCGTGCGCTATCAAGCGAGACTGGCGCGAACGAGGCTGAAAATTAATTCTTGACAGCCCTGGCGCGCCATGCGACACAGACAGGGCAGGCGCAGAAAGCGCCAAGTCGGGGGCCTCGAGCGGCAAGATCCGCAGCCCCCGGCGAGAACCTTCCCAGCCATCACTAGACAGGAAACGACAATGCATTTTACTGACCTCTCCCGCGCTCTGGCGTCCAACGTCACTGAGGCGCGCAATTCCAACCCGATCCTGGATTGCGCGCGCATCATCGCGCATGGCGGCCTTAAGCCGGACTTGATCACCGTCCTAATGCCCCAGCGCGTTTAGGCTTCACAGGGCGGCCGGCGTAGGAGACCGGCCGCCTCAGTGAACCCTAAGGAGCGCACGACATGAGACTAACAGACCTGGCGCACATACCGACGCCGCCCCATCGCGCATATTCGCTTGCCGACCTGGACGCCGCCAGGCGGTACCAAGAAAGCCGCGGCCTTCGCTATGACATGAGGCGCGCATGTTTCGACCGTGACGGGCTTGTCAGCAGGTGGTCAGACTGGACACCTGGAGACAATAGCCCTGAGGCTATTCTGGAGCGCGAGTTTATGCCCGTTATTATTAATAGCGCGAGCCGTAAGGCCCGCGGGTTTTCGTTCTAGGAGCGCACGACATGAAAACCGTATATGAGCAATTCGACGCCGCATTCGGCCGCGTCGCCGCCTACACGCTGCATCGCGAAGGCCGGTTCATCGGCCGTATCGCGTTCAAGTATCCCCAGGACGGCGCCGGGCGCCTGTACTGCTATGCCCAGGTCTGGGGCGGGCCCATGACGCGCGCCAGCGTCAGCGGTGGAGGCTATGACAAGGCGACCGCGGCCGCGCATAATGCCGTGCACGGATTGCGGGATCCAGACCGAGATCCGTCGACCGCCGCGGATTTAGCGGCTGTGCAAGCCGCCCTCTCATCCGACGGCGGCCGGCGCTGGACTGATCAGCTCCTCGCCCAGGGCATCCGTGTGTGTCAGGCTATCGAAGCATGATCACCCACGCCTCGCCTTCCTTCCCGACCGCGCGCGCCCTCGCTCGCGCCCTCGCGGCCGGCCAGGTCGTCACGGTAGAGCGGCCGCATGACGGGCCGCCTCCTGACGGTCTCGTCACGATCGTCGGGCCATCCTGGCCCAAAGAGGCGCGCTGGTATGCTCGCGCCATCGTCAGCCGCGGCCGGGTGATTGCCCTGTCGCCGCAATTCGAGGAGCCCGACATGCCCAAGCTGATCCTGGCCGGTTGCGCCTTCTTTGGTGGCCTTCTAGCCATCATCGCGCTCGTGTGGTCGCTATGACTGACACTCAGATCCAGGGACTGACGAATGAGGAGCTGCTAGATCTGGCGCGCGAGACGCCGGGCGCCCTCGTCGCCGAGCTGGCCGCCAGGCTGGAAGATGCGCTAGCTCTGATCGCCGACAGCTTGACAGACCAGGACGTCTAGACAATCATCCGGCCTTGCGAATGCCCTCGCCGAACTACCTGGCCCCGCTGGATCTCCCGCCAGCGGGGCTTTTCATGACCGCGACGTTAGATGTCCCGTCCAGCAGCTCGATAATCTCGGAGCGGCTCAGGGCTGTGCTCACGGCGTGCGAGGCGTAAACCTGGCGCTTGATCGGCGATCGGCGCGAGTGGATCCGCCCCAGGTCGACCCACCCCGCCTCCTGGAGGGCGCGCAGGAGCGCGTTGACGTGGATCCGGCCGCCGCCAGGCATCTGGCCTTCAAGACGGTCTATGAGTCCCTGGAACGGCGCGGCGACGGCGCCGAGTGCGAACTCTCCGCGGCCGAGAGCAATCATCTCGACCAGAGCGCTTTCCGTCTGTGGCCGGCCCTGCTCCACCATGGACAGCTTGAAGTCCGTCGACGGCGCCGCGGCCTTCGGATTGAACGCGGACACGTCGCGCGCGTATAGCCATGCCGCGCATGCCGCGTAACCGCCGGCCTCGTACCAGGCCCAGAGGCGCGCGGCCTCCGCGTCCGGCCACCGCTCGGCGTCCGACCGGATGCAGAACCACCTCCGGTCCTCACTATGAAGGATGATAGGTACAGCATGGTTGGAAAACGCCAGAACCAGCACCCGGTTGACCATTTGGTAGGGGTGCAGCAGCTTCTTGTTGATGGGCAGTAGCTCGGGCGGGGCTGCAATAATGGGTTTCAGTTTGTCGGCCAGCGCGCGGCGGTCCTTCGCGTCGCTTTCGTACAGCTCGTTCAGGACGGCGACCTCGCACTCGTACCAGTAGCCCCACTGGGACCGGAGCTCGACCTCGGACACCGTGTACGTATTGCGCCGGTAGGGGCCGCCCACGGCCTCCAGGAACGGCGCCCACATGGTGTCCTTGCCCGACCCCTCGACGCCGACGTGCAGGATGGCGTGATTGATCTTGACGCCGGGGTTCTGCAGCTTGAACGCCATGACGTCCAGACAGTGCTCCCGCTGCTCCCGGTCGGGGACCATGCGCTCGCAATGCTCCAGCCAGGGCGACACGTCCGCGCCCGCCGCCCCCTCGGCCGGCCGGATCCGCGCGTCGCGCCAGGTGTTGCCGTAGGCCAGGCCCTCACGCTCCAGCAGGACCGGATCGCCGACGGCGTAGGTGATGCCGGCCAGGGCGTGACCGCCCGCCGCCTGCCGCGTCTCGTCGAAGCAGTTGGACGCTTCGATACGGCGCGGCTTGTCGCTATGGATCGAGTTGCATGTGACGTGCCGGAACAGGGCGTTGAACGCCGACCGGCTGACGATGTTGCGCTCGGTCAGGTCGAAGTAGCCGTCATCGCTCTGGACGTAGGCGAACCGGCGGAACCAGTCGGCCTTCTGGACCCGGCCAAGCTGGCGCTGCTCGACCTCGGCCACCCGCGCCGCCGCGGCGTCAGGGTAGTCGGGCGTCGGGGCCAGCTTCTCGAGGGCGCCCTTCATGGCGCCGGCGATCAGGTCGTCACGCAGGCCGGGCAGGACGCGCGGGCCGCCGCTCTCATCGACCCACGCCAGGAAGGACGCCGAGTCCAGGTGGTCGCAATGACCGTGGAAGCACCGAAACGCCCGCGTGGCGGGCAGGTAGCGGCCCTCGAGGTCGCCGTCGCTGTGCAAGTCGCTGTTCGGGCAGACGACGCCGATCCAGCCCTCGGGGTTCGGCGGGGACAGGACCAGGCTCTGGCTGTTCAGCCACTCGACGACGACGTCGCTGCCGGTGTCGGCCAGCCTGACCGGCGGGCGCCCGTGCTCCTCGGGCGGGCCGGGCGTGACGCCGAGGGCGTCGCAGATCTGGTCGAGGGTGTACTCGCGCGAGGGGTCGAACGAGACCAGCCGCGAGACGAACCCGTTCTTGATGTTGACGGATCCGGGGATGCGGAAGTTGCGCACCGGGTTGGTGGCGCCGGGGTCCGTGTAGCCGGCCGCCGCGATCGCCTTGATGGCTGCGCTGAACTGACCCTTGGTCGGCTGCTCGATGAAGGAGTAGCCCCACTGGTAGTTGCCGGGCGAGGTCTCCATGACCCAGGTCGGCGGCAGCGGCGGCTCGAGGCTCTTGGTGCCGATGTCGTCCAGCATCATGACCAGGACGTAGTCGCAGTTGTCCGCGCGGGCGGCCGGCTTGCCATCGACGAACCGGTCCAGGACGAAGGCGCCGGTGTTGCCGTACCAGGTCTCGCCGTCCTTGCGCTTCGCCGACGGCAGGAACGCCGGGTAGGTCACCTTCTCGCCGCGCACGACCTGCTTGACGAACAGCGCCGTCTCGCCCGCCATCGCAAGGCTGACGAGATACTCGATGAAGTCTGTCACTTGCCGTATCTCCCCACGGTCTTGACCTCGGCCGCCAGCGGCAGCCCCTCCGCCCAGGCCGGCGGGGTTGTCATGATAGGCAGAAGGTCGCACTCGCCTTCAACCACGATTTCGTCATGCACATGCAGCACCACCTTCAGCCCCTCGGCCTCGCACCGCCGCAGCGCATGGCGCAGCAGGTCGTTGGCGGTCGCCTGCGTCACATTCTCGCAGGCCAGTCCCATCCAGAGCCGGGCGCGCGGCCACTCCTCGGCCCCTTGGGCGGGCTTCCACGCCGCCTTGGCGTAGGTCACCCCGCCGTCCTCGAGGCGGGCGTAGGGGTAGCACAGGACGCGGCCGGACGGCAGGGCGTACCAGAGGTGCACGCCGTCGAACAGGTAGGCGATCCGGCCCGCCCGGGTCTGGTGGCCGGGGTTGCGCATCGCGCGCATGTAGGCTCGCTCCAGGTCGGCCCAGAAGCCGACGGCCCACGGGTTGGCCCGCCGCCATGCGTAGACCATCCGCTTGGCCTCGTGTTCGGGCAGCAGGACGCCGTAGGCGCGGCCCATCGCCGCGAACGCTCCGACGCCGCCGCCGAAGCCGCACGCCAGCTCCTGCACCTTGCCGACCTGGCGACGGTCGGGCGTGATCTCGCCGGTGAAGGTCGCGCGGGCGTTGGCGACGTAGACGTCCTCGCCGGCGGCGAACAGGGCCAGCTTGTCGTCACCGGCGCCGGACAGCCACGGGTTCACCCGCGCCTCGATGGCGGCCCAGTCGGCGATCGTCAGCACCTGGCCGGGCGGCGCCAGCAGGGCCGGCCGCAACATCTGCTTCAGGACGTCGGTGACGCGGGCGCCGTAGGTTGGGACGATGGCGTGGCCGCGGACCATCGCATGGCGCACGGCCTCGGGATCCCTGGCGCTCTTGCGCGGGAAGTTGTGGGCCTGCAGGCCCAGGCTGGACGCCCGGCCGGTGGCGGACCCCCCGGCGAACATGAACGCGCCGCGCACCCGGTGGTCCTCGTCGTCCGCCAGGTCGGCGGCCCTCTGGAACTTGGCGACGGAGGAGGCCCACAGGTCGTCGGCGCACTGGATGACGTCGGCGACCTCGGGCGGCACCTCGTCGGGGTCGTCCATCAGAAGGAGGTTTGCCCTGACGACCTTGTCGATTGAAGGGCGGCCATTAGATCCAACAGTGAGTTTACGGGCTTGCTCCCCAAGCCGGTCATGTACCCACGCTCGTAGGGACGGAGACCTGACCGAACGGACGGCCCCTCCGGTGATGTCGGCGACCAGACGTTGGATATCCTCCGTTTCGGCCGCTGCGTACCGGACGGCGGCGCGGCACAGGTCCACGTCCAGAAGGACGCCGCGGTCGTTGATGCGCTCGTTGACATGGTAGTCCTCCAGCTCGTCGGCGGTGAGTTCGCGTTGCGCCTGACTGATCGCCCGCATGGTGCGGACGTCCTGGGCGCAGTAGTCGAACAGCTCAGGCAGCAGTTCGGTGTTGTAGGGCGGGATGCAGCACTCGCGGACCAGCTTGGCGCCGCGGTGGTCCTTGCGCATGGTGACGCCGGCGAACCGGCCCACGTCCTCGAGCGACCCCGGCGCGCAGTTGGCGCGGCTCTGGGCGGCGGTGCAGTAGAACTGCTCCAGCTTGAACGGGAGCTCCAGGACGTACTCGCAGACCAGCCGCTCGAACGCGGCGTTGTGCGCGCGGATCTGGCCCCGGTGCTGGCGCACACGTTCCGGCACGTCGGTCGAGACGGTGACCTCCTCGTCGTCGAAGGCCCACGCCATGCACAGCACCTCGGTGCTTGGGTCCATGACGTAGTTGTAGACGCCGCGCGCCTTGAGGTCGCAGGCGCTGCGGGTCTCGAAGTCCAGCCATAATGTGGTCATGATGCAGCAGGGGCGGGCGTTGCCTAGACGCCCGCCCCCACCTCCCTGCTACGCGGTCGCGCGACGGCGACGGCGACGGCGTGCCGGGACTTCCTCGTCGGCCGGGGGTTCAGCGGCTTCGGAGGAAGGACCGTCGAGGCTCACCCAGTCCACGATCGCGAACACGGGGGTGAACACCTTGCCGTATTGCTTGTGGCTGTAGTGGTCCTTCTTCAGGTTGACGACCGGAACCGGACGCGAGGGTTCCTTGTCCACCTGGTCGGCGATGGAGATGCCGAGTTCCTGGACGGCGCGCTTGCCGCCCACGGACGTGGCCGAGTAGCGGACCTCGGTCCCCTCGTCCTCGCCGTCGATGCACTTGAGCTGGAAGCCGACCTGCATCTCCCAGCCCTTCTTGGCGCCGGCGGGGGCCGGCGGCAGTTCGGGCAGGGGCGCGCTGATCGGAACCATCTGCTCGGCCAGCACCTCGGCGTTGCCCCAGGCGATGTAGCCGTGGACGAAGCTGAACGGGTTGACCGCCCAGCGGCTGTCGTCCTCGACCTCGACGCTGTCGGCGCCGAATATCCAGCAGCCGGTCTTGTCCATTTTCAGGATCGCCATGCCGCTCGAGCCGACGTCGCTGCGGATGGACCGCAGGCTGTCGGAGAGCGACTTGACAGACGGGAGGTTAGCCCCGCCGAAACTCACCAGATCGTTCATGTCGTCTATCCTATCCTGTTGAGGGCGTCGCGAAGGCGAGACCCGATTTGCAACGCCGCGGGCCGGGGATCGCTCTCCGGCGCCAGGGTGTTACCCGATGAGACGGCGCTGGTCAGGCCCTCGGGCAGCGGGCGCTTTTTGCCCAGCACCTTCTCGGCCTGCGCCGGCGAGACCAGCTTGGTCACCGTCATATCCTGTTCCGACAGACCTAACTCGGCGAGCGCCGCGCGGGTGTCGTCTTCGTTGACCCACTGGCGCAGGGCTCGCTTGGGGACGAGCTTCCAGCCGGGGACCGGCTTGCCGGCCTCCAGCAGTTGCGTCGCCAGCCCGCGGAGATCCGCGATGAACTGCTCCAGCAGCTCGGCCTGGTCGAGGTAGCCGCCGATCTGACCGGCGTCGAGGTTGTCCAGCTTGGTCTGGATCGCCCGATCGACGGCGCCGGTCAGCAGCGGGCAGATGGCCTTGGCCGGACACCAGCGGCACCAGTCGCCGGCCGCCAGCGGAGCCGCAGGCTGCTGGGCCTTGCGCACGGCCTGGACCAGGTCGATCTCGAACACCTTGAGGCGGTCGATCGTCGTGTTCCAGACCTTCACCGAGGGCGGCTGAACGATGACGATCTCGACCTCGTCGGCGAGAGCGAACACCCACTCCAGCCCCTTGGTGCGCGCCGCGGCGGCGGCGTAGAACAGGCCCTGGTGGTTCTCGTAGGGATCGACCGGCACGCCGTCGCCGAACTTCCAGTCGACGATGACGGCGGTGTTGCCCCGGCGGCCGATGATGTCCGCCGACCCGAACACGCCGGGCAGCAGGTCGCCGAAGTCCACACGGGCCTCCTCGACGTATTCATCCAGCTTCAGGGCGTCGAAGGCGTCGATAGCGAACGCGACTTTCTCCATGTGCTCCGGCCCGAAGGTGTGCTCGCCCTTGGTCAGGCCGAACAGGTGGTGCGGCGGCGTGCCGGGGCCGAGGACGCGGGCCATGACCTCGTGCAGCAGGGTGCCGAGGTCGGCGAAAGTGCTGGACTGCTCGGGCATCTGCTCGGCCAGGGCCACGGACCCCGCGCAGTTCATCACGCGCTTGGCGGTCGAGCCGCCGACGATCTTGGAGTGCGCCATTCGTGTCCTTTCGTGTCTCCTCTGAAGCCCTCACCCTACACGCTACAAACGGCTTTACAACAAAAATTTTTCCGGCCATCTTGCCGGTCATGAGAGAGTCAGAAATCGAGAGGCGGTTCTGCTGGGCGGTCGCCCGGCTGGGCGGCGTCACCTACAAGTTCAAGAGCCCGACGCACGTCGGCGTGGCTGACCGGATCGCTTGTCTGCCCAACGGCGAGACGTGGTTCGTGGAGCTGAAGGCGCCCGGCGGCCGGCTGTCACCGAAGCAGAAGGAGTTCGAGCACACGATGCGAGACCTCCGGCAGTGCTACGCCTGCCTCGCGTCCACCGACGCAGTGGACGGCTGGCTGAATGCCCGAGGGCTTAGCTTCTGGGGAGAGCGCCGTGCTGGCTCTTAGGCCCTACCAGGAGGACGCCGCCGACTTCCTGTACGAGCGGGACCGGGCGATGGTGCTAGCACCGGTCGGCGCGGGCAAGACGGCCATCACCCTGACGGCTATGGAGGAGGCTCTGGACCAGCACGTCGTCAAGCGGTGGCTGGTGCTCGCCCCGAAGCGGGTCGCCAAGGAGGTATGGCCGGTCGAGGTCGCCAAGTGGTGGATGCGTCGCACGGTGACCGTCGCCCTCGGCACCGCGGCCCAGCGCCGGGCCGCGTTCGCCAGCGGATGCCCGGTCGTCGTCGCGACCTACGACAACATCCAGACGATGGACCTGTCGTCTTTCGACGGCGTGGTGTTCGACGAGCTCACCCGGCTGAAGAACCCGAGCGGCAAGAGGTTCAAGGCGCTGCTGAAGCAGCTCGACGGCATCAAGGTGCGTTGGGGCCTGACTGGCTCCTTCACGGCCAACGGCCTCGAGGACGTCTTCGGCCAGTGCCAGGTCATCGACCAGTCGCTGCTCGGCCGCACGAAGGGCGCCTTCATGCAGCAGTACTTCGTCCTGCTCAACCGCGACTACGGCGAGTGGGTGCCGCGGCGCGGGGCGCTGGCCCAGGTCATGGAACGGATCAAGCCGGCCACCTACCTGCTGGATCCCGGCGACTACACCGACACCCTGCCGCCGCTGCACCCGACGCCGCTGATGTGCGAGCTGGCCGACCGGGCGCCGTACGAGGCGATGAAGAAGGATCTGATCGCCGAGTTCGCCGACG
>ERZ650311.1577-NODE-1577-length-11093-cov-4.739355_pt1 | contig 11093 bp, 11 predicted proteins | sample MGYA00376247_ERZ650311 | MGnify/ENA primary metagenome ERZ650311 (study PRJEB26733, sample SAMN07839324) | wastewater metagenome | biome: small river; feature: stream; material: water | place: USA: North Carolina | collected 2016-07-28 ... | reverse complement strand
TCGAGGCTTGGAGCAACGGTACGTTCGTCGACCGATGGGTCGAGGATTACCATGAGCTCGTATTGATGCATGACTAACCCACCTCCTTTGGACTAGAACGGCCACGGGCTTTCCGTGACAGGAGGGTATGTGCAGTGTTTTCCGAAATTCAGAGCGGATGCTCGTTCGGGCAACCTTTAGAGTCTATCGGCTGGCCCACCAGGCTAGCAAGCGTTTTTCTGCCTCGGCCGGGTCGAGTTCGCCCTCATCCATGCGCAGTTCCATGAGAAACGCGTAGGCCTCACCCACCTCGCGCGACGGTTTGAGGTTCAGGATCCGCATGATTTCCTCGCCAGACAGGGCTGGGCGCAACGCATCCAGCTCTTCTCGCGCCTGAATATCGGCGATTCGGGCCTCGAGGTCGTCGTATGCGAACGACAGGCGATCTGCTTTGCGTCGATTGCGGGTCGTGACATCGGCCCGGGTCAAGGCGTGCAGGCGCAGCAGCTGGTCGCCCGCATCGCGAACGTAGCGGCGAACGGCAGAATCGGTCCACTGAGCATCGCTGTAGCCGAAGAACCGAAGGTGCAACTCGATCAGACGAGATACCGCCTTGATGGTGTCGTTGTCGAAACGAAGTGCCTGCATGCGCTTCTTGGCCAGCTTCGCACCAACCATGTCGTGGTGATAGAAGCTGACGCCACCGCCCGGTTCGAGCTTTCGGGTCGCGGGCTTGCCGCAGTCGTGCAGCAGCGCGGCAAAACGCAGCACAAAGTCGCCCTCGATGCCGTAATCCTTCTCGTAGTCGATTGCCTGCTCGACCACGGTCAGTGTGTGCTCGTAAACGTCCTTGTGGTGATGGTGCTCATCGACCTCGAGCTTCAGCGCGGGCAATTCGGGCAGCACAATGGCCGCCAAACCGCTATCGACAAGCGCGGTCAGGCCCTTGCGCGGGTTCGCGCCCAGCATCAGCTTGGTCAGCTCGACCTGAATCCGCTCTGCCGAGATGATTTCGAGACGCCCGGCCATCGCGGTCATCGCCGCAAAAGTCTCGGCCTCAATTTCAAAACCCAGCTGGGATGCGAACCGCGCACCGCGCATCATGCGCAGCGGATCGTCGCTAAAGCTGTCCTCAGGCTTGCCGGGGGTGCGAATGACTCCCGCAATCAAGTCGGCCAAGCCGTTGAACGGGTCAACGAAAACCTTGTCGGGCAATCGCAGAGCCATCGAATTGACCGTGAAGTCGCGGCGAAACAGGTCTTCGGTCAGGTCTTTGCCGAAGGCCACCTCGGGCTTGCGGCTGTCACGGTCGTACTTATCGGCCCGATACGTGGTGATTTCGATGGTGTCATCACCGATTCGGGCCCCGATTGTTCCGAATTCGCGGCCGATGTCCCAGTGCGCATCCACGTGGCCTTTGAGAATTGCCAGGGTTTGGTCTGGGGTCGCCGTGGTGGTGAAATCCAAGTCGGGAGCCTTGCGGCCGAGGAACGCGTCGCGCACCGGGCCGCCCACCAGAGCGATTTCGTGGCCGGCAACCTGAAAGAGTTTGCCGAGTGTGACAAACAGCGGCGAATCGGTGATCTTGCCCAGATTCGCCAGCGCTTGTTCGACCGACTGCATGAGTTCAATCGTGCCACAGACCTGCGCAGGGTAGGGTTGCCTCATGAACTCTCGACGTCAAAGTGGCCAAAAAGTGAGCCGCCCACCGCGACGTCTCGAGCGCGTTCAAGAGACATCGGCCGGCGGATTCGTGCTGGCCGCAGACGGTTCGATTCGTGTGGCCCTGATCGGCAGGCAACACCGGTCGGGACGCATCGACTGGTGCGTGCCCAAGGGGCATCCAGAGGGCAGTGAATCGCTGCAGGAGGCCGCCATTCGCGAGGTCGCCGAAGAGACTGGGCTCGAGGTTGAGATTATCGAGCCGCTCGGCCAGATTTCGTATGAGTTCACGGGCAGCGGAAAGCTGATTTCGAAGACCGTGCACCACTTTCTGATGCGCCAGGTCGGCGGCGATTTGACCGTCGAAAATGACCCAAACCACGAGGCGATTGATGTTCAATGGTTTGAGCTCGACTCGATCGACGAGGTGCTGAGCCACGAAAACGAGCGACGCCTGGCTCGAGGAGTAATCGAGTGGGTGCAGAGAAACGGGGGATCCAGTGCTGGCTAAGCCTGTTCTGCGCAACCCCGCCCTGCGCAAACTTGTTTCTGCGGCGCTAGCCGCGGCGCTTGGGGCATCCATCGGATTTATCGGTGCTGCGGCCCCGGCGAGCGCGACCACGCCGACTCCAAAACCGACGCCACCCGCCGTAAAAGAGGCGAGCGACCCGGTAGTGACCGAAAAACCGGGGGTTTACCTGCTCAAGGGCAGCTCGATCAACCTGGTTTCGCGCCAATCCAAGATTCCGGTGGCCGTCAAGAACACGTTCTCGAGTGATGTGCGAGTCCACGTTCACATCGCACCGAGCAACACCCGCATCATCGTGCCATCGGCAGTTGAAGTGCTGGTGCCGGCCGGCGAAACCGTGAATGCTCAGGTGCCGGTAGAGGCCGTAGCTAGCGGCAAAGTGTTTCTGATTGTGCGGCTGACCACTTTCTCGGGCCGTCCGCTAACCGAAAACACGATCATCGAGATGAATGTCGAACCAGACGTCGAAGGTGCGCTGATTGCCGGGTTTGCCGCATCGGTGCTGGCCCTGGGCGTTGTCGGTGGCGTTCGCATGGCCCGCCGCGCAAAGAAAGCCAAGGAATCTTGAGTATCGCCAGATCCTCGCTGCTGATGGCATCGGGCACCGTGATCTCGAGAATCATGGGGTTCGCCCGCGCCGTGCTAACCGCAATGGCCATCGGTGTCACCACAAATGCGGCGGATGCCTTTGGCGTGGCAAACCAGCTGCCCAACAACGTTTACGCGATCATCGCGGGCGGCACGCTGAACGCGGTGCTGGTTCCGCAGCTGGTTCGCGCCAGAAGTCATGACGACGACGGTCGCGCCTACATTAACCGCCTGCTGACCTTCATCATCACCGTTTTCTTGGGTGTCACACTGTTGGCCACTCTCGCGGCACCCGCGCTGGTGAGCCTATACACCAAGGACTGGACAGCCGATCAGTTGGCCCTGGCTACCGCTTTTGCCTACTGGTGCCTGCCTCAGCTGTTTTTCTACGGCCTCTACTCGCTGCTGGGCGAGGTGCTCAATTCGCGCAGCAAGTTTGGGCCTTACATGTGGGCTCCGGTGCTCAACAATGTGGTGCAGCTGGCTGGACTTATCGGTTACATCGTGATTTTCGGCACTGACCCGCAGGGAAACCGCGGCGTGGCCGAGTGGAGTGCAGACCAGATTGCCTGGTTGGCCGGCACCGCAACCCTCGGAGTGGTAGCCCAGGCGCTGATTCTGTTTGCGGCCTGGCGCAAAATCGGCCTCAAATTGACCCCGAACTTCAAGTGGCGTGGTTTCGGACTGCGCCCCGCACTGAAGATCGCAAGCTGGTCGCTGGGCATGGTCATAGTCACCCAGATTGGTGGACTGGTGCAGACCATCGTCGCCTCGAGCGCGATATCGGCTCGTGCCCTCGAGGGCGTTGACTCCGGCGCAATCGCATCCGTCGCAGCAGCCAACATCGCCTGGTTGATCTTCATGCTGCCGCACTCGGTTGCAACGGTTTCGATCGCGACCGCTTATTTCACCAAGATGTCGCAGCACGCGCAGGCTGAAGAACTAACCGAACTCAAGTCAGACTTGGTGGCTGGCCTCAAGGCCATCTCGATCATCGCTCTGCTCGCGACGGTCACGCTAATCGTGCTGGCCTACCCGGCCGCCCGCATCTTCGTGGGTGAGACTCCCGCTACCATCGCGCTGGGCAATGTGGTGATCGCAATGATGTTTGGCTTGCTGCCATTCAGCTTCGTTTACATGGTGCAGCGCGCCTTCTTCGCGCTCGAAGACACGCAAACGCCGTTTTGGTTCACGGTCGCCCAGATTTCGCTGCACATTGCCGGTTCGATCACCTTGGGTGCCGTTCTGCCAGCCGAAAACCTGGTGGTTGGCCTCGCCGCGTTGACTTCGGCAACTTTGCTGGTGCAGGCGATTCTGGCCAGCTGGCTGCTCAGCAAGCGGATTGGCGCTTGGGGCCGCTTCGATCTGGCCAAATCGATGCTGAAATACGTCATCGCTGCCGGTCTAACCCTGCTGTTCGGCCTGTCAATCCTGCGCCTGGTCGGCGGTGTTGACGCCAAGTCATACGCGCTCAGCGGCGTGCTGCCGGCTGTCACCATCATGGGTATCGTTGGCGGCTCAATGGTGATTTGCTACCTGGTCTCACTGAAGTTGCTCAGAGTTCGTGAGTTGGATGCCGTTTTGCAGGGCGTCAAGGGAATCTTCCGCAAGTAAAATTGCTTGCAATCACTAGGAGAAAACCTTGCGCGAAGTCATCATCATTGGTTCTGGCCCTGCCGGATACACCGCCGGAATCTACACCGCACGAGCAGGGCTCAAGCCGCTGCTCATCGCATCCTCGGTAGAGGCGGGCGGCGAGCTGATGAAGACCACCGAGGTCGAGAACTTCCCCGGTTTTCCAGACGGCCTGATGGGTCCTGACCTGATGGCCAACTTCCAGGCCCAAGCCGAGCGCTTCGGCACCGAAATCCTGCTGGATGACGTAATCGAGGTTGACCTCAAGGGCGATGTAAAGATCGTCAAGACCGGCGGCGGCCAGACTTTCGAGGCCAAGACCGTGATTTTGGCTACCGGAGCCGCCTATCGCGAGCTGGGTCTACCACGCGAAAAGGAACTCAGCGGCCACGGCGTCTCATGGTGTGCCACCTGCGACGGCTTCTTCTTCCGTGAAAAGACCATCGCTGTGGTCGGCGGTGGTGACAGCGCTATGGAGGAAGCCAACTTCCTAACCCGCTTTGCATCCAAGGTTTACCTGATTCACCGTCGCGATTCGTTCAAGGCATCCAAGATCATGCAGGATCGCGCGCTAAACAACCCGAAGATCGAGGTCGTTTGGAACAGCGAAGTCGCAGAACTGCACGGCGAGGCTGCCCTGACCGGCGTCACCCTGCGCAACACTGTTGACGGTTCGACCAGCGAGCTAGCCCTAGACGGTCTTTTTATTGCAATCGGAAACGATCCGCGCGTTTGGTTGGTTGAGAACCAGGTAGAACTCACCGACGAGAAGTTCATCAAGGTCGAGGGCCGCAGCTCCAAGACCAGCCTGCCGGGCGTATTTGCCGCTGGTGACGTGATCGACCCGACCTACCGTCAGGCCATCACCGCAGCGGGTTCAGGATGCGTTGCGGCGCTCGATGCCGAGCATTACCTAACCGAACACTAAGCAGTGCTTAGAATTCAAAACATTCAATAAGATTTCGAAAGACCGTTGGCCCAGTGCCACAGAAAGAGAAGAAAAATGCCTAAGAACGTAACCACCGCGAGCTTCGAAGCCGACGTGCTCAAGAACGCCAAGCCGGTTCTGGTTGATTTCTGGGCAGAGTGGTGTGGCCCTTGCCGCCAGATTGCTCCGATTCTCGACCAGATCGAAGCCGAGTACGGCTCGAAGATCGACATCGTCAAGGTCAACGTTGACAACGAGCCTCAGCTCGCGATGCAGTACAACGTGACCGGCATCCCACTGCTCGGTGTTTTTGAAAACGGCCAGCTGGTCAAGCAGGTTGTCGGCGCAAAGCCAAAGCAGATGCTGCTGAACGACTTGGCCCAGTGGGTTAGCTAGCCACTAGAGTATTTAGAACCAAACTTCAACGAAGAACGGCTGTAATGGCCGTTTTTCGCTTATCTGGGGGCTTTTCCGGATTTGTTTCACGTGAAACAACGTTGGCTCGGCCCCCGAAACCAGATTAGGAACCGCGCAATGACTGAGAAGGCAGCCCACGTCACCAACCTTGACCCATGGTTGGATGCGTACGCGGCGCGCGCGGAGACCCTCTCGGTTTCTGAGGTTCGAGCGCTGTTCTCGGTAGTTAGCCGCCCAGAAGTGGTATCCCTTGCAGGTGGCATGCCATACGTTTCTGCCCTGCCGAGCGAAATCTTGCAAAAGTCTTACGAGGGCATGATGGCCAAGCGCGGTGCGCTGGCAATGCAGTACGGCGGCGGCCAGGGAGATCTCAAGTTCCGTGACCAGATCCGTGAGCTGATGGCGCTCGAAGGCATCCACTCATCGGTTGAAGACATCGTGATCACAACTGGCTCGCAGCACGGGCTGGACCTGCTGGGCGGCCTGTTCCTAGATGCCGGCGACGTCGTGCTGGCCGAAGGTCCGTCATACGTGGGCGCTTTGGGCATCTTCAGACACTACGAGGCGCACATCGAGCACGTTTACACCGACGAAAACGGCATCTCACCCGAGGCGCTGCAGTCGGCAATCGACGCCATGAAGGCCGCCGGTCGCAAGATCAAGTTCCTCTACCTGGTGCCTAACTTCGCCAACCCGAGCGGCGTGACGTTGGCTGCCGAGCGCCGCCCGCAGATCATCGAGATTTGCAAGCGCGAACACATCCTGATTCTCGAAGACAACCCTTACGGACTGCTGTACTTCAACCAGCCGGTGCCCGACGCACTGCGCTCGATGGACGACAACGTGATCTACCTCGGCTCGTTCAGCAAGATCCTGGTGCCCGGATTCCGCGTGGGATACGTGCTGGCACCGCCCGCAATTCGCGACAAGCTGGTGCTCGCCAATGAATCAGCGATCCTCTGCCCCACCTCGTTTGGCCAGATGATGATCAGCGAATACCTGGACACCGCCGACTGGAAGGGCCAGATCAACACCTTCCGCGAGGTTTACCGCGAGCGCAAGGATGCCGCCCTGGCTGCAATGCACGAGTTCCTGCCAAAACTGCACACCACTCGCCCAGATGGCGGGTTCTACCTGTGGGTGACCCTGCCGGAAGGCATCGACTCAAAGGCCATGTTGCCGCTGGCAGTCAAAGAACTAGTGGCATACACGCCTGGAACCGCGTTCTTCGGCGATGGAACGGGCCAGAAGTACCTACGGATCTGCTATTCGTATCCGACCCCTGAAAACATTCGCGTCGGCATCAAGCGCCTGTCGAATGTGATCAATCTGCAAACCGAACTGCTGGAAACCTTCAACCGCAACGGGAGATAGCCATGAGCGCTAGCGCAAGCAACAAACCTGCACTCAAGATTCAGGTGCTGGCCGGGGGTATTTCACACGAGCGTGACATCTCGCTGAAATCGGGTCGCCGCCTAGCCGACGCGCTAACCGACGCCGGTGCCGAGGTAGTCATTCGCGAACCAGACCACACTCTGCTCGAAAACATCAAGCGGGATGCGCCAGACGTAATCTGGCCGGTCGTGCATGGTGCAACGGGCGAGGATGGCGCTTTGCGCGATGTTTTGGCGCTGACCGGAGTGCCTTTCGTGGGCGCATCCGCCAGTTCTGCCCGTCTGGCCTGGGACAAGTCGGTTGCAAAGGTGCTGGTTGCACGCGAGGGCATCGCTACCCCGCCGAGCCTGACTCTGCCGCGAGAAACCTTCAGAGATCTCGACACCGAGAGCCTGTTTGGTGCGATTATCGACACCCTTTCGCTGCCGCTGGTCGTCAAGCCGGCAAAGAGCGGCTCTGCGCAGGGGGTGACCGTGGTCGAATCCGCCGACCAGCTGGCTCGCGCCATGGTTGCCGCCTACGTTTACTGCGAGGTTGCGATTATCGAGAAGCTGATCGTTGGCACCGAGCTGGCGATTAGCGTAATCGACCTGGGTTCGGGACCGATTGCCCTGCCAGCGGTTGAAATCGAGCCGATCGATGGCCGTTACGGCTATGACGAGCGCTACACGGCTGGTGAGACGAATTTCTATGTGCCGGCACGCCTAGACGAGAAAGACGCCCTCAAAGCCGCTCAGTTGGCGATTTCGGCTCATTCTGTGCTCGGTTTGAGCCACCTGTCGCGCGTTGACATCATCGTGGATGCGTTTGGAGTGCCTTGGTTCCTCGAGGCGAACGTGGCACCCGGCATGACCGAGACCTCGCTGCTGCCACAGGCGGTGCTGGCGTCCGGAAGCACGCTAGCCGAGGCCTACCTGTCGATTGCCGAGGCGGCGACCCGCTAGCTCTGAAGCGAGAACCCTTTAGTTCTCTGCCTTGTAGCCGATTTCCTTGAGGATGCGCTGCAGGTCAGCCATGGTCGCGAAATCAATGGTCAGCTGACCCTTCTTCGACCCGAGAGCAATCTTGACCTTGGTGTCGAGCTGGTCGCCGAGACGGTCGGCGATCTCTTTCAAGGCATCCATGCGGCCGCCCGGGCGAATCTTGCCCTTGGTGCCGGCACCCGAGCTGCTCGGGTTGTCTAGCGCAACCGCTTCTTCGAGCGAGCGAACCGACAAACCCTCTGAAATCACGCGGTTGGCGAGTGCGACCATGCGGTCCGGCCCCGACAGGGCAAGCAGAGCGCGGGCGTGACCGGCACTCAGCACACCTGCTGCGACCTTCTTCTGCACCTCGACGGGCAGCTTGAGCAGGCGGATTGTGTTGGTGATTTGCGGACGCGAGCGACCAATGCGCTCGGCGAGCTGGTCCTGGGTGATTCCGAAGTCCTGCAGCAGCTGCTGGTATGCGCTGGCCTCTTCGAGTGGGTTGAGGTTTGCGCGGTGGATGTTCTCGAGCAAGGCATCCCGAAGCATGTCTTCGTCTGCGGTTTCTCGAATTACCGCTGGAATCTTGGTTAGACCCGCCTCTTTTGCTGCTCTGAAGCGGCGTTCACCCATGATGAGCTCATAGCCGGCCGAGCCATCGTCTGGCTTGCCCGAGCTTGAATCGGCGAGCGAGCGCACGACAATCGGCTGCAGCACACCGAATTCGCGGATTGAGTGCACGAGCTCGGCAAGTGCCTCAGGATCGAAGACGGTTCGTGGGTTTACGCGGTTGGGAACAATCGCCGAGATGTCGATGTGGCCAAAACGAGCACCTGGAACCGGCACTAGGTCGGTTTCGGTCGCGGCCGAAGATCCAGCAGCTGCAGCGCCCGATGCAACGCCTGAGCCCGATAGGGCCGCACCAGCGGCAGCAGAGCCACCGTTTGCGCCTGGATTGGCCGGCTTTTGGTCATCCCCGCCAAAGAAAACGTCGATTGGGCGCTCGTTTGGTACAGGTGAGGTCGGGATCAGGGCACCAATGCCGCGTCCGAGTCCGCCCTTTTTATCTGCCATTTTGCGCTCCTCTGATTGCGATTTCGCCCGCCGCCTCTAGATAGGCAATTGAACCGGGGTTCGAGCGGTCGTAGGTGATTACGGTCTTGGCATAGCCCGGTGCCTCTGAAACACGCACCGAGCGAGGAATGATGGTGTCGAGCACCTGGCTGGCAAAGTGCTCACGTACGTTATCGACCACACCGACGGCAAGCTTGGTGCGGTTATCGAACATGGTGAGCAGCACGGTGGTGAGCTCTAGAGCCGGGTTCAGGTAGGTCTTGATGCGTGTGATGGTGTCCATCAGCTGGGTAACGCCCTCGAGTGCGTAATACTCGCACTGAATCGGAATCAATACCTCGCGAGCTGCCACGAATGCGTTGACGGTTAGCAGGCCAAGGCTCGGCGGGCAGTCGATGAAGATGTAGTCAGGGCGGGCAATCGCGGTGGCGACGTAGTGGTCGATCGCCTTCTTGAGCAGGCCGTTCCAGTTGTCCTGGCTGAGGCCGGTGATGATTTCGATCTCTGCACCTGCAAGGTCGAGCGTTGCTGGGGCAACCAGCAGGTTTTGGGCCTCAGAGCTGGCAACCAGGATGCGCTCCAGCGGGATCGATTCGGTCAGGACGTTGTAGATGCCCTGGGTGTCGCCGTGGTGCGGGATATTCAGTGCGGTGGATGCGTTGCCCTGCGGGTCAAGGTCAATCACCACAACGTTCATGCCTTTGCTGGCCAAGGCCACTGCCAGGTTCACGGTCGAGGTGGTCTTGCCCACGCCACCCTTTTGGTTTGACACAGCGAATACGCGGGTGCGAGCCGGCTTTGGAAGCTGCAGATCGCTGATGAATTGTAGGCGTCGCTGGTTCTCTGTGATTTCACGCAGCAGCGGGGAACCTTCGAATTGTTTCACGTGAAACATTCCCCTTTCTAGGCGTCTTCGCCTGTTGCCTTAGACGAGTTTACGGCAGAAAACGAACCCGGAATCGGGTCTGCCTGCTTGAGCTGCTCATCGGCACCCGAACCGCGCCAACCGGTCTGGCTGGGGCTGGTCTCGAGGCGATCGGCAGGATACCCGTGGCCCGGGCGAACAGTTGCGGGCGTTACCGACTCATCGTTGGCTCGGCTCGAAAACTGCTGCGGGTCAGGACTCTGGCTCACTCAAAACACCTCTGGGCTGCTGAAGTTTCGTAGATGCGAATGCATCGCTCAGACAAGAGTAGTGCGTACCACTGTCGTTGGTTCTGCCAGATGTTCGGTTCCCACCTGGATTACCTCAAAGGATGCGATCTTGAGCTTCTTGACGAGCGGCTTTGACTCGGCGATCTCATCCTGGGCCTTTGAGCCCTTCAGAGCCAGAATCACCCCGCCGTCGCGAGTCAGTGGCACAGTTAGGCGAAGCAGTTTTGGCAGTGCAGAGACAGCTCGCGCGGTGACCACATCGAAGACTTCGCCGACTTCTTCTGCCCTGGCGCGCTTCACGGTCACGTTGGTCAGCCCAAGAGCATCAACCTGCTCGATGAGCCAGTTAGAGCGTCGCTCCATCGGCTCGATGAGAGTGAAATGAGCTTTGGGCTGGGCGATCGCCATCGGGATGCCCGGAAGACCCGCCCCTGACCCGACGTCTGCGACAGTTGCACCATCCGCTACCAGTTCCGAAACCACGGCGGAGTTGAGGATGTGCCGAGTCCAGAGTTTGGGCATCTCTCGCGGACCCAAGAGACCGAGCAGGTCGGCGTCTAGAACAAGTGCGGTGGCGTAGTCTCTCGCCTGTCCGATCCCAGCGCTAAAGATACGCTCGGCGATCGCTGGCTCCGCCTCCAGTTCAAATTCCTCACTCATGTTTCACGTGAAACATTAAGCGGTGCGAACCACGATGTGGCGGTCTTTGCCTTCACCCTCAGATTCGGAAGTTAGTCCTGCCTCAGCAATCATGTCGTGGGCAAGC
>ERZ650311.1576-NODE-1576-length-11101-cov-20.240811_pt1 | contig 11101 bp, 20 predicted proteins | sample MGYA00376247_ERZ650311 | MGnify/ENA primary metagenome ERZ650311 (study PRJEB26733, sample SAMN07839324) | wastewater metagenome | biome: small river; feature: stream; material: water | place: USA: North Carolina | collected 2016-07-28 ... | reverse complement strand
AGCCAAACCTTCCAAGCAACAAGCTCATTGTCCGTCGACGCCCATCTGGCAAGCACTAGGAGTTCGCACTTATGCCAAGAAGTCTGAAAAAAGGCCCGTTCGTAGACGAGCACCTAATGAAAAAGGTGCGCGTTCAGAACGAAGCAAACACCAAGAATGTGATCAAGACCTGGTCGCGTCGCTCGATGATCGTTCCTGCAATGTTGGGTCACACCATCGCTGTGCACGACGGTCGCAAGCACATCCCTGTATTCGTTAGCGAGACCATGGTTGGTCACAAGCTCGGCGAATTCGCACCTACCCGCACCTTCCGTGGTCACGTGAAGGACGACAAGAAGGGTCGCCGCAAGTAAGCGGCGCCTAGAAAGACGAGAGGAAAGACAATGGAAGCAGTCGCACGTGTGCGCCACATCCGCGTCACCCCAATGAAGGCTCGCCGCGTCGTCAACTTGATCCGCGGAAAGCAGGCCACTGAGGCTCTAGCAATCCTGAAGTTTGCCCCACAGGCAGCTTCGGAGCCGGTCTACAAGTTGGTCCAGGCTGCCATGGCTAACGCCAAGGTCAAGGCCGACGCAAGCAACACCCTGTTCAACGAGGACGACCTGTTCGTCTCGAAGGCATACGTAGACGAGGGCACCACCCTCAAGCGCTTCATGCCACGTGCACAGGGCCGCGCGTTCCAGATTCTAAAGCGCACCAGCCACATCACTGTTGTGGTTGCAACTCCAGACGAGCTCGTTGCTCAGAAGGCGGGTAAGAACTAATGGGTCAGAAAGTAAACCCGTACGGTTTCCGACTCGGTATCACCACCGACCACGTTTCACGCTGGTTCGCAGACTCAACTAAGAAGGGTCAGCGCTACCAGGACTACGTGACCGAGGACATCAAGGTTCGCAAGCTCCTCACCGAGCGTCTAGACCGCGCTGGTGTCTCACGTGTTGAGATCGAGCGCACCCGTGACCGCGTCCGCGTTGACATCCACACCGCCCGTCCGGGTCTGGTTATTGGTCGTCGTGGCGCCGAGGCTGAGGCAATTCGCGCAGACCTCGAGAAGCTCACTGGCAAGCAGATTCAGTTGAACATCCTTGAGGTTAAGAACCCAGACATGGATGCACAGCTCGTTGCACAGGGTATCGCCGAGCAGCTCAACGCACGTGTGGCTTTCCGCCGCGCAATGCGTAAGGGCATGCAGGGTGCGATCCGCAGCGGTGCAAAGGGTATCCGTGTTCAGACCTCAGGTCGTCTTGGTGGCGCAGAAATGAGCCGCACCGAGTTCTACCGCGAAGGCCGTGTTCCACTACACACCCTCCGTGCCAACATCGACTACGGCTTCTACGAGGCCAAGACCGTTTTCGGTCGCATCGGTGTGAAGGTTTGGATCTACAAGGGCGACATCACCAACAAGGAGCTCGCAGCTCAGCAGGCAAACGCACCTAAGCGCCCAGAGCGCCCACGTCGTAACGCCGCTCCTGCTGCCGCTGCTCCTGCCGCCACTGAGGCCGCTCCAGCAGCTGCACCAGCAGCAGAAAGCGTTGAGGCATAACCCATGCTGATTCCACGTCGCGTAAAGCACCGCAAGCAGCACCACCCAAGCCGTTCAGGCGCAGCCAGCGGTGGCACCAAGGTATCGTTCGGTGAGTACGGCATCCAGGCTTTGACCCCTGCCTACGTCACCAACCGTCAGATCGAGTCCGCTCGTATCGCAATGACCCGTCACATCAAGCGTGGTGGCAAGGTCTGGATCAACATCTACCCAGACCGTCCACTCACCAAGAAGCCTGCCGAAACCCGCATGGGTTCAGGTAAGGGTTCACCGGAGTGGTGGGTCGCTAACGTCAAGCCAGGCCGCGTACTTTTCGAAGTATCAGGCGTAAGCGAGCAGCTAGCTCGTGAGGCAATGACCCGCGCAATCCACAAGCTGCCACTAAAGGCACGAATCATCAAGCGTGTAGAAGGTGACGCATAATGGCTATCGGTTCAAAGAATCTAACCCCAGCTGACCTAGACAAGATCGAGGATTCAGTATTGGTAGAAGAGCTAAAGAAGGCTCGTGAAGAGCTTTTCAACCTACGTTTTCAGTCGGCTACTGGCCAGCTTGAGAGCCACGGTCGTCTGCGTGCAGTTAAGCGCGACATTGCTCGTATCTACACCATCATCCGTGAGCGTGAGCTTGGCATTCGTGCAGTTGTTGCTGCACCAGCCAAGACCGCTACTAAGGCTAAGAAGGCTGCTGCTGACGAAGCTGCTGCCACCGAGGAGGCATAACAATGGCTGAGAAGAAGGCTACTAACGCTGCTGTTGAGACCGCCGCTGATGCTCGTGGTTACCGCAAGACCCGTCGTGGTTATGTGGTCAGCGACAAGATGGACAAGACCATCGTTGTAGAGGTAGAAGACCGCGTAAAGCACCCGCTTTACGGCAAGGTTATCCGCCGCTCAACCAAGGTCAAGGCTCACGATGAGACCAACTCTGCTGGTATCGGCGACCTCGTTCTAATCAACGAGACCCGTCCACTATCAGCCACCAAGAACTGGCGCCTAGTCGAGATTCTCGAAAAGGCCAAGTAAACCTAATCCCTCGATCATCCGTCGGTAATGGATGTTCGTATAACAAGGAGTAAAAATGCTTCAACAGGAGTCGAGACTCAAGGTTGCCGATAACACCGGCGCCAAGGAGCTCTTGGTTATCCGTGTGCTTGGCGGTTCAAAGCGCCGTTACGCGGGCCTAGGCGACACCATTGTCTGTTCAGTCAAGGATGCAATCCCTGGCGGAAACGTCAAGAAGGGTGATGTCGTAAAGGCAGTAATCGTTCGCACCGTAAAAGAGACCCGTCGTCCAGACGGCTCATACATCAAGTTTGACGAGAACGCAGCTGTGATCATCAAGAAAGACGGCGAGCCTCAGGGCACCCGTATTTTCGGCCCAGTCGGCCGTGAGCTTCGCGACAAGAAGTTCATGAAGATCATCTCGCTAGCACCGGAGGTTATCTAATCATGGCAAGCATCAAGAAGGGCGACCTAGTACAGGTCATCACCGGCGCAAAGCAGGACCGTGGCGGAGACCGCGGCAAGCAGGGTCGCGTGCTTTCGGTTAACAAGGAAACCAACCGTGTCATCGTCGAGGGTGTAAACCTCGTCAAGAAGCACGTGAAGGCTGGCCAGGACGCAAAGGGCGCCGTTACCGGTGGCATTGAGACCGTCGAGGCACCTATTCACATCTCAAACGTTCAGCTCGTTGACCCATCAACCAAGAAGCCAACCCGTATTGGCGCTCGCGTTGAGACCGTAGTCAAGAACGGCGTTAAGAAGACTGTTCGCGTTCGCATTGCGAAGAAGTCGGGTAAGGACATCTAATGGCTAAGGTAACCACCAACGCAGCCGGCCGTGCACTGCCACGTCTGAAGGCTCAGTACAAGAGCGAAATCGTTGACGCACTGGTCAAGGAGTTCGGCTTCAAGAACCCACACCAGGTTCCGAACCTAACCAAGATCGTTGTCAACATGGGTGTCGGTGACGCTGCCAAGGATGGCAAGCTGATCGAAGGCGCTATCAAGGACCTAACCGCAATCACCGGTCAGAAGCCTCAGGTCAACTTGGCTCGCAAGTCAATTGCGCAGTTCAAGCTCCGCGAAGGTCAGCCGATTGGTGCACACGTCACTCTTCGTGGCGACCGCATGTGGGAATTCCTAGACCGTCTACTCAACCTTGCTCTTCCTCGTATCCGCGACTTCCGCGGACTCAACGGTGAGCAGTTCGACGGCCGCGGTAACTACACCTTCGGTCTAACCGAGCAGACCGTGTTCCACGAGATCGACCAGGACAAGATTGACCGCCCACGTGGTATGGACATCACTGTCGTAACCACCGCAGCGAACAACGCGGAAGGCAAGGCGCTTCTTCTAGCCCTTGGTTTCCCATTCAAGACCAACAACTAATCGGAAGGGTCCATACGCTCGAAAAGCGTATGGAAACCGCCCGAGGAAGGCGCAACACAAATGACAATGACAGACCCGGTAGCAGACTTCCTGACCCGGCTGCGCAATGCCAACAGCGCGTACCACGAGACCGTTAGCCTGCCTTACAGCAAGCTAAAGGCTGGTATCGCTGAGATCCTCAAGTCAGAGGGTTACATTGCATCAGTCAAGGTAGAAGCTGCAGAGGTTGGTAAGACTCTTACCATCGACCTCAAGTACGGCCCAAACCGCGAGCGTTCAATCGCTGGCATCAAGCGCGTTTCAAAGCCAGGCCTTCGCGTTTACGCGAAGTCGACCGAGCTTCCTCGCGTTCTCGGCGGCCTAGGCATCGCCATCCTGTCCACTTCATCCGGTCTACTAACTGACCGTCAGGCTGCCAAGAAGGGAGTAGGCGGAGAAGTCATCGCCTACGTTTGGTAATCACAGATGTCGCGTATTGGTAAGTTGCCGATTCCAGTTCCAGCTGGAGTCGAAGTAAAGATCGACGGTAGCTCGGTCGAGGTCAAGGGCCCTAAGGGAACCCTGAGCCTAACCGTTGCTGCTCCTATCACCGTTGCACTAGAGGACGGCAATGTTGTCGTTTCTCGTCCAGACGATGAGCGCAACTCGCGTTCGCTCCACGGTCTGACCCGCACCTTGATCGCAAACCAGATCACTGGCGTTACCGAGGGCTTCTCAAAGGGCCTCGAGATCGTTGGTACCGGTTACCGTGTGACCGCGAAGGGCTCGGACATCGAGTTCGCTCTCGGTTACTCGCACCCAATCCTGGTTCAGGCTCCTAAGGGCATCACTTTCACCGTTGAGGGCAACACCAAGGTCGTTGTGTCGGGTATCGACAAGCAGGCCGTCGGTGAGGTTGCCGCCAACATCCGCAAGCTACGCAAGCCAGAGCCTTACAAGGGCAAGGGTGTTCGCTATGCAGGCGAGGTTGTACGTCGCAAGGCCGGAAAGGCTGGTAAGTAAACATGGGTCTCACTACTAAGACTCGCGGCAAGAGCAAGGCAGCTGCCCGCGCTCGTCGCCACTTCCGTCTTCGCAAGAAGATCACTGGTAACGCCCTGCGTCCACGTCTCGTGGTCACCCGCTCGGCTCGCCACGTATTCGTTCAGGTTGTCGACGACACCAAGGGTCTAACCCTGGCTTCGGCTTCGACCATGGAAGCCGACATGCGCAAGTTTGCTGGCGACAAGAGCGCAAAGGCCAACAAGGTCGGTCAGCTCGTCGCAGAGCGCGCAAAGAAGGCTGGCATCGCTGAGGTCGTCTTCGACCGTGGCGGTAACAAGTACGCCGGACGCGTTGCAGCAGTTGCTGACGGCGCTCGTGAAGGCGGGCTGGTCCTCTAATGGCTGAGATCAAGGAGCAAGAGTTGTCCACTGAGTCAACCGCAAACGCAACCGCTGTTGCGACTGAGACCACCGAGTCGAACGAGCGCGAGGCCCGCCGTGGCAGCCGCGACCGTGCACCTCGTGGCGAGCGTCGTGACCGCGAAGACACCAAGAGCCCGTTCCTAGAGCGCGTTGTAACCATCAACCGTGTTTCGAAGGTTGTGAAGGGTGGTCGTCGCTTCAGCTTCACCGCTCTCGTAGTCGTCGGTGACGGTAACGGCCTCGTAGGCGTCGGTTACGGCAAGTCAAAGGAAGTCCCATCGGCAATCGCCAAGGGCGTCGAAGAAGCAAAGAAGAACTTCTTCCGCGTTCCACGCGTTGCAAGCACCATCCCACACCCTGTCCAGGGTGAGGCTGCAGCAGGCGTTGTTCTTCTTCGCCCAGCAGCTCAGGGTACTGGTGTTATCGCCGGCGGTCCTGTTCGCGCCGTACTCGAGTGTGCAGGCATCCACGATGTTCTAAGCAAGTCGCTCGGATCATCGAACACCATCAACATTGTCCACGCCACCATCGATGCACTGAAGCGACTCGAAGAGCCTGCAGCAGTTGCCGCTCGTCGTGGCCTGAGCCTAGACGAAGTTGCCCCAGCGGGTCTTCTTCGTCAGCAGAAGGCAGGTGCCTAATGGCTGCTCGTCTCAAGGTAACCCAGCTCAAGAGTGAAATCGGTGGCAAGCCGAACCAGCGCGAGACTCTTCGTACCCTCGGTCTGAAGCGAATTGGCGACATCGTCGTCAAGGACGACAGCCCATCGGTACGCGGTCTCGTACGCACGGTTGCACACCTCGTAAAGGTTGAGGAGATCAACTAATGGCCGAAGAGAAGAAGACTCCGGCTGCTAAGCCAGCCGCGAAGGCTGCTGCTAAGCCTGCCGCTGCAAAGACCACTGCAGAGAAGAAGCCAGCTGCCGCTAAGGCAACCGCTGCTAAGGCTGCTCCAAAGGCAACCGAGGAGAAGGCTGAGAAGCCTGCTGCCAAGGCTGCTGCAAAGCCAGCTGCGAAGAAGGCTGCTGCTCCTGCAGAGAAGTCAAACGTCCTGAAGCTTCACCACCTGCGTCCAGCAGAGGGATCGAAGAAGGAGCGCACCCGCGTTGGTCGTGGTGAAGGCTCGAAGGGTAAGACCGCCGGTCGCGGTACCAAGGGTACTAAGGCTCGTTACCAGGTCCGCCCAGGCTTCGAGGGTGGTGGTGTGCGTCTCGTTATGCGTACTCCTAAGCTCCGTGGCTTCAAGAACCCATTCCGCGTTGAGTACCAGGTTGTAAACCTGGAGAAGCTCGAGGCACTCTACCCACAGGGCGGCAACGTAACCGTTGCTGATCTGGTTGCAAAGGGCGCAGTTCGTAAGAACGAACTGGTAAAGGTCCTCGGAACCGGTGACCTGTCGGTTAAACTGACTGTCAGTGTAGACAAGGTCTCGCGCTCTGCAGCCGAGAAGATTGTCGCAGCTGGCGGCTCGGTCACCGAGTAGTCTCAAAAGTTTCAATTAAGCCTGGAGGCCTAAGTTGCTAAGCGCCGTCGCTCGCGTATTCCGTACCCCGGACCTACGTAACAAACTCGCTTTCACCTTGTTCATTGTTGCGATTTATCGCCTTGGATCGTTCATTCCTTCGCCACTGGTGAACTACACGAACGTTCAGCAATGTATCGCTCAGAACCAGTCCACCAGTGGACTGTATGAGTTGGTGAACCTGTTTAGCGGCGGCGCTTTGCTGCAGCTCAGCATTTTCTCGCTGGGTATCATGCCTTACATCACCTCCAGCATCATCGTGCAGCTGCTTCGCGTGGTTATTCCGCGCTTCGAGACTCTGCACAAGGAAGGTCAGTCTGGCCAGGCCACTCTGACCCAGTACACCCGTTACCTGACCATCGCCCTCGCGGTGCTCCAGTCGACCACTCTGGTTGCCGTAGCAAACCAGGGCGCACTGTTTGGCCAGAACTGTGTACTTCCAGTCATCAAGGACAACACCTGGGTGGGTATCACCCTCATGGTTCTGACCATGACCGCAGGAACCGGCCTCATCATGTGGCTCGGTGAGCTTGTAACCGAGCGCGGCGTGGGCAATGGTATGTCCCTCCTCATCTTCACCTCGATCGCATCGCGCTTCCCAGCATCGCTGGCTCAGATTGCGCAGACCAAGGACATCGAGACCCTGATTGCCGTTTTGGCGGTCGCAGTGGTCACTGTCGCCCTGGTCATCCTGGTCGAGCAGTCGCAGCGTCGCATTCCGGTGCAGTACGCCAAGCGCATGGTTGGTCGTCGTGAATACGGTGGCCAGAGCACCTACATTCCAATCAAGGTCAACATGGCCGGCGTGGTTCCAGTTATCTTCGCCTCCAGCCTGCTGTACCTGCCTGCGCTGATTGCTCAGTTCAACCAGCCAGACGCAAAGGGCAACGTTGCTCCTTGGGTTACCTGGGTCTCGAACTACCTGACCCGTGGTGACCACCCGCTGTACATGATCGTGTACTTCCTGTTGATTTTCGGCTTCACCTACTTCTACGTAGCGATCACCTTCAACCCTGAAGAGGTCGCAGACGACATGAAGCGCTACGGCGGCTTCATCCCGGGTATCCGTGCCGGCCGCCCAACCATGGAGTTCTTGGACTTCGTGCTGAGCCGCATCACTTTCCCTGGAGCTATCTACCTGGGTCTGATCGCACTGATTCCGCTGATCGCTTACGGCCTGCTGGGCACCAGCCAGAACTTCCCATTCGGCGGTACCTCGATCCTCATCATCGTTGGTGTTGGTCTGGAGACCGTGAAGCAGATCAGCGCCCAGATGGAGCAGCGTAACTACGAGGGTCTGCTGAAGTGACCCGCCTACTCTTGATTGGCGCTCCGGGCGCCGGCAAGGGTACCCAGGCGGTCAAGCTTTCTGAGACCTTTGGCATCCCTGCAATTTCCACCGGCGATATCTTCCGTCACAACGTGAAGAACGAAACCGAGCTGGGCAAGCTTGCCAAGTCCTTCATGGACCGCGGCGAATATGTTCCGGACAGCGTCACCAACGACCTGGTTCGCGACCGCCTCAGCCACGATGACGCCAAGCCTGGTTTCCTGCTGGACGGCTACCCACGCACCGCAGATCAGGTTGTCGAATTGGACAGCATGCTTTCCGATTCCGGCACCCAGCTGGACGCAGTAGTGCTCTTGACCGCTGACACCGACGAGGTTGTTCGCCGCTTGCTAAACCGTGCCATCGAGCAGGGTCGCGCCGACGACACCGAAGAGGTAATCCGTCGTCGTCTCGAGGTCTACGAGGAGCAGACCGCTCCACTGATCAACACCTACGGCGCGCGTGATCTGGTTGTCACCGTCGACGGGCTAGGTGCTGTTGATGAAGTCACCGAGCGCATCCTCGGTGCCCTGGCCGCTCGCGGCATCACCGCTTAGTCGCCCCAACCTACGGAGGCAACAATGTCGCGCAGCGATTTTGAGCTAAAAACCAAAGACCAAATCCTGAAGATGCGCCGTGCCGGTCTAATCACCGAGGCCGCCCTCAAGGCGGTACGTGCTGCTGTCGCCCCAGGGGTTAGCACCCTCGAGTTGGACCGCATCGCCAACGAAACCATTGAGTCACTCGGCGGTAAAAGTAACTTCCAGCTGGTTCCCGGCTACCACCACACCATCTGCGCCTCGATTAATGAGGAAGTTGTTCACGGAATTCCTAGCGCCGACCGCATCCTGCAGCAAGGTGACCTGGTCAGCATAGACGCCGGCGCCATCATCGATGGCTGGAACGGCGACTCGGCGATAACCGTTCTGGTTCCCGGTGGCGACCCCGCAGTCGCGGCTCGCCGCGAACGCGTTTCGCGCGTCACTGAGGCAAGCCTGTGGCACGGAATCGCGGCACTCGCCAAGGGAAAGCGCCTGAATGACGTTGGTGTGGCCATCGAGAAATACGTGAAATCCCAGGGTCGCTTCGGCATCCTCGAGGAATACGTAGGTCACGGTATTGGCCGCAGCATGCACGAAGACCCACCGGTATTCAACTACGCGGTTCGTGGCCTTTCCCCGAAGATTCAACCGGGCTTGGTTGTTGCCATCGAACCAATGGTCACCAACGGCACCGAGATCACCAAAGTTCTGGACGATGACTGGACCGTCTCCACCGTGGATGGTTCGGATGCCAGCCACTGGGAGCACACCATCGCTATCCATGAGGGCGGGATCTGGGTGCTCACGGCCAGCGATGGTGGCGCCGCTGAGTTGGCCAAGCTCGGGGTGCAGGTCGCACCCCTCGGTGACTAAATCTCACCTAGCATTTCTCTTCGGATTCGGCTAGGATTGAAACTCGGTGTTTCTACACGTTTAATCCCTGAAGGTTTTTCGGGGTTTTTCGTGCGCGGAATGCATCAAATCAGCAGTAAATGATTGCCAAGACAAGTAAGTGAGTGCATGGCTAACAAAGACGGTGTAATCGAGATCGAAGGCTCGGTTGTGGAGGCTCTTCCAAACGCGATGTTCCGCGTGGAGCTAACCAACGGGCACAAGGTACTCGCTCACATCTCGGGCAAAATGCGCCAGCACTACATCCGCATCCTCCCAGAGGACCGCGTAATCGTAGAGCTCAGCACCTACGACTTGACTCGTGGCCGCATCATCTACCGCTACAAATAAGCCGTTCTTCAGAACGACTACCCAAAAACTCGGCTGGGCAAACCATGTTCGGCTGTAAACCCCGGGTTCGCAAGAACCCTCGATGAGAAGTAAGAGACATGAAGGTAAACCCAAGCGTCAAGAAGATTTGCGACAAGTGCAAGGTCATCCGCCGCCACGGTCGAGTCATGGTCATCTGCGAGAACCCACGTCACAAGCAGCGCCAGGGCTAACCCAAATTTTCTTAGATGGCATGCCATCAAAGAATGTAGCGGGACCGGTTTCCACCGGATTCGCAACAACTAAATAAAAACAAGGCAACGAACGAAGTTGCAATCAAGTTTCTCTGATTGCAACGGGCACCCTCCGAGAAGGCGGAGGCTTGGGTCGCTAAACCCAAGATTTCAGTTGCTGCAGACCTTCAATAAAAACAGGAGAAATCCCACATGGCACGTATTGCCGGCGTCGACATTCCACGCGAGAAGCGCGTTGAAATCGCCCTAACCTACGTATTCGGTATCGGTCGCACCCGTTCGGTCAAGATTCTGGCCGACACCAAGATCGACAAGAACATCCGCGTCAAGGACCTCACCGACGACCAGCTCGTCGCAATCCGTGACTACATCGAAGGCAACTTTAAGGTTGAGGGTGACCTCCGCCGCGACATCGCTGGCGACATCCGCCGCAAGGTTGAAATCGGTTCCTACGAAGGTATCCGTCACCGCAAGGGTCTCCCAGTTCGCGGTCAGCGCACCAAGACCAACGCACGTACTCGCAAGGGTCCAAAGCGCACCGTAGCCGGCAAGAAGAAGGCGACTCGCTAGTAGCCATTAGGCACGCTAGTCGTCGATCAAGGATTTAGGAGAAACTCAAATGGCAGCACCAAAGAAGCAGGCCACCGCAGCGGGCGCTCGTAAGCCACGCCGCAAGGAAAAGAAGAACATCACCGTAGGTCAGGCTCACATCAAGAGCACCTTCAACAACACCATCGTTTCGATCACTGACGCCACCGGCGCAGTTATCTCGTGGTCGTCGTCGGGTGACGTAGGTTTCAAGGGTTCGCGTAAGTCGACCCCATTCGCAGCCCAGCTGGCAGCCGAGTCGGCAGCTCGCAAGGCTCAGGAGCACGGCCTCAAGAAGGTTGACG
>ERZ650311.1575-NODE-1575-length-11103-cov-4.857440_pt1 | contig 11103 bp, 14 predicted proteins | sample MGYA00376247_ERZ650311 | MGnify/ENA primary metagenome ERZ650311 (study PRJEB26733, sample SAMN07839324) | wastewater metagenome | biome: small river; feature: stream; material: water | place: USA: North Carolina | collected 2016-07-28 ... | reverse complement strand
TGGCGCAGTCTATCGGCATCCTTGCACAGGACGGGTTCACCAAGGATGACCTGACCGCACTTGGTAAGGCGTGGGGCAACTTCGGAATGGGGCGATCCTCCCCTGCGCTGCGATTGGGTGAAGCGGCGGTAGGGTTGGGATATGAACCCAGCCGGGGATACCGCTACGGCGACTACATGGAAGGGAAGAGCCTCACGGATAAAGTCCTTTCGCAGTTGCCTATTCCCCCGGTCGTCTCGCAGACCTTCCTCCAGGGGGAGCGAGGGAAGGTGTTCACCCCCGCCAACATCGCTGGGGTGAATGCATTTCCCGAGAGCGACTATTCGCAGCGCGACCGGCAGAGCATGGAGATGTTTGGCGTCCCTTACGCTCAGCAGACACCAGATCAGCGAGTGCAGTTCACGGACAAGAACGGCAAGCTCCCCTACGCCAACCCGCAGGTGCAAAAAGCACTTGAAGCAGTAACCACCGCCCAACAGGGCGCGGATGCGGAATTGGCGACGGGGACGTTTACGCCTTCCAAGGCGCAGGCATGGCGCGACCAGTACACCACCAACAAAGACAACCTCCGCTTCTTCAAGGACCAGGTGTACGCGGACGCGGGGACAAAGCCCGGTTCAGACCCCCAACTCGACGCTTACTACAAGGTGATCGACCAGAACACGGCCCAGAGCGGGAAGGTGAACTGGGATGCGGTGGACGCCTACAAAAAGGCGCTCCCGGACGGCGGGAAGTACATCGACACACACTCTGGATTCCTCCAGATCGACACGCCAACGACGCGGGCCTTCGAGAGTGCGCGGGACACTATCGAAGGATCAGGGTTCTTTGATAAGCGGGATAAGGCGTGGAAGGCGATTCAGGCGCAACTCCCCGAAGCCAAGAAATACGCGACCTATGACGAGTGGTACAACGCCAAGCTCGAAGCCGCTCAGCGCGAGTGGTCCGGGCAGGCGACGCCCGAGTACATCGATAAAGAGGCACGGAAGATCATCGACAAGATGACTCCCGCCCAAGGGATGAAGGAGTACGGGAACATCTGGGAGAACGGCTGGATTCAGGCGAATCCCGGAGCCGCGTACCTGGCGTGGAAGTGGGGTTACTTCGTGCCGACCGAGGAACAGGCCAAGTGGATCAACAACGCGGTGGGAGCGCGATGAGCTATTTGCGAAGGCTCGCCATGAAAGACCGAACGGTAGCCACTCCGAGGATCAAGAGGGGGATGGGCGCGAGCCACGGCCAGAACGCCGGGGCAATCATCAGCCCCCAGAAGGCGCACATGATCAGGACGGCAATAATTCCCTTGGCTAATGCAACGCGCATGGGCGGGACTGTAGCACAGGAGGGCAAGTGTGATCGCGGCTGAACGCCAAACGTTCGTTATCCCCCACTGTCCCTACTGCGGCAAGGCCGCCTCGTGCGCTGTGCCGGCCGGCACTCCTATCCTTCTCTGCTGCCCCAAGTGCAAGGCCCGCAAGCAGTTTGTCGTCAATCGCTAGGTGACGCTCCGCAATTCGTGCTAACCTAACGCCCGGTACACCTATCACGAGTGCTCCGCGCGGGCCGTCCCCTTACCGGGGGGCGGCTTTTTTGTTGCCTCAGACAGGGTGTGCCGGAGGGCATGGAAATGGCAGAGGACACTGCCGTCCTGGATACGGAAACCCCATCGGCTGGCGACGCGGCACCTGTAAAGGAAACCGCAGCCGAGCCAGTCAATGACGGGGAAACCGGAGAGAGTGACGCAGAAACAATCGACTACGAGGTCGACAAGGCCCGTGCGGTCGATGAAGCCGTCAATGCCGCGCGCGCTGATTGGGAATCGGCCCAGGCAACGGAACGTTACAAACGAGAGGTCAATGACGCGGCCATGTACCGGCGTGACGCGGGCGTGCAATCGCTCCGCAACTTCTCCGGATGGCTCGTGGACCAGGTGGAAAAGGGGGCATCGAAAGCCGATGTGCTCCAGGCCATCAACCCGAAAGTCGTAGCGGACATCGCCAGCGGCCTCGAGGCGATGGTCGCCACCGAACAGTGGCACCTTGCGGGGGAACACTTCGACGGGTTCGTGAAGAAGGAATACCCGGAGTGGAAACCATCGCAGGCGCTGGTGAAGTCGTTTGAAACGGCGATGGCCTCACGCGACCCTTCACGGCTGTTCCAGTCGCGATGGGAATGGATGAAGGCGGCGTTGCTTGAGACGGAAGTGCCGAAGCTGGTTGCAAAGCAACTGGACGAACAGCGCGCGAAGTCGAAATCGGCGGCGCAGGTAGCGGCGACGAAGGCGGGTGACACCGCACGGGCCAATGCGGCGGGGCCGACGAACACGAATGGTGCGGGTTCACCGCAATCCATAAGGCAACAGGCCAGGACAGTGTTTGAAAACCCTGACTCCTCTCTCGCGGAGAAGGCGAAGGCTTACGAAACGCTCTATGGCCGGAAGTTCGGGAGTTAATGCATGGCGACAGGGCCAACTACCAGTCAGTCTCTCGGTGACTCCCTCCAGTACATCGAGGACGAAGCCCGCATGGTGCGGGAATACGGCACGGTCATGACTCGTGTCGTGGATCGGCGGACGCTTCCGCTGAATTCGGGCCGGACGTGGGATGAAATCTCCATCTCGCGCCTCGACCCTTCGCAGACGATTGACGAAAACACGGACCTGGAGAACTTTCAGCAGTTCGTGGACACCTTGTTCTCGGTTGAGCCAGTAATGACGGGCATCGCCACGTTCATCACCGACAAGGCCAAGAGCATTGTTTCGACCAAGACGCTGGCCGAAACCGGTCAGGGGATGCAGAACGCCATCGAACGCCGCAAGGACCTCGACGGGCTGGTGGTGCTGGACTCGGGCACGTCGTTCGGCGGCGCGGGTTCGACGCTGACCCACGGCATCATCTCGGCGGCGCGGACGGAAAACGCGTTTGGGCTGGGCGTCGAGGGCTGGACGGGCCGTCAGATCGCGGTGCTGCATTCGCGCCAGATTAAAGACCTTCGCGACCAGGTAGTGACAGGCGTGGCAACGTATCCGACGCCGAACGGCCTCACCGAGGATGTGTACCGCCAGGGCTTTGAAGGCTCGGTGGATGGCGTCGAAATCTTCCAGGACGACCTCCTGACGATTGACGCCTCAGACGACGTGAAGGGCGGCGTGTTCGCGGCCGGTAAGGGCGGGGCCATCGTCTACGTGCAGGGGCCGGGGAAGAAAACCAAGGAGCGGTACAACCCCGCGAAGGGCGGCGGCGGCGTGGAGATTTACCAGTACGACGACTTTGGCTATGGCATCCGCCTGCCAAATTCGTTGGCTGAAATCTATAGCGATGCGGCGGCAGTCACGTCGTAAGCAGCGGGGCGTTTAACGGGCGCCCTCCAAGTTCTCAGTCTCCCGGGAGTCTGCCGGGTAGAGGAAACCTGAGAGGAGAAACAAGTGAACGGATTGGCCGGCCCCATTCGTGGTGGCTCTGACTTTCTCGGCCTGTACGACTCGGTTGTGTGGGGCACCGCGCAGCTCGTAGCCGGTGACGGCCTCGGCGGCGTGGGGTTCACGTCGGTCAACGAAGGTTCGTTCGCGTCCACCGTGGACGAACCAGGCGGCATCCTTGCCGTGACCTCGGACACTGGTGATGACGACAACGCCTTCCTGACGCTGGGCAAGTTCTGCCCGGCGGACGGCGGCGTGGTGATGGAAGCGCGGTTCAAGTACAGCAACGTGGACTGCGCGATCTTCGTCGGCTTCCAGGAAACCATCGACAAGGCCACGCCCGTTATGGGCGCGGAGTTCGCGACGGCGACGATGACCTACAACGCCGTGGGGAACGTCGTTGGTTTTAACTATGATGTGGACGGCACCACGGACGACTTCCGCGCGGTAGCCGGGGACGGCGGCGCGGCGGTGGCCGGTTCGGGGATGGGTACGCGGGCAATGGCCACGCTGACCGCCGACCGTTGGTTCACGGCGCGTGTTTCGATTGCCCCGGACGGCACGGCTGAGTGCTACCTGTCCGACTCCGGGCATGTCGATACGAACGGCATTCCACAGCTTCGGCTGATCAAGCGGTTCTCCGGGACGAACGCGGCGCTTGGCACCACCGGGCTGAACCCGGCGGACTCCGTGTTCGCCGTGCTCGCCATCGAAAACCGTTCGGCCGCGGCGCGCGTGCTCGAAGTGGACTACCTGTTCGCTGAGGGCAACCGCGACTGGCGCACGACCTAAACCGAGCGAGCGGGGGGCGAGCGGCCCCCGCTGCTCTGAAAGGAGCCAAGCGATGGCGACGAAGAAAAACCCGAATCCTGAGTCGGCCGAAGAAACCCCGAAAATCCCGGAGCTTCAGCACTCGCCGGATGGCCGCGTGCTGCGGCTCGATGCCGCTGGCGACCCGATCCTGCCGAAGGAAGCCGGTGGGCGCTGGATAGGGAACACGAGGGCCGGATGACGCTTTCCTCCCTGGCCCTGCCGGTCGAAACGAACCCATTGCACCCGGACGAACCGTGCCTCGCGCTCTGTGAGCTTGAGTTGCACCCGCCGTCCGGGAAGGCGCCGCACCGCTACCAGCTTGTCTGTGTGGTGCGAAACGACCGCAAGACGTGGGTTCGGGTCGATATGGGCCTGGCGAGCGAGTGGCCTTCGGCTGATCAGTTCCGGGTCATGGCGGACGGTGACGGAGACACCGTGGCGAGCGTCCAGGCGACCGCGGACCGCATCCGCGACGACATGTACTGGCGGAAGTTTCTCGAAGAGGAACAGGCCGCATCCACTCTGATCCCTGACCTGATCAACTGGACAGAGGAATCGTTGAAGCGCCGCAAGCGAGTTTCCACGCACGGCCCCAATTTCCGAAAGGAACGGAACTGAATGCCGACCGCAGTAATGACCGCCGCTGAAGCGGACGCCCTGTTTGCCCAGCTTGAGAACGAATCGGGTGATGAGTTCGAGCGCGTGTCGCTCCCGGATGGGTTCGACGCGGGGAAAGTGCAAACCGTCTATCCGGGCAAGCTACCGGGGAATCTGGTGCGGATTTACGACACGGTCACCGGGTACTCGACGGACGTGTTGCCGTACATGCTCAAGGCCGTCATGCAAATGAAGAACAACCAGGGCGGGCTGCGGTTTTCGCGCCGGCAGATGGTGACGCCGCCTTCGGGCACGAGCTGGTGCTTCCTCCATGCGAATTTCCCGGACGCCAGCCGCGTAAGGCAGGCGGGCATTGTCGAACGGTGCTCCAAGCCGGTGCCGCTGTTGTCGGTCGTGCATGCCGAGCACCACGCCGAAGTACGGCACTCTGGCGCGTGGAAGGTCTACCAGAAGTTTCTTTCGGAAGAACGGGAAGCGGAGCACCGGGAATTCCAGCGGTTGCAGATGGAAGTCATGCGGAGGCAGTTAGCGACGATGCCGGGGACGATGCTCGTTGACGAAAACGGACCGGAGACGCCGATGCCGGGGTATTCGATGCCCGAGGGCATCGTCGTGTGCGGGGTGGGGGAGTGCGCGCGATTCTTCGACAACGAACACGCAGCGCTGATCCATCGCGGAAAAGACCACAAGGGGGCGAGCGATGTTTGAGCTAGGAGCGCCCCAGATCGCGGTCGCGCAGCCGACCTGTGACGCGACGGCGGACGCGCTCGTAGCGGCGAGGCCGCAGCGGCGGGAAGTGCTGTTCCGGAACGCGGGCGCTGTGGACTGCTACGTAGGCAATTCGGACGTGACCACGGCCACGGGGCTGCTGCTGGCTGCGGGCGAGAGCCTGACGCTGGCGGTGACGTGCGCGGTATACGGGGTGACGGCGAGCGGCACCGCGACGGTGCATGTGCTGGAAACCTACCAGTAAGGAGGGACGGCGATGAAATCAGGATTGAGCGTCTTGCCACGGACGCAGCCGCGTTTGGTGCGTGGGGCCATCACCTACGCCGCAGGGTCTACCGGGGCTATCGGGGCTACCACCCTGTTCACGGTCACCGGAGACGTGTTGGTAACGATGCTCGCCGCAAAATGCACCACTGACCTGACAAGTGCTGGCGCCCCCGGCTTGGAGATAGGCGTAGTTGGTAATACAAGCTTGTTCGCAGGCAGCCTGGTAGACCCAACTGGATGGGACTCCGGCGAGTGGGCGGATGGCAACTCTGGCGTTTACCGCGCCGGGGGTGGGGAGCCTCTATTCGAATCCAGCGAAAACAACTACCCAATCTCCGCCAACATCATCCAGACCATCGCTAGCGCCACGATCACGGGCGGTGTGGTGCGCTGGTATCTCCAGTACATCCCGCTCTCTGCTGACGGGCTGGTGACGCTTCACGCGAACCTGGTGGCGTTCTGATGCCGCGCGTAACCCGCTCGCTCAAGGGTGGCTACCGCGTGGCCACGCCTACCCGTGAGGGCCGGGCGAAAGACGCTTACGCCGTGTTTGCTTCCCGCCAGAAGGTCATGAACGGCGGGCTGCGGCCTGTCGCGAGGAAACGCTGAATGCCCACCCTGGCCGCCTACGTGCAACGTGCTATCGACCTCGCGGGGGAAACCCTGATGGGGCGCTACGTGCCGCTCACGTCGTTGACCACGACCACGGCGGTTGCGTCGTCACTGGCCTTTGGCGGCAATTCGGAGCAGCGCTACGCGCAGTGGTGGATGTGGCGTCCAAACGCTTCCGCCGACGGCGACCGGATAAAGCAGGCCGATAGCTTCGCTCCGTCCACCGGCACCCTCACGCACAGCGGGGCGAACTATGGGGACACGACGGCGACCGGTGAGACGCTAATCCTGTTGCCGCCTGACCTTGACCCGTACAAGGTGCGGGTGGCCTGCAACATGGCGGTCAAGGGGATGCGTGAGTGGGACGAATCCATCATCCCCATCATCCACGGGGCGGATACCCACCTGATTGCCGACCTCGATTGGTTGAACGACGCGGCCAGCATCCGGGACGTGAAATGGACTTCCTCGCCGGTCATCTCGCGCAACCGCTATCTCCAGAAGCGGCACACCGTTGACGACGCTGGCAACCTCTGCCCGGACTTCTGGGACACGCAGGACAACGCGGCGAGCGAGTTCTTCCAGACCACAACCTACGGCGGCCAAAAATGGATGTACATGCTCGAACGCGCGAACGGAGATGATGCGTTTCTCACCCAGTCCATCCGTTCCCTGCTTTCCGGTGTCTCTGGCGACTCGCCGGCGGGCAAGACGATTACCGCCGTGCTGGTGGCCGAAGGCGGCTCGCCGGGCGAGCTTGAACTGAATTTATCGGACGGGACCACCACGGATGACGTAGTCAACACCACGGGCAATCGAGAGACGCTCACCGCGAGCATCGAGCTCTCCGAGGATGCGATAGACATCGGCCTGGGAGTAATCGCGGGGGACAGCGATGGGGGCCACAGCATCTATGAGTGCTACGCCTTCATCGGCTCGGAGCTGACGGACGCCATCCGGCGGGACACGTTTCCAAGGCTGCTCATCCCGAAGAATCAGTACCACTTCGAGCAGGGCGGGCCGCTGCGAATCCAGTATCAGGGCGCGAGATCGCCCGGTTCGTTCATCATCTGCTCGGAACGGCCCTTCCCGGGTTTCGACGCTACACGGCTGGCCTCGGGCGCGGCTGACACGGACGAACAGGACGCGCCGCTCGATGAAGTAGCGACGGGGATCGTGGCCATCACGCTTGAGCAGCGGTACGGGCCGGGCGATGCGACGGCTCGGCTGTGGCGGAAGAAGTTCGACCTGGCTTGCCGCAAGCACCTTGCCTACCCCACCGGCAATACCGGCATGCCGCTGCTCAACGGGCCGATTACCGCCCCGGCCATGCGGGTCCGGTGACGCGATGGGATTGCTCGGGGAGTGGCTGTTTAACGAACACCTGAACGGTATCCAGCTATCGCGGGATTGGCCGCTTGGCACGGCTTACGGGACGCTCGACACGCGCTATGACGACATCTGCCTGCCGCCGCTCCTGACGGCGGTTGACCTGTCGGGCAGCGACGCGGCGGGCGGTGGTTCAGCCGGCACGGCGGCGGCGGTGAGCAGCGCGGCCTTCACGGGCGGCATGCACGCCACGGAGAAGCTGATCGTTGGCCGGGGGACGAAGCTCGGGGCGGTCAGGCTCGATACGCGCGCATCTGTGTTCGACGGCACAGCGGAAGGCGCGGGCGCTCCCTACGCCGAGAACGTCACCGACCTCCTCTACACGAAGAGCGCGGGGGGGACGCACGAAGTCTCGGTGTGCTACGACAACACGGCCTACCGGGTGATTACGGCGGTCCCGAACACAGGCGGCTACACGGCCTCTGAGAACAACCAGGCGCACAAATACCGGCACATGGGTATCGCTGGCTCGGATGCCGCCGCAAGCGTTGTGGCGGGCCTTGGGCGCGGTTCGGGGACGCCTCAGAACGTGGTGGCGTCCAATACGCTCTCCGGTTCGACCACGATGGACGGTTCGGCCTGGCAGACGCGGGCCACTGTCGGTGAGGAGGTGGTGTTCACGGGGTTCGCGTTGGATGGACGGTTCTGGTGCCCGCACACGAACGGTGGGTACTACTACCTCGATAGCGACGGGTATCGGTTCCGGCCACAGCAGGAGGAGCTGGCGGTTGACCCGAACAACCGGCAGGGGTTTGGGGCGCAATCGTTCTCGTATCTTGGGCCAGCGGTGCTGTCGCCCACGATTCGTGGGCTACGGCTGATCCAGGGCGGAGCGAGCCGAAGCGTTGGCGTTGACCTGTTTCCCGGCAACAACACGCCGGTCAACGGACGGTACGGCCACGCCGGCGGGTCAGAGAAGTGGATTTACGTGCCCATCTACAACACGGTGACGGGCAACTCGTATATCTGCGCGATGCGTCCCCGGCAGCCGGGCGACCAGCACGCGCAGCCGTTCTCGTGGTACGCGCTCTACGAACTGAGCACCCTGGAATCGATGATCTGCGTCTACAGCGGGTTCAAGGGCGGGGTGACGAACCCAACGGTGTGGATAGGCCGGGGCAGCGATGTTGGCTGGTTTACCGAGCCGCTGACGCAACGTCCGTGGGATGACTCGGGGATGACCTTCGCGGCCTCGGGGTCGCTGTTGGGGACGTTGCGGGTGGCCGCGCCGGGGAAGGTGCTGTTGCCGGAGTACGTGACGCTGGAAACGGCGGGTTGCACGGCATCGAACACGGTCACGGTTGACCTCGTGCTGACGGACGCGCGGGGCGTGGAACAGACAGTGCGCTGTGGGGGGCCGATTGTCTCGAACGGGATGAAACGAGTGGAAGTCCCGCCAATGCCCAACGGGGTCGTCAGTTTCGCCGTGAAGCTGACGATGGCGGGCGCGGGAGGCAATGCGACACCGAGAGTGAGGCGCAAGAGCGTGTGCGTGTGGGGAGGGGTGCAAGATGCCTGACCTTGACGCGCAGTTTGCGCAGAGCGAATTGGAACGGCGGTTGGGAGAGGTAGAGCGGAAGCTGAACCAGCTTGACCAGGCGGGGCTTGACCGGCTGCGCGAAAGCGGGGTGCTGCCGTTTGGGAACTCGCTGGAGATGTCGCGGAACGGCATGGTCATGCGCCAGTTTCCGGGGCAGTACACCTACGAGAACCTGGTGGCGGAGTCCGGCGGAGCGCCGCCGGCGGGCAACGAGGACATGGACCTGAACGGCGATGGGAACATGGACATCCTCGACCTGTCGTTTGCGGCAACGAGGTTCCCGCCGCCGGGAAGCGGGCTGTTGTGGATAGCCAGGAACGCTTCCGAACCAACGCCACGGGCGGAGTGGGGGCCGGACACGCAGGGGTATCTCTACGGGCTGGCGACGGACGTGCCGAACGGCAACCTGACGAACGCGACGCTGATGAAGATGGGGGTGCAGACGCCAAACGAAAGCGCGTATGTGCGCGTCCATGCGAGCGAGCACCTGACAGACGAGCCGGTGGCGGACGTGGTGATCAAGGGGAGCATCCGCACGCCGCATGTGAGCATGGCGCAGATCACGAGCGACCAGAACGATTACGACGTTGGGGCGGGGACGGTTTCCGCCGTCAAGGTCAGTTCGGACGCGGCCCGGAACATCACGGGAATCGTCGCGCCACGGCTCTACACCATCTCTCTTTCGCCTGACGTGAGCTATCAGGCGTGGTTGTTCCTGATCAACGAGGGGTCGTTCAACATCACGTTGAAGGACGCTTCGGGGTCTTCGGCGGCGGCGAACCGCTTTGCGCTGGATGCGGACGTGGTGCTGAAGCCGAAGCAGGGGTGCCTGCTGTTCTATGACACGTCGGCCAACATTGGGTTCGGGTGGCGGGCGATCGCCTCGCCGTCGTCGGCGGGCGGGAGTGTGGCGACGGACGCGATCTGGGATGCCAAGGGAGACCTGGCAGTCGGCACTGCGCTCAATACAGCGCAGGTTCTCAGTGTAGGTGCGGACGGGACGGTTCTTACCGCTGATTCCGCCCAGACAACCGGCATTAAGTGGGCGGCAGCGGCTGCGGGCAGCTTCTCGTACGGAAAGGCAATTACGACATCACAAGGACAAAACCTTCCATGAGGCACATAAATGGCTGCTAATACAAGTCCGATCTTCTCGCTTCAGGGGGAGGTTTCCTCCGACAATACAACCGCAATGGCTCCGACGTTCACGACAGCGGCGGCGGACTACACTGGTGCGACGGCAACACATAACAAACTGGTGTTCACTGCTGATGCAACAAATGGCTCTTATATTGCCCGGCTGAAATTCAAGGCAGTTGGGACGAACACCGCCTCGGTTGCGCGCATCTTCATTAATAATGGTTCGGCAAACACCACTGCTGCGAATAACTCGTTCTATGGCGAGGTCTCTCTTCCCGCTACTACTGCGATTGCGACAGCGGCCACCGTAGAGGTGGATTACCCTATGGGTTTTGCTTTGAATCCCGGCTTCCGCATCTATGTCGGCCTCGGGACAACCGTCGCGGCAGGGTGGGTCTGCACCGGCATCGGAGGAAATTATTGAGCCTCGATATGTATGACATCCCCACCCCCGGTGGGGACGTTGACTCGCGCTATTTTACGACCCCCGCGACGGTTACAAACCTCCAGTGGGAGACATGGCAAAAACCCCGTGGCAAGCAAATGTGCTCGATCCTGTGTATCGGCGGTGGTGGCG
>ERZ650311.1573-NODE-1573-length-11111-cov-4.092981_pt1 | contig 11111 bp, 18 predicted proteins | sample MGYA00376247_ERZ650311 | MGnify/ENA primary metagenome ERZ650311 (study PRJEB26733, sample SAMN07839324) | wastewater metagenome | biome: small river; feature: stream; material: water | place: USA: North Carolina | collected 2016-07-28 ... | reverse complement strand
GCTTGAGTGCCTCGCGAACATCCTCGGGGCTTTTGTTATGGAGATACTGGAACTTTGCCTCACCAGTTAATACTGTGTTCAGAGAGCGAAGCAGCCAATCAAGATTGAAGTGGTAGCCTGAACTTTCCCACTCCTTTAGCTTGGCCTTCATTTCATCACGTCCAGCAGGCCAATCGGCGCATATCTTTGCCAACGCCAGATCATCTAAGATAAGACCCGGGCTGATGTCCGGAAATCTTGGTATCGAATCCAAGTCTGGCTCCAATTTCCCAAGTCCGGGTGCCAAGGCCCTCGGATGCAGTTGCCTGAAAACGCCCTGATGGGTGCTTCACAACGGATGCTGGCGATTGCAGGTAACGGCTGTGGAACCCCGTTGGGTGAACTGGCTATCCTTTTGCTCCTGGTGCGCCGGGGTTACTGACTTCCATCCGGACGCGGGTGGCCTCAGCCGGGGCGGGAGCATCCCAACTTCCTCCAGTAGCGCGGAGGTAGACTAAAACTGCCGTTGTAGCTGCGACGGAGACGCCATCCGGCTCCATGCCGGAACCTTGGCGGGATGCGGGTAAAGGTGAGCCCCGTTGTTGAGGAAAGGAAACATGAGAGATACTAAACTTGTGAAGGCCATTAAACGGCTTTTGCTTGCAGGCGGACAGTGCGAGGCGTGCGCGTTTGAGCTGCATGTTGGCACCAACAGCGAGACTGTCAGCAAAAGAGCAAAGAAGGCGTCTTCTGCATGGAAGAAGGCTGTAAAGCTGCTTCTAAAAGAAGTTCAGTAGGTGAACAGCATTTGCGTCAACCATGCGCCAATCATGGGAAACCAGAAGCCTTATGGCTTGCTGCTTGGTTTTGGCCTCGTTGTCCGGGTAATCAATGGGGAACACTTTCGCCTGCCTGCCATGTGTAGACCGGGCTTTCGGGTTCGTCAGCCTCGGTTGGCGCACCCAGCTTTGAGTAAATAGGACTACTGTGCAGCCGGTTGCAAACGACGCACGAGCGGTTACTACGACTCTCCGTAAAATCGGACGAGGCTACATCGAAAACGTAGCGCCAATTTTCCTCCCCCAACCCCGACCAGCGATCGAAGTCCAGCACGGCCACGCCCACAGCGGAACTACTAGCGAACTACTGATTCGCGCCAGATTAGTAGTTCCCCTCGCATGAGGCTTCTGGAACTGGGAAATCGTGTGAACGCAAGCTGCCGTCCATGGGCGTCCTTTCCGGCGCCTCTGCGTTGGGTTGAGCGGGTTGTGGGGAGGTTTGATTTGAGAAAGGAAAGGCAATGAACATCAGAAAGCAGCGGAAGAAGGCGTGGATGCGTCATCGGGCGGCTTGCAGAAAAGCGGGGCACAACAACATGTCGTTGTCTCAGCATGATTTGGCTTTGGATTGGGTCCTTAAATCGAGAAAGAAGTCATGAAGAAACCAGTGGAGCTGGCTCCAATGCAGATCGAGCAGGTAGGCGATGGGGTCCTGGACATACCAATCACGAACGACCGAGACTGGTTTGTTCGGTTCGTTCTGACTCGCAGGCGCAAGATGTTCACCGAACCAAAGCTCAAGCTACGTCGCGAGGCATTCTTCGTGTACTGGCCTGGGCATTCTGACGGAGACCTCATCGGCCGCGTGTTCCTGCCGCCAAAGAACTGGCGCAGCCTGGATGTGGTGGCTCATGAGGCGGTGCACGTTGGGCAGCATGTGGCAAAGCTGATGAGGAAGCGCCGACAGCTTTCAAAGGACCTAACCAAGAATGGGTATCGAGGCGTCTCCATGGATGAGGAAGTGGTCGCCTACTCCACCCAAAACATTGTGTCTGCCTACGCCAAGTGGATTGGATCGGCAGGCTTCAGGGAGTTCTTGACGGAGAAAGGAAGCAAGTGAGTGAACAAGATCAGGATCAGCGGATTGTGGCCAAGGCTGTTGACCAGCTTGGTGAGCACTTTGACAGCGTGCAGGTGTTCGTCACCAGGTACGAGCCGGACTCCGTGGAGTCATCCACCATGGAGCTGTTCGACGGCTCCGGCAACTGGCTCACCCGCTACGGGCAGATCAAGGAGTGGGTGCTGCGCAGGGAGGCTATCATGGCTGAGGAGGCGAGGAGGTCGGTGTGAGGGCGCCTGCCGACGTGAAGCGCCCCACTGGCCGCATCCCGCTAAACGTGCAGTGGTGGCTGGAGGCTAACGGGATGGACCACTGGTTCCTGGTGGTGTGCGGCAAGTGCGGGAAGTGGGTGGATGAGATCGACCACCTGGCACCGTACCATCTGGAGCGGAACAGGTGCTATCGGTGTGAGCCGAGGAAGGGGAAGCAATCGAGTTGACTACAAGCCTCGCATCATCCAAGTTGGCTCCGTCAGCTTGGTCATCGAAAACCGAGCGCAGCAAAATGCTCCAGAGGGCAAGGCTTAGGCAACCCCCCTCGCTACCTGCCGGTAGTTCGATTGGAGCGCCCACTTTCAAAGCTGCCCCGGGTCTCAAGAGGACTCGGGGCTTTCGTTTCCCGAAGCCATGAAACGAAATGGGCCAGGTACAGAAGCGGGATTATCCACGCGGCAGACCTGACCGAGAGTGCAAGCCGGGGCACCCCAAAGCACAAAGATGGAAGGCGTCGCAATCACTAGAGTCTGGGGTGTGGCGGGGAAGATTCCGTTGCAAGTCTAGTGGAGTGAACACGTACTTCCGCGATGTTCATGCCGCGAGCGGGTCCGGACACCTCATTGAAACAGTGAGACTGACCTTAGGCGGAAGGCGCCCAAGCACTAGGCTTGGTGCGTCTTCGCCTAAAGTGAATCCAAACCCCTATTGAAACAGAGCGACTGAGGGCAACGGAGCCAACAAGAGAAAGGAAACCAATGAAGCTAAACGTAGAGATCGAGGTTGAGTTCAAGATCGGAGAAACGGTGTACGCCAGAGTGGAGGTACTTGATCATGACGGTTTATTCCAGCCGAGGCACAAGACCCACATCATCCGCGGGGTTGTCTGCGGCTACTCTGGCCACTTCCAGGCCGATGGGCTGGCTGGGACGAGTGACAATGTGTATGTGTCCGTTCACGACGGCCCCAAGAAATTCCAGGTGAGCGAAGGCAACATCTTCAGAACCGCGGACGCCCTGATTGAGAGCTTTGCCATGAAGTCAGAAGAGAAAGCCTCCCCATGAGCATGCTGCTGATCCCCCTCAACCCATCCCAATCCTACCCCCGCTGCCCCATGAACGGGAAGCCGTGGCAGGGTGAGCCGGAGGAGCTGCGGCTGAGCTGGGTCTACTGGTACAAGCTGGCAGACCACCTGAAGAGGCTTGGTGTGAACGTGAGCAGCCTCAGCTCCAGCAACCCATGCAACATCAGCGCCAGGAAGTGTTGGGAGATTGCGGATGCGATAAGCGATCTGCGGAGGGTGCCTCCAATTCTTCGGGCTGTCGCCCGAGAGGACGAGGTGAAGTGGAGGAATTGTGGCGGTTTTAGGAAGGTGTGAAGGGAAAGGAAAACCAATGCGAGTGAAGAAGCTGGCGGACGAGGTGGACAAGTTTGTTGCGAGGTATCGGAAGAACGAGAAGGAGGGGCCGCACGAGTGCGATGATTACGGCTTTGTGAGAGAGCTGGAGGTTGCGAATGGAGTTGAGGAGATACGGACAATACTGGAGAAGGGTGGAGCGCGCCTGATGTCTTGCGATGTGTGTCACGCTGAAAACCCGGAGATGGTTGTCAGGAGCGACAAGAGAGGAGAAAACGTTTGCCGCGATTGCGTGGGGAAGATGGCTGAGATGCTGAAAGGAACCCAATGAGCAACCTGAACCCATGGGAAACGCTCCAAAACGGCGACGAGCTGGAGCTGGAGGTATGCGACGATCGCTTTGCTGTGTCCAGTGTGGGCGCCTGCCCCATGGAGCGCGGCCGGCGCGTAGTGGCCACCAACAAGCGAACAGGCCACCCCTTCAGGATTGAGTGGCAGGGCGGCACCGATCGCCCGCCACTCAACTGGGGTGTTGTAACCGCCATCTACAGGAAGTGGGCGGAGGTCCACCTTGGAGACTGGATGCGCCTCAGGGCTGGCGATGAGATCTCCCTGAGAAACGGTTCGCGGTACAAGTTCATCAAGCGGGAGCGTTCCAACAATCGCACCCTGCTCATCTTCTACAGCCTCAGCGAGAAGACACTTCACCAAATCGAGTTTGTGGACGGGGACATTAACCCGCCTGAAAAATGGAGCTTGGTGGTGGCGATCTACTCAGAGGACAGCCCGGACCCATCCGCCACCCCTTGAAAGTCACCCCCCTCGAAGGCGAGTGGTTCCGCTTCACTGTCCTCTCCGAGGATGGCAACGGCTCCTACCTCGTTGACCTGGAGAACAACGACTTCAACGGGGAGTGCGACTGCCCCCACTTCCGCTGCCGCCTCTCCCCCCTCCTCAAGGAGCGCGGCCCCTCTGACGCCACCCGCTGCAAGCACATCAACGCCGCCCGCAACAAGTGGTTTGACCGTGTGGCTAGAATGGTAGTAGCTTCAGTGGCGAAGCAAGTGTGTGGAAATGAAGACCGACAGCAACAAGACCAAGGCAACGAGAATCCCTGACGTGGAGGTTCGCTCAGGCCGCCTCCCGGACCAGCACATCGGCCGCAAGTCCAAGTACGACTGGAGCTTGGTTGGCAGGGAGTCCAAGGATGCGAAGGGGCAGACTGTCTACTCCTACCTCGTGATCCGCAGACGATCCACCCGCCAGATCTCCTCCACCGTGTACGCAGCAGGCCGGCGCCTCGGGAAGCGCTTCGCCATCCGCCAGCGGGGCGGCAACGTGGAGATCCACCTGGCGGACCAATGCGCCGCGTAAGCGAACGCCGCAAGGAGGCCCTGAAGGAGTACAGGGCTACCAAGACCGCCTACGTGGCATCAAAAGTCCTTGGCAAGCCCGCCAAGGTCCAATGCGAGCGATGCTCGAAGCTCATCCCCGTGAAAGCAATCACCGTCCACCACAAGCGCGGCCGGATTGCTTCCCTTCTCTGCGACACACGACATTTTTCGCTTCTTTGTTTAAGCTGCCATCGCTGGGTGGGGGAGAACATGGAAGCTGCCAGGAAGGCTGGCCTCCTCTGCGAACGCGGCCTCTACAACACCCCTGACCGATCATGAAGAGCTGGATCTACCACTTCTGCCTCAACCGCCTACTGGCCATCTGCCGCAAGGATCCCTTCTACGCCTCCATGTTCATCGGTGAGGCTGAGCTGCTTCGCCAGGATCTGAAGCTGCCGACCGTGGTGCTGGACTCCGCGGAGATGTTCATCGCCACCACCCGAAGGAATCTCCGTGGCTAGGTTCACCTCGGCACAGTATGCGCAACTCCTTGCCAGAAGGGCCTCCGTGGATCGAGCTGCGCCTCAAGGGCCATCGCATCCAGTCCCTCAACCGGATCCTCAACATGAATCCTTGGGGCAGGGACAAGCTGAAGCGCCACGACCAGGACGCTGTTTCATCAGCATTGTTAGCCGCCGCAAACGGCTCATTGACCCCAGGGCAAACCTTTACGGCGGAACCAAGTACGTTGAGGACGCTCTGGTCTACGCTGGAGCAATTCAAGGAGACACGGAAGCAGCGTCGGAAGGAGTCGTCACGCAAGAGAAGGTTGGAAAAGATGGAGAAGAGGAAACCGTCATCCGCATCTGGAGGCTCCCGTGAATAACCCCCTGATGGTCACCTCGCTCATTGCTTTGGAGGACTGGATCGACAGCGCCTACCACCCTGGTCGCGTCATCGACGTTGGCGCCAACAACGGCGACCTGACCCAGTGGTTCCTGGACCACGGTCGAATTGTCTACGCCTTCGAGCCTGTGCCAGTGATGGTGAGCAAGCTCAACATCCGGTTCGCTGGGGAGGAGAATGTCCGTATCTACCCGTTCGGCCTGAGCGATGACAACCACACGATCAAGGACTGCTCCGTCCTGTCCGCGTGGACGCTGGCCAAGGAGGGAACCGGGGGCTTCGAGAAGGCTGCCGTAGACCAGCCTCCGTTCGACCTGGTACTGCGCCGCTTGGATGATGTCACGGACATCCATGGATGGCCCTTCAGCCTCATCAAGATTGATGTGGATGGCTACGAGCTGCGAGTGCTCCGCGGAGCAGAACGGATCATCCAAGAGAACCGGCCAGCCATCATGCTGGAGCTTGGCTGCTACCTCCGCGCCATTGGGGACACGCCACGCCAGCTCATCCGCTGGATCCTCGACCACGGCTACAAGGTGCGATCCATGGACGGAGACTTCGAGAGCAGCGACTTCACAACCCTGATGTCCCACTACCCCCACACCACCACATGCGACGTGATGCTGATCCCGCAGTGAGCCCAGACGCCAACGTGGAAAGCGTCCGCCAGAAGTTCCTGGAGCGCTCCCGGATCGGCCTCGCGAAGTACGGCGTCACCACTGAGCGCAAGGACCTTAGCTTCCGCGACTGGCTCATCCACCTCCAGCAGGAGCTGATGGACGGGGTGGTCTACATCGAGGCCGCCCTCAATCAGCCCACCCAACCCCCAGCCCAGCAGCCCGAGCCCAGCACAGCTTGTCCGGGTCCCGGGCAGCCAGCGGGAGGTAGCACCAGCATCCTACCTGGATGACCTCATCACTCCCCGTCCTGTGCATTCGGCCGGGTGTTCCGCACGTTTGGTAGCGGGAGTCGAAGAACGGGCACTCCGCGCACACCGCCAGTCTTTCGATAGCCAACTGGCTGACCTCCTGGCTTCCGTACTGCCACGTCGCTGTCGCCGCCTGGGCCGAGTACCTCAGTCCGGTCAACATCAACCGGAAGGACTGCACCGGGCTGTAGGTACTCCACAAAGCCCGAGCGACTACGGGAGCCACCCTTACCCACTGTAGCAGCAGGCGTGGAAGACTGGCTCGCGAATCGGACAAGAGCTTCGACTGCCTTGGGTCTGAGAGAGGCCCAAGCGTTCCCCCACCATGAGACGTAGCCGTCCCCGTCTTCGTAGGTGAGCTTCCGGTTGTGTTCTGCTCCTTTGACATATTCGTCCCAGTGGATGGTTGGTTCAACTTCGACAGTCCAGTCCACATACTTCTCGCCAAGATCCCCCTTCAAGGCGATCAGGTCGGTCATCTGGAGTGATCGATTGATGTCCAGCATGGTGAGCTGCTCCTGGAGATCCTCCCCTGTAAACCGGGCCACCGTCTTCAGTCCAGGATGCTTCGCCAGTATGATCTGCTTCCAGTTGCCGCGGACGGGGAATGCGTGGAGCTTGAACCAGCCGAAGTCGATCTCCCGCTGCTCCACGATGAGCCAGTAGGCCATGTGGTTGCAGATGGCATTCCACAGCACCTTCAGCACGGACAGCTCATCGATCCCGGTCTTCTTGTGCAGGTCGGCAACGAAGCTCTTGTTGGTCTGTGGCGCCTTCTGGACAGGATCCCATTCCTTCACCCGCTCCTGCACCTCCTCCTCCAAGGTGTCCACAGGCTCCCCATGCTTGCGGTACCAGAAGGCCGGCGTAATCCCGTCGCACAAGGTAAAGTTAGCCTTGAACACCTCGTCCATGAGTACGTGACCATGGACCGTCACCCAAGCCGCACACTGGTCCAGCTCAGCCTTGGCAAGCCTCGCAACGGCTGGCACAAGGCCCACAGCAGGCTTGATGTGCCAGCCCTCCACGAGTCCGTCCACCCACACCTTCTGGCAGAAGTAGGGCACCTGCCACTTCCCGATGCGGGTGTGGAAGAGCTGGATGTCGCTCGTTGAGGTAAACGTCATTGAGTGGGTGCGATGAATCCAAACTCGGGATGGGGGAATGACTTCTTCGGCTTCACGGAGTCCACCCCGTTCTCCCAGACATGGGCTGCCACCTCATGCAGCGGGAGGGCCTTGATGTAGCGGGGGCGGCCGAAGGCGTGGACGATTAGATGCTCGTCCTCAATGTAGGCCTTGTACTCCTCGCCGTTGATGATCTGGGCTCCAAGATGCCGTCGCTTATGCTTGCTCATGACGCAAACAGCATACGTTGGCAACACACGCAGTCAATCACAGTGTCACGGTGAATGCAGATGATTCCCCGGTGGATGGACCTGAGGCGTTGTAGATCTCCTCCGGCAACCCTCCCTGGAGCATGTAGGTGAGGGCGTCAAAGACGTGCTTGAAGTCGTCATCCCGCTTGATGATCTGAGCCTGGGAATGCCCCTTCTTCAAGGACCGCAGCATCTGGATCGCAGACTGGCACTTGGCAGAGAAGTAGATGCGCTCCTCGTAGAGCATTCGACGCAGCAGGTCCAGGCGCTTAGCCACGGTGCCCGGGGCCTTGTACACCCCCTCCATGCGGATGCGCCCGGCAGAGTGCAGCTCAATCCACTGAGCCTCCGTACCGCCCACGGACTGCCGGTAGCGCATGGAAGACGGGTCGGACCAAAAGCGCCACATGGGCTTCTTCGCCATCTTCAGCACCTTCACGCAGTAGTCCTCCCAGTAGTCCATGATGGCCATGATGTCCGCGGTGATGTCCTGGAGCTTCACCTTGCTCTTCAGGTACACCAGCTCGTCGATGATGTGGTACTGGATCTGGTTCTCCTCACCCGCCTGCGGCACCCCGAAGACGATCGCCGTGTTCACGTCACCCACGTCCACCCCCACGTCGATGACGTAGGTGCCCTTGGCTGGGCGGAGCAGCGCCATCTCCTCCACCTTCTTTGCCGGCTCCCATTCCCCGATGACATGGGTGGAGGGGAGGAACACGTCAGCAAACGCCCCATCCCCGGAGTCCTTCACCCACTGGCCGTACCAGTAGCGCTTCAGCTTCACAGGGTCCGACTGGTAGGTGCGGTAGATCTCCCGACGCTGGAACTCGGTGAGATAGGGGTTGTCGTCGATCGTGAAGGCGACCGTGGTGTAGAGGCGCTTCCACTCCTCCAGGTCCGTCTCCCCCTTTGCCTTGAAGAAGATGTCGTGGAGCCAGTGGTCCTCCCCCTCTTCCGGGGGGTTGGTGTCCAGAATGAACTGCTGCTCCTCCCACGGAACCGAGGTGTGGCGCAGGCACATCTTCAGGGTCATGAAGGTGCCAACATCGAAGCGGTCAGCCTCCACCATGTAGATGTGGGAGAAGAAGGTGTCCTTGTAGAACTCCTCCACGTTGTCGTCGTAGTGGATGGAGTGGAGCTGACACTCGCTCTCCCCGCCGTACATGTTGGCCACCCGGAACATGGCGGTCTTGGTATCCCCTTCCAGCTTGGGCTCCATGGTCCACTGGGTCATGCCCTTGTTCTTCCACTTCCGGTAGATGTCCCCAGTGAGGGCCTTCCACGCCCCCTGCTTGCCGTTCTTTGCCGTCCGAGACACCACTGCCACCGAGGCGTTTTCGGTCTGCACCAGCATCCGGAACACCTTGTCCTGGATGGCCACGGACTTTCCGCACTGGCGGGGGCCGTGGACCAGGGTGTAGCGGTGGCCGCAGTCGAAAACAGCCTGCTGCTTGGGGGCTTTGGACGGGTACCACATTCCATTCACCAAAACCCACGGATCTGCCTTTTCGCCAACCATTGTGCGATTGACCATTCCACGAAAACCGCTACACAACAAGCCCATGAAAGACTGCGCCTACAAGGAGGAGTACAAGGAGCCCTGCATGAGCTGCAAGGAGGGTGGTGAGGATGAGGAGCGCTACCCCAGCGTCTCCATCTACAGCGCTGACGCCATTTCCGCCATCTTTGGATCAATGGTCCCCAAGGCTGGCGAGAGCTTCGAGATGCCGATGCAGATCCGGGTGACGCGCATCACGGACTCCACTGACGGCCCATCCGACCTCTCCTTCGAGATCACCGCGGTTGGCAAGATCTCAAAGGTCAAGGGCGCCCCCATGGAGGACGAGGAAGATGCGGACAAGGAAGCGGCCTAAAAGCCAGCTTGAGGAGGATGACAAGCCGCTGGACGCAATCCTGGACAGGCTTGTCTCGAAGCACTCCGCCACCCGCAACGTCCGCGTCGTAACAGACAACGAGGGAAGGATCGGCCTCCTCATATCCATCAAGCCCCAGCGTAGGGTGCTTGGGGATGACGGGAAGATGACCTTGGTGTTCCTGGAGGAGGAGCTGACCCTCAACATGGACATCGCCCCCGGGATCAAGCATCGCCCCACCGTGAAGGTGGAACTGTCCATCCAGCTCCACCCATCCCAGATGGCAGCCTACCGGAAGTGGGTTGATTCAATCCACCTGCCAACGCAACCTATTCCACCATGTACGTAGACATCGACCATCTCAAGTCCACTGGGCTGTCCCAGGATAAGCTCAAGGCCATCTTCGAGACGACTTGGGATGATCGCGACAAGACGGCGACCGGCAAGAAGGTCAACGCTCTCATCGACCTCCACGCCAACCGGCTGGATGACGGGATCCGCCGAGCCCTGAAGGATGCCCGCATCTACCACGCCATTGACCGGGCCTACGAGGCCTCCCAGAACCAGATCAGCTTCACGCTGGTCCGGGACCTGATCGACCGCAACGTCGGCGGCAAGGAGCTGGAGAGCGTCGCCAAGGACTGGGGGTTGGAGTCTATGCTCGTGGACATCACCGCCACGGAAGCAGGCCTGCTCCCTGGCAAGTCCCGCAACGATGCTCAGAATGCAGGTAGCCCAGGCAAGCGCCTCTCCCTCCCCACGTTCTTCAACGTCTTCCTCCCATTGGTGCAGGCCTACGTGAAGATCCGCTGGGCCAAGCTGTTCAACGATCGGGATGTCTACCCCCTCTTCAAGTACGAGCCCAATCGGCTCTCCACGAAGGACATGGCTCTGTGCCGGGTGGTCACTGCCCGCATGCAGCGGATGTCCTCGGACATGGGCTACCGGGAGGATGTCCGCCAGTCGATCTCCGGAATGCTGCTCTACGCGGAGTGCCTCAACTTCCCGCTGGAGAGCTACTACATGGAGCAGCAGGTCATCAAGGGCTCCAAGAAGGTGGTGAAGGAGGGGGTGCGTTGGTACCGCCCACATCCTGCCCGCACCTTCTACGACCGCGCCCACCCCCTCCATACGATCAACTCCGACACCGGCTGTGAGTTCGCCGGCTACTGGTCGATGCAGCGGTGGGGTGAGGTGGAGGACAACCCCCACTACTGGAACAAGGATGCGGTGGGGATCAA
>ERZ650311.1571-NODE-1571-length-11118-cov-4.537286_pt1 | contig 11118 bp, 10 predicted proteins | sample MGYA00376247_ERZ650311 | MGnify/ENA primary metagenome ERZ650311 (study PRJEB26733, sample SAMN07839324) | wastewater metagenome | biome: small river; feature: stream; material: water | place: USA: North Carolina | collected 2016-07-28 ... | reverse complement strand
GGTAGGCGCCAACGCCGCCGTGAATCTTCCGATGGGCGCTGACTTGAAATATGTCGAGCACACCGGCAAGGCCATCAGTACTGGCGCCGACCGCCTGAAGGCCCTCGAAGAGCAAATGAAGGCCATCGGGGCGCGCTTGATTGAGCCCAACACCGGCACGAAAACGGCGACGCAGGCGGGCGAGGATGCCGCGCAAGCCAACAGCACGCTGGCTGGCTGGGTTCAGGACTTCGGCGATTCGATGGCTGCACTGCTTGACATCATCGCGAGCTATCGCGGTGATCCGAAGGGCGGGCGCGTCGGGATCCATGCTGATCTTGATCCGGACAGCGTGCCGAATGAGACAGCTCAGGTGCTACTGAAAGCGCAGGCGCAGGGCATGATCAGTCCGCAGACGCTGTTCGGCGAGCTCCAGCGGCGCGGGCTTGTGTCCGGTGATGTGAATTGGGACGACGAGCAGCAGCGGATCACGTTGCAGCAGCCGGAGCCGGCGCAACAGCAGGGCGCGATGAATGCCTGACCCGACGCCAGGCGAGATCGCCCGACGCTACACGCGGCGCGCATTCAGCGTGCTGCGCGTTGCCGCCGGCCTCGCCGATTCCGCATCGGCCGACGTGCGCCGCCTGGGCCGGCAGCTGATGGGCGTCATCATGGCCGCCGATCTTGCCGACATTGGCCGGCGCGACGCTGCCGCGCTCGAGCGTCAGATTGCCGACATCATCGCGACGGCATATGTGGCGATCGGCACAGCGCAGGCTGCTGCCGTGCATGAGTTGCTGGCCATCGAGGCGCAGTGGGCCGCCGGCGCGCTGGGTGGCGGCGAGCCAAGTGATGCGCTACTACAGCGCATGGTGCGCGATTTCCTCGTGCTCGGCGCACCTGTTGCGGATCAGTGGCAGCGCCAGGGCGACGCATTGACTCGGCGCGTGACGGATGCGGTGCGCGAGGCTATCGCAGTGCCGCCGGATCCTGCCGCTCTGCGATCGACGCTGGACGATGCGATTGCAGCAGCGCGGCGCGATGCCGAGGGGCTGGCAGACATCAGCAGCACAAGTGCAGCAGCGCAGGGGCGCGCTGAAGTCGCACGCAGAGCTGGCGCGATTGGCTGGCAGTGGTTCGCAATCCTGGACATGCGCACAACGCCCGGCTGTGCTCTGCGTGCCGGCCTGCTCTACACGCTCGACTATCAGCCCATGGGTCACTCGATCCCGATCGAGCGACCGCCACCGAGGCATTGGGGCTGCCGCTCGCAGCTGCTGCCGTTGATGCGCATGCCGAAGCCAGGGGATATCGACCTGGGCACGTTCGATCAGTGGCTGGCAGGTCTCAGCAAGGACGAACAGGACGATGTGCTCGGCGTCGGACGGGCGGACCTTTACCGGCGCAAAGTGATCACCAAAGCCGATCTCGTCAATCAGCGGGGGCGGGTGTTGACGCTGCGGGAGTTGAGGGCGCGGGCGGACTGATGACAGACGTCATCCCAACACAACAACTAACACCGTCCCCTCTTTGCCGTCGCTGCGGGACACCTCACGCGATCACCCTGCACACACAACAGACCGACGCGCGGATGCGCTGCGGTCGACTCGCGCATATCTGCGGATGCAGCGCGCGATCCGGTCGGATGACCAAGCCAGGGTGAACGATGAAGCTCAAGACGGATGCAAGCGGCAACGCGGTGCTGAAGGACGGGTGTCCGGTGTATGTCGCCGAAGACGGCGCAGAACTGGCGCTTGATGCGGCAAAGCTGTACGGGCAAGTGCGGGAGCTGACTACGGAGGCCGCTGGCAAGCGGAAAGCTCTGAAGGAAGCCGAGGACAAGCTCTCTCAGTTCGCCGGGATCGAAGACCCGAAAGCTGCACGTGAAGCGCTTGAGACGGTCAAGAGCCTTGACGGCAAGACGAAGGCCGAAGTGGAGCGGGTGCGGGCTGAGGTCTCGAAGTCGTATGAGACGAAGCTCGCAGAGGAGCAGAAGGCACGGCAGGCGCTTGAACAGAGCCTGCATCGTGAGCTGATCGGCGGAGGTGTCGCCCGGTCGAAGTTCATCGCCGAGAAGTCGGCGTTGCCTGCGGATCTGCTGCTGCCCATCGTCGGCGAGCGTCTTGCAGTCGAAAACGGCAAGGTCGTGGCAAAGCGTGCTGACGGATCTCCGATCTACAGCCGCGCCAATCCGGGACAGTTGGCCGACATCGACGAAGCGTTGGAAACCCTGGTCAGTGAATCGCCCCATCGGGATTACATCCTGAAGGCGACGCAGAAAGGCGGCAGCGGCGCACAACCGGGAACGGGTGGCGGTGCTGCTGGACGCAAAACAATGCCGCGGGCGCAGTTCGACCAACTGGACCACGGCGCACGCGCCGCCTTCGCCAAGGAGGGCGGTCAGGTCACTGACTGAAAGGAACGCCGCAAATGGCCAATGTGCTGACTTCTCTCGCCGCTGACATCTACCGTGCCGCCGATGTGGTCGGCCGTGAGTTGGTCGGCTTCATCCCGTCGATCACTCTGAACACCGACGCTGCCACGCGCGCCGCGAAAGGCGACACGGTGCGTTCGCACTTCACCCGCACGCCGACCGTCAACACGAGCTATGCGCCGTCGATGACGATCCCCGAAGGCACTGATCAGACCGTCGACAACAAGACGCTGACCGTCGATTCCTATGCCTCGGTGCAGATTCCGTACACCGGCGAGGACATTAAGCACCTGAGCAACGGCTCCGGTTTTGAAACCGTGTACGGCGATCAGATTCAGCAGGCGATGCGCGCCATCGTCAACACCATTGAAGCCTACGTGTGGGGACTGGCCTATAAGGGCAGCTCGCGCGCGTATGGCACTGCCGGCACCACGCCGTTTGGCTCGAACTTCAACGAGGTCGCCGAGATCCGGCAAATCCTCGTGGACAACGGATGCCCGGCCGATGATCGCCAGATCACGTTGTGCATCAACAGCACGGCTGGCACCAAGCTGCGCAATCTGGCACAGCTGCAGAAGGCCAATGAAGCCGGCGGCACCGATCTGTTGCGCCAGGGCACGCTGCTCGATCTGCAGGGCCTGATGATCAAGGAGTCGGCTGGCATTGGTCTGCATACCAAGGGCACCGGGTCAAGCTATCAGCTGAGCGCCGCGGGCGCGATCGGCGACACCACGCTGAGCCTGGACACGGGAACCGGCACCATCCTCGCGGGCGATGTGGTGACGCTGGCCACCGGTAGCACGAGTTACCGCTATGTGGTGAATACCGCACTCAACGCAGGCTCGCTGGTCATCGGCGGCCCTGGCCTGCGCGTTGCCGAGGCGGACAACAACGCGCTTGCGGTGGGCAACAACTACACTCCGAACGTGGCGTTTCATCGCTCGGCTATCGAGCTGTGCGTGCGTCCGGTCGCGACCCCGCTCGGCGGCGATGCCGCCGTGGATCGCATGACCGTGCAAGATCCGCGCTCGGGTCTGGTCTTCGAGATCGCCGTCTACAAGGGCTATCAGAAGGCCATGATCGAGATTGGCTGCCTCTACGGCGGCAAGGTCTGGAAGCCGAACCACGTCGCGACGCTGATCGGCTGATATGCCCGAGCTGGTGCAACTCGTGCGCGACGCCGGTCAATGGCCGGCGCCGCATGCGTGCGAGGTTCCGCCCGAGGAAGTCAGCAACTACGCGGCTGGCGGCTGGATGCCTGCCGCACCCAATCCGCAGCCGTCGCCTGCTCGCGTAACTCCCGGCGCTCTCGCAGGGGTGGCGGCTGTGGACCCTGTACCAAAGCGCCGCGGCCGACCGCCGAAGGATCGTAGTCAGTGAGTATCGTTGTCGAGGATGGCACCGGTCTGGCCAATGCCGTGACGTATGTCTCGGTGGCGGACGCCGACGCCTATCACGCGGCATTCGGCAACACTGCATGGACCGGCACGGATGCCGCGAAGGAGATCGCGCTCCGGCGCGCTGCGCAGTACATCGACGCGCGCTATGCGTTCCGGGGCGAGCGCATCACGTCGAATCAGGCCCTGGAATGGCCGCGCGTCCGCTATGAGCCAGACGGGCGCACGGAATCGTGGCCGCCGACTCGCCTGGTGCACGCATGCTGTGAGGCTGCGCTGCGTGCGCTGTCGGAAACGCTGCAAGCAGACGTGAGCGCCGACTCAATCAAGCGCGAGAAAGTCGGCGAGATCGAAATCGAGTACGGCCAGAAGACCGGACAGACGCGCTATCCCGTCGTCGATGCGCTACTGAAGCCCTACGCCACTTCGAGCGCGTCAACGCTGCGCGTGGAGCGTGTCGGATGAGCTTTGATTACGCGGCCATCCAGGCGACCGCGCAGCGGCTACTGACGCAATTCGGCCAGAGCTGCACGCTCAAGCGCGTTGTGCGCGACGGCGAAACGTCGACGCAAACCGGCGTTGCTGTCGCCGTGAAGCTGGCTGAAAGCGACCGTGCTGCAATCGGCGGCGCCGAGATCCCGGCGCGCAAGTACCTGATTAACGGTCTGGTGACGCCGAAGCCGGGCGACATTCTCACTGTTGGCACCGACACTGCCCCTGTGATGCGTGCGGATCCGCTCAAGCCGGGCGCGACGGTTGTCATTTGGTCCGTGATCGTGAGGACTGGCTGATGTCCGCCGTATCGATCGCGCTCGACGACGAGCAGGCACAGGCGATGTTTGCGCGGCTGGCGACGTTCGTCAGTCAGCCCGCGAAGGCCATGCGTGCATCAGCGCAGGCTGCGCGCCGGCTGGTCTACGACACATTCACCGACGAGACGGACCCATGGGGCCGGCGCTGGCCGCGATGGGCGCCGAGCACGCGCGCCAGCCGTGAGCGTACCGGCGCACAGGGCCGCGTGTTGCTGCGGACTGGTGCACTGTATCGATCGATTGAGGCGACCGCCGATGATGGCGGCATCGCGATCCAGGCTGGCGGCGCCGGTGCTCCGTATGCCGATTTTCACCAGTTCGGCAATCCGCTGCATAGAGCCTGGGGGCGCAAGCCATCGCCACTGGCGCAGCGCGCATTCCTGCCGCTGCGTGCGCCTGGTGTTGCCGACATTCCGGCCGCATGGTGGGCCGAGATCCTGCTACCAGTTGAAACGGCACTGGCCAGGGCGGCGGCATGAATCAGCGAATCAGTCTGCAGGAGATCGCCACGCGCCTGCGCGAGCAGATCGACCCGGCCACGGGCGTGAATCAGATCCTCTGCGCGTTGGATGCGAACTATCTCGCGAGCGTGCAGGACGTCAGCACGTGGCCGCTTGTGATTGTCGGGGCGCAGCGAAGCACGCCAATTGCGAACGGGCGCGGCTTTACTGGCTTGGTCGCGCAGCTGGTGAACGTGGATTTCGTGATTCGTGTCATCGTGCCGCGCTACGTCGAGGGCGAGGCAGAGGAAGAGGACAAGTTGAACCGCATCTGCGATGCCGTAGCGGACGCGGTTATGGGCTGGCGCCCGACTGGCGCATCAGCGCCGGTGACGTGGCAACAGTCGATCGACGGACCGCCGGAACAGTCGGCAATGACAGTAGACCTGCTTTTTCAAACTCAGGTCAGTTACCAGTATTCAACGCGACGAGGGTAAGCCATGACTCAGCCAACTGTGGAAGTGTTTGCGAATCGATGGGTTGCGCTGGCTGCCAGCGGCACGCCGAGCAGTGCAAGCGATTCGTTTCAGCTGTTTGACGGCAAGATTGGGACCGGAATTGCTCTGATCGAGCGTCCGCGCGATAACCCGGTGATGACCGCCGATGATCGTGTCGCAGGCAAGGAGACGTGCTTTGTCGAGGGAGACTTCAGCATTCAGCCGCCGACCACGCCGGGCAGTGCGAGCGGTACGACCGGGCGCACGCCTTGCGAGCGCGCCTTGCTGCCGGCGGCGCTGTCGCGCACGCTGAGCAGCACGAACAGCACGACCCGATACACGCCGATCAGCACCGCCATTCCCACCGCGAACCTGCGCTTCTGGCAGGGCGGTCTGTATTGGGACATCACCGGCGGCAATGCCAATATCACCGCGTTGCGCATGGCTGAGGGCGAGCAGTTCTCCGCCTCGGGCTGGCGCCTCGAAGGGCCGTTCTCGTCTGCCGATGATGTCGACGAAGACGATGTGCCGACCGATGGCGACGTGAGCGCACAGGTAGAGCCGAGCGTGATCAGTGCCAGCAACTCGGTGGCGCGAATCTTCCAGGGCGACTCGTCCACGGCGCTGCCGCTGTTCGTTTATTGCCGCTCAATGGTCATTGGTCTAGGCAATGAAGCCAAGGTTACGGAGTTCACGCAGCTGACGAAAAGCGGCGTGGTCAAGCGCAAGGGCACGTTCGAAATGACGATTGCCCGTACCGACTTGGCCGACTTCAATCCGTGGACGGCGCGCAAGGCTGGCACGATCATTCGCGGGGACTTCTCAGTGGTCGACGACGACAACACGCGCTATTCGCGCCTGTTCTTCCGCGGCAAAATCGACGCAATTGAGGTCATGGACGAGGATGGCTGGTTTGGCGTCAAGTTGAGCGGCCGATGCCTCGCGACGCCCGGCAGTGCCGGCGATGACTACGGCATCGAATTCGGCCTGGACTCGCTGCGCCTCATTGGCGATTTGCCGGATCAGGCCGCGGGTGCCTACAGTCAGCGCCTGAGCCTTCAGGGCATCTACGGGTCCGCGGTGACGTACACCGTGCATTCGGGATCACTGCCCGGCGGCTGCTCGCTTAACTCTGCTACTGGCGTTGTCAGCGGCACCGCAACGGCGGGCACGACCACGTGCGTCATTCGCGCCACGACTACCGACCTGGCCGGCAACACCATCACGGCTGACAGCGCGTCGCAGGCGATCACCATCACGTAACAGCACCACCGGCCCGCCGGCAATCGCTGGCGGGCCTTTGTCCACGGGAGTGACAAATGGCCTTCACGTTCAAGAAAACCGACACCTTCGCCGTTCAGGTCGCCGTCGAAATGCCGACAGACGACCCGAAGAAAATCAACAAGGGCACCATTACGGCGCGCTATAAACACCTGGCGCGCGAGCAGCTGACCGCGCTGCAGGCGGACCTTGCGGCGCGTGAGTTGACCGACGAGCAATTCCTCGACCGCTACCTTGTTGGCGTGTCCGGCATCGGAGGCGACGATGGCGAGTTGCCTGCGGCTGATCAGCGCGCGCTCGTCTACAGCGAGCCGGCGCTCACGTTGGCCGTTGTGCGCGCTTTCTTCGACGCGATCACGGGCGCGGCGCGAAAAAACTGACAGACGTCGCCGATGCGCTGACCGGCAAGCGCAGGCGGCGCCGGGCGGAGGACGACGAATGGCGGGCCATGACGCCCGCGCAGCGAATGAGGGGCGAGACGTGCGAGCGGGATCTGATAATCGACGTATGGCCCTCGAACTGGCACGGTGTCCAGGTCTACATGCGCTGCCAACAATCCGTGCTCAGCGGCATGGGTGGCGGCGTCATGCTGGGCGTGTCGGCTCAGGAAGTTCTCGCCGCTGCGCGCATGCTGCGCGTCCCTGCTGCCGAGTGGCCTGGCTGCATCGACACAGCGCAAGAGCTGGCCGGCATGGTCGCGAAAATCGAGAACGATCGCGCAAAGGCCGCGGCAAAGCGGAGCTGATCGCATGACGACGGTCACGCTTCGAATCCAGGTCGACAAAGCCGGCGCGACACAGGGTATCCAGCAGACGCGCCAGGAGCTTGCCGGGCTCGGGCAGACTGGCCAGCAGGCCGGACAGCAAGCATCGCAGGGCGTCGGCGCGATCAGCACGGCGGTCAATGGCGCCCGTGCTGCTGTGGCGTCATTCCTGGCGGTCTATGCTGGGATTCAGACGCTCTCGGGCGTGGTGCGGCTGGCTGACGAATACCAGAGCCTCAGCGACCGGCTGCGGCTCGCGACCGGAGATAGCGCCGCATTCCAGGCCGCACAGGCTGGTGTGTTTGCAGTGGCACAGCAGACCGGCACCGCGCTATCTGCTGTCGGCGGGCTCTATGTCTCGCTGAGCAACAGCACGCGCGAGCTCGATCTCGCTCAGTCCGATCTTCTGACGATCACGCAGGCGATCTCGCAGAGCTTCATCGTGTCGGGCGCGTCGGCAGCATCGACCGATGCCGCTGTGCGTCAGCTTGCGCAGGGCTTCGCGTCTGGCGTGCTCCGCGGCGACGAGTTCAACAGCGTCATGGAGAACGCGCCGGCACTCGCCCGGGCGCTGGCGGATTCGCTCGGCGTCACGATTGGCGAGCTGCGCGCAATGGCTGCCGAAGGCAAGCTCACGAGCGACGTACTCGCACAGGGCTTGCTGCAGCAAGCTCCGCAGATTGCCAGCCAGTTTGAGCAGATGGGGACGACTGTCGGGCAGGCATTCACGCGCCTGCAGAATGCTACGTTGCAGTTTGTTGGCCAGGCAAACGAAGCGACGGGCGCGAGCAAAGCGCTGGCAGGGTTCATCACTGCCCTAGCCGACAACATCGGCACGCTGGTCGGCGCAGTCGGCGCCGCAGTCGGTGCCCTGGCCATCTTTGTTGGCGTGCGCGGCTTGCTCGGCATTGTGTCCGCAGCGCAGGCGGCCGGCGGCGCGATGGCGTTGATGGCAACGCGCACAGCTGCGCTGCTGCCACTGCTTGGTGGCATTCCTGGGCTCGTCGCTGCCGCTGCCATTGGCGTCTATGCCCTTGCGCGCGCAATGGAGTACACAGACCCGCGCGCGGAGCAGTTGGCCGCGTCGCTTGAGGCGCTGAAACAAGCCGCAAGCACCGGCATCGTGACGCCAGAAACGGCGGCGACATTCAATGCCGCGGTGAACTCGCAGATTGAGCGCCTTGTGGTGCTGCGGGCAGAGTATGAGCGCTGGAGCAATAGCACTGCGGTCGGTGCAGAAGATGCCGCGCGGCGATCCGCTGCAGGAATCGCAGAGATTGAGCGCAATTTGCAGAGCCTGCAGGCAGAGGCACAACGCTCGCTTGCGCCAATTGGTCAGCTGTTTGTCGATGCGTTCCGCGGCGCTCAGGTTGCTACGGGAGAGTCGCAGCGCTTTGCGCAAGCTCAGACCGCGCTGTCTGCCGTGCTCGAAGGTGCCGGCGTCAAGCTCGGCGACCAGACGAAGGCGGCGCGCGACCTGGCGAAGCGGCTGGCCGACTTGGCGAAAATTGAGGAACAGACGCCTGCCCTGGCTGGCGAAATCGCCGCGGCGCGCTCTGCTCTGATTGCCGCATATCAGAAGGAAACCACCGAGACGCCGAAAGTCACGGCCGGCATGCGCTCGCTCAACACCGCGCAGGAAGAGGCGAAGCGCGCAGCGTCGGCATTGACCGAGGAACAGGAGCGCCTGACCGCTAAAATGGGCGGGCCCGCCGTTGCTGCTGCGATTGAGCTTGCGCAGTCGCTGCGCAGCCTGGACGAGAAAGAGCAGGCCTTGCGTGCCGCGCATCAGTTGAGCGCGACCGAGGTGCAGCGGCTGGCCGACATTCGCCGTCAGCTGATCGAGAGCTATCAGCGCGAGCAATCCGGCATCCAAGCGCTTGCGAACCCGTATCAGACCTATCTCGCGCAGTTGGAGTCAGAGCGCCGGCTGCTGGGCCTGAGCGCCACCGAGCGAGCGCGCGCTGAATCGCAGTTGCGCGCGGTGCGAAACGTGATGGCGTTCGCAAACACCGAGCGCGAGCGCGGCAATGGGCTGCTGATTGACGAGATCGCGGCGCTGATCAATGCAGAGCGCGCCCTCGACGATCAAGCGGCAGCGGCTGAACGCTCGCGACAAAGTGCCGAGGGCTGGCGGCAGTATTGGGGTGACGCCATCGGCGCCGTTACGGATGCCTTCGGGGATTTTGTCGCCAGTGGATTGAAGTCGTTTTCGGACTTCGGCGACGCGCTCAAGAACATCGCAAGGCGGATCATCAGCGACCTGATTTCCACGTTCCTGCGCAATCGAATCACGATTCCGATCACGGCGGCGCTCACTGGCGGAGGTGGCGCGTCTGGCGCAGCGACACCGGGCGGCGGGTTGCTGGGTGGCGCTGGCGGCGCCGGCGGGCTACTCGGCGGATTGCTGGGCGGCGCCGGCGCGCTGTTCGGCGGCACCGCTACGGGCCTGGGAACCGGCTTGCTCGCGTCGGGCTCGATTTTCTCCGGTGCTGGCCTGCTGGGCGGCATCACAGGCTCACTGTCGGCCGGATTCGCATCGATTGCCGGCGGCTCAATCCTACAGGGCGTCGGCCTGCTGCTGGGCCCGGTCGGCATCATTGCTGGATCGATCGCCGCGCTTGTGTCCATCTTCAAAAAGGACAAGCCGCCCGATGTGCGATTCGGCGGCGACAACGCGCGCGTTCGAAACGTAGAGGGTCAGTTCTCCACGGTGTTCGGAACCGTGCAGGCTGGATCGCGCCAGATCAGCTATCAGGACTTCATCGAACCCATCCAGCAGTTCGACGAAGGCATCAGGTCGCTTGTGCTGGCCACTGGCGGCGGTGCTGATCAACTGACAGCAATCGGTCAAGCGCTCTCGCGCTGGGTCGTGGATCTGCGCGGCGATGCGGCAACGGCTGAAAACGTCCTGGGCTCGCGATTCTCGGCGGTGCTGACCGCGTTCAGTGCGGACGTGCGGGAATTTGTAGGATCGTCGGGCACGCTGGAAGAGCGAGTTGCGCGCCTGGGCGATGCGCTGACCATCAGCAGCATTGCGGCGTCTGGCATCGTCAGCGGAGACTTCCGCGAAGTGGCGGACCTGCTCACCCGATTCCGCGCCGGCACCGAAGGCCTGGGCGACACGTTCGCGCGACTGGTTGCCGGCGCCGATCTCATCAACCAGGCGCTTACGCTGCTCGGCGGCACGTTTGCCGGCACGCGACTGCAGGCGGCGACGTTTGCGGGCGAGCTGATCCAGTTGGCCGGCGGCCTTGATCAGTTCTCGGCAACGCTGAGCGGCGCGCTCAATGCGCTATTCACGGACGCCGAGCGAAATCAGTTCTTGGCCGACCAAGCCCGGGCCGCGCTCAACGAGTCGCTGCGCGGACTCAACATCAGCGGCGTGGGTATCGACAGCATTCGCACGCAGTTGCGCGACCAGCTACGGGCGGCGCTGGAAGCAGGCAATGCCGAGTTGACGAACCAGATCCTTGCAGCCGCAAACCAGCTCGGCGCGTTTTCCAGCGCTATCG
>ERZ650311.1570-NODE-1570-length-11118-cov-6.063003_pt1 | contig 11118 bp, 8 predicted proteins | sample MGYA00376247_ERZ650311 | MGnify/ENA primary metagenome ERZ650311 (study PRJEB26733, sample SAMN07839324) | wastewater metagenome | biome: small river; feature: stream; material: water | place: USA: North Carolina | collected 2016-07-28 ... | reverse complement strand
GCAAAACTCGGTTACTTGTTAACTCATCTGTAACCGCCTGTGTTGCGCGATCCATAAACTCATGAGCCTCATCCAAAATGATGCAATCGCGATCAGGCAGTATTGGATGGGAATCTACAATTTCAATTGCAAGTAAGGTGTGATTTGTAACGACGATATCTGCAGTTTGCGCCTTAGCTTTAGCATTTGCCGCAAAGCATTGTGAACCAAAGGCGCACACATCGGCACCCACACATTCTCGCCCAGAAACACTATTTGCCGCCCACACTCTGCGATCTACTTCGGGGGCATCATCACGATCTCCGGTGACTCCAGGGGTTTTTGCCCAGGCGATCAATCGCTTCGCATCCTTTTCTAAGGATGAAACCTCCATCACTAACTCTGTGTCAGGATCAATATCTTCACTGTTCATTTTTTGCAGACAAATGTAGTTTCCAACACCCTTATAGATCGCATAAGAAATTTCACGACCTAACTCTTTTTCAAGTGCAGGTACTACGGCTGGCAAATCGCGATCAACCAACTGACGCTGCAATGCAATTGTGGCCGTTGCTACTAATACTTTGCGCCCGTGCACAATTCCAGGAATCAAGTAAGCAAGTGATTTACCAGTACCTGTGCCTGCTTGAACCATGAGGTGATGACGATTAGTTAATGCGTTTGCCACCGCTTCAGCCATTTCAATCTGGCCTTCGCGAGGTGCTCCACCAATTGCTTCTACGGCAACATCTAGTGCGCGACGCACCTTTGCCGACATATCGCTCACCTGCCAACCTTAGCGGTTGCTCAATTGATAGCTGCTGCCCTACCAGACTCGAGGCGTGCAATCGGCACTCTAAAGGGTGAACAAGAGACGTAGTTGAGCCCTAAGTGATCAAAGAAGTGAATACTTCGTGGATCTCCACCATGCTCGCCACATACTCCTAGCTTGAAGGTTGCATCTTCCTTTCGAGCAAGATCGACCGCGGTGCGCACCAAGATTCCAACCCCTGCCTCATCCAATGATTCAAAGGGATTAAAGGGCAAAAGCTCTAGATCTAGGTAACGTGGCAAAAATGTGGATTCAACATCATCACGACTAAATGCCCAGGTTAACTGAGTTAAATCATTTGTTCCGAATGAGAAGAAGTCAGCATGTTCCCCCAAGCGATCTGCGGTAATTGCCCCTCGTGGTGTTTCAATCATTGTTCCAATCGGAATATCAAGTGAATGCCCCGTGCCCTTAAAAGTCTTTGCAATTTCCTCTTCCAAAGCTTCGCGCAAATACAACAGTTCACGCTGAGTGGAAACTAGCGGAATCATGACTTCAGGGCGTGGATCATGCCCCAACTTCTTAACCTCTAAGAATGCACGTACTAATGCACGCACCTGCATCTTGTAGAGCTCCGGAATCAAAATACCTAACCGAACTCCGCGAAGTCCGAGCATTGGATTTGATTCGTGCAATCGATTAACCGCTGCAAAGAGCGCCTTGTCTCGTGCTGGAATCTCTTCATTGAGCGCTTCAGCGCGTGCCATTTTTGCACTGAGTTCAGTAAGTGGTGGCAGAAATTCATGCAGTGGTGGATCTAGTAAACGAACTGTGACCGGTAGACCAGACATCGCCATCATGATTCCGACGAAATCTGCCCGCTGAAGCGGCTCCATCTCGGCGATCACGCCGCGCTGTACATCTTCATTTTCTGCAAGCACTACACGTTCAATGTATGAGCGACGTGCCCCTAAAAACATATGTTCTGTTCGGCAAAGTCCAACACCTTGCGCTCCAAGAATTCGCGCTCTGATCGCATCCTCTGGAGTATCAGCGTTGGTGCGAACTTCTAGGCGACGCTTTTCATCAGCATGAGTCAAGATTCGGTGTACCGCGCGAACAACTGGTGATGCCTCATCCGTATCGGCTGAAAGCCGGCCCTCAAGGTACGAGGTCACAGATGATGCAACGACAGGTACCGCACCTAAATAAACAGCGCCTGTTGTGCCATCAATAGAAATAACCTCACCTTCGTACACCGTACGAGTGCCCACGGTGAAAAGGTTTGCGCGTTCATCAACTGAAATTGAATCAGTGCCGCAAATGGCTGTTTTTCCCATACCGCGTGCAACCACGGCTGCATGCGACGTCTTACCGCCACGACTAGTAAGAATTCCTTCGGCGGCAACCATTCCTACTAAATCATCTGGACTTGTCTCACGACGCACCAAAATAACCTTGCGGCCAGCTTTGCTTAAATCAAAGGCGCGCTTTGAATCGAAGACAACCTCACCAACAGCAGCACCAGGTGATGCTGGAATTCCTCGTGCGATCTCATTTAATGGTCCATCTGTATCAAACTGAGGAAACATCAACATCGCCAGCTGATCACCGGTTGTGCGAATTAACGCTTCGTCCATGGTGATCTTTCCTTCATCGACAAACTGCAGTGCGATTCGAAAAGCAGCCTCAGCGGTGCGTTTTCCAACGCGAGTCTGCAGAATCCACAACTTTCCATTTTCAACGGTGAATTCAATATCGCACAAATCCTTGTAGTGATTTTCAAGCAGCTTCATGATGCGCTCTAGTTCGGCATGAACATGTGGGATTAATGCAGCAAACTCATCTAGAGAAAGCGGTGTTCGAATTCCGGCAACAACATCTTCACCCTGTGCCTTCTGCAAGTAATCACCATAAGATCCAATCTCGCCAGTCGATGGATTGCGAGTAAAGGCAACACCAGTACCTGAATCTTCGCTTAAATTGCCAAAGACCATTGATTGAATATTTACCGCGGTGCCTAAATCAGATGGGATTCGCTCGCGACGACGGTACAAGGTTGCACGTTCTGAGTTCCACGATTTAAAGACCGCTTCAATTGATCGGTTGAGGTGTTGGCGTGGATCGGTTGGAAACTCTTCGCCCGTTGCAGCTTCAATCGCTTTGATAAAACCATCTGCCAAAGCTTTTAAACCTTCAACTGGTAGCGATTGAATATTTTCAACCTCAAATTGGGCCATGATGCGAAGCTGTACTTTGTGAAACTCTTCGGGATGTACATCGCACACGATCTTGCCGTACATCTCAATGAAGCGACGGTAGGAATCCCATGCAAAGTGTGGATTTCCCGATGTTTGTGCAAGAGATTGTGCTACCTCTGGAGTAATTCCAACATTCAAAACAGTTTCCATCATGCCTGGCATTGAAAACTTTGCACCAGATCTCACAGATACCAGCAAGGGATTTTCAGCGCCACCAAATGTTTTGCCGAGCTCTTTCTCTAACTGTGCCAGGTTTGCAGCGATTTCATCCTGCAAACTTTGGGTGAAAACTCCATCATGCAAATACTGTCTGCATGCAGTTGTCGCGATTGTGAAACCCGGAGGCACCGGCAATCCGATGCGAACCATCTCGGCGAGGTTTGCACCTTTGCCACCCAGTAAATCCTTTTGTGTCATATCTCCAAAGGAGAATGGGTAGATATGGGTCTCTGACATTTGTGCACCTCCGCTGACAATTGTGAGGCAGATCGTTGCACATGAACATGCGTTCACGGTATGAACATTTGTGATTTATCTCAGCGAGGGGGTTCTCATCCCTCACCGTTGTGAGGATTACGCCTGTGAAAGCAGATCGGTAAACACAGTTACCGGAGTCGCTACGAACTTTTCGTAATCAAGGCATAGATCGATGATCGCCTTTTGTTTATCAGCATCGTAAATACGTGCAAGGTTGGTCTTGTACTTTTCAATCAGTAGCGGAATACCTTCTACGCGGCGGCGCGCATGGCCAATTGGGTACTCAACCGCAACCTCGTCAAAGATGGTGCCATCATTGAATTCAACTGTTATTGCGTTGGCAATTGAGCGCTTTTCCGGGTCGTGATAATCAGCTGTGTAGCTTGTATCTTCAACGCAGACAATCTTTTCACGCAAGGCATCGATACGTGGATCTGCTGCGATGTCATCCTCGTAATCGCGCGCAGTTAAGCGACCAAAGATAAATGGAACTGCGGTCATGTACTGAATACAGTGATCGCGATCTGCTGGGTTGTTCAGCGGACCCTTCTTATCAATAATGCGAATACATGCTTCGTGGGTACGAATCGTGACCTTCTTAATGTCATCTGATGTCTTACCGGCAGCCTGCATCTGCTTGTAAATTGTCATTGCCGCTTCCACACCTGTTTGTGAGTGGAATTCAGCTGGGAAAGAAATCTTGAACAAAACATTTTCCATTACATATGAACCGTATTGGCGCTGGAACTTAAATGGGTTTCCCTTGAAGGAAACATCGTAAAAGCCCCATGTCTTTGCAGTCAGCGCTGATGGATAACCCATCTCGCCAGTCTGTGCGATCAATGCAAGGCGCACTGCGCGAGATGTTGCATCTCCTGCAGCCCATGACTTACGTGATCCTGCATTTGGAAAGTGACGATAGGTGCGAAGTGATTGACCATCGACCCAGGCAAGTGAGACTGCAGCAAGTGCTTGATCGCGGGTTAGCCCCATCATCTGTGCAACAACTGCGGTTGATGCAACCTTTACCAATACAACGTGATCTAAACCGACCTTATTGAATGAGTTCTCAAGTGCAATACATCCTTGAATTTCATGCGCCTTGATCATTGCGGTTAAGACATCTTTAACAGTGAACTTTTTATTTGTTGTGCGTGACAACCAATCTGCGGTTGCAAGGATTGCACCTAAGTTATCTGAAGGGTGTCCCCATTCAGCAGCAAGCCAAGTGTCATTGAAATCTAACCAGCGGATCATTGCGCCGATGTTGAAGGCACCTTGCACGGGATCTAAAACATGCTTGGTTCCTGGAACCTTCACACCGTTTGCAACGGTTAAACCTGGAACAACTGGCCCTAAAAGCTTGGTGCAGGCTTCATATTCAAGGGCTTCTAAGCCACACCCAAGTGTGTCCATAAAGCAGTTCCATGCAGTCTCGTAAGCAACCGGTGATTTAACCTCGTAGTTCAGTGCGTAATCGACGATGTCGATTATTTCCTGATCGTATGGCTGGTTGTTCTTGACTACATGGCTAGACATATTTAGCGCTTTTCGATTGGAAGGAATGCTCTATCTTCTGGTCCAACGTAGGTTGCTGTTGGGCGGATGATCTTTCCATCGTTGCGCTGCTCAATTACGTGAGCTGTCCATCCTGAAATACGTGCCATTACGAATAATGGAGTGAAGTAGTTAACTGGAATCTTCATTGCATCGTAGGCAACAGCTGAGAACCAGTCCACGTTAGGGAACATCTTCTTAACTTCCCACATCACTGATTCGATGCGCTCTGCAACGTTGTAAAGGTTTTCCTTGCCTGCAGCATCTGCAAGCTCTTTGGTTAGAACCTTTACGATCTCGTTACGAGGATCTGAAACTGTGTACACAGGGTGACCGAAACCAATCACAACTTCCTTGTTCTCTACACGCTTGCGGATATCCGCCTCTGCTTGATCAGGTGTTGAGTAACGAAGTTGAATCTCAAGTGCAACCTCATTTGCGCCACCATGCTTTGGACCGCTGAGCGCTCCGATTGAGCCGGTAACACATGAGTAAATATCTGCGCCGGTTCCTGCAATGACACGACCGGTAAATGTTGAAGCGTTGAACTCGTGCTCTGCGTAAAGAACTAGTGATGCGTGCATCGCCTTTTCCCACTGCTCACTTGGCTTTTCGCCATGAAGTAGGTGCAGGAAGTGAGCACCGATTGAGTTGTCATCGGTTTCTACTTCGATGCGCTTTCCATTATTTGCAAAGTGGTGCCAATACCCAAGTAATGAACCGGTCTTTGCCAACATTGAATCAGCGATATCGCGCGCCTCTTCTGGTGTGTGCTTGGTTGACTCTGGTGTGACCGCACCGAGTGCTGAAAAGCCTGTACGCAAAACATCCATGGCATGGGCTGATGCTGGAAGTTGTTCAAGCACTGTCTTAACCTGAGGTGAAAGCCCGCGTAGGCCTTTGAGCTTTGCCTTGTAGGCATCTAGCTGCGCCTGGGTAGGGAGCGCGCCGTGCACTAGTAAGTATGCGACCTCTTCAAATTGGCAGTGAGCAGCCAAGTCCTTGATGGAGTATCCGCGGTAGTGAAGATCTGCTCCACCCACTGCGCTGAGCGCCGTGTTTCCTGCTGGAACGCCAGAGAGTGCAACTGACTTCTTTACTTTGATTTCTGTCATGATTTTTTACCCGTTGTCTTTGCCTAGTGTTTGGTCAAGTGCTTTTTCATATTCATAGTAATTAATAGCTTGGTATAACTCTTCGCGGGTCTGCATCGTGTCGATCACACCAGATTGGGTGCCATCGCGTCGAATCGCGGTGTAGACATTCTCTGCCGCCTTATTCATCGCTCTGAATGCTGACAGTGGGTACAGGATCATTCCCACTCCATTGGCAGCTAGTTCGTCGCGAGTAAACAGTGGAGTCATTCCAAATTCAGTGATGTTGGCCAAGATTGGCTTTGAAACCGCAGCGCTAAAGCTCTTGTAATCTTCCAAAGTACGAATCGCTTCAGGGAAGATTAAATCTGCGCCAGCTTCGATATAGGCATGAACGCGATCGATCGCTGACTCCACACCTTCATTCGCAATTGCATCGGTGCGTGCCATAATCGAAAAGTTGTCATCGGTGCGAGCATCAACCGCCGCCTTGATGCGATCGACCATTTCCGCCTTTGAAACGATTTCTTTGTTAGGACGATGTCCGCAGCGCTTTGCACCAACCTGATCTTCGATATGCATTGCGGCCGCTCCAGCTTTGATCAGATCCTTTACCGTGCGGCCGATGTTAAAAGCCGATGTGCCAAACCCGGTATCTGCATCAACGAGCAGTGGTGTATCGCAAACATTGGTAATGCGACGAACATCGGTTAAGACATCTTCAAGTGTTGTGATTCCTAAATCTGGAATTCCCATGGAGCCTGCTGCAACTCCGCCACCTGATAAGTAGATTGCGCGAAATCCTGCGCGCTTGGCAAGCAGGGCGTGATTAGCGTTGATGGTTCCAATAATTTGAAGAGGGGATTCTTCAAGTAACGCCTTTTTAAAGGCTGCACCTGCGCTGGTTACGCTCACAGGTTGAGTGTAACTACCCACAAGTACCTCTCAAACTCCAGAAGTAGTTGAATATTCAACTACTTTGGTATACCCTGCAGGTATGACCCAATTACCCGCGTTGTACATAGGCCATGGAGCACCGATGTTGCTCGATGATGAGTTATGGACATCACAGTTGCGACAGGTCGCCTCTGCGATCGAAAAACCAAAGGCGATCCTGATTGTTTCTGCCCACTGGGAGTCTGCACCGGTCACCTTAAGTAGCCCTGTTGCAGGCACTCCCCTTGTTTACGACTTCAGCGGATTTGCTCGCAAGTTTTTTGAGATGACATATGAAACTCCGGATGCAACAGAGCTAATGAATTTAGTTGCATCGATGATGCCTGACAATGAACAAGTATTTCAAAGTAACCGCGGTTTAGATCATGGTGCTTGGGTTCCTTTACGTGTGATGTATCCAGATGCAGATATTCCTGTTTTACAAATGTCGATGCCAACAAGTGATCCAGGAAAATTGTTAGAACTTGGTCGTCGTTTGCAACCTTTGCGCGACATGGGTGTACTTGTGATCGGCTCTGGGTTTATGACTCACGGACTTCCATACCTTCGTGATTGGAGTACAACTGCACAAGCTCCAACGTGGTCAAGCGAATTTGATGCTTGGGCAGCTGAAGCGCTTGCAAAAGGAGATGTTGAAACCTTATCTGCCTTTAAATCAAAGGCACCTGGAATGCCCTATGCGCATCCAACGGTTGAACACTTCACACCATTGTTTATTACTTTAGGTGCAGGGTTAAAAGCCGATGCACCAGTTGAAACCCTGATCGATGGTTACTTTATGGGGCTATCGAAGCGTTCAATTCTTGTTGCGTAAGTGAAGTAGTTCAAGCGCCGCAATTGCGCTGTCATATCCCTTATCTTCTTTACTTCCGGCACGACCTGAACGAGCAATAGCTTGATCGAGATCATTTGTCATTAATACGCCATAACCAATTGGCTTTCCATACTTGAGTGACACATCGATAACACCCTGTGTTACACCTTGGCAGACATAATCAAAGTGAGGTGTTTCGCCTTTAAGAACTAAGCCCACGGCAACAACCGCATCAAAACCTGCTTCAAATGCGTATTGCGCAGCAAGTGGAATCTCAAATGATCCGGGTACAAACTGCACCTCAACTGTGCCGACTTGTGCCTCGGTCAATGCACGTTGTGCGCCTGCGATGAGGTCATTACATAGATCTAAATGCCACGACGAGGAGATGATCGCCACCTTTGCGTTGGGAAGTGGCTTGATTCCGATACTTGGTGCATGACCTGCCATTTATTTGCCTCCTCGGGTGTGGCCAAGTTTTTCTTCCTTGGTCGCTAGGTACTTTTCATTAAATTTATTGCTTGCAATTACCAGTGGGGTTTGAACAACAGCCACACCTGCACCTTGCAGCGCTGCAACCTTGTTTGGATTATTTGTGAGTAGGTGAAGATTTGTAACTTTCAACGCACGAATAATTGCAATTGCATCAGACCAATCACGAGCATCGATCTCGTGACCCAAGTGCAGGTTGGCATCGATGGTGTCCATGCCCTGGTCTTGCAGTTGGTACGCCTTAATTTTTTCAGTCAGACCAATTCCGCGACCTTCGTGATCGCGCAGGTACACAATGAATCCATAGCCATGGTTTTGAATCATGGAAATTGAAAGCTCCAACTGTTCGCCACAGTCGCAGCGTTGTGAATGAACCACATCGCCGGTAAAGCACTCGCTATGCACGCGCACCATTGGTGTGACATTTGGTGTACCGAATGCAATTACCGCATGTTCACGCTGGCGAAGTCCTGGAAATGTTGCGATCTTCCACATACCTGTACGCAATGGCAAGTTGGCCCAGGCAAACTCAAAGCTTGATGTTGCTGCAGGAACAGCTGGCGCAACCGCTTTGAGCTCTTCTACAGAAATAACAGGAATTGAATGTTGCGCAGCAAAATCCATGAGCGATTCTCCGCGGGCCATTGAGCCATCTTCATTAACAATTTCAGATAACAAACACAAAGGTGGTGCGCCAACTAATTGAGACAAGGCAACTCCTGCTTCGGTGTGGCCGCCACGTGCTTGTAATCCGCCATTATCTGCGATCAATGGAAATACATGGCCAGGACGAATGAAATCTGAAGCCACAGCGCTGTTATTTGCCAGTGCTCGCACTGTGTTGGCGCGCTCTTCGGCGCTGACACCTGTGGTGATGCCGACCTTGTAATCGACGCTAACGGTAAAGGCTGTCTTTTTGGAGTCTTGGTTCTCTTCCACCATTAAAGGAAGGTGTAGTTCGCGGGCGCGATCTTGCGTCATGGCAACACACAAAATTCCAGTTGTGTGGCGAACCATGAAGGCAACCTTTTCGGTCGTAGCCATATCGGCACGCAGCATGAGATCGCCCTCGTTTTCGCGATCGGCATCATCGGTGACGATGATCAGATCACCATTCTTATAAGCATCAAGTGCTGCTTGGAGATTACTCATTATTTATCTCCTTTAGCTAGAAGTCGCTCAACGTACTTAGCCAAGACATCAACTTCGACGTTGATGAATTCGCCTGGCTTCTTGCTGGAAAGATTGGTGCGCTCTAGCGTTTCTGGAATCAGCCACACAGTTACGACATTGGTTGCATCATCAATTTCGCCTACTGTCAGTGAAACTCCATCGAGACAGATTGAACCCTGGTTCACAATGTACTTAGAAAGGTGTACTGGAACGGTGATATCAAACTGCGCCCACTTATCCCCCGGCGTTAAACCAATTACTGTTGCAACGCCATCAACATGCCCCTGCACCATATGGCCACCCATACGAGCATTTAGTTGTGCCGCTAATTCCAAGTTAACCGGGCTGCCCACAGCGATCTGAGAAAGCGAGGTCAAGGAAAGTGTTTGAACCATGACATCTGCGGTAAATGTTGTGCCACTAATCGAGGTAGCTGTTAAACAAACACCGTTAACTGCTACAGAATCCCCCAGTGCGATTTCGCTAATTAATTGCGGTGCCTCGATAGTAAAGACCGCAGAGCTCTCGCCCTTATGTATAGCCGTTACTGTGCCTAATTCAGCAATAAGTCCTGTAAACATCACTCACCATTCCTAATGCCATAGACCGATTTAACATCGCCATCGAGAACCTGGGTGCTGATGTGATCAAGGCGCATTTGATTGCTAATAGTTGATGGGTAATCAAAGACAAAGAACTGCTTGCCAGAGCCCAACAATGATGGTGCTTGGTAGATGATTAACTCATCCAACAAACAGTGATCCAACATCGCACTTCCTAAAGTTGGTCCGGCCTCAACAAAGACATGGTTCACGCCTAGTTCATTGAGGTTTTCCACCAAAACATCTAAATCCTTTGATGCTACAACCACGGTGTCTGCAGCGTTATCAAATACCTTTGCATCAGTTGGCAGGGTTTGTTCTCCGCAAATAACACGAACCGGGTTGTGGGTGTACCCAACAAACTCACCACGTGGAATTAGATGTGGATCATCTGCAATAACAGTATTGGTGCCGACCAAAATCGCATCTGCCTGACGTCGCAACACCTGAACATCGGCCCGTGAAGTTTCATTGGTAATCCACTTAGAGGTTCCATCGGTTGCTGCAACCTTTGCATCCAAAGTGGTTGCAACCTTCCAGGTGAAAAATGGACGGTTCTTGCGAATCTTCATCAGCCAGGCGCGGTTTGAATACGAAGCTTCAGCTTTTAAAACCCCTTCAATTACTGTGATGCCGGCTGCGCGCAAAGTATCTGCCCCACCTGCAGCGTGTGGATTGAGATCGCTAACGGCATACACAACAGTTGTAATTCCTGCATCGATAATCGCTTGGGCGCAGGGACCGGTGCTGCCTGTGTGATTACAAGGTTCCAAGGTCACAACAATTGTTGAACCTTTTGCTTTGCTTCCTGCTGCTTTAATCGCAACAACTTCGGCGTGATCGGCGCTATTCATTCGATCATGAAAACCTTCAGCGATGATCGCACCCGTTGAATCAATAATGACGGCACCAACAATTGGGTTGGGTGCAGTTTTTCCGA
>ERZ650311.1569-NODE-1569-length-11123-cov-33.335743_pt1 | contig 11123 bp, 14 predicted proteins | sample MGYA00376247_ERZ650311 | MGnify/ENA primary metagenome ERZ650311 (study PRJEB26733, sample SAMN07839324) | wastewater metagenome | biome: small river; feature: stream; material: water | place: USA: North Carolina | collected 2016-07-28 ... | reverse complement strand
GCACGGCACCTCTACGGCGGCGGCGCGGTCCCTGCGCGCCCCTACCTGCCTCGCGGCGAGAAGCTCCCGGCCGCGTGGCAGTCGCGTCTCAACACCGCAGCGACCGAGCTCTGGCGCTCCGTCTACCTCGGGGTCTGACCGATGGCAGCTACCACCGCAGCCACGACGCTCGCCGATGAGATCGCCGCTGTCATGGACGACGTTGTCGGGTACGACGGCGCCGCGATCACGAGCCTGACGTACGCGCTCGGGCGTCGCGAGCTCGCGGTGCACAGCGCTCCTCCGCGCGTCGTCTGGTACCTCGGCGGTGGCGGTGGTGGGCCAGCGGTCAAGAAGGCGTTCCCGGGCGGCCGCAGGTCGCTTCGCACGCGCCTCCCGACGCTGCGCGCGCTGTGCTGGGCTGAGACCCTCGACGCGACGCTGGCGCTTTCGAACGCCGTGCTCGCCGCGATGGAGCGCCGCTACGGCGGGCGCCTGCCGTACCTCGGCGAGACGTGGGCCGAAGACCCGGCGCTGATCGACCTCGGCGAGCAGTGCGAGCTCGCGTGGACACTCCAGCTCGCCGTGCTCGACCGCGCGCCCACCCTCGCGACCGTCACGGAGACCGCGTTCAACACATCAACTGCGTCGTCGACTGACGGCGTGCTGCACATCGGAGAGACCTCGTGACCATCCTCAACAACTCGCTCTCGATCGACGATGGCGCCCTCGGGATCGCGGCGGCCGGACAGCGCCCCGTCGCCGTCGTCGGGTGCTGCTCGTCGGGCACCGTCGGCGCACCCACCACCATCGACACGCTCGACGGGCTCACGGACACTTTCGGCTTCGGCCCTGCCGTCGACGATGCCGCCGTGATCCTCTCCAAGGCCGGGGGGGCGATCCTCTTCTGCCGGGCAACCACTGCGACGGCTGGCGCGATCGGCGGCCTGTGCCAGTCGGGCGGCGGGAGCTCCTCGGCGGGCACCCTCACGGCCGACGGTTCGAACACCGCAACGGCGGTGCCCGCGCTGACCGGCACGCCCGACGCCCCCTACGCGGTGAAGATCGTCGTTACGACGGCCGGGTCGAACATCGCCGCGACGCCGGTGGTGAAGATCTCGCTCGACGGCGGCCTGACCTACCTCGCGACGGGGCTGGTGGCGGTGAGCGCGTCGCCGCAAGCGATCGGCTCGACGGGCCTGTCGCTCGCGTGGACCGACGGCACCTTCGTCCTGAGCAACTTCTGGTCGTCCGTCGGAGCCAACTGCCCGACGAGCGCCGACGCCACGGGCACGAGCGTCCCGGCCTTCTCGGGCACGCCGAACGACGCCTACGACCTCCGCGTGAAGACGATGGCTGCGTCGAGCGCGCTCACCGACAACACGGCCGCGGTCGCGGTGTCGATCGACGGCGGCAACACCTACGGTGACACGGTCGCGATCCCCTCGAGCGGCGTGTACGTGATCCCCAACACCGGCGTCACGGTGACCTTCGGCGCGGGCACGCACGTCGTGGGCGACATCTTCCGTGTGAAGACCTCGTCGCCGACGTGGGACACCTCCGGGCTCTCCAGCGCGCTGAACGCCCTCGCGCCGATGGCGGGCGCGTATGAGTTCGTGCACATCGCGGGACCCATCGACGTGACCAGCGCCGCGACCGTGAAGACCTGGGCCGTCGCGAGGGAGGCGGCGGGTGAGTACGTGTTCGCGCAGTGCAGCGCGCGCGACAACATCACCGGCGAGAGCAACACCACGCGCAACGCGGCCATCTCGGGTTCGACGCCGGGCTTCGCGGGCTACGACGGCGGACGCTACCTCGACGTGCACGCAAGCTACGGCTACGTCGAGAGCGTCACGCACGCGGGGAGCTACCCCCGCCGCTCGCTCGCGGCGCTTCGAAGCGCGCGGCTCGCGAAGGAGCCTCCGCACCGTCATCCCGGGCGCGTGCGCAGCGGACGCATCGAGGGCCTCATGCCCGACCCCGACGGCGGGAGCTCGCTCGCTCACGACGTCTCGACCTACACGAGCCTCGACACCGCGCGCTTCTCCGGCGCGCAGCGCGTGATGGGGCAGGCACGCGGGCGCTACTTCTTCACCAGCCGCACGATGGCGCTCGCGACGAGCGACTTCTCCGAGGTGCAGCGCATCCGGGTGATGTGCGTCGCTGCGACGGCCGCGCTGGCGCAGATGAGCACGTACGTCGCCGACGACATCGACGTGAAGAGCGACGGCACGGGGCAGATCACCGAGGCCGAAGGCCAGCGCATCGACGGCGAGATCAAGGCCGTGATGAAGCGCGCGGTGGTGCTCACCCCGAACGCCTACGCCAGCGCCGTCAACGCGTCGGTGATCCGCACCAACAACCTGCTCTCGACGGGCATCCTCCAGGCGCGCATCAGCGTGACGCCGAAGGGCTCGATCAACAGCGTCTCCACCACCATCAGCTACACGCTGGGAGGCTGATCCGACATGAACCTCAACGGCAACGAGTTCTCCTGGCCGAGCTACAAGGTCAAGATCGCGGGTGAGGAGATCACCGCCATCAAGGGCGTTTCGTGGGATCACGAGATCGAGGGCGCTGACCACGTCTACGGCATCGGCGCGAAGCCGCGCGGCCGCACGCGCGGCCGCTACAAGCCCGGCGACTCGTCGATCACGTTCTATCTCTCCGGGTGGAAGCAGTTCCTTGCCCTTCAGCCGAACGGCTTCGGGTCGGTGCGCTTCGACATCGTCGAGAGCTACGTCGAAGGCTCCGACGTGCACACCGTCGTGCTCGAGGACTGCAAGATCCTCGGCGGCGGGGGCAAGAGCGAGGAAGGCACCGACCCGATGGAGCGCGAGGTGAAGATCAGCTTCATGCGTGCGATTGAGGACGGTAAGGAACTCGTCGCCGATGAGTGAGCAGATCGCCAAGTCTCCCGCGGTCGATGTCGAGCAGGAGCGCCTGGTGCGCGTTCGCGAGAGCGTCGTGGCCCGGTACGGCGACCGCGTCGCGGTGCTCGAGCTCGGCGGCCACACCTGGGCGCTCGCCGTGCCGAAGGGCACGATGCGCAAGCTCTGGCAGGTCTACAAGATCGAGAGCCAGTCGCCCGACCCCACGACGAAGGCCGACGCCGGCGTGCGCCTCGCGCGTGCGCTGCTCGTGCCACCGGACGCGCAGGGCAAGGTCGCCGACGAGCGCGAGGCCTTCGACTCGCTCGGCGAAGACAGCCCCGCGCTGCTCGACATCCTCGCAGACGCGGCAGAGGCGCTCGCACACGGCCCTTTGCCCATTCGCGTCGCGCCGCCGCCGAGCTCTTCGACGCCGCGCGACGCGACCCCGACGTCGCCGCAGACGGGCTGATCGCCCTCGCAGGCGCCGACCACGACGACCCCGAGGCGCGCGTCGGTGCGTACCTCCTCGTCGAGTTCCTGACCGGATTCCGCGCCCTCCTGAAGGGCCTCTCGACCCCATCCAAGCAATCACCAAAGCGCCGCCGTGTCTGAATCACTCCAGTGGAAACTGACGCTCCGCGACGACGTCTCGAAGCCGTCGCGGACTGCGGCCCGCGGCGCCGCAGAGTTCCAGCGTGCGGCCCTGCGTCTTCAGCGGACGCAGGCCGCCGCCGCGAAGGCGCAGGTTCGCACTGCGGCGCAGGTCGCACGACTCAACGCGAACGCGTTCCGACGTGATCAGCAGCTCGCCCGCTCGCAGGCCACGCAGCTCGCCCGCTCGGCGGCTGCCGCGGCTCGCGCGTCGGCTGCGAACGCTCGGAGCGCACGAGATGGACAGCGCGCGGTCTCGCGATCGTTCACCGACTCGCTCGGCACCCTCGGGCGCGTGGGCCTCGGGATCGCGGGCATCGCCGCGGGCATCATCGGCAGCTTCGCGGGCATCGGCGCTGAGGTCGCGCGCACGGTGGTGCAGGTCGCGGCGTTCCGTGAGTCGTCGCTCGTCGCGCTCGAGGCGGTGCTCGGCTCCTCGCAGGCCGCGGGGCGGCAGTTCCGCAACGCGATCGTGGTGGCGAACCAGACGCCCCTCGACACCGCCGACGTCATCGCTCAGACGCAGAGCTTCGCCATCGCGGGCTTCTCCGAGCGCGAGATTCAGCCGCTCGTTGCGGCGAGCGCCGATCTCGGCGCGGCGTTCGGACAGCGCTCGTCGGAGGGGTTTAGTTACGCCCTCTCGCAGATCCGCGCCGCGGGGCAGTTGCAGGGGCAGGAGCTTCTCCAGCTCCAAAACGCCAACGTGTCGCGAGAGGCCGTGCTCGCGTCGATCGCGCGGCAGATGGGCCTCGGCACCGGCGACGCAGGCAACCGCGCAGCCCTCCAAGCGATCCGCGACCGGCGCGTGTCGTCGGGCGTCGGCATTCAGGCCGCCCTCGATGCCGTGCAAGGGCGCCTCGACCGGGGCCGCAGCCTGGGATCGTTCGCGCGCGACCAGTCGAACACGCTCACGGGCGCGCTTTCGAACGCCCGCAACGCGATCTTCAACCTCCTCATCGGCATTGACTTCGCGAAGATTCCAGGAGTCCAGGCGTTCAAGCGCGCTCTGCTCGCGATCACCGAGGCCCTCCAGAGTGGCAGTCCCGCCGCGGCGACGTTGCGCGGGTACATCACCGGCGCCGCGAACGCCGTCGGCGGGCTCTTCGCGCGGATCAACCCGCAGTCGATCGCCGCGGGCTTCGGCCTGGTCTCCCGCGCGTTCAGCGCCATCGGACGCTTCGCGACGACAGCCTATCCCGTCGTGCGCTCGTTCCTCACGGGCCTCGGGCCCGGTTTCATGGCGGGAATCGCACCGATTCGCTCGCTGCTCTCGACGCTCATGGCGGGCGGCGGTCCCTCGGCGACGACGATGGCGGTGATCGCGCGCGCCGCGCTTGGGCTCGGGCAGGCCCTGGGCTTCGTGGTCGGGACGGTGGTGTCGTTTGTGGGTGCCATCGGCACATTCGCGACGGTTGTCACGGGCCTCGGCGCGACCGCCGCGGGCCTCGCAACGTCGATCGCATTCCCGATCCGCAACGCCTTCGTGGGCGTTGGCATGCAGATTATCGAGGGTATCCGAGACGGCATTCGCAACGGCGTCGCGTCGCTCGCAGGATCTGTCGGGTCGATGGCGACTGGCGCGGTGCAGGCGGCTCGTGACGCGCTCGGCATTCACAGCCCCTCGCGGGTCTTTCGCGACGAGATCGGACGCCAGATCCCCGCGGGCCTCGAGCTCGGCATCACGCACGGTGCCGCACCCGTCAACGACGCGGTGTCGTCGCTCGCGAACCCGCGCGCGATGCAGCTCGGCGGGCTCGGAGGCGTGAGCATCGTGGCGCACATCCAGGTCACCGAAGCGGCACGCGCGAGCGACACCGCCGAAGAGGTGCTCTCGAAGCTCGAGGATCGCATGGGCGCCATCTTTGGCCGTTACGCGGAGGCGCTCGGTTGATCCCCAGCCCCTTCACCGACGCGGCGACGTGGGACACGCTCACCATCGGCGGCGTGTCGTTCCGCGGCACCTTCGAGTTCTCGGGCGAGGTGTTGAAGCGCCGACTCGACACGCGCCACGCCGCGGGCCGTGATGGCGCGCGCATTCGCGACAAGGGCTACGCCCTCGCGGAGATCACGCTCACGCTCCGCGCGTGGGAGCCGGAGCACTGGGACGACCTCACCGCCCTCGTCGCGCTGCTCTTCCCGCGCGGCACCGACCCGACGCGCCGCAACGCGCACTCGTGCGCTCACCCAGCGCTCGCGCTCGCGGGCATCTCCGAGCTTTATGCGACCTCGATGGATGCTCCGCGGCAGACCGAGGCCGGGCTCTGGGAGGTCTCGATCAAGCTGGTGGAGTACCGCCCCGCGCGCAGCCAGTCGCGCAACGTGAGCCACACGCCAGCCGCGCAGCCCGACCTCGGCGCCAACCGCACGGCCTTCACGGGCACCGAAGCCGCGCCGCCCGCACCGACGCCACCCTCCACGCCGGGCCCTGACGAATGAGCGCCGTCACCCTCGGCGGCCGCGCCGTCACTCTCGCGACGATCACGCTCCCTGCGTCGGGGGTGTGGTGCGCCGACGTCGACGTCGACACCGCCGACGAGATCACCGGCCGCGCCGAGCTCGTCGTCGACGACGGGCCGACGTGGTCTGGCACGGTCGTGAGCGGAGGCGTATCGCACGGCCTGTGGCGCGGGCGCATCGTCGGCGGCGCTGGCGGTCTGCGCACGACGCTCCCTGCGCTCGCCTATCGCAACGCCACGCTCGCCGACGTGCTGCGCGACGTGCTCTCCGAGGCGGGCGAGGTGCTCTCGCCGACCAGCGCGGACCTCTCCTACGCCGTCGCGCTCTGGCAGCGCACGCGCGGCCTCGGCGCGTCTGCGGTGGCGGAGATCGCGCTCGCCGCGGGCTACACGTGGCGCGTGCGGGGCGACGGTCTTGTATGGCTCGGCGTCGAGACGTGGCACGACGCGGGCGAGCTCGATGTGACGCTGCTCGACCGGAACACCCGCGGTGGCATCTACACCATCTCGGGCGACACGCTCGCGCTCGCTCCCGGCGTGCGCCTTCAGGTGCGCGACGAGCTCGGTGACGTCTTCATCGACGTCGGCGACGTGCGCCACGTCATCGAGCCCGAGCGGATCACCACCACCGTGTGGCAGGCATGAGCGACTCGATCACGACCAGCCTGCGACGCCTCGTCGAGGCCTTCGTCGGCCGCCGCCTCGATCACCTGGCGCTTTACCCCGCCGTGGTGGTGCAGCAGCGCTCCGACGGGACGCTCGACCTCTCGCCCGAGGATCCGCGTGTGCCCTCGTGTCAGGGCGTGCCGATCCGTCTCGGCATCCCAGGCGTGACGGTGACGGTGCCATCGGGCGGGCGCGTGCTGCTCGGCTACGCGAACGGCGATCCGTCGCGCCCCTACGCCTCGCTCTGGGAGTCGGGCACGGTGACGCGTATCACCATCAACGGCGGCACCGCGAAGGTCGCGCGCGTCGGTGATTCGACCGAGAGTCACACACACACCGTCGTGATCGGCGGCTCGACCTACGTGACCAGCCCGTCCGCGCCGACGATCGCCACGGGCAGCGACGTGCTGAGAGTGCCATGACCATCGACATCAATACCCCCGTTGGCGCCGATGGCGTGATCGATCTCGACCCGGTCTTCGGGCTCGTGTCGGGCCGCACCGCGCTCGTGCAAGCGCTCGCGCGCCGGATCACCACGGAGCGCGGCACACTCGCATGGATCGGCGACGACCCCGAGTATGGCGACGACGTGCGCGCGTTCCTCGGCGACGACATCGAGACGCGGCAGTCGTTCGTGGTCGCGACGCGCGTCGAGCGCGAGCTGCTCCGCGACGAGCGCGTACGTGGGGCTCGCGTCGCCGCATCGATCGCGAGCGGTCGCCTCGTGATCAACGCGCAGGTCTCCGATGCCGCGGGCCCTTTCCGCTTCACCCTCGCCGTGACGGCGGTCTCCGTCGAGACGCTCAAGGTGTTCTGATGGTCACCACCGTTGCAGACCTCATCGTCGCGCGCACCGCCGACGCGATCGTGACTGAGCAGCTCGACGAGCTCGCCGCCGAGGAGTTCCCCGCGACGTCATGGCAGCCCGGGAGCGTCCCTCGCTCGCTCGTCAAGGCCGACGCGACCGCGATGGCCGCGATGGATTCGAGCGTCGCCGCGCTCGCCAAAGCTGCGTTCCTCGACACCGCCGAAGGCGACTGGCTCACGCTGCACGCGCGGAGCCGCTTCGACGTCACGCGCGTCGCGGCGACCTACACCACCGGGCGCGTGACGCTCACCGTCGCATCGGGTGCGGGGCCGTACACGATCTCCGCGGCCCAGCTCCTGGTGACCGATGGGGTGCGCCGATGGCGCTCGACGAACACCAGCGCCGTGACGGTCACGTCGTCTGCGCCCGTGTCGATCGAGGTTCATGCTGAGACCGCAGGCACTGCCTACAACGTCGCGTCGGGCACCATCACCAGCATCGTCTCGCCCGCGCTCGCGGGGCTCTCCGTCTCGAACCCGGTCTACTCGAACGGCACGTGGATCACGACAGCGGGCGCCGACGTCGAGAGCGACGCCTCGGTCCGCCGTCAGTGCCGCGCGCGCTGGGGCACGCTCGGTCGCGGCGCCAACGACGCCGCATATGAGTATTGGGCGCGCACCGGGCACGGCCGCGAGGCTGAGGTCACGCGCGCAGCGGTCGTGTGGGGCCTCGGCGACGGGACGCTGACCATCTACCTTGCGGGCCCCTCGGGCGCCGTCTCGTCGGGCGTCGAGAACGCCGTCGGGGGATGGATCGAGACCAACCGACCCGGCACGGACTATCCGACCGTCGTCTCTGCCACTGCGCACGTCGTCTCGATCATGGGCACCATCCGCGTGGCCGCGGCGAGCGATTCGACCGAGAACCGCGCGGTGGCAACCGACGCGCTCGCCACGTACTTCGCGGGCCTCGACATCGGCGAAGACGTCGACCTTGGCGAGCTCTACCACGCGCTCTATCAGGCGCGCGGAGTGATCGATGTCGACATCGTGCAACCGCCGGGCGACGTCAGCATCAACAACAACGAAGTCGCGGTCGCCTCGCTCTCTCTCACGTGGGTGCCCGTGTGAGCTTCGAGCAGCACCAGCAAGACCTCTCGCCGATCCGCGGCCCGTGGTCGCTGCGATGGGCGGCGGCGCACGGGCGTGCGAAAGATCGCCTCGTCGAGCGCGCGCGTCAGGCAGTGCTCGCGGGCGCGATCACGCGCACGCCCGTCGACGGCCTGGCACGCCTCGGGGCCGACGCAGACCTCGAGCGATCGCCCATCGAGACCTCCGAGCAGTATCGCGCGCGCATCCTCGGCGCCTTCGACCTTTACGGCTGGGCGGGCACGCCCTACGGCTACGCACAGGCGCTCTCGCTCACGTCAGCCGAGATCCGCGGCGCACGCTTCGTGGCGCAGTACCAGTGGCCCGCGCCGCCCGACGGTCGCGCTTCGCTCTGGTCGCGCTTCTGGGTGATCGTCTGGACCGGGGCGCTCGCCGTCGGACGCTTCACCGTCGGACCGTGGGCGACGGTCGGAGGCGACGCGTCGCCATTCTTGCTGCTCGTCGTGGGCAGCTTCATCGTGGGCGACGGCTCCACGGTGGGCAGCGACATCACGCGCGCGCAGCTCTCCGAGGTGCGGAGGTCGCTCGCGAAGTGGAAGAACGCTCGCGACCGCGTGCCCGCCCTCGTGCTCGTCGATGGCGGTGAGCTCGTCGGCATGCCTGGGCTCATCGTGGGCGGCTTCGTCGTCGGCGGGTCGTCGATCACCTACACGCTCAACCTGCTCGTCGGCAGCTTCACCGTCGGCGCGACGCAACGCACGGACCCTGACGGCCCGTGGTTCCCCTACATCGGTCACTCGAGCCTCGTCTGAACGGAGACACGCATGTCCAGCAGCTACACCCCCACCGCAGAGTTCACCGACAGCACCACCGTGCTCGCAGACGGCGACGCCGCCAACGCCAGCAACCTCAACGCCGCGGCGAAGAAGGCCCTCGACCGCGCGGCCTACCTGCGCGACGCGACCGACGGGTTGCTCGTGTGGGGCGGCAACGCGCGCGTGGCGGCGAGCGGCTCCCCGAGCGGTTCGTTCAAGGTCTACTGCCCACCGATCGAGGCGGTGTCGCTGCTCAACGGCACGACGTGGAACGCCTACTCCCTCGCGACCGAGACAGAGCTCACCAGCGCGACGAACTTCGCGAGCGGGACGCTCGCCAACAGCACGCCCTACTACGTCTACGCGAAGGTCACGGCATCGTCGCTCGTCCTCGAGGTGAGCACCACCGCTCCCGACTCGGGGAACGTGTGGAAGTCCGGCGCCACCGGGACGCACCGCTACCTTTTCAGCTTCGTGACGGACTCGTCCGGGGCCCCCGTGCCCATGCGACGCACGAGCGGCGGGCGCTACTTCTACAACATCAGCGCAATGGGCATCGCAAGCGTGATCGCCCTGAGCAACGGCACGGCGACGAGCTTCACCAACGTCGACTGCTCGGCCCTGGTGCCCGCTAACGCGCGCGTCGCGACGATTCAGAGCATCTGCGTCAACGCGAGCACAACGGCGCACGGCCAGGCGCAGTTCCGCACCGACGGCGAGACGGGCGGGTACATCGAGCAGGGGGTTGGCGTGGCCGACGCATCGAACGACTTCCGCGGAGTGATGACGTTCCCGCTCGAGCTGCCCTCGACGCGCATCATCGAGTATCGGCGCTCCAACGCGAGCGGCTACGCCTCGATCAGCGTGTACGTCTACGTGCTCGGCTACGAGGAGTAGTCAGTCTCGGCCGGCGTCTGGGGTGGGCACGAAGCACTCTCCCGCGAAGCACTCCGTCCTGACGTTGTCGCATGTCCTGCCGCACGCCCCGCAGTTGCGCGGGTCGTGTTGAAGATCGACGCACACTCCGGCATCGCCGCTATCGCACCACATGGTCTCGGTTGCGAAGCGGACGCAGCGCGGGTCGACGGGGCGAACGTCGCGAGGGACGTCGTGAGGCACGTCGACGGCAGCATCGCTCGTCACGTCGCTCGTCACGTCGCTCCCAGCGTCGCCGCTCAAGCACACGCACACCGACCACGCACCGCCAAGGCCGCACTCCTGCGAGCCCTGCCCTCCGCCAGCGCAGGGACACGACTGCGCCCGCCCAGGCTCGCAGCGGGGGGCGCCGTCGACACCGCCGCACCCGAGCAGCACCAGCATCACCGCAAACATTCTCATGGCGGGCGATCCTACGCGGCTCGCTGCCTGAATGGAGCTCTCGAAACATGATCCCGACCGCACTCATCAGACCCGAGCAGCACAGCCGCACCGGCGCGGGCACCATCCCCGTGACGCTCAATGTCGCGCGCGCCTTCCGCTTCCGCCTCGTGATCGAGAACGACGCCTCGTCGACGGGCGACATCACCGCCGTAGCGTGGCGCAAGAGCGCCGTCGGTGACCACTACGGCCCGAGCGAGAGCCTCACGGTCTCGTCGCCCGTGGCGCCCGGCGACTCGTGGGGTGCGAGCGACCACGGCGACTGCGTCGACCAGCTCGAGCTCACCGTGACCGTCGACGACGACGCCACCATCACCGTCTCGCTCGCGGGGGTCTGAGATGCCGACGCATGTGGATGGGGTGACCGAGAGCGGCGATAGCGGGAGCGG
>ERZ650311.1568-NODE-1568-length-11124-cov-4.549282_pt1 | contig 11124 bp, 9 predicted proteins | sample MGYA00376247_ERZ650311 | MGnify/ENA primary metagenome ERZ650311 (study PRJEB26733, sample SAMN07839324) | wastewater metagenome | biome: small river; feature: stream; material: water | place: USA: North Carolina | collected 2016-07-28 ... | reverse complement strand
CGGATGAAGCGCCCGACACCCTGAGTCTGCGGTGGTGGCAGCAGCGCGCAGTTAAGCGCATCGAGGTCGACTGGCGAGCCGGGATAGAGCGCGGCGATGTCGGCGGCGATCGGATAGAGCTTGCCACCGGTCATGATGTACTGCTGGTCGGCGCAGACCACCTTGAATCCAGCAAGGACGCCGCTGCGCGCGTAGCCCTTGAGCTCAGCGGTCGTCAACTGGCGTGCGGTTAGCTTGCCCGAGACCGCGATGCCGAGCGATGTCGCCGCGGCGAGGTCTGGAATCTGGATCAGCCGATCGTTGCCGTTGACCCAGTAGGTGAGGTTCTTAGCCTTGGCGGTTAGCTGACCGCTGACGACCGTGCCCGGCGGCAGCGCGTTGCCACCCTCGACGATTTGACTCAAGGCGCTGACCGGCAGCACCTGCACGGTCGGGGTGGCCAACTGCGGAATCAACTTGGTTCGGTCGGCCGTTACCTTGATTGCCTTGCGCACTCCCCCGCGCACGAAGTACAGCTGCTTGTCGATTGCGGAGCGCGCGAACAGCGGAGCCGCAATCGGTGAGTCCATGGTCGCGATGCGCGCAAAAAGCGTGTTCGGCAGCAGAGGTGCGTCTGGCACGATTTCGGCTGGATTGGTGACTTGGCGCTTGCCCGCGCTGGTGAGCAACCACGTGTTGCCCTGGTCGTCGCGCGAGAAGTTGAGAATTGGAACGTTGGTAGCCGCGGCACCGAGTCCGGCCGTGGAGATGCTGCCGGTCGAAGACTCGAACCAAGCCTTCAGGTCGAGTTCCTTGGCCACCGCCGCCGGAATCTCGAAGGCCTGGCCATCCATGAAGACCACATTGTTCTTGGTGTCGCGGTTGGCGAAGATGCTGCCGTTCTTGATCACCGGCGTGCCCCAAGGCAGGTAGCCGAAGGCCTTGATGGTGAGCCTGGTGTTGAGCACCGGCAGTGCAACGCCGTTGGCGGTAGCCGATGCCGCATCGAGCACTTCGCGCTTGAAACCGCCCTGGATCAGGTAGGTCGAGTTCGATTCTCCCGTGACGTAGCCGGTGACCGGACCGGCGTCGGCAAGCGCCGCGAGTTGCGATGCGGTTAGCTGGATTGCTTTGGCGCAGTCGAGGCCGAACGAACCGACCTGGTTGCAATCGTTGAAGAGGTATTTGCTTCCGTTTTCGACGAAGTAGTACTTGCCGAGTGCAGACTTCACCACTCGGGTGACGGCACCAGAGTCGGCAAAGGTGTTGAGATAGTCGTCGCTGATGACGCCTAGCGGACCAAGTGGCGCCAACGCCTTGAGTAGGTCGGGGTCGCTAACCAAGTAGCGGTTGTTGTCGACGATCAGGTAGGTGGCACTGGTCTTGCTCTTGAGCAGGAAGCCGCCGGCGACCGGGTCGCCGAACCAGTCGGTGTAGAACCGCCAGAAGTTGCGATTGCCGTACGCGCTGCAGCTGTCGCCGCTGCCGTACAAGTTCTTTAGTGCCGCCGCGTTCGGCGTGTATGGCGTGTAGTAGTAGAGGTTTGCTGTTGCCTGCGACTTGATGGCCACGGGCTTAGTGCCGCAAGAAGAACTCGGGTTGTAGCGAATGTTTGAGGTCTTGCCGACCTTCAGATAGGTGAACGAACCACGAGGATCGCCGTACCACTGCAGCTGCCCGGCACCGAAGTAGAGCTGATTGAACAGGCCCGCCTTGACGCGACCGCACGAGCCATTCGGGTCGACGTCAGGGCACGCGAAACCGAGCGCAGCGGCATACATGCGCGCCGTTGGGTTGGCGGCCTGAATCAGTCCCTGTTCCTTCTGAAGGGTCACCAATAGTACGCGCGGATTGATCTTGCAGGCACGCGAGACGGCGTAGATGATCTGGGCTGCGGTCTGGTCCTTCTGGGCGGCCATGGCGTCGCAGCGACCATCGTCGGCGGCCTTTTCGGGCGTGTCCATGATGTAGTTGCGAAGGCACTTGGGGCCACCGTCGCCGTCCTTACAGACGGGCACCTTGCTCTCGAGGAAGCGCTGGATGTCGGCGACGCTCATGGTGCCAAAGTCGTAAAAAACGCTGTCGCTGATGATCAGACCGGGGTCGAAGCGTGAGACATCTGCGGCCTCAGCCGAGTCTCTGGTCTCGAGCGCGGTTAAGCCGGTCAAGGCCAGGATCGCGGTGGCGATCATGGCCCAGAGGCGGCTCAACTTTGCTTGCATCGGAATCGTTAGGTGTGAGTGCTCGGCGGCTACTACTTGACCGTCACGGCGGTGGCTGCAGACTGGCCGTGGTAGCCGGTCGAGTCGTAGACCACGCTGACCAGGCCGGCACCCTTAGGCAGGCCAACGGTCGACAGGGTCATCGGGTAGCACTGGGTGTCGCTGAGGTTCGACTCGGCCTTGACCGCGACCTGCTTGGTGACTGCTCCGCTCTGGTAAACCAGCGTGCAGGTGCCGCCATCCTCGGCGATGTTGGCAACGTGAGCGATGACATTGATGGCCAACGCCGCGGAATCGACATCGGCGTTCATGATCTCGACCGTGGCCTTGCCCTTCGGGGCGGCCTGAGTCTCCGTCGGCTGCGGTTCCGTCGTCTCGGTGGCGGTCGGCTGCGCTGCGCTCTCAGTCGGGGCGGTCGACTGGCCCGGCGTTTGACCCCAGTTTGGATAGAACAGGGTGCAACCAGCCAGGGTGGTGACGCCAACCAAGACCACGAAAAGCATGAACTTCTTCATCGCAGATGACCCTCTCTAGGGTGTGACAAAAATGCCGAAAATCGGCGCTTTAAGCCTAACTTTGGGGCTCTGTGAACAGCCTGTGACTTGCCGCTGAATTAGGAAAGCTGCTTGATGGTCTGTTCGCGATTGCCGTGCACCGTTGCCCAAACGGCCTTGCGCAACTTGCCGCTCGACTGGGTCCAGACCTGTTCGGGCGCGTTCTCGAGCAGCTTGCCGGCCCGCGTGTGCAGTTCGTCGAAGAAGGCCTGGTCGGTGACCGGGATCGACTCGACGAACAACGGCAAATCGAGCGAGACGATGCGGCTCAACCAGCTGAGGTGCACGTTCGGCTTGATGAATCCGCGCTCGGTCGCCAGGCGCAAAATCTTGTCGATCTGCTCCATCGAGAGCAGGCGATCCTGCAGGCTCTTGAGTTCGGTGCGGCGCTTCGACAGGCTCTCGCCCTCGGCTCGAACGCGCCAGAAGTAGCTGGCGGAGGCGATGACATCGAATTGCTTGGCGGCGAGGTACGCCGTGACGACCAGCGTCATGTCTTCATAGGCCACGCCGACGGGAAATCTGAAGTGGTTGGCCTGCCAGAACTGCCAGTTGTAAAGCTTGTTCCAGCTGGTCGCGTCACCGAGGATCTCGGGCAAGTCGTTGACCGAGATTGCCTTGTGCGACTTGCTGAAAAAAGCGGCCGTCGAGGTGCGGTCGAAATACCGCGCGCCATAGAAGCACACAGCCTTGCCAACCACGAGCGGGCTGCCCGACGACTCGGCGCGCTCGACGAATCGGCGAACCGAACCGAGCGGCAGCAAGTCGTCGCTGTCGAGGAACATCACATAGTCGGTGTCTTCGATGGCCGCGAGCCCTGCATTTCGGGCCGCGCCGAGACCGGCGTTCTGCTGCACGATCGCGCGCATGAACCGGGTGCGGTAGAAGAAACGGTCGATGATTGCCGCCGAGCCATCGGTCGCGCCGTCGTTGACGACGATGAGCTCGAGGTTCGGCCAGTTTTGGGCGCGCGCGCTGCGCAACGCATCGGCCAGGTAAGTCTCAACGTTGTAGACGGGGATCACGATGGTGACCTTGGGCATGCGCGGATCGCGGCGCTGCGACCTGAAGGCTAGCCACCAGACCATCCGCAGCAGCGCGTACTTGACGCTGGGAATCGGGCCGGTCGCGAGCGCCTTGCGCAGCAGGGCCTTTACGGCGTTCATAGGTTGCCTCCGAACAGCACGTCGACGACCCGGGCCGAGGCCTTGCCGTCCTCGAGCGCATTGAACTTGTGTTGCCAGGCGCGATAGCGGTCGCGGTATTCGACGGCCAGCTCCGGCAGACGCTGCAACGCCGCGACGACATCGGTGTCGCGCTGCAGAATCGGCCCCGGTGCATCCGCCTCGAAGTCAAAGTAGAAACCGCGTTCGGCACGATAGCGCTCGAGGTCTGGCGCGAGGTAGAGCACCGGCTTGCCGGTCACGGTGAAGTCGAACATCACGCTCGAGTAGTCGGTGACGAGCACATCGGCCGCAATGTAGAGCTCGGTGACGTCTGGGTACTTGGTCACATCAATGGCTCGGCCGGCGACCTTCGACTTGTGAGCCGCGTGGGTGTTGGTGTGCCCGCGATAGATCATCTGATAGCCCGCAGGAAGCTCGATGTCTTCGTCCATGAAGTTGACCGATTCCCAATTGCCCGTCGCACTGCGCTTGAAGTCGCGCCAGGTCGGCGCATACAAGACGACGATCGTCTTTGGGTCGGAGATGCCGATCGATTCGCGAATGCGCTGGCGCTCGGCGGCGCCCGACGTGGTCAGGCGGTCGTTGCGTGGGTAACCGGTCTCGATGATCGAACCCGAATAGCCGAAGGCGCCAGGGAATACGCCGGTGCAGAAGGCGTTCGGCGAGATCAGGTGATCCCAGTAGCCGGCCTCGCGGTCCATGGTGTCGAGGTACGACTTGGTGAGGTTGTTGTTCGGAATCTCGCGGCCGAGGCGCTTCAAAGGTGTGCCATGCCAGGTCTGCAGATAGACCTGACCTTCGACCTTGCGGAAGTACCACGGCCAATTCGTGTTGTTGACCAGATACTTCGACGTGGCCAGGGCGTCCAGCCACTCCCGGCTGCCATGGCGCAGGCCGCGAGCGCCCTCGGGTGCTTTGGTTTCTGGGCCCGTTGTCCAGAGCAATTCGAGGTCGGCGGGCAGCTGGCCGGCGGCTTTGCGGGCGCGCACCTCAAGGAAGATGTCGAGCGGATTGTCGCCGATTACCTTGCCCTGGAAGGACTCGAACAAAATCGCGTTGCTCAGTGACTTCGTGTCCTGCGGGCGGTACTGCAGCTTGCGCAGCCAGTCGGCGCGACGGCGACGAAGGGCACCGAGCACGCGAGTTGGCGTGTAGGTCTTCATTGCCCGCTGGAGCTTTTGCGAGAGTTTCATCTGGCGCTGCCTTGCTTCCTTGCTGCCCTAGTTCTTTGCCGCTTGCGTGCCGCTGCGCGAGCGATCGACGGTCTTGCCAGCGCCGCGAATCAGCCCGACCCAAAAGCCCCAGCCCCAGCTCAGGTGCATGGTCGGCAGGGCGACGTACAGAGCGATTCGTGCCTTGAGCGATAGACCGGACGCGGTGACCGCAAGCAGCGCGATCGCCGCAAGGTAGCCGGCAGCCGGGATGATGCCGATCGGGTTGCCCAGGGCCAACAAAACCAGGCCGACGAGGATCACAGCGACGGCCAGCGGCGGCAAAAAGTAGCGCTTCGAGGCGCCAGCAAAGTCGCGGCGGGTCAGGTCGCCGCGCCATACGCCAGTCGAGTAGAACTGCTTAGCCAGGCGGTCCCAGCGGCCACGCGGCCAGTAGGTCACTCGAAGCTCGGGGCTGAACCAGACCAGTCCTCCAGTGCGCTTGATGCGCTGCGCCAGATCCCAGTCTTCGCCGCGAATGATGTTTTCGTCATAGCCGCCAACTCGTTCGAGCGCCGACTTGCGAAAGATTCCGAGGTAGGCACTTTCGGCCTCGCCGGCCTCGCCACCGATGTGGTACGCGGCGCCGCCGATGCCGAAGCGCGAGGTGTATGCCCAGGCGACCGCCGACTGAAACGCGCTGCGCCCGCGGGCGTCCATGATGCCGCCGAGCAGGTCGGCACCGGTCTCGTGCAGGATTCGCATGCCGTCAGCAAGGTAGCCATCGGCCGGCTCGCTGTGGGCGTCGACACGAACGATGAAATTGTGCTTCGCCAGGCGTGTAGCCGCGTTGAGACCGATCGTGGTCAGGCCGCGCGGGTTCTGCAGTAGCACGACTCGTGCATCACGCGCTGCAATCTTGGCGGCAATCTCGTTCGTTGCATCGCTCGACGGACCGAGCGCGAGGATCAACTCCAAGGGAGCGTCGTAGTTCTGATTGAGAATGGCGTCAACCGCTGCCTCGAGGTGCGCCTCTTCGTTGAGCACGGGCATCATCACCGAAAGGGCCGGGAGCTCGAACTTGTTGCCAGCCATGACTAGTCGTTCTTGGTTGCGCCGGTGTGCTTGTTGTAGGCGTCGACGACGGTCTGCGGATCGCCATCCATGATCAGTTCGCCCTTTTCGATCCAGATCACACGGTTGCAGGTGTCGAGAATCGACTGCATCGAGTGGCTGACCAGGAACAGGTTGCCCGCGTTGTCGCGCATCTCGCGCATGCGGGCTTCGCTGCGCTGACGGAACTCCATGTCGCCAACGGCAAGGGCCTCATCGACGATGAGAATCTCGTGATCGCGCGATGCTGCAATCGAAAAGCGCAGGCGGGCCGACATGCCCGAGCTGTAGGTGCGCATCGGCAAATCGATGAATTCCTGCAGGCCGGCAAACTCGGTGATTCGATCGACGTCGGCCTCGATCTGCTTCTTGTTGAAGCCGAGCGCCAAACCGCCGAGGATGATGTTCTTTTCGCCGCTGAGGTTCGGCAGCATCACGGCGCCCACGCCGAGCAATGTCGGGCGAGCAGAGCTGTAGATCGCGCCCTTGGTGACCGGGGTCAGGCCTGCGATGGCGCGCATCAGGCTTGACTTGCCCGAGCCGTTCGAACCGATAATGCCGACCGAATCGCCCTCGTAGACCGTGAAGGAAAGCCCCTTGATGGCGTGCACCTCGCGCAGGCCGATCTTGCGCGAGAACAGGCCACCGCCGGCAGCCGCACGGGTCGCGCGGCGACCGCTCGAGAACACCTTGTAGGTGATGTGCACGTTGTCGAGAACCACTACCGGCGTGCGCTCGACTGCCTTGCCCTTAGTCTTCGCGGCCATAACGCTCCTCCGCCTTCCAGAAGAACAGCACGCCGAGCAAGAGAGTGGCCAGCGCCCAACCGCAAGCGGTGAGCCACAGGAACGGAGTCGCCTCGTAGCCGTCGACGAGCAGGCCACGAGCCAACTCGATGAAGTCGTAGATCGGGTTGAAGCGCAGCACGGCCAGCACCTCTGGGTACCCGACCAACAGGCGATCGACGCTGAAGAAGATGCCCGAGGTGTAGAACAGCACGCGCACGGCGAACGGCAGCAGCTTGTTGATGTCTTGCACCTGTGCGCCAATGCGCGCCATGATCATGGCCACACCGAAGTTAAACGAGGTCAGCAACAGCACGACCGGAACCATCAGGAGCCAGTCCCAACCGATGCTCTGCCTGAACAGGAGCAGGGTGATCAGGAGCAGGCCGAGTTGCGGCAAGTTGTTGAGCAGCTGGCGCAGCACGGCAGAAACCGGGAGGAGGATGCGCGGGAACGCGAGCGAGCGCACCAGACCGGTGTTGCTAGTCATCGCGCTTGCGCCGGCGGTTGCCGACCCGCTCATGAATGTGAACAGGAAGACGCCGGTGAACAGGAACGGGATGAAGTTCTCGGGGCGATCGCGCGCCATGAGCACGCCGAATATCAAACCGTAAACCACGGCCTGCAGGGTCGGCAGCAAGATGATCCACCAGCGGCCGAGGCGGTTCTTGGCGTTGGCTGCCTCGTTCGAATACTTGGCTAGCGCAAACGCGAAGTCTTTGCGCGACCAAGCCTGTGCCAGATAGTCGAAAAGCGCGGGGCGAGCACCGACTCGTTTGAGTCCGTGCTCGGCGGCGTAATCGGCGAGGCTCATCTTCAAGAGTTTAGCCCTGAGCCTCGAAGGCGGCCTGAATCATCGTGCGAATGCCATCGAAGTCGGGGTACACCACGTTGACGGTCGGCGGGACCAATTCGAGCTTCTTGAGACCCAGCTCCTTGGCCTTGCGGGCCAGATTGAAGTAGGTGCCGAACATGTCCGAAGGGATGTCGGTCTTGACCATCTTGCCGGCGGCATTGGCCAGTGCACCCATGTGCTGAGCGATGTTCACGGGACCGGCCTGATCGAGCAGGGCATCCTCGACCTCGCGCTGGCGGCGCATGCGGTCGTAGTCGGTCGTGCTGTGGCGAGAGCGTGCGTACCAAAGGGCGGTGTAGCCATCCATGTGCTGCTGGCCGACCTCGATCCAGCCCTTCACGTCGCTCATGTCGCTGCGTTGGCCACCGATTGGCAGGCGCTCCCTGACGTTGATGTCGACACCCCCGAGCGCATCGACGAGTCCGGCAAAAGCCGCCATGTCGATCATCACGTACGAGTCGATGTGCAACCCGGTGACCCACTCGACCGCATCCTTGGTGGCCTCGACGCCAGGGGTCGAGCCCTTTGCCTCGGCATCGGGATACAGGTCGGCATAGTTGTCGGAAACCTCTTTATAGATGGCGTTGATCAAGCAGCTGTCGCCGCAGCTCCAGCCGTGCGGGAACACCTTGCGCAGCGGCGAGTCGGCGGCAAAGCGCACCTTCTGAAGGTTGCGAGGGATGCCGATGTTCACGGCCTGGCCGGTGGCGGCGTCGACGCTGATGACCGATATCGAGTCGGGGCGAATGCCGAAGCGATCCTTGCCCGAGTCGGCGCCGAGCAACAGGATGTTGTAGCGGCCCTCGCTCGGCGCGTAGAAACCCTTTTGCGCGAAGATTTGGCTGACCATGGTGCCGACCGAGTTGGTCACGTTTGCCGCGGCGCCGAATCCCGTGCTGATAGTGCCGGCCAGGGCAAGCAATACGACGGTGGCGATCCACTTGTCGCGAGGAATCATGCGACCGACCTGCATCAACCGCAGGGTGTCGAGCGCGATCAGTGCGTACAGCACCGCATAGGCGACCAACGCGAACGTAGCGCCCGTGAGGAACCAGCCCTGGGTGGCGATGGCGGCCAACCACTGACCCTCGAACGGCAGAGCGATGAGCACGAGCAAGAGGAGTGCCGACCAGAGCAGGCCGGTGGCCACCAGCGCGATGCGCGCGAGCTTGCGGTTGCCCGCGAGCAGCTGTGCCGAACCGGGCACGAGGAAGGACAACAGCAGCAGCCACCAGGCGCGCTTGAGCATGACCTGCGGCGTCGCGCGGTCAAGATTTCGGAAGGGGCTGCGTGCAAAACTCGCGGCCGAGGTCGAGCGAACCTCGCCGGCCGATGGCAGCCCTTGGTTGCCTAGATTTGAGATTTCAGCTTCGCATTCTTCTCGGCGACCTGGTGCTTTAGACCCTCGGCGTACTCTGCCAGCTGGCTTGCCAGGTCCGGGTTCGAGACGGCCAGGATTCGGGCCGCGAGCAGGCCGGCGTTCTTGGCGTTGCCAATCGCGACCGTGGCGACCGGAATTCCACCAGGCATCTGCACGATCGAGAGCAGCGAATCCATGCCGTCGAGCTGCGACAGTGGAACAGGAACGCCGATTACGGGCAGAGTGGTGACCGATGCGAGCATGCCTGGCAGGTGCGCTGCGCCGCCTGCGCCAGCGATGATGACGCCAAAGCCGTTGTTGGCGGCGCTCTTGCCCCACTCGATCATGCGCTCTGGGGTGCGGTGCGCCGAGAGAACCTCGACGTCAAAGTCGATGCGGAATTCCTTGAGGACCTCGACCGCGTCTGACATTACGCGCCAGTCCGAGTCGGATCCCATGACCACGCCAACGCGAAGTTGCGACATGTGGGGCTCCTTGCTGTCAGCGCCGAATGACGACGCGCGAACCCCTAAATTTTAGTTTCCGCGGCGCAAAATCTCGGCAGCGGCACGGGCCACGGCCAGCGTCTGCTGGGCGTCCTCGCCGATCACGGTGACGTGCCCCATCTTGCGACCCTTGCGTGCCGCCTTGCCGTAGACGTGCAGTTTGGCACTTGGGTACGCGCTCATCGCGGCCGGATAGTGGCGCACAAAATCGTTCTCGTCGTCGACGCCTAGCAGGTTGATCATGACCGAGTGAGCAGCGCGCGGCTCGGTGCTGCCCAGCGGCAAATCGGCCACGGCTCGCAGGTGCTGCTCGAATTGGCTGGTCACCGAACCCTCAATCGAGAAGTGACCCGAGTTGTGTGGGCGCATCGCGAGTTCGTTGATGATGATGCGACCATCGCGGGCCTCGAACATCTCGACGGCGAGGACACCGGTGACACCGAGACCCTCCGCGACGCCGCGCGCGATTTCGGCTGTGCGGGCCAGGGTCGCCGGGTCTGCGTCTGGAGCGGGGGCGAGCACTTCCGCGCAAACGCCATCATGCTGCACGGTCTGCACGAGTGGCCAAGCGGCAAACTCACCGCTCGCGTTGCGCGCGCTCAGCTGGGCCAACTCGCGCACGAAGTCGACCTTCTCCTCGGCCAACAGACTGCCCCCGACCTTGGCGAGCCCTTCTGCACTCAGCCAGTCGGCAGCATCTGCGGCCGAGCGCACAACGCGCACTCCCTTGCCGTCGTAGCCGCCGATCGGTGTCTTGAGGATTGCGACGTCACCGTTTGCTGCGATGAATTCCTCGAGCGCCTCTGCGGTCTGGACTTCGGCCCAGGCCGGCATCGGCAAGCCGAGCTCGGTCAATCGCTGGCGCATGTGCAACTTGTTCTGGGCAAAAGCCAGAGCACGCGAAGGCGGCTGAACCTCGACACCCTCTGCCTCGAGTGCCTTTAGAACTGCCAGCGGAACGTGCTCGTGGTCGAACGTGATCACGTCGACTGTCTTGGCAAATTCGCGCACGACCTCGACGAGGTTGTAGTCGCCAACCATGGTCGCGCCGAGCGCAGCCGGAGAGCCCTCGGCCTCGGCAAGCACCTTCAGCGTCACGCCCAGGTTTATAGCCGGTGGGGTCATCATGCGCGCCAGCTGACCGCCGCCAATCACGCCGACTCGAAGTTCAGTCATGGGTCAGTTCCCTTGCTTTCGTGTTTCAAAACCTAAAAATGCGATCCAGCGAGTTTGCTAAGTTCGGTTGCCACCAGTTTGGCTTTCGGCACCGATGCAATGTCGATCGCCCAAGCAAACCCGGTCGCATGGTCCGGCGCGCGTGCGAGCATCGCGGCCGCGACCGTGGGGTCGTCGAAGATGCGGCTCCAGGACGCGATGCCCAGGTTGGTGGTCAGGATCACGCTCCCCTCGA
>ERZ650311.1567-NODE-1567-length-11126-cov-6.607082_pt1 | contig 11126 bp, 28 predicted proteins | sample MGYA00376247_ERZ650311 | MGnify/ENA primary metagenome ERZ650311 (study PRJEB26733, sample SAMN07839324) | wastewater metagenome | biome: small river; feature: stream; material: water | place: USA: North Carolina | collected 2016-07-28 ... | reverse complement strand
TCCAAAGTCAGTGCACCAAAAGTGCACTATGAGTGCACTACGGCTTGAGTGATCGAACAACGCGCGCAGCGGTCTTGAGCGCCTTCTGGTACGCTTCGCTTTCGTAGGTCTGCGACTCAATCGCCTTCGCAGCCTGCTCCAACACCCCGCGAACGACGTCATCACGCTCTAGCTGAGCAATTGTCTTTCCGGTACCTAGGCCAACATCCTCCATCACGCGGCCCTCACATTTGCTTCCCGCGTGAACACGAACTGATGCTTGCCCGGCGGCAGGAACTTCACTTTGTTGTTTCGGTGCCCACGGATCACCGTGATCATTCCGGCAAACTCGCCTTCCATGACCTTCACTTTCGCGCCGACGGGCAGTCGCTCATTGTCCTCCCATCGGGCTATGACATAGCGCTGCTTCTTGGCGTTCCACACGTGCACAGGCCTACTCTCGCGCACGAAGTCCCACTCGCCGTTCAAATATCGCTCACGGAAGTCCCAGATGATCTGTTCATGTACCGGAGCCGGTGCGCCATCGTCGCCAGTCAACAGCGCCTCAATGCCATCTACGGCCCGCACAGCCCAGAAATTGGCATCCGGGATGTTGACGAATAGATAGCGCCCAAGGATCGGATATTCCTTCGCAACCTTCACGCGGGCATGAGAGGCCCACTTGCGGCACTTCGGCCAGAAGGCAGCGTATCCCCTGCTTGCCAGTCCATTCTCTGCCCGGCGATGACAGTTAGGATTGGTAATCGCGATATACCAGCTCATTGCGCGCCCCCGTTCAAATGCGACCAGCTTTGGCCAGATCGAATGCGCAGCACCTGAACATGGCTAACGCCAAACCGCCTGCCTATCTCGCGTAGCGGAATGCCGGTCGCGTCACGTATGTCGCGCACGTCAGCCTCGGTCAATTTGACCCGCGCAGCGTCTACACCCTTCTGCCTAGACTGCCGCCCCTTGGCGACTTTGTCGGCCACATTGTCCGCTGGACTGCCAGTGAAAAGATGATCAGGATTAATGCACGCTGGGTTGTCACATCGATGGCAGACATGTTCTCGCTTTTTAATTGGCCCCCTGTAGACCATGAACGCTACGGCGTGCGCGCCAAGAGTCTTCCCGTCTACGCGAATTGCGCCGTACCCGTGACGCTTCGCTCCCGTCCAATTCCAGCAGCCCGCGCCATCAACCTCGATCTTTGATAACAGGCGTTTCTTTAGTTCAGCGATGTACCATGCCATTGTGATGCTGCCCCGTTGGAATTGTTTCAAAGAAGATCGCAGATTGCCGAAATCGCCCCTCGGCTGATGGTTAAGTGCGTGAGTGATCTATTGCCCCGGCCAAATCAGCGCATCGGCTTTGCCCGTCCAGACAAGCCACGTCGCCCTGATGCGCTCTCGGATCGACTGAAAACCATAAGGACGCGCTGGCACCCAGCGACCATCAGGCAAGCCAGCCTGACACGTTGGGTTAGCGATGGAGTCGATCCACGCTGGCGACATTTCGATAATGTTAGGGTCTCGGCTCATTGTCAGATGCTCCACTCAGTTTCGATGTTGCGTTAGCGGGAAGTGCCCGCCTTCTGCGGTCTTCCCTGCTCAATCAAAATTACATTCAGAACAATGTCCCGGCTTGGCAAAGCCGTGAGGACATACATCCGGCTTGCCCTTCAGCCTCCCGATTTCAGTCTCGATAAATTCCAGCGCCGCATTCCATCCCCTTGGATACCCCCAATCCTCATGTTGCTTCTGCATGTGGTTTGACTTCGCAAGCATCTCAAGGCGCTCTAGATCGGTCATGATGCCAGCCCGTATTTCTGGAGGATTTCAGCAGGCGCTCGGCAACCAACAGCGCCTGGCTCTGGCCCGGCCCACTTCGACCAAACGCCAGTCTTCGCTTTGAACTGAACGATGGATTCCCAATTGATATCCTCGGGAGGCTCATGCGAAATGACGGCCTGTGCGCGCTTTTTCCCGAAGTTCGTGGCCGCGCGCCGCACCCAGTTGCGCCACGTCGCAGACCAATCCAATTTCACCGCATTGCTGCCGCTGGCACCCAGCCAATAGTCGCGGAACTGCAGGGCCTCGCGATCAACTTCGGGATCGGAGAAGCCCTCAGCGCGCGCCAAGGCGCGGTCTTCCGGCGATGGCTGCCAGTTCGGATCAATCCGAGTGCCGCGTGACGCCGCTGGCTTACCTCGCCTATCTTCTTTTTTAATCTTAGTATCTATAGGCAGATTAGCGCCATCGTCACACTGTGACGCTTTGTGACGCTTTGTGACGTTCTGTGACGTTTCGTCGGCGTGACGTTCTGTGACGCTTTGTGACGCTTTGTGACGCTTATTCTCGCGCCATTTCTGCGTTCTTAATGCGCCTGCAGACTTGCGCGAGACAGACGCGGCACCGGCTGCGACCGCCTCAGCAATGATTGTGCTGGCCTCCGCAACCGAAAGCCCGGCATCGACCAATCGCTCCACAAGTTCCCCGATGCTGCTCAAAGCATTGCCTCTTGCTTTGCGGGCTTGGGGGCATCTATGAACAAGTCAGGACGGTTCAGCGCGTCGGTGATGCGACGGCAGGCGATGTCGAAGTATTTTGGCTCTATCTCTATGCCGATGAACTTGCGGCCTAAGTTAGCGCAAGCAATCCCAGTTGTTCCTGTCCCCATAAACGGATCGCAGACAATTTCCCCGGCAAGAGTTGATCGTGCAAGAATCCGCTTCATTTGCCCGATAGGCTTCGGGCAAGGATGATCTAGTTTTTCTGCGGCATCACCCGCACTGAAACTATCTGGCTTCGATCCTTTTCCGCCGTAAGGATCTTTCCCGTAATACAGAATCGGTTGCCAGCAAGTGAATCCCCAAGGATTCATTCCAGTGCCAGCCGGATAGAAAATAGAGCCGGTGTGTGTCGGCTTTGGATACGCGAAAAGGTTTTTGATGCCGGGAGTCAGAACAACGCGAACAGAAATAGTCCTGCACAACTCAATGACAGGCACAGCAACGTCTCGCACAAACTCTGGCGTGTCATCTGTCGAGGCATATTCCATTCCCACGCCATAAGGCGGATCAGTCACAACAGCATCCACTTTGCCGAGCGTCGGCAATATCTCGCGGCAATCCCCGAGATAGAGCGTTACGCCTTCTGCTAACCGCTCAATGCGCCCCATGCTCAGGCACCCAGAGCGTTCAGATATGTTTCAAAGATCGCTTCGCGCTCGGCACGATCCTGGGCGTCTTCCTTGCGATAGCGAACGATGGCACGCAGCGCCTTGACGTCGTAGCCGTTGCCCTTAGCCTCTGCGTACACGTCCTTGATGTCGCTACCGATGGCGGCCTTATCCTCTTCAAGCCGCTCTACGCGCTCGATAATGGATTTGAGCTGGTCTTTAGCGATGGAGTTGTGTCCAACGATACTCATGCCACCCTCCGATATTCACCATGAAATTTTTCAGCAGCGTCGCTGTAAGCACGATGCGCCTCTTGAGGGTCATCAAACACACCGAGCCAAGTGGTCACGCCGAACGCCGTTATGAGCGCAACCCACTTCCCACTTCGAGAATCCCACGAAACACCCTTCAAGCCTGACGCTGTTCCGGCTCGCGCGCGACGATTCATGTTGTTTTGACTGCTGGTTGCCAACCTTAGATTGGTCCAACTATCATCGTCGCGGACCATGTTGATGTGATCAATCTGATACTTAGGCCACTCTCCTGTCACATACAGCCAAGCCAAACGGCACGAACGATACAACTTGCAATCCACCCTAATGAGGCGGTAGCCGTGAGTGTCTATCGTCCCAGCCAAGCGGCCCGCAGCCCCGCCGCGGTTGGAGCGCCAAATAAAGACACCCGTTCTCGGATCGTAGTCGAGCAAGTCCCTTAAGCGCGCCTGTGTAAGCATCTCAGTCATGATTGCCCCTAAGTTTTGCAGATAGAATCTCAATGTCCTTGGCTATCGGATGGCGCAGCGCGATCATTTTCTCGACCGACTTGATGCAGCTCAGAATTGTCGTGTGGTCGCGATTTCCAAACATGCGGCCAATTGCAGGGCATGATTGCGTGGTAAACTCACGACACAGAAAGATCGCTACCGCACGAGGCAAGTAATGCGCATGATTGCGGCGGCTGGTTTCCATGTAGAGATGCGGCACATTGAAGTGCGCGCAAACGAGCTTCTGAATGTCCCTGATCGAATGCCGGATGGTCGGGCCGTCCAACAGCGACCATGCCAGCGTAAACCACTCGTCAGGCCGCATGGTTGGCGGCGGAAGGCGCTTGATCTTCGCGCGGACAGGCTTGGCCTTCTTCGCCTGAGGAATCTGCGCGGGCCACAGCGCGTCCATGCGCCGCCTGTGCGCGTCAGCGAACTCCCTTTGTGATGGCGTGACTTGCATATCCTACCCCGTAACTTGAGCGCCGAAGATGGTGATACGGCGCGCTATAATGAAGCTCGTTTCGGTTCTATCCCCACTCTTCAACGCCTCTCGACGGTGCCGTCCATTCGCTTGCGAATCCCCGATGCCTTGGACCCTGGCATTGGCCTTCCTTTCTTCGGTGCGATACCTAGAGACTTCATCCGCTTGCGGCGGACGATGGATTTCTCGCGAACGTCCAATGCCGTTTTCTCGCGGTGCTTATCGCGTAGCGCGGGCGCCAGATTCGATTCACGGTGTTGGCCGCCGTTGACCAGCGCCACGACATGGTCGCAGTCCCAAGGCTCGCCTGCCTGAATGCGACGGCCTGACAAATGACAGATGCCGCCATGTGCCTCGAATATGCGCAGGCGAACACGTGGCGGGATCGCATCGTCATCGGTCTTGCCTCGCCATTCGTCTACCGATCTCATATATGGCTCCAGCGTCGCCCAGATTTTATCGCGTCAATCGTTGACCAGTTTACACCGTACGATTTCGCGATATCGCTGCGCTTTCGTTGATCATCTCGAATGCGGTATATGTCCGAGTTGTTTAATTTCGCGCCCGGATGGCGCTCTCCTGGCTTGCCTACATTTCCAACTCGCCCCTTAGCCACCTTGTCACGCATGTTATCGGCCTGCGTTCCGAGGAAGAGATGGTCGGGATTTACACAGCACGGCACGTCACAACGATGAAGGACGGATAATTTCGGATCGAACCAACCATTGTGGATTCGATATGACATCCGATGAGCACGAGCCTTCACCCACTTGCCATCTTCGCGATAGTTGAACTGCCCGTAACCATCCCAAAATATTGAGCCGGTCCATAACCAACATCCAGACATTGGCTCTGGAATCGCGTTCCGCTCCAGAATTTCTAGAAAGTGATCGCAGCTCACAGCTTCATCTCCGCACGCTTGGTCGCCGCCTCGGACTGCCATTCATTGAACTTCAGCCTGATCCACTCCAACTTGACCTTTGCCAGATTGGCGGCGGTGCGAGCGCGAACCATGCCCTCGACAAACTCACGCCACTCCGGAGAGGCTTTCACGGCTAGCTCTGCCTTACTGACGGCCATGTCCCCGAGCGCCGCCATGCGCTGCGAAAGAACGGCGGACTTGGTTTCCTCCAGCATCGAAGCTGCGGAATCCTTGTCTACCCAATCTTTGGCGGCGAGGCGGAATTGCTCGGAGAGAGGTGCGTTAGCGTTCATGCTGGCTCCTAAAACGGAATCGAGTCCCCGCCCATGTCGTCGTTACGCGACGAATGGCCAGAAGCGCTAACACCGACAATTTCCGGTGAACCGCTGGACTTACTATCCAGCATCGTGAGTGCGCCGCCATAAGCCTGGATCACGACCTCGGTTGAGTAACGGTCCTTGCCATCCTTGTCGGTCCACTTGCGGGTTTGAAGCCCACCCTCGATATAGACCTTCGATCCCTTGCGCAGGTATTGTTCGGCAACCTTGCAGATCGGCTCTGAGAAAATCACGACCGTGTGCCACTCGGTCTTTTCCTTGCGCTCGCCGGTTGATTTGTCACGCCAAGACTCAGACGTGGCGATGCGGAGGTTCGCAATCGGCCTGCCGTCTTGCGTGCGCTTGATCTCAGGATCGGCCCCGAGATTGCCGATGAGAATTACCTTGTTCACTGATGCTGCCATTAGCCTGCCATCCTCATGTCATCGCCGGTCGCTTGCTTGCGAAGTTCGGCCAGGTGTTCAGCGTAAAGACCGCGCAGGATGTCCTGCCAATCCTTCTTCAGCGTGGCGACAACGTTCTTGTTCGCCTCCGCCCATTCCTGCAAATCGACAATCGAACCGGCCATGTGCAGCCCCTTCTGCAGGGCCTCAAAAATTGGTCGCTGATCGACCACGCGCAGCTTCTTACCGTCGCTCTCGCCCAGCGGAATGTTGTCGATTGGATTGCCATGCGCGTCATACTCAACCGCCGGAACAATATCCTCCGGGCGCGTGACATGCGGGTTCTCACGCTTCCCACCATCCGCAAACTCGGCCCTGACCTCGGAGACATACTTGTTGTCCTCGAATAGGCCCATATGAACGTCAGCGCCGACGCCAATCAGCTTGAGCGCATTCGTTACTGCGTCGGTGAAGGCTTTCTTAAACGCTTCATCGTCAGTGAAAGAGCCGTTGCGGTTCTTTCCCATGGCCTTGTCGCCGCCGACGCCGAACACAACCTGATCGCGGCTGCCGTGCCAGACGGATACCGTGCAATAGACCAACGTTTCTTCTGTCGTTTCGACAATCTGAAACTTCGGCTCGTTGATGCCCCAGCCAGTGCCGCATGGGCCAAATTCTTCTGTCATGCGGCGGAAGGACCACATCGGCTTAATAGCCGTGCCCTTGAAGCCGCCTGCCCGCTGAAACGATTTGGTGTGCTTGGGATCAGTCTTCCCAAGGCGGTCCCACAGATCGGTGTTCGTCATGACAGCCCCCGAGCGCGATCAATCAGGCTGGACAAGGCGTCGCGGGCGATCTCAAGGTCTTCCATGTTCTCGCGGATGTAGAGCCGCGCATGGTCATTCGTGCGCCACAGTTCATCCAAGGCGCGGTTTGCCGAGAACAGCCCGACAATGCGCTGGTCAACAGACACCTCGACCGAATTGGAGGGGTCGATCCTCTCGCTTACGATATGCATGGTCATGCTGATCTCCCTTCAGCGGTTACGACTTGGAAACTGGAATGATTTGAACCCGCGCGCCGGTCACGGCCTTGGACCAGCCGAGCGCAATCGCCCGGACAATCGTGTTGTCGTCAGCTTCGATAACCTTGTGCTCAACGAGCAAATCGGTCGGGGCCTTTTCAAGATTGCCAATGTCGCGCTTGCGGCGATCCTGGCCCTCCTGAAACAGGTACTTGAGAATGACGGGGCCTTTGATCGAGCGCGGACGCTGCGCCTTGAGCGACCATCCGGCCTCCTGCCGCCAGTCGGCATAACGAGCTGACGGAATCCGGCCCTTCGTTACATTGATAAAAAGGTTGTTTGTGCTGGGAGGCATAGGCAAGTTGATGATAACTGCCTTGTCCAGATCAGCGGCCATCTCGAAATAATCCATTATGCCCGCGCCTCCACGTAGCCGTATTCAATCTCTGCACCGCGAGCGATGAGCTGCTTGAGCTGGTCGTGGTTGACGATTGCGCGCGTGAGTTTGCCGTCTGGCGTCTGCACGTTGATAACCGGCTGGCCCGGCGTCGGCTCAGTGAGATAGCAAAGCGATGCGTGCGGGAAATCCTTCATCCCATCACCATGTCATCAACGACGTAACCAATCGGGGATGCCGGCGAGCCGTCAGGATTGCGGACAACGGAATGCGCCAGATCAGTCGGCTTCACGCCGTTTTGCAAGGCGATGGAAATGGCGGTCGATGCATCGCTCATCATTGCTTCGATGACTGAGCCAGCCTTGCCGCCGCAAAGGAATAGCTCCTTGATGTGACCGCGTGCATCGCGTCCGTAAGACGCGGTGAAGTCCACGCCTTCGTGATTGAACTCGAAGGTCTCGTTGAACCGGCGATGAGGAAGGCGTTGGCGGGTCATGCGGACACCCGCTGCCGAGGGGCTTTAGCTCCCGCCGTCTCTTGAGGCTTGTAGGAAAGCTCATAGTGAGCCGCGCAATATGGCTTCTCATTCTTTGTCGCGCACCCGCAGAATGTGAATGGGCCGTCACCGTATGGGTAGCGACAAGTCGCCTCGGTAAGCTCCATCAAATCGAGATGGAGCGGCTGAACCGCTGCAAGGCGGGCCTCGAACGAAGCGACCGGGATTTTAGTGATGGTCGCCGCGTTAAACGACAGCGCGAATTTTGTAGGCTTGACGACGCGCGGTTTGCGCACGGCACTCCGCTTCTGGTTGCCGTGGAATACGTTAGCGCGGCCCCTACGCTCTAGGCCCAGCCGGTGCACCTTGCCAATCACGGCGTTGCGCGTCAGTTCGTTGCCAAACTCAAGGGCTATCCGCGAACAGGACAAGTTCGCTTCATAGAACCCCTTGAGCTTCGATACGTTCTCGTCTGTCCAACTGAAGGTCATCGCATGCTCACCATCATTCCGAGGAGAGCGCCAACGCAGACCAAGAACGAACCGCTGAACACAACCAGCACTACATCCCAAGCAAGCGTTTTCATTTTCCGCCCTCCTTGATTTCAGGCGCGATCCACAGAGCCAAAAACGCGAGACGCATGGACCAACGCATCAATTGTTTCCCGATGAAAATTCTCGTCGATTTCACGGAGTCCCCCGGCTGCGCTCGCATAGATGTCGGCCAACCGGGCCGCATCACGTCGAGCGTCCTCTAAACGCGCCTGCTCTGCGGCGCTCAGTACGCTTGAAGCCACGCTGTACTTCGGGTCTTTTGCGTGCCCGTAATAGAGTGAGGTGATGTGCCGGAGCGAAACGTCAGCGCGGCGAGCGGCGCGGGACAGCCAGCTTTGCTTCGTATCAGTCGGAAGAAACGGACCAGCAATTGATCCGATCTCGTCTTTCCAATTGATGACGCAACCCATCAGTTTCTTGTCCTTCTTCATCACCACTTTGATCTCTCCATGTGTTCAGTTGCGAACATGAAGAGAGAAACGAACGAGACTGTTGACCTCAGACCCCTTCTCGATCCGACGCTTTGGCGAGCGTCAGTCGAGCTACAGAATTTGTTGCGACGACCGTTGGCGCGGTCAGCGACAGCAAGGAAGCTCGAAATAGAAGGCAAGCGGCAAACCGATCAGCGGGATGCCCACACAGAGCAGAAGGAATGCGCGAACGAGAAACTTCTCGGTCATGACAACCTCGTTGTGTTGAATGATTGGATCGCGGAGAGAACGCGAAGGAAATTCGGATGTCAGACAAAGCCAAGTTCTTGCTCGCCATGGGATGCGGCGTAGCGCTGGCGGTTGTCTTGGCTTGGATGGAATTGTGGTGACGCCCCTCGCCACGATGCAAGCGGCTGGATGCATTTGCCCCGGTGTGTCCAGCCGCGATCATTTGCACGCCTCCGCAAAAGCGCGCTGCTCAATGAGGCTGTCGCGAAAATACATGACCTCATTGCGAGGAGAGGCAATTGCGGTGTCGCAATCCGACCAGCGCTCAGCAACGGAGTGCCGATGCTTCTGGGCTTCGTTGAGCTTGGAAAAGGTTTTCTGGTCGCTCCACCATTGATTCTTGATGACGATCAAGACGCGGTATCCGCTCATGACGCCACCTCGGGCTGCTTCATGCCCCAGAGCGACGCGGGTGCGGTTTTGCCTTGCTCCTGCAAGGCAGCGATCATCACGGCGTATGTGTTGGATGGGAACGTTTCAAAGGTCCGCCAATTCCAAACAGCCTTGAGCTTGCTGCCGGTGAGCTTCGCAACGCTAGGGTTGCCGCCCAGCGCATCCATGACTGCAGATGTGGTCTTGAGTTCGATCATTTGCGCAGCTTATTCCAAGAATTTTGGAAGCGCAATACCCAAGAGGATTTCTTGGCGAAATTTTTTGGAAGGTAGCACGGTGTCGCCCCATGGCGACCTCCCCTAAACCCTTCGAGCACGGTCTGGCGACGCGTCTAAAGGCGCTGCGCTACATGATCGCTGGCGACAATCAAACAACCTTCGCCGCGCAAATGGGTATAGAGGTCAAAAGGTGGAACAACTTCGAGAGAGGAAGTCCGCTCTCAAAGGAAATCGCCTTCCTGCTTGTCCAGAAGATTCCCGGCCTGACCCTGGATTGGCTTTTCCTGGGGCGAGAGGACGGATTGACCCGGACCCGTCAATTAGAGTTGGCGGACGCCCTCAAGGCCGTGGCAGCGCCTGTAAAGTCCACCACCTCGGCTAAAGCCGCTCGCTGACTGTTCTGCAAAAACCCCTCCACAAGCTCCCTAGCCAATTCTAGGACCATCAGGGCGTCCTGCGTGCCTTCCGGCAATTGCGCGACGATCTGAATGGCGTGGCGGCGATGCCAATTACTATCAATCCCCGACATTTCAGCCCCTCGGTATGAGAATACCTAGTAGGAACAATAAGTGAACATAGGATGGCATACCTGTGACTAGGCGTAAAGTCCTATTTAATTAAATTTGTCCCTGTTCCAATTTTTTTTGAACGCGCCTATTGCATTTCCAAAATTCTTGGATGATACTCTCTCCCATCGGAACACCAACGATGGGGCGGGAGATGGCGGTCGATACTCTTCAAAAGATCAAGCAGGACATCATCAACCGCTTCTCTGGAACGGTCATGTTTACCGCTGAGATTGAGTGCGCGCCGGATGCGCTGCCGTCGATCAAGCTGGGCCTCGCCGTACAGGTGGCGGTCAAAGCGGGTGCCTACCTCGCGGGTGCCTACCTCGCGGGTGCCAACCTCGCGGGTGCCAAGAATGCTGATTACGCCATCGCTCAGACGCGCATCCTTCCTGAGGGCGATCTGATTGGCTGGAAGAAGTGCAGCCAAGGCATCATCGTCAAATTGCGCATTCCCGAGGCGGCGAGGCGCTCTCATGCTTTTGGTCGCAAGTGCCGGGCCGAATATGCCGACGTGATCGAGGTTATCGGCGCAGATGTGGCGATCTCACAGCATGACGGTCGCACCGAATATCGCGCCGGGCAGCGCGTTACCCCGGATCGCTTTGACGAGAATTGGCAGGATGAGTGTTCCTCCGGAATCCATTTCTTCATTACGCGTCTTGAGGCGGAGAATTACTAATGTCGGTTCAGGGAAAAATCTCAGAAAG